>ERZ1739052.1-NODE-1-length-84369-cov-12.229879_pt1 | contig 84369 bp, 79 predicted proteins | sample MGYA00581761_ERZ1739052 | MGnify/ENA primary metagenome ERZ1739052 (study PRJEB42929, sample SAMN08275524) | rhizosphere metagenome | isolation source: Rhizospheric soil replicate 1 | host: Colobanthus quitensis and Deschampsia antarctica | place: Antarctica: Devils...
ACCAGCTTGCGCGTGGCGTCGTAAAACACCTGGCCGGGCACCGTGTAGAGCTGCACGCGCACCTTTTGTCCCGCGATCGTGCCCAGCTCCATCGGCATGAAGTCGAAGAAGAGCGTGCGGTCGGTTTCCGTCGACATCGAGATCATCTTGCCCTTGTTGTCGAGCTTCGGATTGCCGTAAATCTTCTCGAGATTGGTCGTCTTCCCGCAGAGCCCCGGCCCGTAGTAAACGAGCTTGACGGTGACCTCGTTGATCGCTTTGTTGATGAGGACCATGGCGGATTAGCTTAACAGGACGAACCTGATATCGTTTCGACCATGTCCCGCAAAGAACTGTTCGAGAAAGTAGCGATGGAGCAGATCATCGGCGTCGTGCGCGAGAACAGCGTCGCGGCGGCGGAGTCGGTGGCCGAGGCATTCGTGGCGAATGGGATACGAATCCTCGAGGTGACGTTGACCACACCCGAGGCGTTCGGACTCATCGAACGATTCGCGCAGAAGTTCGCGCCGATGGGCGTCGTCATCGCCGCCGGCACCACGCGCAGCGCGAACGATGCCGCGCAGGCGCGGCGCGCAGGCGCGAAGATCATCGTCTCGCCGCATACGGACGTCAGCGTCATCGAATACGCGAACGAGCACGACCTGCTCTGCGTCGCCGGCGCAGGCACGGCCACGGAAATCATCCGCGCGTGGGAAGCGGGCTGCGACATCGTCAAAGTTTTTCCGGCGCTCTACCTCGGCGGACCTGACTACATCCGCACGCTACGCGGACCCATCCGCGACGTCCCGATGCTCGCCGGCGGTCCGGTGCCGCTCGATACGATCGAGAGTTACCTCGACGCAGGCTGTATGGCCGTCAACCTCGGCGCGTCGCTGGCGGTGCCCGATCTCGTCAACACCGAACAGTGGGAAGAGATCGGGCGCCGCGCCTTGCTGGCGACGTCCATCATCCAGTCGCGCAACGTCGCCATCACCGCCGAGTCCTACGTGCACTGATCGTGAGCGGATCGATTCACAAGGCGTACCTCGTACCCGGGCAGCCACACATTCTGCTCGCCTCCGACCGAAACGCCGGATGGGCGTCGCTCAAGCAGAGTTATGAGGCGATCGGCCGCGAGATCGAGCGCTCCGGCGCGGAATTGATGCTGCTCTATTCGACGCAGTGGTTCTCCGTCATCGGCCATCTTTTTCAAGTCGATCCGAATCCGCAATGGACGCTCGTCGATCAGAACTGGTACCAGTTCGGCGAGATCCCCTACTCGTTCCGCATCGATCCTGAGTTCGGAAAGCTCTACGCCTCCGTCTGCAAGGACCTCGGCATGCAGACCGCGACCGTCGACTATCACGGCTTCCCGATCGACACCGGCACCGTCGTCGCGCTCAAGCTGCTCAATCCGAACAATGCCATTCCGGCGTCGGTCGTGTCGTGCAACATCTACGCGGAACGCGACGAGACACGCGCCCTCGGCCGCGCCGCGCGAACCGCGATCGAGCGCTACGGCAAGAAGACCATCGTGGTCGTGGTCACCAACCTCTCGAACCGCTACGAAGTCGGCGAAATCGATATCGCGAACGATCACATCTCCTCATCAAAGGATGACGAATGGAATCGCAAAATTCTGGAGATGCTCGGCGAAGGGCGGATCGAGGATGTTGCGCAAGTCGCGCGCGAGTTCGGCCGCGAGGCCAACGCCGACATGGGCTTCAAGGCGATCTGGTGGCTGGCCGCGCTGGCCGGCGAGAACAACAAGTACGACGGAAAAGTGTGGGACTACCAGCCGGTCTGGGGCACCGGCAACGGCATCGTGGAATTGGCGCCGAATGCGAACAAGGAGCTCGATTTCGAGAAGGAGTTCGACGAAGGGCCGGTCGAAACGGGCAGCGGGCTCGAATCGCACAACGTGCTCGAAGGCGGACCGGACGTCGGACGCGTGAGCGAGATGAGTTCGCAAGAGGAGTGGCCGGAAGATCGCGCTCCGATCATGGCCACCAACGCCGCCGCACCGGTCGGACCGTATCCGCACGCCCGCCGCGTCGGCGATCTGCTTTTCCTTTCCGGCATCGGTCCGCGCCGGCCGGTCACCAACGAAATACCGGCCGGCATCGAGGCGCAGACACGGGCCACGGTCGACAACATCAAGGCCATTCTCGAAGCGGCGGGCAGTTCGCTGGAGAAAATTCTCGACGTGACTGTCTATTTGACTGACATGAAAGGTGACTTCGACCGATTCAATCGCGTCTACGCGGAAGTGCTGGGCAAAATCCAGCCGGCGCGTACCACCGTCGGCGTCGACTCGCTGCCGACTCCGATCTCCGTCGAAATGAAAATCATCGCCGCCGCCTGATGGCACTCATCGACATCTCGCCTATCATCGACGCGGCCATCAACGTCTGGCCGGGCGATACGCCCTTCGTGCGCACGATCAACGCGGACATGAAGAGCGGCGCGAATTTGACGCTCAGCGACATGCGCGTTTCGCTGCACGTCGGCGCGCATGCCGACGCGCCGAGCCACTACCTCGCGGATGGTGCCGACATCTCCACGCGCCGCCTCGACCTCTACCTCGGACGCTGCATCGTGGTCGACGTCGACGTCGCGCGCGGCGAGCGCATCATGCCCGATCACGTCGCCGACAAACTCGAAGCGTTCTGCGCGCCCCGCATCCTCTTTCGCACCGGTACGTTTCCCGATCACCGCCGCTGGAACAACGATTTCGCCAGCCTCTCGCCGGAGCTGGTCGACGATCTTTACCACCACGGCGTGCGCCTGATCGGCATCGACACTCCCTCGGTCGATCCCTTCGACTCGAAAGCGCTCGAAGCGCATCACGCCTTCGCGCGCAACGACATGGCCATCCTCGAAGGCTTAGTGCTCGCGGGCATCGACGAAGGCGAGTACGAACTCATCGCGCTGCCGCTACGCATCAGAGGCGCGGACGCCAGTCCCGTCCGCGCCGTTCTGCGGACGCTGTAGGAACAACGGTTAACCACAAAGGAGTTACGGCAGCGGCGGCGAAGTCGTTGTCGTGCTGGTTGTCGTCACCACCGGCGGTACATCCGGTACGGCTGGCGCCTCGGACTTGGTCGCCGGCTTTGTCGCCGGAGGTGGTGGCGTCGCTGGCGCGGGCTTGGACGACTCCGTGTCGTAGCGTTTCTGAATCCCGCTCTGCTGACGGTTGCGGATCAGCCAGCGGAGGAGCTTCGATTCGTTGATGCCGATAAGGATGTCGTTGACGGATTCGTAGACCGAGGGATCGTTGACTAGTTTGCCAGCCGTCCCTTCGCCGCGATTCAATTTCGCGACGGTGTCGTTGAGTTGATGGAGCAGCCCGTTGAACTCGTTGAGCGCCTGATCGCCGTACGCCTTGTCGTTCATGAGACGCGGCACGAGGCCTTGTCCGCTTTGATACGACGCGCTGATCGCGGCGAGATTCGATGACGTCGTCTTCAGGTTGTCGACGAGATCGAAGACTTTCTTCTTCCCCTCGGGATCGGAGAGCAGAGCGGGGATCATGCCCTGGCCGCTCTTCAGACTTCCCTCCACATTCGCGACGAGCGTCTGCAGCGAACGGGCGCTCTCCTGGATCGAGCCGGTGAGCGAGGTGGCGTACGCGTCGTCGTACACGAGGCGTCCAACCAGGCCTTTGCCGCTCTCGACGTGGCCCAGGATTGCGTTGGTCTTGTTGAGCGTGGTCAGGAACGTGTCGGTGATGCGCTGCTTCGTCTCGGGCGTCGACGTCAGCTCGCCGATGAGGCCTTCGCCGCGGTCGACGCGGCCGAGGATGTTCTTCAGCGAATACGAAATCTGCACGAAGTTGTCGACGAGATCCTCACCCGAGGAGATGAGCTGATCGACGTTGGTCTGGCGCGCGGCCGGAATCATCGCGCCCGGCTCGAGCGAGTCGAACTTCGGGCTGCCGGGAGAGATGTCGATGTAACTGTCGCCCGCGAGCAGACCGAGCTTCTTCATGCGCGCGCGGGAGTCGGTGCGGATACGATCGGCATACTTGCGATCGACCATCAGCACGATGTCGACGTCGCGCATCTTGGGATCGAACGGGAGGGTGATGTCTTTGATGACGCCGACCGTCACGCCGGAAATCTTGACCGGGTTCCCCTCGGCCAGTCCGGTGACGTTGTCGAGACGCACTTTGTATTCGTTCTTGCGCGAGAAAATCTTCTGCTCCGAGCCGATGAAAAAGACGAAGATCATCAGCACGAGCAGCGAGGCCGCGACGAGAAGCCCGACGCGGATCGTTTTTTCTTTTGGTTTAGGTGCCATCGTTTTGTACCGAACGGTTTTCCTGCGTTGCTGGATTTCAGTGAGGCGACGGAACTTCAATGAGGCGGCTGGATGTCAATGAGGCGGCTGCGCCGCGGTGACGGCTGAGGCTTTCAGGAATTCGCGCAGCACCGGATGCTCCGAGCTTCGCGCTTCTTCCATCGTCCCCACCCACTCGAACACACCTTTGTTGAGAAAGGCGATGCGGTCGCCGACCGAGAACGCCGACTGGATGTCGTGCGTCACGACGACCGAGGTAACGTTGAGTTTCGACTGCAGATCGATGATCAACTCGTTGATTTTCTGCGACGTAATCGGATCGAGGCCGGTGGTCGGCTCGTCGTACAGAATCATCTTCGGATCGAGCACGATCGATCGCGCCAGACCGACGCGCTTGCGCATGCCGCCCGAAAGATCGACCGGCATGAGGTGCTCGGTGTTCGGCAGGTTCACGAGTCCCAGCTTCTCTTTCACCGCCCGCCCGATCTCTTCTTCCGACATCTCCGCGTGTTCGCGCAGCGGAAAGGCGATGTTCTCGAAGACGTTCATGGAGTCGAAGAGCGCGCCGCTCTGGAACAGCATTCCGAACTTTTTCCGCACGCGATACAGCTCTTCCTCGGGATGATCGGTGATGTCTTCATCCTCGACGATGACGCGGCCGCTGTCGGGCGCTTCCAGTCCGAGCATATGCCGCAGCGTGACCGATTTGCCGCTTCCCGACCCGCCGAGGATGACCAGGACTTCGCCGCGATAAACCTTGAGATCGGCGCCGCGCAGCACCTGTTTGTTTCCGTACGCTTTGTTGACGTCGCGGAATTCGACAAAGAGATCGCGCGCCTGGCGCCTTCTGTCAGGCGTCTCGCGCGGCTCAGCGCGGCGGTCGGGAGCGATCGTCGTTTCAGCCATCAGAAGATGAAGAGGAAGACTTTCGTCAGGAAAAAGTCGAGGATCAATACGGTGATCGACGCGGTAACGACGGTGGCGGTGGTGGAGCGGCCGACGCCGTCCGCGCCGCCGGTGGTGCTCAGGCCGTTGTAGCAGGCGATCAATCCGATCGTGAATCCGAAGAAGAAGGTCTTCCCGACGCCCGATGCGAGGTCGTTGTACTTAACGGTCTCGATGACGCTGCGGATGTAGAAGTTGGAGCTGAGGTGCAAGCTGCCGACGGCGATGATCAACCCGCCGAGGATGCCGATGAAGCAGGCCAGCAAGGTCAGTAGGGGCATCATGACCGTTGTCGCGAGCACGCGCGGCACGACGAGCTTGCGAACGGGATTCGTAGCCAGTGCGCGCAAGGCGTCGATCTGTTCAGTGACTTTCATCGTGCCGAGCTCCGCCGCGATGCCGGCGCCGACACGGCCGCCGACCATCAGCGCCATCAGCACCGGCGCGAGCTCACGGATCAGCGACAGCGAAACGACTTTGCCGATCAGCAACGCGCCGCCGAACTCAGCGAGCGAGTACGCGGTCTGCAGCGCAAGCACCATCCCGATGAAAAGCGACGTGATGGCGACGATGGAGATCGACCGGACGCCGATCTGATCGAACTGCGCGATGACGACCGCGCGATCGATCGGTCCGCGGATGAATTGCTGGATGGTCTGGACGGCCAGGTCCGCGACCCCGCCGAGGTAGTACAGCCACTCTTCGCCATGCCGCTTGAGGCGGTCGACGATCGCGTTCCCCCGCTCGATCAGCGTCGGCGAGACAGGCTTCGGGGCGGTGTTAGTTTCGAGGATGGAGGTCAATTCTTTACTTCTCCGAGCGAAATCACCAAAACGACACGAATCGCCGGTTTAATTGCCGCTCGCTGAGGTAACCCAGAGTATAACTTCGAGCGATGATATTAAACCCTAAACCCCTTTTGGTTTAATATGTGGGCGGAACGGATACGTAGAGTTTCATGGATCGCGCGCAATGCGTCACTCACGATACGGGCCGGCTGGTCAAAACGCTGGACGGCCATGATGCCTTTGTCCCGGCGCCGCTGCCACCGAAAATCGACCTTTCGTTCGAACTCCTGCGTCGTCTTTCGGAAGCTGACCATGCGCTCGGTACGCTCGGCGGAATCGGAAGGATACTGCCGAATCCTCACCTGCTGACGCAGCCGTTCCTCAATCGCGAGGCGGTTCTGTCGAGCAGGATCGAAGGCACGGAAGCGTCGGCCACAGACCTCGCACTTTTCCAGGCGGCAGGATCGCCGGAGTCGAATGAGTCTGATGTTCGCGAAGTCTCGAATTATGTAACCGCGCTTCGCTACGGACTGAAGCGGCTCGACGATCTACCGCTCAGCCTTCGCTTTCTTCGCGAAGTGCATTCGAAGTTGATGACCGGCGTGCGGGGCGGCGATCGCAATCCGGGCGAGTTCCGGCACGTGCAGAACTGGATCGGGCCGGCTGGATCGCGGATCGACAACGCGACGTACGTCCCGCCGCCCGTTCACGAGATGCACGCGGCGCTCGATCAATTCGAGCGCTATCTGCACGATCGGTCGCCGATGCCGGTGCTGCTTCGCGCCGCGCTCGTTCACTACCACTTCGAAGCGATCCATCCGTTTCTCGACGGCAATGGCCGCGTCGGACGGCTGCTCATCACGTTCCTGCTGCACGTCGAAAACCTTCTCGATCAGCCTCTGCTCTATCTCAGCGCATTTTTCGAGCGGCATCGGCGCGAGTATTACCGCCGCCTCGTCGAAGTGACGATGAAAGGCGCGTGGCTCGAATGGATCGACTTTTTTCTGCAGGGCGTCACCGAGCAGGCGAACGACGCTGTCCGCCGCACGCGCGAGCTGCTCGATCTTTCCGAGTCGTATCGCCGCAAGATCGCGCCGGCGCGGAACGCGGGCGTGTTGTCGACGCTCATCGATGGCCTCTTCGCGTCGCCGGCGACGACGATCTCCTCGGTCGCATCGAACCTCGACATGTCGTATCCCGCGGCGAAGAAGAACGTGCAGAAGCTCGTCGCGCTGCACATCCTGAAGCCGCGGCGCAGCGGCCGGGGATCGGTGTATGTCGCCGAGGATTTGTTGAAAATCGTCGAAGCGCCGTAGCTACTGGCCGCCGAAGATGGACCGCAGCAGTTTCCGCAGCCCGTGCTCCTCCTTCTTCTTCGGCTGCTGCGGCACCTGCGCTGGTCCATCCGGATTCGGGATCACTCCTTCGGCCTGCGTCTGCGCCGGCTCCGTGGTGTCGCGCCAGAACGGGCTCGGTTCGCCGCTGCCGGCGTGGAGTGGGCATACCGAGGTTGGCTCGGTGCCGGCGACGAAAATTTCGTCCTTCGTCTGCGGGCAGTACGGCGTGGCCAGCATCCCCGACTGCGGATCGATCCGGCGGTCGATGACATCTTCGGGACGTTTCCAATCGACGTCCGGAATCAGGCCGCTGACGCGATTTATGTTGTTCGTCCAGATCGGGACGCAAGCATCGCCGCCGGCCAGGCGAATGCTGTGGCCGTCGTCGAAGCCGAGCCAGACCAGCGAGAGGATGCGCGGCGAGTAGCCGATGAACCAGGCGTCGCGATAGCTACTCGTCGTCCCCGTTTTTCCGGCGAAGGGACGTTTGAATCCCTGCAGCCGCGCCTTGCTGGCGGTGCCGAATTCGAAGACGCCTTTGAGCACGTCGTTCATCACGTAGCAGACGCTCGCCGGTGCGACGCGCTTCATCTTCACTTCGCGCGATTCCAGCAACTTTCCCTCGGCGGTTGACACCGCCAGGATCGAGATCGGCTCCGCTTTCACGCCGAGGTTGGCGAAGGCGGAGTAGGCGTAGGCGATTTCGAGCGGCGTGACTTCGAACGAGCCGAGCGACACCGACGGATACGGCTCGAGGTGACTCTCGATGCCGATCGTGGCCGCGGTCTTGATCACGTTCGGCACGCCCGCGTTCATCGCCGCGCGCACGGCGGGGATGTTGTACGAACGCGCCAGCGCCTCGCGCACCGTGACCTGCCCGTGATAGCGGAGGTCGTAGTTCTGCGGCGTCCAGACGGCGTTGCCGGTGCGGATGCTGATCGGCGAATCGTCGAGGATTGTCGTGGCCGTGAAGGCCTGATGTCCGCGCGCCGGATCCATCGCCGTCGCGTAGACGAACGGTTTGAAGAGCGATCCCGGCTGCCGCCGCGCCTGAATGGCGCGATTGAACTGTGTCTTCGAATAGCTTCGGCCACCGACGAGCGCTTTCACGTAGCCGGTGCCGGGCTGGATGGTGAGGATGACGCCTTCCAACGGCGTCGGCGACTTGCGCAGATACGGATAGCGTTTGTTCAGCGAGTCGATGCCGCTGTCGAGCGACTGCTCGGCCGACCGCTGCATGATCGTGTCGAGCGTCGTGAACACGCGCAGCCCCTCGGTGCGGAGCTGCGTCTCGGGATACGTCTCCTTCAACTGCTTGAGCACGAGGTCGACGAAAAACGGCGCGCTGCGCGACATCTTCGGAAAGCGCGACGTCGTCAGCGGCGAGGCCACCGCCTGCTCGTACTCGGCCGGCGTGATGTAGCCCTGCTCCTTCATCAATTGCAGCACCGTGTCGCGCCGGCCCTTGGCGCGATCGGGATGCGACAACGGCGACAGCACATTCGGCGAGCGGATGATGCCGGCGAGCGTGGCCGCCTCGGGGAGCGTCAGGTACGTAACGTGTTTGCCGAAGTACACCTGCGAGGCCTGCTCGACGCCCGCGATCTGCACGGCTCCGTTCTGGCCGAGGTAGATCTCGTTGAGATACGCCTCGAGGATCTGCTGCTTGCTGTAGCGCGCCTCCAGCAGCACCGCCATGAGCATCTCGTGAATCTTGCGTCCCCAACGGCGCTCGGGATTGAGAAAGAAGTTTTTGATCAGTTGCTGCGTCAGCGTAGAACCGCCGTGGGTGATGTTCCGGTTGCGAATGTCGGTGACAAGCGCGCCAAGCGACCCGCGGATCGATATCCCTTCATGGTGGTAGAAGTTCTTGTCCTCAGTGGAAATGATCGCTTCACTGACGACCTTCGGCACTGCATCCAACGAGACCGGCAGCCGGTCTTCCATCTCGTTGTTGTAGATCGACGTGATGAGCTCCGGCTCGATGCGGATGCCGCGCAACGCCACGCCGTCGTCGAGCCGTTTGATGCCGCGAACAGTCCCGCCATCCATGTCGATCGCCACCGGCAGCGCGCGGAATTCGATGTCGGGATACTCGAAGTTCTGCAGGTAAATCTCGAGCGTCGATCCGGCGTAGCGGTATTCGCCGGGATTGGTCACGCGCGCCGCGACCTCGTGATATCCGACATGGTTCAACTTCGGCTCGAGCAGTGCCCGAGGAATGGTCATCCCCGGAACGAGCGGGGTGGCATCCGAGTAGATGCGGCTCGGCAGATCCCATCGCCGGCTCGATTCAAATTTCTTCGTGATGATGACGTACGTGTAGCCGACAAACGCCAGAAACCCGACGAAGCCGAGCATGACGAGAAACGCAATCCCCGCCGAGTGCCGCCAGAAAAAGTCCTTGATCCGGGAACGAGTGGCCATCGAAGTGAGGGTACCAACAAAATAAGGCGACGGGATGGCAGAGCTAAGGCGGCATTGGAGAGAACGTTACCCCGGCCAGACCCAGTCTCGGATCGCGGGCATGTCGTCGCCGAACTCGCAGACGTACTGGCGGTGCTCGACCAGTTTGTCGCGCATGTCCTGCTTCACGTGCGCGTAGCGCGTGGCCAGGCCGGGGACGCGGTCGATGACGTCGATGACAAGGTGAAAGCGATCGAGATCGTTGAGCACCGTCATGTCGAAGGGCGTCGTCGTCGTCCCCTCCTCCTTGTAGCCGCGCACGTGCAGGTTGTCGTGATTCCTGCGGCGATACGTGAGGCGATGGATGAGCCAGGGGTAACCATGGAAGGCAAAGATGACCGGCTTGTCGGTGGTGAAGAGCGAATCGAAATCGCGATCCGGCAGTCCGTGCGGATGCTCGCCGGGCGGTTGCAGCGTCATGAGATCGACGACGTTGACGACGCGGATTTTCAGCTCGGAGCAACGCTCGCGCAGGATGGAGACGGCGGCCAGAATCTCCAGCGTCGGCACGTCGCCGGCGCAGGCCATCACCACGTCCGGCTCACAATCCTGATCGTTGCTGGCCCAATCCCACATGCCGATTCCGGCGGTGCAGTGCTTCGTGGCGGCGTCGATGTCGAGGTACTGCAGCGCGGGCTGCTTGCCGGCGATGATGACGTTGACGTAGTTGCGGCTGCGCAGGCAGTGATCGACGACCGACAGCAGCGTGTTCGCGTCGGGCGGCAGGTAGACGCGCACGACCTCGGCCTTCTTGTTCATGACGTGATCGATGAAGCCGGGATCCTGGTGACTGAATCCGTTGTGGTCCTGCCGCCAGACGTGGGACGTGAGCAGGTAGTTCAACGACGCGATCGGACGCCGCCACGGAATGTGGCGCGTCGTCTTCAGCCACTTCGCGTGCTGGTTGAACATCGAGTCGATGATGTGAATGAAGGCCTCGTAGCAGGAAAAGAAACCGTGGCGGCCGGTGAGCAGATAGCCTTCCAGCCAGCCCTGGCAGAGGTGCTCGCTCAGCACTTCCATCACGCGGCCCTGGTGCGCGATGCTCTCGTCGGTCGGCAGAATCGTGCCCGTGAAAACACGGTCAGTCGCTTCGAAGATCGCGCCGAGGCGGTTGGAGGCTGTTTCGTCCGGCCCAACGATGCGGAAGTTGTCGGGATTCTCTTTGATGATGTCGCGCAGAAACCCGCCGGCAATCCGCGTTGCTTCGTTGAGCGTCGTGCCCGGCTTCTTCACCTCGACCGCGTACTTGCGAAAATCGGGCATGCGCAGATCACGCAGCAGCAGCCCGCCGTTCGCATGCGAATTCGCACCCATGCGGCGCTCGCCCTTCGGCGCGAGCTCGGCCAGCTCCGGCAACAGCGTTCCGTTCGCGTCGAAGAGCTCCTCCGGTTTGTAGCTCTTCATCCACTCCGACAGCAGCTTCACGTGCCCCGGCTTCTTCGCCAGGTCCGCGAACGGAACCTGATGCGATCGCCACGAGCCTTCCGTCTTCAGTCCGTCCACTTCCTTCGGCCCGGTCCACCCTTTCGGCGTGCGCAGGATGATCATCGGCCAGGTTGGCCGCGTGCTGAATCCGTTCGTGCGCGCATCCTTCTGAATCGCGGCGATGTCATCAAACGCCTGATCCAGCGTCGCCGCCATCAGCGGATGCATCACCTCGGGATCATCGCCTTCGACGAAGTACGGTTTGTAGCCGTAGCCGGTGAAGAGATCGCGCAGCTCGTTGTTGCTGATGCGCGCGAGCACCGTCGGATTGGCGATCTTGTAGCCGTTCAGATGCAGGATCGGCAGCACCGCTCCATCGTTGACCGGATTGAGGAACTTGTTCGAGTGCCAGCTAGCCGCGAGGGGCCCCGTCTCCGCCTCGCCGTCGCCGACGACGCACGCAGCAATGAGCTCGGGATTGTCGAAGACCGCGCCATAGCCGTGCACGAGCGCGTATCCGAGCTCGCCGCCCTCGTGAATTGATCCCGGCGTCTCCGGCGCGACATGGCTCGGAATCCCGCCCGGAAACGAGAATTGCTTGAACAGCTTCTGCATCCCCTCGGCATCCGCGGAGATACGCGGATACATCTCGCTGTACGTCCCTTCGAGGTACGTATTCGCGACGAGTCCCGGTCCGCCGTGGCCCGGGCCGGCGACGTAGATCATGCTCAGATCGCGCGACTTGATGACGCGATTGAGATGGACGTAGATGAAATTCAGCCCCGGCGTCGTGCCCCAGTGCCCGAGGAGACGCGCCTTCGTGTGCGCGAGCGCGAGCGGCTCGCGAAGCAGCGGATTGTCGAGCAGATAAATCTGACCGACGGAGAGATAGTTCGCCGCGCGCCAGTACGCATGCATGCGGCGCAGTTCGTCGGGGGTGTGAGGTTGGTTGTCCACCGCGCGATTCTATGGGAAACCGAAGGTCAACTTCGTTTCGGCACGGCCAGCAGCAACCCGCCGGCCACGATCGCGGCGATGCCTGTCCAGAGCGGGACATTCACCGTCTTCTTTTCCTTGATGGAGAGATCAATCGGTCCGGCCTTGATCTCGTGCGTTGCCTTCGTGTAGGTGAATTTTCCGTAAAGCAGTCCGGCGATCCCGGCCACGATCAGGAGGATAGCGACGATCTTGAGTGCGCTCATGACGACATCTTACGTGACAGTCCACCTTCCCGGAGGGTAGTGAAGATGGCCATTCGCGTCACTCCGTCTAATTCTAATGGAGGTGTTCTATGCGCGTGAAAGTTTTGACGACGCTTGTTGCTGTCGTGGCGAGTGTGTTTCTCGGATCGGCCTCGCTCGGACAGGCGCATTGCAAAGAACGACGGAGCGTCGATGGCGTCGACTCGGTCACGATCATTCCATGCGCGACTCGGAGGGGCTGAAAACCGTTCGAATTACCTAGGGAGTCTGGTATCTGGAGCGGGCGACGGGATTCGAACCCGCGACCAAGAGCTTGGGAAGCTCCTACTCTACCAACTGAGCTACGCCCGCTTGATGCTGCAACCCCTGCATTTTCCACTAGATACAGCGACGTGCGACCGACAGATAGCGCGAAACCCAGTTTACCACGTTCTCTCTGTCCACGAGAGTCAACGAGTGTCCAAGAGCACCAAATAGAGACCGAAAATAGAGACCGAGATGAAGACGCTGATCGTAGTGAACGAGGGCTCGCCAATCGCTTGAAAGGTACGTTGTCGCAACGTCGATATGCTCACAATCTGGCCCGATCTCGCTCTCTGCTTCGCTATCAGAACGCCTTTTGCCGAGAATCGCGAGAACAAGAATCGTCGCGCGCACGATCTGCTGGCCGCCCGGGCAGGGGATGATTGAGTCCGCGACCTCTGGGTTATGAGGCTCGCGAGCAAGCGTCCGGAACGTGGCCTGTAGTCTCTCGTTTTCGTCCCGCGGCGACCGCAAAGTGCTCGAATCCTGCGGGAATCCTGCGCGCCGCATGTTTGGTCGGGTTGGATCGTTCGGATGGAGTCTGATGCTGTCAGGCGCGCCCACGCATTTCACCCGCCAGACTCGATCCAACAAACGAGAGCCAGTCTTCAAGAACCGCCCGATGTCTTCTCAGCTGCTGGGTGCCGGTGTGACATAGAGCGGACCGGGCGGAGGCTCGGCAGCGATCGTCCGCTGACGTATCCTTACTCCATGTCCGAATCCCACGCTCGTGCAATGCGGCCCGAGCTGGCCTTGACCAGAGGGTGGCGGCGCCTCTGCGTCGCCCTTGGTCTGTCGCTTGCGATCACAATGCTGCTCCGTTCGCAGTGGACGCCGGGACCGTGGCCCCTGCTGATTCGCTCCGTAACGCTCGGGCTGATCGCGCTGCTGGTGTTCGGGCTCTTCGAGCAGTGGCCGGAGCGACTGCCGAGGTGGCTGGCGCGGTGGGTGTTGCAGGTGGTTGGCGTCGGAGTGGCCATGCCCCTGACCACCTTGACGATCTACATCCTCTCCACCGGGGCGGGCGAGCGGCCGTTCTGGCTGGTCAAGGATCGGATGAACGGCTGGATGATGCTGACTTTCCTGAGCATCCTGCTGGCACCGTGGACAGCCCTCGGGGCACTGCTGCGACAGCAGGGGGCGTTCGCACGCAACCAGGCGCTGGCGTTCGAGTTGGAGCGGAGTGAGCTCGAGCGTCAGGCCCTCGACGCGCGCCTCCATCTGCTGCAGGCACAGGTCGCACCTCCTTTTCTTTTCAATACTCTGGCCAACGTGCAGGCTCTGGTCGCTTCGGGATCGCCGCAGGCGCCGGCAGTGCTGCGGAGTCTCACCACCTATCTCCGGGCCGCCGTGCCGCTGTTGGACGAGCCGGCCGCGACGCTCAGTCAGGAATTGAAATTAGTCCGTTCGTATCTCGAGCTGATGCATATGCGCATGCCCGATCGCCTGCAGTTCGCGCTGCACGTCGATGAGTCGGCGCTCGCGCTGCGCTGCCCGCCGACCACGCTGTTGACGCTCGTGGAGAACGCCGTGCGACACGGCATCGACCCGAGTGAAAACGGTGGCCGGATCGAGATCGACGTGGAACGGCGCGGCGACCGATGTGTGATCCGTGTCAGCGACAGCGGCATGGGTCTGAGGCAGACCGATCTTGGGCTGGGGACGGGACTCTCCACGCTGCGCGAGCGTCTGCGGCTCATGTACGGAGGCGATGCACAGTTGCAAATCACGGCACGGGAACCGCGAGGGGTTTGTGCGGAGCTGGTGGTTCCCATTCCTGCCGAGGCGGCTTGATGCGCGCGCGTCCCACCGCACTGATTGCCGACGACGAGCCGCTTCTACGCCAAGCGTTGACACGTCAGCTCTCGCAAGTCTGGCCTGAGCTCGACGTCATCGCCCAGGCGCGTAACGGCCGCGAGGCCATCAAGCTCTTCGAGGAGCGGCGGCCTGATGTCTGTTTCCTCGATGTCCACATGCCCGGACTCTCCGGCGTCGATGCGGCGAACCACATCGGCCGGCGCGCGCATCTGGTGTTCGTGACCGCGTACGACCATTACGCGGTGCAGGCTTTCGCGCAGGGGGCACTCGATTACCTGCTGAAGCCGGTGGAGCAGGAGCGTCTCGCCGAAACCGTGACGCGGCTCAAGGAGCGCAGGCAGGCGGCGCAGCCGGCGGTGAACAGCGAGTTGCTACTGCAACAGCTCACGGCGCAGCTGGCACAGCTGCAGAACGCTGGGCCGGTGTCGCTGCGCTGGATTCATGCGCAAGTCGGGCAGACCGTCCGCCTGATCTCTGTTGACGAGATCGACTACGTTCGTTCGGATGCTAAGTACACGCTGGTGGCCTGGCGTACCGAGACCGGACAACCCGCCGAGGCGGTCGTTCGCATCGCCCTGAAGGACTTGCTCACGCAGCTCGATCCGGGTCAGTTCGTTCAGGTTCATCGATCCGTGGTCGTGAACCTTCGCGCCGTCAGCCATGTCCGGCGGCACGGCAACGAGACCGCCGAAATCCACCTGAAGGGGCGCAAAGAGGCGTTGCCCGTGAGCCGCAACTACCTGCACCTCTTCCGGCAGATGTAAGCGGCGTTGTAGTGGAATCGCGTGGCTGCGCGCGACGCGCGAACTGCCTTTCGTCGGTCGACGCCGTGCCTAGATCGTCAGAAACCGCCATTCGTCGCAAGCCTATTGCGGCACGGCCGGATACCGTCAGATTCTAATGCCGAGGTTTCATTATGAAAATTGCCGTCGTTGCCCTGCTCGGGCTCGCCACCGTCTTATCACTGATTGCCCAACCCGCCGATCCAGTCATCGATCAGGTTAAGACGTTTATGAATTCCAATCAGTACGAAAAAGCCGTCGACCTCCTGGAAAAAGCGGTGGCGGCGAAGCCGAATGACGCGACCCGTCACTTTTGGCTCGCCCGCGCCTATGTCGCCGCCGCCCCGGATGCGGGCATGTTCTCGATGATGTCTCTGGGCCGCAAGGTAGGCAACGAGTTCGCCACGGCAGTGAAACTCGATCCGAACTACATTGAGGCCCGCCTCGGCCTGCTGGATTTCGACCTCATGGCTCCCGGCCTCATGGGCGGCGGTGTTGACAAGGCCCGCGAGCAGGCTGGCGAGATCAGAAAGCGCGACGCCCTGGCAGGACATCGCGCCTTCGCTAAGATCGCCGCGAAGAATAAAGACATCAATGCCGAGCGTGCCGAGTATGTGGCCGCCGTGCGTGAGAATCCCAATTCCCCCCAGGCGCATTACTGGTACGGCACCTTCCTCTTGCTCACTGAGAAGAACTACAAGGCCTCGGGCGAAGAGTTCGAGGCCGCGCTACGCGTGCACGTGAATTACATGCCGGCGTACTTTCAGATCGGACATCTGGCCGCCCTTTCAGGAGCGAACCTCGCTCAGGGCGAAGGGGCCCTGCAGAAGTACCTCGCGTACAAACCCGTCGACGATGATCCACCGCTCTATCGCGCTCACTACTGGCTCGGCCGCATCTACGAGAAACAGGGAAAGAAAGCAGACTCACGCGCGCAGTTTCAGGCCGCGCTGCGACTCCGGCCCGGAGACAAGGAAGTGAACGAGGCGCTGAAGAGAGCGCCGTAAACAAGCGCAAGCAATAGCGAACCGTCTAATCAGCACGACTTGATGACCAGAGGAAGTCCCCAATGTCTGATGTGTCAATGTTCCGCCTGTACCTTCTGAGAGCTACCTACCTTCTTATCGTCGTGGGGCTCGGATTCGTCATCTGGCCCGGAATGATCCACCACTCAAGCAGGTGGGCTCTGAGGTGGGGCGACGAATCCAGTTTGCTGGCGGGGGTGTCGGCGCTGGCAGTGTTGGGCGTCCGATATCCTCTGAAGATGTTGCCGCTGCTTCTCTTCGAACTGACCTGGAAGTCGATCTGGTTGATCGCCATTGCGCTCCCGCTGTGGTCCGCTCATCAAATAGACGCGAACACAAGAGAGTCGATCGTGGCCTGCGGAATGGGAGTCGTCATCATGCCCGTCGTCATTCCATGGGTTTATGTGTGGGCGAATTTCGTAAAGATGCCTGGAGATCGATGGAGGGGGCATGGCCAGATTCCTTAAGACCGCGGCCTTGATCATGGTTTTTCTGATCGTGGCATTCGCGGCTCTCGCGTCCTGGGGGCTTCGTCACACATTGGCGCCCGAGCCGCAATTGCGGGGCAAGATCGAGCGCGGCGCGCTGGAGCATGGCGGACGCACGCGAACGTGGATTGCGTATGTGCCCGTGAAGCCGCAGGCGCATCCGGCGCTGGTGATCGTGCTTCACCCTTCTATGGGCAACGCGGCACGGGCGCGCCAGGTCTTCGGATACGACTTCGATCTGCTCGCCGAAGAGCATGGTTTCATCGCGGTCTATCCGCAGGGGTACCAGGGCAATTGGAACGACTGCAAGTTGAAGGGGCCGTTCGCAGCGAAGAGCGAGAACATCGACGATGTGGGTTTCCTGCACGCGCTCGTCGATCGCCTGGTCCAGGACCATGATGCCGACCGCGCGCACGTCTACGTGACCGGCGTGTCGAATGGCGGCGCGATGACGATTCGTCTGGCGTTGCAAACGCCGGCTTTCGCGCGCGCGTACGCCGCCGTCGTCGCCAGCGTGCCCGCGCCGCAGAACATGGCCATCACGCCGATGGGCCAGCCCGTATCGATACTCCTCATGAACGGCACCGCCGACCCCATGACCCCCTGGAGCGGCGGCAATGTCGCGTTTTACGGCGTTCTGAGCAACCGCGGGCGCGCCCTGTCCGCGCAGGCGAGCATCAACTACTTCCTCAATCTCGACGGACTCGCTGGTCCTCCGGCAAGGACGCAGTTCCCCGACACCGACACGACCGATGGGAGCACCGCCGACCGCCAACGCTGGACCGCCCCCGGCAAGCAGATCGTCACGCTCATCACGATTCGGGGCGGCGGTCACAGCGTGCCCCATCCCTCCAGCTACGGTCAACGACTGCTCGGCAATACCAACCGGGACTTTCACGCCGCCAACGAGATTTGGGACTTTTTCCAGCAGGCACCATGACTCCTGCTTGTTGACCTATTAAGGAGAGAGTGAATGAAACACAACGTTACGTTAACCATCACGTCTCTGCTCTCGATCCTCTTCCTGACGTTTCACCAGGCGGACGACATCATCCGCGGGTATTCCCCTGGAGGCCTCGCCAACATGGTTGGGCTCGCAATCGTCGCCGTCTGGCTGTACGCGGCGCTGGTGCTTACCGGAAGGCGATCGGGGTATGTGATCAGCCTCCTCTTTTCGCTTCTGGCGACAGGCGTCCCCGTCATCCACATGACGGGGTTGGGACTCGGCCGCGGGAGGTCCACCGGCGCCACCTTTTTCGTCTGGACGCTCCTCGCGCTCGGCTTGACCTCGATCTTCGGCGCTATCCTCTCGGTGGGCGGACTGTGGAGCTTGCGCCGGGAGTCCCGGTCGTCCAACAACCCGAACAGTGAGGCAGGAGTGCCACGCTCGCGAAAAGCAGCAGCAACGCGACATTCTGTTGTCCCCCTGTAGCCCGGTCGAACAATGAGGTCCGGTCGTGCCTTGGGATCCTGTCGCGCCCTGCGATCTCCGGGGTGCTAGCCACACAGAGTTTCACGGTGTAGTGATCAGCCCATGTTAAATTCGGATCGTTTGTTGGAACCTGCGAGGTCATTTCGCCGCCTTCCGCCGAGGCCGCTGTTTCGCAGCAACCGACCGAATGATCAGCCGCCCGCGCGGGGCGGTTGGTAGAGGCGTCTTCGCGCCGTCTATCGCGGCGGCGACGAGCGCCTCAACGTCCGGGCGCGCCAGCACGCTCGCCGACTCCACTCGAATGAAACGAGTCTGTTTGCCGGAACCAAGAAGCAACTGGTTCGGATCCGGAAGCCCGGCCCCCTTAATGAAACACAGGCCGACGCCGTTGGCCCGTGCCGCGATCGACACGATGGAATCTGCCGGCCGCTCGGTCGGGGAGTAGCCGATCACGAAGAAATTGTAGTTGTCCCACACCAATTCGTTGGCGGTCGGGAGCCTCTTGCGTACCGCTGCTCGGACGGCGCGAATGAGGCGTTGATCTCTCGGGTGGAACTTCTCGATGAAAGTCTTGAGCTGCGTCTCAGCATCGACTGCCGGATCAACCTTGCGTGTGGGACTCATCGCGCTTCTTCTCCTGTCTCGCGCCAGGGCGGCCCTTCACTTCCGACAGCTTCGTCTCCTCCGGAACGTCCGTCACGCTCTCGAACTCGATTCGATAGCCGTCCGGATCGCGTAGGCTGGTAACCCACATTCCGTTTCCGACCTCAGGTTCTGAAGCCTCGAGACCACGGGTTGTGACTTCTCGATAGATGGCCAGGGCGTCTTCACAGTTGAAGCAGAGCGACACGCCACCGCCAGGTCTGTCAGCAGGAACCTGACTCTCCAAATAGTCCTGCAACATGAGCGACGCGCCGCCGAGTGACAGCCAGCACCAGCGAATCTTCTCATCGACCAGCCATTTGTTCTTCATCGTGAAGCCGGCACCATCGACGTAGAAGTGGAGCGACTTTCCATAGAAACTACTCGGAGAAGGGGAACGACTTCCTTAACGTTCATCGAGCACCATCCTGTTAAAGTCTTGAACTTCGGGTCACCGTCGGCAGCATGATCCCAATCGCTCGGTGCATTGCCTCCATCTGGCCCTAGACGCTGCCTAACGATGACAGTTAGTCGCCTCCCAACTGGATGGCATCGAATTCGGCGAACATCTGGTGCGTCTCCGCCAACTTTGTCAAAGGAGTGAAGTCACAAGCTGCGCCGAATTCTGCCCACAGCGCGTTCACCGCGGGATTGCCGTGTGCTTGCTTGATCGCTTCGGTTGAACGCCACTCAAAGACTTCCACGATCGTGCCATTTCCAGCTCGCATAACATAAGCAGGTTTGTCGGTCACGAGCTGCTCGGCCCGCAGAACCTGCACATGCTTTCTGACCGCGACCAAGAGCTGGTGCTCCTTACCCGACTTCGGAGTGTACGCAACAATGGCGAAACGACCCATGACCGCTTCCTTCCGCTGATTGACTTCGGTTCCCTTGGCTATCGCTTCATCTTGGGCGATGAAGCTCCAGACGCATAGAACCAGACCGCCGAGGACTGTTCCGAGGATGATCCTTTTCATGTGGTTCACCTCCAGAGGTGGACTGTAGTCCCCTGCAACCTGGACCGTATGCCGCCGGTGCGGCAACCTCTGTAGGAATCACGACAGAGTCGAGATCAGCGGCTTGGGAAAGGACGTTTCGGAGCAGGCTGGCCAGCCTACGGGAGCGCGCGATGCCTCGTTTCAGCTCACCGAGTAGTGGGCCGGAGCGGTGCCGAACATCTTCTTGAACGCAGCGATGAACGCGCTTGTACCAGCGTACCCGGCGTCGATGGCCGTGTTGCGCGCCTGGCGTGCGAAGGATGTCGAGCGGTCGGATGTCATACCTCGACATGTCCGCCGAACGTGGAGCGCGCTCCGACACCCGTGACGGTGTCGCTCACCGCGGCGAGCTTCAGCCGGTCCTCGACGTCGCTGCCGGTGGCGTCGACCGTCGACGAGTCGAACCCGCCGAGGAATGCCACGAGTGTCGCCGGCAGCGATGCTACTTCGATGGTAAAGCGGCCTTCGCTGTCGGTGACAACCGTGTCGTTCGATCCCTTTTCGTAGACGGGCACCCCCATGACCGCGCCCTACACCGCGTGGACGGGGCGAGCGGGAAGGGTAAGATCGCGAGAACCGGCGTCGGTTACTTCTTGTGCCCTGCCTTGACCACATTCCGGATCGATTCGGCGAAGAGGTCAGGCTAAAGATAAACCTGATGGTCGCTTTCCTTCGCCACCACAGCCTGACCCGAGGCTGTCATTGCTGCCAGCTCCCATTCCTGCGCGTCCAGTTCAGGAGTCGATCGGCGACCACGGAAAACAGCGATCAGCGGCAGATTACCGAGGGAGTGCGGCTTGGCGAGTCCGCGGCCCTTGAAGGCGATGAATTCCTGCCGCCATGATTCGCTCGCGATCCACTCGTGGGGTATGTTGCAGCACCGGGTTAGGCAGCCCGGTTGTTGAATTCACTGACGGTCCCGAATGTGAGACTCGCACTCTTTCACTCCTGCCTCAACACCCGCAGACTCATAGAGATCTCGCGCTTCCCGCCAGGCTGGGACCGCAAGCAACACTCTGCCTACAGACTCTTGCGCGAGGGCCAGAACGCGAAGTGTGTTTGCCAACTCGAGTGAGGGTACCTGTGGATGGAGACGATAGAGATCTAAGGCTTCAGAGGCGGCCCCAACAGCTGACACGTGAGAGCCCAGTTCCCGTTCAATGTCTGCCACGTGCCTAAGTGCGTGCGCGAGCTTGAGGGGGGCTTCGGCTTGACGACATAGGTCCACCGCCTCGCGGTACTGGACGCAGGCGGCGTCGGTTCGGCCAAGGTCTCGTTCGATCTGGCCGATGCCTTGAAGAGCATCGATGCGTTCGATGGTCTGACCGCTCGCCTTCGACAGTTCCGCCGCGCGGAGATATTCGACCATGGCTGCCTGCAGTCGGCCCTCCGCCCGCGCTATCCGCGCGTGCTCGATGATCGCCGCAACCTCTTCAGACATGGTGCCTCCTTGGGCTGCTTAACGGATCCGAGCTAACCGGCGCGGGACCCGCACGCAAACGATTGTAGCGCTTGCGACGTGGCGAGTTGCGGGTTCGCGTCCGGTTGAGCGATGAGTTGGGCAGCGGCGCTTCGACGAGACGACGGACATGGCTCCGTGGGTTACCCACCGGACCGGACCTCTCGCTGAGGTGTCGAGAAGCTACGGTGCTTCCCTGACAAGCTGCGCCGCCTCCAGTGAGGTGACCACGGGAACGACTTCGAATTCCACGAGGTCTTCCCAGCGAGCGATCCATCGCTGGAGAAGAAGCGGATCGGATGCTTCCATGACCTGGAAGCACCGACGAAGACTCTGGTCTACCCAGCTCGATATGTACTGCAGCCCTTCCGGCGCCATGCGGCCGCGCTCGGCGAGGCGCTGATAGACCGCGCGCGGGTCTCGATAGTGCTCCACCACCATGTACAGCACGTCGCCTCCCTTGATTCTCTCCCCGTGCGCCCGACCTGAGGGGGTGCCCGGAAACACTCTCGTTCGTCCGCGCTGACCTCCGCCGTCCAACTCATTACTACTGATCCTTTAGACGTCGTCTACTTGTCGCGTATTCTACTCTTCGGCTTCGTACTCCCACAAAATGTCAGTCGGAACGGCCTCGGAAGGTTCTGAGCTGGTCGCGGGGAAATCCTCGTGGGGCCAGGTTTTTGTTTTTCGCTGACTGGTACCGCGAGCTTCGGCGCAATGACACCCTGTCGCCAATGGTGACGGAAACGCTGATGCTCGGCGCGATCTGGCGGCCGTGGCGGAAGCCGCTGAGCCGGTTAACCAAGCTGCTCAGCGAACGTTATAACGCCGAGGAGATAGTCATAAATGGTGAAATCAGTCGCGATCGATTTCATGGCAGGCTTTGTCGGTCTCGCGATCGTCATCGCGGGATTCATGACCGGTGTCTTGACCGAGGATCTGCGCGCACAGATCATTCTCGTCGGTGCATTGTTCTTCTGCGCCGGCGCGCTGCGCAGAACCGCAGCGCCCGCGAATCCATGGATCGAGGGTCTTTGCGTCTCGCTTGGCGCGTGCATTCCGGTATGCATCCTTTCGTGGGCCGGTGTTGCATACACGAGCAGGCCACCGCTGGTCGCATTTGTTGGGACGGCGTTGATCGGCTCGATTGCCGGAGTACAAGCGCGGTTCTTCTTGCACACCGCGCATCGCGCCGCAACCGCCGGGATTGCCGCGGCCTGGGCCGCGGCCGTCGTGTTGGTCGCAATGATGCTCGTGCCATTCGTCCTGGAGAGGCTCTCGACGAAACACGTGAACTACGCGGCGCCGGGGTTCTCGTTCACCGCACTAGACAACCGTGCTGTCACGAAGGACTCGCTGCGCGGCCGCATTACCGTATTGGCGTTTTGGGCGACGTGGTGCGGCCCGTGCCGGCAGGAGCTCCCGCGGATCGAAGCGCTCTCCCACTCCTACAGCGCCAGGCCGGATGTCGCATTCCTCGCGGTCGACGACGAACGTCAGGGCGACTTCGCTTCGTCCGTCGTGAAGGCGAAGTCGTTCTTCGCGAAGAGGGGACTCACGATGCCGCTCGTGATAACCGCCCGCGACACCAGCAGCGCCCTCGGCGTCCTGGGCTTGCCGGCTCTCATGATCCTCGACCGTAACGGAAACGTGCGGCTCGTCCACGCTGGCTACGACGGTGCCGAGCCTCTCGAAGCGATCGTGAGCGAGCAGATCAGCACCCTATCGCAGTAGCTCGCTCCCGAATCGCCAGACGGAGGCCGCCCGCGAGCCGCGCCACGTTAAGAGGGTGGCGCCCGGGAATAGGCCGGCCAAAGCGACGCATGCGCGATCCACGCGGCGTCGTTCGGGGTGATGGCGTGCGGCTCGTTCGGACCGGAAAAAGATGCAGAAGCCAGTGATGCCGGCGACGTCATCGCCCGCGCCGAGGTCGAAGTCATGAGGCCATCGCCACCGGCCATCTTGACATTGTTGTTCGTCATGTGCGCCCGTCGGATTGAGATGCTGAAGGTCGAAGATTTCCGACGGATCTCACCGGAATCCTCCAGTGCCGACGAAACCAGCGTCCGCATGCGCCGTATCCAGCCAGCTGAGTACGATCGGGTCGCCGGGGAACGCCAACTAACCAAAACCTAAGAACGGAACCGTGGAGGCAACGTGAGGATCTTCAACTCCCAACGATTTCTCGCCATTTATTCAGGCCTTCTCACGCTCGTCCTTTGCGCCGCTGGTCTCATTGCCGCTGCGCCGAGGGCAAAGAACGCTTCGTTCGACGAGATCGATGTTCAGCGGATCAACGTGCGCGAGCCCGATGGCACGCTGCGGATGGTGATCTGCAACCACAGCCGCCTGCCGGGAAGCATCGTGAAGGGGAAGGAGAGGGCGTTTGACCGGCCCCAGGCCGGAATGATCTTTTACAACGATGAAGGAACCGAGAACGGAGGCCTCATCTTCGGCGGACGCATGAACGCGAAGGGCGAGGTCGTCGATTCGGGCGGAAGTCTTTCGTTCGATCGCTACGGCGCGAGCCAGATCGTTCAGCTCATCGGCGTGCACGACAAAGAAGACAAGATGGCCGGCTTAGCCGTCGTGGACAGCCCACCGGGGACGGGCTCGCATCGCCGCATCTGGGTGGGAAGCGGCGATGACGGCGCAGCAAAGATCGAACTGCGTGATGCTAGTGGGAAGAAGCGTATCGTCATGCAGGTCGCGCAAGACGGAGCCGCCAGTCTGACGTTCCTCGATGCCACAGGAAAGATCGTGAACCAGATGGTGCCGGCGAAGAACGAGTGAGCCGCTATGACTTCAAGGATGGACCTCAAAGGAAAACCGGTGGGGAGCTGGCCCTAAAGCCGGCGAAAGACATCCCAGACCTGCTTCTCGATGCCGAATAGTTTTTTCGAATCTCCCCAAACGCAGGCTGGATGAAGAGAAGCAGCGTGATTGCCAGCAGGGAGAGAGAGACGTTCGAGCGCATTCGGCCGGCGGAAATCTCGGCGAGGATAGACTCCATCCACGCTCCATGCCTGAAGGCGCGCCAGTATAGTCGCGGGAATATGACTCTCTTCCACGAGAATCACGATCACATTCCGAGCACCCCTGTTCGGCGTGTTGGGGGAATCACGCTCTTCGAGCAGAGCTACGACGGCGGTCTCGTCATTGCGCCTCACCAGCATGCGGGCGAGGACTACCTCAATCTCGTCCTCGCCGGCGGCTTCGAAGAGACGATTGGCCGGCGGCGACTGGCTTTGTACCCTGCCTCGGTGGTGTTTCACGCGTCAGGAGAAGAGCGCACAAACCGCTTTGTCGCCGCCACCAGGCTCTTCAATGTAGGGATCGATCCCACTTCCTGGGCGGGCGCACCACCGCCTGGCCAGCGTGCGTCACAACCACTTGATGATGCGGTATCGCGCGGGTCGATGTTGCAACTGTTGCGTGAGTTCCGCCGAAGCGAGACGGCGTCGTCTCTGATCATCGAGGAGGTGGTGCTGGAGATGTTGCACGGTACGGCGCTCGCGCCCCCGACGCACTCGCGACCCGGGCGCGCCCCATGGCTTGGGCGCGTCGACGAGCTTCTGCGCAGCAAGCTCGATGCGAGGCCGGCACTGAGAGAACTGGCGGCCGTGGCCGGCGTTCATCCGATCCACCTGCACCGGTCGTTCCGAGCACATTTCGGTTGCACGATCGGCGAACATGTCCGGCGCCTTCGCGTCGACTTTGCCTGCCGCCGCCTCGCCGCCACCGACGACCCGCTGGTCAGGATCGCGCTTGAAGCCGGCTTCGCCGACCAGAGCCACTTCGCACGCACCTTCAAGCGACTCCTCGGCGCAACCCCCTCGGATTACCGCGCCTCGTTCCGGCCACGCTAATCAGGTTCAAGACATTGGGCGCCCACGTCTCTATGGTGTGCTCATGAAGCTCCTGCTACTCGCCCTCGCTCTGCAAATCACCGCCCCGGCAGTGCCGGCACCTCCATCGCCGATCGGGCGCACGATCGATGTGCCGATCGACCACGTTCATCCCGAGCTCGGCACCGCGCCGCTCTATTTCGAGCTCGGCGCGCCGTTCGATGAGGCGAAACCGACGCTCATCGTCGTCGCGGACGGCCAGCAGTTCCACGTGCACCGCGGTGCGATGGCGGCACTGCAGCGATCTCTGACCGGCGACGACACCAATGTCATCGGTATCGTAGGTCGTGGTTTCACGCCAGAGATCACCAAGCTGGCAGTGGGTGCCGATGGAAGGACCGACTGGCGAAAGGCGTGGCAGCTCTTCAACCAGAACCAGTGGATCGAGGATATCGAGGATGTTCGCAAGGCGGTTGTCGGCGCGAAAGGAACCGTCCTGCTCTACGGTGCATCGGGCGGAGCGAGCCTCGTCCACCACTATCTGCTCCATCACGGCGATTTTGTGACGCGCGCCTACACAGAGTCGCCTGGCAACTCGTTTATGAATGGCGAGCTTGGTATCACCTCCGATCATTTCTGGAGTGAGATCGGCGAGAGTGACCCCACGCTGCGTCCGCTCCTGCTGCAGGCCCTGGCCAAACATCCAGCCCAGCGGTTGCGCATCCTGCTGACGATCCAGCGGCAACACTTCTTCGTCACGGACGACTCGTTGCCAGATGCCCGAGCGACACTGATTCGCGCTCTGGCCGGCGGCGACGATACCGTGCTGGAAGCGGCGGCGAAGGAGTACCAGGTCGATCCGATCATCGACTACTTCACGTCGGCGGCCGGCGCCGCCATCGCGGTCCGCGAGTTCGAGTTGATCTATCCAACCGGCGGCTTCGATGCCGTCAGCGACGCCACGGTCCATCCATATATCGAGGCGATGCTTCACTTCACGAAGCCGCTCGTCGAACTGGCTCGTGCCGGCGCCATCGCGATGCCGCCCAACGATTTCACCGCCGCGCATCGTCTCGACACCGAGGTGTTCCTGATGGTCTCGCGCTGGGACGAAGCGGCGGACTACCGCACGGCAATCGCGCTCGCGTACAGCTACCCGAGGCACGCCCTCTTCATTGCGGACGACAACCACGTTTTTGCAAAGCTGACGAAAAGCGGACTGCGACAGCGCTTTCCGCGAACGTTCCTCAGTCACGGTCTGAACTCCGCGGAGCTACGTGCCTTGCTGAGCCAGGCGAAACCCTACCGCTGGCGCGAGCAATAACCGGAAGGCGCATTCGCGAGACTCTAGCTACAGCTAAGCTAGAATCGGGCTACGAGCAGTCCTCTTCCGAAACGGACCCGCCTTGCTATGATGCACATAATCGCCCTTGATTTGCTGTTGGTCATGGTCCGGTCGCGTCGTAGTAGGCGTCGAAGAGAACCGTGCGTAATCGCGAACGCCGCTCAGGTTAGACAGGACCGAGCGGCTCCTTCTTGCCTGCCGCCTGCGGAGAGTGTTCACGAAGCCGTTCTCTCCGATCGCAGCCGCGCGGATGTAGATCATTTGACGGAGCCCATGCTCACAATGACGTCCATGATTCTCTCGATGCTACGAAACTATTCGTATAGTTTCTCGTAGACGAACGAGGAGACCGTTATGCCATGCACAAGTTGCCGATGAACCGGCGAGTGAGCGCTCTGCTCGCCATTGCTCTGATGTCGCTAGCCGGCAAGCCTTCCGCCGCTGGAAGCCTTCCACTTCCGAACGGGGCAGCTCATGAGGCGGCGGCACAGGCCGACGCGGTGGACCCTCCCGAGACCGGTCGCGAGCTCGTTGCCGGGATGAAGCTCGAGCGCGCCCTCCAGCCTTCCGACGAGCACGTCTACACCGTAAACATGGAGGCTGGCGCCGGTATCATCGGCGAGGCCGATCAGGATGGCGTCGATCTTGTCGTGGACATCCTCGGTCCGGACGGACAACTGATCGCTCGCCTGGATAGTCCGAACGGTACTCAAGGACCTGAGCCGTTCAACTACACAGCACTGCAACCGGGAATGTACAAGCTGGTTGTTCACACGCTGGACAAGAACGCCCCGCCGGGCAAGTACGTGATGAAGATCGAAAGGCTTCTTGCACCTGCCGAGAACGCCACCCGGCTCGCGAGGGAAATGTACCCGAGTCAGAAGCTGGAATCGGTGCTGGCAAATGCGCGCATTCGGAACGCGCGGGACTACGCGATCGCGACGCCGGGTGGCATCGACGAAGCCCAATACGTGAAGATAGGCGGCCTCGAGCAGTGGATCACCATTCGCGGAGAAGATCGCAACAACCCGGTGTTGCTGCTGCTGCACGGCGGGCCCGGCGATGCAACAAACCCGTGGGGTTATGCAGGGTTCCGTTCGTGGATGAAGCACTTCACGGTCGTTCAATGGGATCAACGCGGCGCCGGCAGGACACTCGGCAAGAACGGGAGGTCCTCAGCGGCGACGATCACCATTGCGCGCATGGCTCAGGATGGTATCGAACTGACTGAATTCCTGCGCCAGACACTTCATCAGAAGAAGATCATTCTGGTCGGGCACTCGTGGGGATCAATTCTTGGAATCTTCATGGTCAAGGCGCATCCCGAGATGTTTTATGCGTTCATAGGGACAGGTCAGGCTGCCTCCGATGCGGCAACAAACTACACCGTGGCCTACGAGGCGCTTCTGGCGAAGGCGATTCAGCTGGGAGAGCAAGAGGCCATTCGCGAACTCCGCGAGGTCGGTCCTCCGCCCTATGCGAACCGTCGCGGGTATACGGTGCAGCGCAAGTGGTCCAATCGGTTCGAGGGCGCAAATTTCTTCATCGCATCGATGGTCGGGCTCGCCCTCGACGCACCGGGGTACGAGATCAGCGATATCAACGACTGGCTCGACGGCCAGTTGCTGAGCGGAGACCACCTCATTCCGGAAACCTCCGTGCTCAATGCGACAACGCTCGGCGGGACCTTCGACCTGCCGGTGTTCGTGATCCAGGGGGCGGACGATTTCACGACGCCGACGAGCCTGGCCAGGAACTTTGTGCGCTCCATCCACGCGCCTCGCAAGGCGTTCGACACCATCGACGGTGGACATTTCGCGGTATTCATGAAGTCGGATGCCTTCTTGAACAAGCTCCTCGCTCGCGTCTTGCCGCTCATCCACAATGGAACGGAACACTAGTTCTAGTACAGTGGCCGAAGGCCGGGTGAGGGGTTCCTCGCACTTGCGCAGAGCCTTCCTAGGCGCGCAACGTGTCGGGCTTCCAGTTCTTGATCCGCTGCTTGATCTCGCTGCGGGTTTTCACTTCGCCATTCGGCACCGCGCGGCACAAATCAGGAACCTCGGCATCGTTTACGTGAGATGACCGGCGCAGAGTTTGTCGCAAAAGAGCTGGCATCGACCGCTGCCCAACCTTGCCTGTGGGACTCATCGCGTTTCCTCTCCTGTCTTGCGCCAGGACATGCCGTAGAAGCTCCCGAACGATGACCGTTAGTCACCTCCCAGATCAATGGCCTCGAACCCGGCGAAGATCTGGTGTGTCTCCGGCAATTTCGTCAAGGGAGTGAAGTCACACGCCGCACCGAATTCTGCCCACAGTGTGTTCACCGCAGGATTGATGTGTGCTTGCTCGATCGCTTCGGGTGAAAGCCACTCGAAGACTTCCACGATCGTGCCATCTCCAGCACGCATCACGTACGCAGGTTTGTTTGTCACGAGCTGCTCGGCCCGCAGAACCTGTACATGCTTTCTGACCGCTGCCAAAAGCTGCAGCTCCTTACCCGGCTTCGGCGTATACGCAACAATCGCGAAACGACCCTTGACCAGCTCCTTTCGATGATTGACTTCGCTTCCCTTGGCGATCGCCTCACCTTGGGCGATGACGCTCCCGACGCATAGAACCAGACCACGAGAATCGTTCCGGGGATGATCTTTTTTATGTGGTTACCTCCAGAGGTGAACTCTAGTCCGCTGCAACCTGGACCGCATGCCGCCAGTGCGGCAAGCTCTGTCGGAATCACGACAGAGTCGAGATCAGCGGCTTGGGAAAGGACGTTTTCGGAGCAGGCTGGCCAGCCTACGGGAGCGCGCGATGCCTCGTTTCAGCTCACCGAGTAGTGGGCCGGCGCGGTGCCGAAGCGAACAATGCCCCGAATGGACGCCGCGTCAATCGAACGGGTGATGGGGATGAAGACGATGAATGAAATTACGTTTCGCACGTCGGCCTCCGCGCATTGGAACGCGGGAGCTGGCGATGCGTTAGGTGTGAATCGGCGAACGGCACAAATCGTCGGTAAGTGGGGTCGTCAGCGCAGCGAACGAAGGAGGGATGCGGGAGTGGGCGGGGGAGGAGAAAGATTCGAGGGTCACTGCCCCAAGTGCGGCTTAGCCGGCCGTTCGCTGCACGAATCTCACCGCCGGCTGAAATCCTCGTAAAGAGCCTCGAGCGGAGGTGTACGGTGCGCTGATGAGACGCATCGCTTCGCTCCTGCTCCTGCTGCTGTTCTGCGCCGCCGCCAATCTTCACGCGCAACCCAAACCGAAACCGAGCGACCCGCACGAACACGATTTCGACTATCTTCTCGGCGACTGGGAGTTCAATGCCGACAGCCGAGATTGGGGAAAATACCATGGCTTCTGGAGTGCCATGCGCCTCGAGACGGGACAGGTCATCGATCAGTATCGCGTCACCGGCGACAATGGCGAGACATTCTTCTCGACCATCTCGCTTCGCGCATACAACGCAGCGCGCAACGAGTGGGAACTCGTCTCGACCAACACCAACAACGGGCTGCGTGACTTCGGCACGGCGCATCGCGACGGCAACGAAATGCGGATCGAACAGACCTTCGGTGCTTCGAGCAAACATCCGTCGGTCTGGCATATCCGCTACCACGACATCGAAGCCGATCACTTCCTCTGGGACGGCGACTGCTCGTCCGACGGCGGAAAGACGTGGCAGCGCTGCCTGCACATCGAAGCCCGCCGTATCGGTCCTCCCCGATCCCTCGGCACCCTTGCGCCGACGACCAAAGGACAATGATTGTTCACAGCGCCGGTAAGCCGCAGTGTGCGGGTTGCTGACATTCAGCGCAGCGCGCACTTCTACGAAGAGATTCTCGACTTCGCGCGCACCGGCGACGGAAGCCTGTTCTCCGGTCCGGTTCAAATCTCGCTGGTTCCAGCGCAATCGGCCACGCGACAAGTCGTTTTCTTCGATACGGACGACGTCGTCGCACTGAGCGAGCGCGTCGTGAGCCGCGGTGGATCGCCGGGTGAAATCGAGCGCGTGAACTGGATCAAGATGGACATGTTCGAGCTGCGCGATCCCGATGGCCACGTCTTGTGGTTCGGCCACTCGTTCCGTCGATTGACGCGCGACATGCACGAGTAGCGGTTGACCATGCAAGAACGCTGGACCGAACGCCGGGTGCGGCTGCTGAGCGCTGCGGCCTGCGTGATCCCCGCGTGTCTGTCGGTCGCGCAGGAGTACGTTTCGGCAAGACTCAATCAACGCGCGGTGTCGTGGGACGATCTCGCGTTTTCAGCAGGCGACTGGCTCCTGCTCGCGCCGCTGATTCCGCTAGCCTTCTCGCTGGGCCGCCGATTTCCGTTCGACAGATCGCAGCGGTTTTCACGTGCTGCGATCCACGTCGCGGGCGCGCTGACCCTCGCCCTGGCCTGGGCGTCGCTCGGCATGCTCCTCGGCTTCGCGCTGGATCACTTCCCGGCGATGCGACCGTTCGGCCGGTCGTATCTGAACTGGATTACGATCAGTCTTCCCTTCGCCGCCCTGATTTATCTCGGAGTCCTCGGCTGCGCTTACGCGTACACGTATCTCGTCGAGGCGCGTGAGCGTGAAGCGCAGCTCGCGAACGCCCGGCTGAGCGCATTGCGCATGCAACTGCATCCACACTTCCTGTTCAACACACTGAACACGGCGGTGGTCCTCGTGCGCGAGCAGAACACCATCGCCGCGGCGCGAACTTTGGAGCTGTTGGCGGAGCTGCTGCGCGAGGTGATCCGAACGGACAGACCGCATGAGATTCCGCTCGATGACGAGCTGCATTTTCTCGAGAGGTATCTCGCGATCGAACAGGTCCGCTTTGCGGATCGCCTTCGCCTCACGTGGGCGATCGATGAGCGCGCTCGCGACGGACTCATTCCCGAATTTGTGCTGCAGCCGCTCGTCGAGAACGCGATCCGTCACGGCTTCGCGAAACGCGCCGATGCGTCGACGATCGCGATCGGCGCGCGCGTCGCCGATGGAACGCTGGAGCTCACGGTCAGGGACGACGGCAGTGGGTTCGATCCGTCGACGCCGGCCGGTGTCGGTCTGACGAATACGCGGGAACGTCTGCGGACGCTGTACGGCGACCGAGGAACCGTCGAGATCGCGAGCACGCCGGGCGAAGGAACGCGCGCGGTCGTTCGGTTACCATTCCGGACGCAAGCCCATGTCTGACCATCGAATCCTCGCCGTGATCGCGGACGACGAACCCATCGCGCGCCGTGGCATCCGGCAGCTCCTCGCCGCGCACGCGGATGTCGAGGTCGCGGCCGAAGCGCGCAACGGCCGCGAGACGGTGCAGTTCGTCCGCACGTTGAAACCCGATCTGCTCTTTCTGGATATCGAGATGCCGGGACTCGATGGCTTCGACGTCGTCGCTCGAGTTCAAACGCCCGCGATCATCTTCGTAACCGCCTATGATTCTTTCGCGGTCGGGGCATTCGACGTGGACGCCGTCGACTACCTGTTGAAGCCGGTCTCAGAGCAACGATTTGCGAGTGCTTTGATACGAGCGCGCGCGAGACTCGGTCGCGGGCGGCAGGCGGCGCATCGGATCGCCATCGGGGACGCGATCGTCGATGTGCACGACATCACCTGCATTGAAGCCGCCGACTACTACGCGATCGTCCATCACGGCGGCAAGTGCGCTCTGGTGCGCGAATCACTGGACTCGCTCGAAGCACGTCTGGCGTCGAACGCATTCGTTCGAACGCATCGCGGATTCATCGTCAATCTCGCGGCGGTCGCGGCGGCGAGCCACGCGATCGTGCTTCACGATGGGACGCGCATTCCGATCAGCCGCCGACGCCGAGCGCGCGTGAGCGCGGCGCTTCGGCGGTTCGTGGTTTCGGCTTCAAGCGCTTGTCCTGTCGAACCGGCGCTTCGTTAGATCAAATCGTTGTCGCGCTCGCCGTCGTTGTTGCCATCGACGTCACCGCGAGCACGGCTCCGTTTCCGGCGTCGATCACCACCTTCCTGGTCTGTTGGCCGCTAGAGATCTCGACGGGCGTGACCGGGCTGTTGAGCCATCTCGCCGACTGGTTCACTCGGCACGCATCGCCGCTCTGGCCCGATATCGCGAAAATTTCCGCAGGTGGGGCGACCGCTTAATCGGCACGCCAAACTATCTAGGCGTCGGGCAAACGCCTTTACACGTTCGACAAGGTTCGACGGACATTTGAAGTGAAGAGTCGCCTTCCTGAGTGACCCGCGCTTCGCCGACAACGCTGACCTTCAACGTCATCGGCATCGAGTGCGCGTCGTGTACGCCCTGATGCTCAGTTCCGACCATGAATGGTTACCCGTGCTCGATTAAACCGGGAGGAGCTTCCGACGTAAGATGTCCTTGATGACGACAGCGCGCGCGAACCCGTACCCGTTCCTCTTTCTGGTCGGCGGCGGGCTGGCGTTGCTGGCGGCTCTCGTCACCCGGACGCAGGCCTTTGCCGCTCACCCCGACATTCTCGCGTGGGCCTTCACCTGTGACCTGACAATCTCTCTGCCGCTGCTCTGGTGGTTCTTCGCGGTCCGGACCGAACGCGCCGGCACGGTGACGCTCATTCCGATCTTCCTCATCGGGGTCGCGGTGGCGGCGCGTATCCTCCCGACGGCGCAGCACGCGTTCGTCGACCAGCTTCGCTTCGTCGCCGCTCCGCTCGAACTCATCACGATCGTGCTGGTCGCACGCCGCGTGGCGCGCATCCGCCGGATGGACGGCGGCGGCGATCCGCTCGATCGCATCGAACGTGCCTGCGCGGAGCTCTTCGGCAATCGCGCCAGCCGCGCCGTCGCATTCGAGATAGTCACGGTCTACTACGCGCTCTTCGGCTGGCGCAAACGTGCGCCGCGCGGCTTCACGGTGCACCAGCGCAGCGGCGCTGGGACCCTCGCTGGCGTCTTCGTTTTTCTCATCGCGGTCGAATCCACAGGCGCGCACCTCGTCGTGCAGCTATGGAGCGTGAAAGCGGCGTGGATCGTCACCACACTCGACATCTACGGCGTCCTCTGGCTCCTCGGCGATTACCAGGCGCTGCGGCTGCGGCCGACGCGAATCGAGGGCGACACACTCATCCTCAACTACGGAATGCGCTGGCGCGCCACGATCCCGTTGACAGCCGTCGCTGCAATCGAACCGGTACAAAACAAGGCCGACTGGAAGCGCAAAAATGTGCTGAAGGTAGCCATGCTCGACGAGCCGCGACTCATCATACGATTCAACATACCGCAAACCGCGCACGGCGTGGCAGGGTTGACTCGGACGATCGACGCCGTCGCCATCCTGGCCGACGACGACGCCGATTTCGAAGCCGCGTTACGCGCGGCGATGCCCGCATCGTGTCCGGCCGCCACGTCTTGATGCTCTTCTTGATCTCGTCGCTGTCGAGCGCAAAAACTCGATTCGCGCTCAAACCGATGGTTTTCGGAACCGAGGGGTGATTGGAAGCTGAGGTCGTGGGATTCACCGTTCGGTCCATGTCACAAACCACGTTCGTCGCCGCGACAGAGGCAACTTTCAGCGACTCTGAAAAGCGCTCCCGAACTGCACCGTCGATGCGCATGGGCGAATGGTTGTAGACGAGGCTCTGTACCTGTCTGGCGACGGCAACGACTGGAAGAAACATGCCGCTGACCGAGCGGTCCACGAGAGCCACTTCCGATGCCGATGGAATCTGATCAGCTATGAACCGTCCGAAGTCGGTTGCTGACCACGAGGCTCGTTGTCCGGAAGTTCGGCGCGATGATGGAATGACCAGCTGACGTGAGGTAGGGCGTCACGGCGGCCCAGCATCGAGAACTTTGCGTGGATCCGTGGATCAGAACGATGGTAGCCATTCACCCTCTTGAAAAGTCGTAGAAGACACGGAAGACGTTCTCGTCGAGGTCTGCAACACAGAACTCATAGAGCTTCCACGGCTTGGAATCTGGTGTGGACGTGATCTTGGCGCCCCTTGCGTGCCACTCCCTGTGCTGGTCATCGACCTCGGCTTTGCTATTAAGGTTCAGCCATGTGACTGCGACCCACGAATGCCGGCTCCCCCTGAAGGAGGGATCGGTAAGAAACAGCCGGCAGTGCCCGCGGGAGACACCAGATATGTCGCTTTCGCCGCCACCCCAGTCGATATTGAACCCAAGGCGCTCCTTGTAGTACTCAAGCGCGGCTGCCATGTCAGTAACCGGAATCTCTGGGACGGCGCATGGAAAGGTGGTCTGCATGGTCTCTCCCCTCGGTGCCAGTTCAACGGAGTGGTAGCCTTAGGCGGGTTCAGTGAACGCGAGGAAGTACCCATTGGGATCCTGGACTGCAAACTCATTCATGCCGTAGTCCATGACTTCAGGCCCCCACGCCAACTCAACCTTCCCGCTAAGTTCCTCAGCGAGTGCGGCAACGCTCTCCGGAAAGATGTAGAAGGTCCCGCTGCACACCGGCGTCGGCGGTGTCCCTCGTGGTGGCTCCGTGTGGAATTGGAGCACGACAGAATCGCGTTTGACCTCAGCCCAAGTGGGCGCTGCGTGATTGGAGTGGCAGCCCGTGAGCACGAAGCCGAGTTTCCGATAAAACGCTAGCGTCTCGCTCATGTCTCGGACAAGAAGGGCGGGGACGAGTCGTTGGCCAATGTCGACAGTTGTCATAGCGTCGAGTTCCTCCGTCACTGAGATAACGCCGGTACCGCAATATTACGTGTGATCCCATACTGCTTCACATTTGGGTACACTTATTCTTTAGACGTCGTCTACTTGTCGCGTATTCTACTCTTCGGCTTCGTACTCCCACAAAATGTTGCGAGGCACGATCGTCACAAAACGGCGCTAATTTTCTACCCGCGTCACCTTGAGGAGCGTCGTCGCCCAGGCCGCCGTCATCGATCCTTCTTTGAATACTCCGTCACTGCTGAAGCGGAGTCAGGGTCCCCCAATCAAGTGGTACGAATCACTGATCGGTGTCGATCGGAATCAATTTCGTCCCTATAGACACCCCACTTCTGGAAAGCCTGACGGACGACCGCTTCAAACCCGCCACTCGCGGTGATCATTCAGCCTTCGCGTCGGGTTGCATCACGCCGAAGACGTTTCCCTCCGTGTCTTGGAAGAACATCAGTGCGCCGACGCCGACAATGATCGACTTCTGCATGATGATGATGCCGTCGGCATCGACGATCGCCTGAGCGGTCTCGTCGAGCGACGGGACGTTGATCGTGCACTCGAAACCGATGGTTCGTGTGCCCGGCAGAAGTTCGCGCCGTCCCTGCAGCGATCCGCGAATGCCTGGCTCCTCGCCGGGCTTTGCGGTGTCGACCATGTAGAACTTCGGCGGACCCCAGGCGTGAAATTTCCAGCCGAAGGCCTGCTCGTAAAATCGTTTTGCGCGGGGGACGTCGTCGGCGTTGATGGAGAAGTGTGCAATGTTCGGCATGACGGCGAGTGTACCGCTGCGCCCCCACGCCGCTCTTCCGCTATATTGACAGCTAGTATCGCGTATGCGACATCCCAGGCCAGACGGTTCGGTATGGGTGAGGACCTATCCTCTGACGACGCTGCATGATCACGTTGTCGCTCTGCATGACCATGACTGGGATCAACTGACTTACGCCGCGTCAGGAGTGATGTGGGTTCACACCCGCGAGGCCAGCTGGGTTGTGCCGCCACACCGCGCGCTCTGGCTGCCGGCGGGAACGGGTCACAGCGAAGAGTTGCACGCCCCTGTGTCGGTGCGCACGCTCTTCCTGGCGCCGGGAGTCGCCACGGGTCTTCCGCGCCACTGCTGCGTTTTGAATGTATCGAGTTTTCTTCGAGAGCTGATCCTGCGCGTCAGCCGCATCGGCGCGCTCGACAGGATGCGTCCGGTACAGGCCCATCTCATCAATGTCCTGCTTGATGAACTGGTGAGCATCAGCGACGTCCCTCTCCAACTGCCCATGCCACGCGATCCCCGAGCATTGCGTCTGGCTGAGGCTTGGCGGAAGCATCCCGATGATGAAGGGTCGGTCGAGTCGCTGTCGGGGGAAGCGGGAGCCAGCAGGCGCACGATGGAGCGGCTGTTCCTCGCGGAAACGGGAATGACAGTTGGAGAGTGGCGTCGCCGCCTCCGCCTCCTTCACGCCGTGAGTCTTCTGGCCGGAGGGGAATCGGTCACGAACGTCGCCCTCGACGCCGGCTACTCCAGCACCAGCGCGTTCATCGCCACATTCAAGAAGGCGTTCGGGACGACGCCGAGCCGATATTCGATCTCCGGTTGACATGATCCCGCTACAGGCTTCGCATCCGCGACAGGCAGTTGACCGCTGGGCGTAGCGAACGATGATGTGCGGGAGTTCGGTTCCATCAAGCTCTTGGGGACCATCGCGCAGCTCGCCACCGCCGCGGTGGAGAGTGGGTTGAGTCTTCAGTCGGATGCCCCCGCGCTGCTCATGCGATGGCACCGAGCGCTCCGTGTGCCGGCGCTCCGACCGCTCTTCGAGCTGAATCAGCTGCGACAGCTCGGCAGTCACGCGCCGCCGTCCGACGCCGCGAAACGACTGAACGAGGCGTTGAAGGTCTTTGAGATCGACATCGCCACGGTGACGGGCGGATGGGGACGCATCCCCGACAAGGTGTACGACGATGCGGCCGGCGGTCTTCAGGATCTCGCAACACTCCTACACGAGGCACGGACGCGCAACTCATAGTGCGCCCCCCGACTCGGACGCGGCGATCCCGATTCCAGAGCGCCTGCAAGCTCGCGTTCGGCGGTGTCTTCCGCCGGGGCGCGCGTCGGCGGCGACATCACCGCAGGCGGCGCTTCAGGATGCCTTGGCCGCGATGCATAGGACGCAGAGGAACTGCTCCGCGCTGAGGGCTTTCCCATGGCCGCGACACGTGGGCTGATGGCATTGATCGCAATCGCTATAGGACGGCCGCCGATCAATCGCCACGATCCGCTTCTTCGATTCGTTGAACGTGCAAATGAAGCAAAGCGTGAGTGGCACTACCGAACCTCCGATCCCGCCCCGGCGTTGCACTGATTCGGGCAGCGCCACGACCGTCGGTGCAAACGGCCGCCGGGTCGGATGAGCGGTGCGAATGCCGCCCCACAGTGGTCGCACACGCAGAGGAGCTTTTCAGGATGCACGAGCGTGACGCCATGGGCTTCGAATGTTCGTATGAGACGTGTGATCCGTTGATCCATCATTTGGCGTCCTCCTATCGCATGGAGCGTACGACACGCGACCACCCGCCACGCGCGGTCTGTTCGCGTCCCAAGCCATCGGTGTCACTACGCCGCAGTTCGCCGTTGACTGTGGCCTCAATCGGGTTGTGGTCGTCCATTGCGTTCAGCACGCGCGCGACGTGACTCGGCGTCAGATCTCCGAAGACCTGCATGTGATGGAAGATCGCGCTGATTTCGTGTCTAAGGGCCGTGTCGTAGCTCCGACGGACAGCGGCGAGAACGCTCGGTACAGCTTCAGGGTCGCCTTCCACCATGGTGTTCCACAGCCCGACCTCGGCATCGTCACGCCACGAAGCAACAGCGGGGTAGAACGGCATGTCACGCTGCGCTGCGAACTCGCGCTGGTGTATGTCCACGAGGAGCAGAGCGTGTATGTGACCCCCGAGCCGCGCCACTGTGTGTCGGCGCTCTTCTGGAACAGCCTGGAGTGGTGGCATTGCATGGCGCCCGCATGATGCATTCACACTGGCGCCGAGGTACTGACGGCAGAAGACCCGGCAGCCCACGACGTGGGCAGCAGCGTGTGCCATCGTTTGCAGTTCTAGCTCTTCAATGGCGACGGAGTTTCGCGCAATGATCTGACCGTCTGGAAGGGTGATTGTGTCGGGTTGCATGACCTCTCCTTTTCGTTATGAGCGGTTGATGTTCGGGTTCAGATGAATCGGTTCAAGGCAGATCGATCGTGATGTCCGGCAAGATGAACATGCCTGCTTTGCGTTCCGCTTCAATCTCGTCGATATACTTGCGTCGCAACTTCTCGGACTTGGCCTCGGAAGTGGCAGTCAACTTTGCCAAAAGGAACTGAAGCATCTGTTCCGTCGGTGTTATCGGCTGCGGAGCGAGCGCGGCAATAGACGGAGCTTCCAGGGAGCGGGGCACTTCTCTCCCTTCACCTTCCGCCGCCTTCTTCACGAGAACGGGCACGAGCTTGGACCACCGAACGGTCCGCCGTTCGATGAGGTCGAGTGCGTGCGCTTCGAGGTTGACGGCTAGGCCGTCGTCCGACTCGTAGAGGCCAACGATGTCGCTGTCCTCTTTGACCACGCGCGTGTCGCCGACCCGTTTCGTGCGTTCCCGGATTCGGTACTCCGTAGCGCGAGAGAGACCCAGCCATCGGCAGAACCGCCGTATGGGAACATCGCCGGCAAGGTTGGTGGCTGGAGCGAAGATGACGTATTCGTTCCCGGACTCCGCGATGAAGGTTGCATTCATGAAAGGGTCCTCGACCCATTCCAAAGCGTCACGATCGGGAGTGACCACCCACGTGAGACTTTCCGAATTTAGGAGCGTCTCAGCTGCGAGGTCTCGGCGGAGTGACAGCCGGAAGAGTGGCATTGCGCTTTCGGGTGCGCGCGCGATGCCGAATCGTCGGTGCTTCCACATTGACTTGTGACATGGATCTCTCAGCAACGCAAGCAGGTCCGAGAGCTCGATCATGAGCGCCTCGGTCTCGTCGGTTGGGCGCGGTGCCGTCATTCCGACCCGCATGATGCGTTGGCGCCGCTCAAGGCGTTGCAGGAGGGGGAAGGCGTCAGGACGCTCCATCACCTTGCTGAAAAGGGGCGCATACAACGAACTCACTACGCCGAAGACATGCGCACGTCGCTGACGCTGCTCGACCGTGCGATTCTCGTTGCCTAACGACAAGCGAAGCATTTCGGCGTACCGATCCATGAAAGTACGTGCGTCAGTGATGGGATCCGCCTGCCGCTCGGCGAAATCAACAAAGGGCGACAGCGCCAGCGCACTCGAAGGCTTCTTGCCGAGAGGCTTCACAAGCGCTTTCGACGCCGTGTCCGTCTTCGGAGGGCGATCGTCCATCACACGGGCTTTAGCGGAAGATCGAGGCTTTGAGGCCACCGCTTTCTTCTTTGCGGTCATCGCTGGCCTCCGGGACCCACGCCGACGTAGGCGCTGATGGGCGTCCAGGGGCCGCAGGTTTTGTAATGGGAGGTACTGCGACGTTGCGTCCGAGGAGAGCGGGGCGACTCGCGTTTCGGGATCGCGTGAGATCGGTGCGTGAGGGCTTTCATGGCCCTCATCAAAGGCAACGGCTATACCATTGAAAACACGTCACTTGCGAATACTTCTGAAGTATTCGCAGATATTGGCAACATCAAGACCACGTCAGAGCACGGCGAAGAAATGTGACCCCGTCCCGACACTTAATGTCAGCCGGGGATTCGCAGCCGAAAGGGGATCGCTACTCCTTCGCGAACTCGTCAACCGCTCGCGCTTCCACGATCCGAAGGAAGTCCGTGACATCGCTGAGGTTCGTGGCGAGCATGCCCTGAAGATCAACCGTTCCGGAAGGACGATAGATGCTGTCAGCCTCAGCTCCGCCGGGCACACGCCCCTCATCAAGAGAGGTCATATGGGCAATGAGGGCCATTCGCTGCCCCCCGGGGGCGAGGTGGTAGGCCTTCAGGAGCAACACCTGAGTTGGAAACGGGAACGAGGAATACCGGAGACGGTTTTGAAACCGGCCAACGCCGTAGTCGAAGTTCTCGTCCACAGTGTCTAGACCGTCGTTGAATTCGATTGCATTGAGAAACCAGTTGTCGAAGTCCGAGGTTGGAATCGAACCACTCCAACGAATCGGAAGGTCGAGAAGATGCATCAGGAAGGGTAGGCGCTGGTCGTTGCGGAGCGCGCCGAGGATGTCTCCCAGGATTGCCGAGGTCACAAAGAACGTGAACACGGCGCGGCTCTCCTCGTCCGCGTACCCCGTCTTCTCAACGACTCGTCTGACCATCGGGCCGAAAGGCCCGAGCCGATCGAGCTTGATGAGTTCTTGTCCGCGTTCTGTCAGCTGCTTCACCACCTGCCGCAAGAAGAAATCTTTGCGGACTGCCCGAGCAGTTTCGGCACTGTCGATTCGAACGAACACGCCGATGCGATGTCGCTGCTTTACCCGACCGCGGGGCTGCTCGGGGCCTTCGATAATGAGGGTGATTGCGAACATGCTTCCCTTGTGCAGCACTAGTGGCGGATCAGCGTTGCGTCGCAATTTTGACAATGCCGGGCGGACGAGTTTGTTGATGAAGTGCATGTCGCTGGCAGGATCGCTCGCCGCCTTGTTGAGATCCGTGTTTCGAAGTTCGGTCTCAAACACGGCGGGTAACTCGCCCTCAATTATGCCCGTGCCGCCCTGCTCGATTTGCCAAGTCACTCGCTGAAGGAATGCGGTGAAGAACTTCAGCCCATCCCCGGAGCCGACTGCCGTTAGAAGCCTCGGAATTGCTTTGTAGACGATCCCTGCTTTCTCGCCAGGAGTCAGTTCACTCGTTGTTGGCTTGGTGTCTTGCGGTTGGCTCTCTCGCTGTTTCCGTTCTTCCGCGTGTTGCCGCTCGAGGTCCCGCAGACGCCCGGTGTGTTTCCAATTCAAGTGTTCAAATTCCTTGCGTTCCGCTCGCAGGATTCCAATGAGCGAGTCGGCCTGCTCTTGAGAGAATGCCGCGGAGGCGACGATAATCTTGACCTTCTCTACGATCGTCAGCGAAAACGCATTTGCCAGCAATGTCCGGAACTCATCGTCGTCAAATACTGCGTCTGGATGAGGAGGAATCGGGATCAGCATCACAGCGTCGATCTCGAGTTGCGGAACCTTGCCTATCTCCCGCGGCAGCAATTTCAAGTTACCCTTCGACGTGCCGGCGCCCCCATTGGTGTCGTCACTCATTCAGTTCATCCTCCCATATTGCGCAGCGCGATGGAGCACCGCCTTCAATCATCCACTGTTCGGCGAACCGGGGCTGGAACCGTAAGAACCGCGCCCCACATCTTCCGCCTTTGCCATCAGCCGTCCTCACCCTCGACGCCGGGCGGCCGTTGGGATTTCTTCTTGGAGAGCGAGAAGCCGACGCCGCGCTCCACCTCCTCCGTAAGCATCTGTGTCATCTCTTTTCCGGCGAGGCCGCGACCAAGATCGTCGCGAGAAAGGATGCGTCTCGCAAGCCGAAGCGGCCACAGCGCAAGCTCGGTCAGACGTGGTCTCTTGGCTATCGCCTGTCGATCGAGCCATGTGCGTGTTCTCAGTTCGATGGCGTCGAGCGTCTCGACCCTATCCTCTTCTCGGAAGAGGAGATGCAACCGCATCGCAGCATGCATTCCCACTCGCAGGAACGTCTCGAAATCAATTCGGAGCGCCGGAATGAATGCTGCGACATACGCCTGGTACGCGTTTACCCGTTCGGCCAGAGTATGTTTACTCCAGAGATGATCGCCAAGCGCCATGTGCGCATCAACACCGCGCTCGTTGTCGCCGGCACGCTCGGCGGCGCGAACCAACTCGCGGAACGCGGGACCGAGTCGACGATCGGATGCCCCGGATTCGAGCAGCAGGGATAACCTGTCGGAGAGAAGTGATACCCGTACCGTGTCTGGCGCTATTCGGATCGCGGCTTCGATCTCCCGCAGTGATGCCTTCGGATCCCCCTGTGACAAGTGCCATTCTGCGATATGCACTAAGCAGAACACCGCGCGGTCAGCGTCACCAGCGCGCTGCGCTCCCGCCCGAGCGCCGCGAAGAAGCACCACCGCCGTTGCATCGGATGGAGCCACACTCGCGGCATCGATCTGTGTCCGATACACCCATGCGTGGGCCTTGGCCTCCCTCGCTGCCGTGATCACTTCAGTGAAGGTCGCGAAGGCGTCGGATCGCCGCTTCTGCAAGGCCCGCATCGCTCCGACATCGTGGAGCGATACAACGGCTTGTTCCGCATCGTCACGCTTGCGATCGAGGTCCACCAATCGCTGGAAGAGTGCCTCCGCCCGACGGTACTCGCGCGCTTCGGCGCGAGCGATGGCTTCACCTGCGACGGCATGTCGCAGTTGATCGGAGAACCGCTCAACTTCCGCGATCTGCTGAGCTTCGCGGTAGAAGGGAAATGCGCGCTTCGGTCGGCCGCGATCCACTTCAGTCCGGCCGAGGTTTCGAAGCGCCATCGTCCGCAGGTAGCGCAGATCCAGGCGACGGCCAAGCTTTTCAGCTTGTCGATAGAACCGGGCAGCAGCGGTGAAGTCGGCTTGTGCAGCCGAGACATTGCCGCGAGCCATGAGTGTTCCGGCGAGCCCGGACAAGTCACCAACGCTGGCCTTGATGCGCTCGCTTTCGTCCAGGAGCGACGCCGCGGTTTCGGCGTCTTCGAAGTTCGCGAGGTTTCCCAGCGCTCGACCAAGGACCCAGCGGTCGCGATGGCGCCGCGCGTGTGCTATCGCTTTCCGGTACCACGCCTTCGCCGCACGCTCATCGCCGCTGTGCGTGGCTGCGACACCGGCGTTGATGTATGACTGTCCTTCGCCCCACGCGTTCTTTTCGCGCTTGCTCAGCGAGCGGAGCTTCGCGAACTGGCCAAGCGCGTCGTCGTGGCGTTCGTTGCGCGAGAGGAGAAGCCCATAGGTGTTGTGGAAGAGAATCCTCGCCTTCGCGTCCGAGGTGCGGAGATGGGGCGTTTTCTCAAAACGCTCAAACACTCCCAGGTACAGATCGTTCCAGAAACCGGGCTCCAAGCTCTCCGCGACCGGGACCAAGACATCGACCATGTCGGTGATGCGACGAAGCGATGCATAGTGGAGCGCGATCGAGAGCGCGATGTCGCTGTGATCGCGCAGTGGCATCAGGAGCTCGATCCACTGTTCGCGATAGCGGCGCTCGCCCCCTGGAGGGGCGAAGAGTTCGCTCCGAACCTCGGCGGTGACTTCGAGGCGACCTCGGCCACGGCGCTGCAGCAACCCCTTCTTCCTCCAGCGAGCGACCGCCGCGGCCCAGGCGCTCTTGGGCAGGAGACGCTGTGCGTCAGCGGCATGGAGGGGGAAGATTGTGGTCGCTATGAGGCCGAGGAGATCGGCATCACCCGGCGTCAGGACGCGCACGACATTCGTTGATTGCGTCGAGGCTGGGCGTCCCCGTCGAGGGAACTTTGAGTCGATCAGCATTCGCGCGATTTCGCGCGCGGAGTGGCGCCGACCATCGACATACTGGAGTTTCGCGGAAAGCCCGGGCATCTTCGCGCTGTCCAGTCGGACGGGAAGGAGGAAGTCACCGGTTCTCTTGCGCGCTTCCTTTCGTGCTGCGCGGAACTCCAAGCGCGGCCATTCCTTTGTCGCATAGTGCTGGGAAATGAAGGGCATGACGAATCGTGAGGCCGGCCCATAGACCGCCTGGAACTCGCGCTCATCTTTGCCCCAGAGTGCTCCCGCGCGAAGTGGAGCGAAGAACACCTTGAGATTCTCGGCACGGAGGTGCCGATACACGTCCCTGACGAACTTCTCGTTCTCCCCTGCATAAGAGAGGGCGACGTCGTACTGGTACCGATTCACTGCCACGCATTCATCTCCGCATGGGGGCGAGCATCCGTCAAGTGTGTGAGCCCAGCTAGCGCCATACAGATGCGAGGGACGACGCGCGCACGGCCACATCCGGGTAGCCGTTGGCGCGAAAGAACTGCGACGCTTCGCCCGCGAGGCTGGCATCCAACCGCGGACCCGCAATGACCGTGTTGATCGGGAGCAGCTCTGAGCTGATCATCGGGAGTGTCAGGCCATAGTGTCGTAGGTTCAGTTCGGGTCCATATCGAAAAGCGTTCACATTCCCTGCGCGGTATCGGCGAAGACCAGGTCTCGCAGCATGTTCTCGGCGAGACCCATGTGGTCGGCGATTCCGCGGAGAGAATGCCCGTCACCCTCCAGGAGTTGCAGCGCGTTCGCGAGCAGCTCCGGGATCTCGAGTCCCGGCTCATCGGGTTCAGAGAACCGCCAGCCCTTCTGCGCGAGCTGCACGCTTGCCCTCCGGTATGTTGCGTCGCTCAGGAGACAGAGGTCGTGCGCGCGATGCAGCATTGCGGCGAGCGACACGCTCCAGCGGCGTTTCAGTTCCAGGAAGTGCGGCCACACGAGTCGGCGGGGGCACTCACGTCCGAACGTGTCAGCGGGGAGAAGAAAGGCAGCCGCAAAGGCGTGCGCTTCCTTCTCCTGCGTACGGTCACCCGGAAGGCACATGTCTCCATGGAGGAGCAGGTGGCCAAGCTCGTGGACCGCATTGAACCGGTTACGGCTCGCCACGCCCTTCTCCGTGCTGAGAAAGATGTACGGGCGTCCTGATTCCCAGAAGGAGAAGGCATCGACGTCGCGGCAGTCATTGAGGAGCTGGATCACGAACACGCCCTTTGATTCGAGGAGCTGCACGACATTGGGAATCGGACCGAGGCCGAGGCCCCAATCACGGCGGACCTGAACTGCCGTTTCCTCGATCTCGTCGAGTGAGTGTTCGGTGAGGGTGTGCTGGCTCCTGCTCAGCTGCTCCTCCGGCATCTCCACGAAGCCGTCAACGTGGGCGATGACGCGCTCCATCACCGCGCCGGCAGCGATGAGCCGCCGACGGTGCTTCTGTGCCGTGGATTTTAGGCTACGAAAGTGGCAGCGATCCGTCGGGATCGAGCGCCATGCCGCATCGTTGCCGAAGAAGGAAATGGGGAATCCCAGCGCCATGCTGATCCGCGCGAGAGTCTCCACATTCGGCTTCGCGAGGCCGTTTTCAAACTGCGTCACCGCACTCGGCGTCACGTTGATGCGCGACGCAAGCTCGCTCTTTCGATAGCCGCGGAACTCGCGCGCGATCGTGAGACATTCCGGGTTGAAGCGGTGCGCGACGGAGTAAACGTCGTTCGCACCGGTCATTGCTCTTCGTTCGTGTCGCTCTTCTTGCGCAGGGACGGACGGAACGGCGTGACATTCTCCGGCGGCACGGTCGGGCCCGATGCGGGAAGCCCGGCTTCGCCCTCGATGCTGCGCGACCAGACCGTGTACACAGTGCCCCATTCCTTCACACGACCGTCCTCACCTTTCGTGATCGGGACGGCTACGAACACTTCCAGAAGCCCCTCTCCCGGATTGCCCTTGTGCGCGAGGATGAGCTGTCGGCACGCCGAATCGTCCTTCCAGAACTCGTCGAAGATCCGTACTTGCCCGGAGTTCGCCTCGGCGATGCGCCCAGCCCGCGTGTGGTTATTCGGGAAGGAGTCCTTGGCGTCGACGTCGTCGGTGTGGCCTGCCGAGTAGCACGAGATCGCGTACTGCCCGATCTGGAACTCGAAGGAAGGAGCTGGGGTGATCACCGTCATCCAGTCGACACGTTCCGCGAGCTGGCCCAGGAAGTAGACGTTGGACTTGTATACAAGGAGGCCGAAGCTCATCGCATCGTGGCCGACATCGGGGTCATGGGCCGTGATGGCGGCGTCGTAGGCATCGCGAAGACAGGCGGTCAGCTCCTGCCTGATCTCGATCTGGAAAGTCTCTTTGAGGCGCTGTTCGGTTTCGGTCACCCGGCAAGGTCCTCCTCATGCATCGTTGGTCGATGGTACCACAAATGCGCACTAGCAAGCGTTTTGTTAAGTGCAAAGGACCAATGTTTATGCGAGATTTCAGTGAAGTGCGCGGATGGCCACGAATCTTTCCAGCCAGTCGCGGACCGCAAAGGTGGCGCGAACATCGTCTTCGTTATAGACGAGCACCCGTGCCCGAGCATCAAGACGCTGTTCCGGCGCCGCCCAATAGGACGTCCACCATGTGATGCTTTGCGCTCCGCCTGGGTCTGGGTCACGCCAGTGAAAGTCGACGTAGCCGGCGATCGTCTTCAGACCATTACCATCGGTCGGAAGGATCACGGAGTCCACGACGATGCGGCGCAGATCGATGATGGATGCCTCGAAGCGATCGAGAGAGGGAGATCCGCCGTAGGCCTTCCGAAGACGCCTGAGAACGCCTCGCTCGTGGGGTGAGTAGATGTAGGTGACATAGGTGCCGCGAGCTTCCAGTTCGACAAGCTTCGCGAGGAAGCGACCCCAGACCTCCGCTTCCGTTTCCGGATGCGTCGCACAGATCGGCTCGAATGTCCCGAAGTCGCTCTCTGTGAATCCCGGCACGCCGCGTTTTCGGGCTGTCATCGGGCGAATCAGGAGCCCATGCAGGTAGACCTCGCCCCCGGTGAGATTCTCCAGATCGTAGGAGATCTCGAAGTCGGCACGAGGAGGAGTCCACGATGCACGTTTCGCAGGCCTGCCGGTCCTCATCGCACGAGCGCGCAGTGGCCAGAGGCGCGCGCCCTTTCCAAGCCCCTTGATTGCGGCGATATGGCCGGTATCCGCCTCCGACATATCGGCTACCGTCCGAATCCCGATCGCCCAGAGCTTGTCGCGCTTCGGTTCCCCGATATCCGGCAGCGTCGTCAGGTCATCCGTGGCAACCAGCTCTTTCCAGCACTTGTCCCTCCAGGCGCACTGGACGCAAACTGTTTTCCATCCTGGGCGCGTCGCGCTCCTCTCGCGCTCGATCAAGTCCAGCGTCATTCGTGCTTGGGTGTATGCCTCGGCGCGTACCGTGAGATCAACCTCTTGCCAGACACCATGCCGGTCAATAATCCACCCGCGCTCGGGCCGCCATCCCTGCGCATACTCCAGCAGCTCCGCATAGGCGAGCAGCTGCATGGCGTACTCCGGCTTCACGACCGCACTTTTCGTTGACTTCGTCGCCCGTCCATTCTTGACGTCGACTGGTTCGTACCCGAAGGCACCGAAGGTGGAGGCTCGATCGACGCGCCGAAGCAGATCCGGCTCGCCCGTGAGATCCCCGTGGGTCATCACCCCGTGGTAAATCAACGGGGCGCCGGCGGCCATCACCGCCACGGTGCGGGCAACGCGATCGGCAATCGAACCGTCTGACAGGACGACCGTGACATCGAGTGCCTCGATCACGCGCCTCTCATGCGCGTTTCCCTCCTCGCGAAGACGAAGCGCTTCGGCGGACGGTGGGAGCTTCTCCGCAAGCGGACCCGAGCGATCGAGGAAGACCCGGTGAGCGCAGCGCGCGATGTTCGCGATGTCAGTCGCAGTGAACAGAGGGCGGAGAGGTATCTCGCCCACATGGAAGCATGAGCCGCCACTCGCGCGCAATCAGATACCGCGAGGCGCTTCGCGCAGCTCGGCTCCTACGCTCCACGCAGCCGTGCTGCGAGCACACCTGCGAGCGCGACGCCGGCCCCGAGCAGCTCAAGCGTGGGTGCAGCGACGATCGCCACCCGATGCTCCGCCACGTACCGTTCAGCGCGTGCGAGCGCGTTGTCCGTTGTCGCTCGCGAGATTCGCCGGGTCGAGTCCACCGGACCGGATGCGAAGCGGGTGAGCCACGCGACAACGTCGGCGGGCGCGAAATGCGGAGCGAAACGCTCGAGGAAAATGAGAAGGTTCGAGAAGCCGCGTGGTGCCGGCGCGACTTTGTAAGTCCACTCGGATGACCTCCCAAACTCATTGGCCCGCTTCCATATCTCTTTGAACATCGGGGAGCCATACCGCATGAAGATGATGAGCGATATGACGTCCTCGACCTCATGCGAGACATGCTCGCGTTCGCGATATAGGCGTACGTGTCCGGTCGCCTTCGTCAGCGCGCAGCCGAGGTAATAGCCAACACGCATGTCTCGAAATCCGGACCGCCGCCTCCCGTGCTGTAGGGTGATGCAAGTTCACTCACACGAGCAGTGTACGAGGATCATCAGGACTAGCACGCGGCATCCGGTTGCAACCCGTAAACTGCTGGTTCATCTGCTGTTATCCGCGTTCGCAGTTGCGGTCGTCCCTGGTTATCTGAAAGAATGAACGGCGAATCACTGACACCCACGCCGTATTCCGTCCCTCATTGAACTCTTACCGAAAATCGTCGCTGATGGCAGGCGCGAGGCGAATCGAATCCTCGAAGGACTCTCTGAGAAGGACGCCACGCGGGTTTGTCTCCAGACGAACGAACTCGTCATCCCTTCGAAGGAGTCGAACTACCACGATCTCCTGAGCAAGTTCGCGCGAGACGCAGCGTTTGAGGCGAGAAGTACCGAGGTTCCCGAGGGAGCATGGAAGAACCGCCTCATCTACGGCGACAACCTCCTCGCGATGCAGGCGCTCCTGGCGGGTGATCCTGAGACGGGCCTCCCAAGCATGCGCGGGAAGATCGATCTCATCTACATCGACCCGCCATTCGACTCGAAGGCCGACTATCGAACGAAGGTGACGCTACCCGGTGGGGACATCGAACAGCGACCAACGACAGTCGAGCAGTTCGCCTATGCGGACACTTGGTCGCGGGACTTTGGTGGAGACATTGGCCTCGTAAAAGGAACAGGCGCCTATCTCGCGTATTTATACCCGAGGCTCGTATTAATGCGCGAGCTCCTAAGCGACCGGGGGTCGATCTACGTGCACCTCGACTGGCACGTAGGTCACTACGTGAAAATCATGATGGATGAGATCTTCGGTGCTGAGTCGTTCCGGAACCAAGTGATTTGGCACTACCGTCGCTTCTCTCGGCGTTCGTCCAATGGGTTTCCGCGAATGCACGACATGCTCTTGTTTTACGCACGAACGGCTGAGAATTTCCACCAAGCCATTGAGGATAGCGTTCGATCTAACACCCGGTATGAACGGGGATACCACGTTGTCGTAGATAGCGGGCATAAGAAGCTGCTCGTCTACGACGAGGCGCGTGCAAAGGCATCCGGTGTGGATTTCAGCAAGTACGACAAGATAGTCCACACGAGCGCGGCGAGTACAGTCGTGTCAGATGTGTGGACGCTTCCGATAATCAACCCCCAAGCCTTCGAGCGGGTGGACTACGGTACGCAAAAACCAGAGGCCCTCTTGGAGCGTGTGCTCCGCGCTTCGTGTCCAGATGGTGGTGTAGTCGCAGATTTCTTCTCTGGCTCCGGTACGACCGCGGCCGTCGCGGAGAAACTGGGTCTGCGTTGGATTGCCGGCGACCTGGGCAAACCTGCCTGCATGGTCACGAGAAAGCGCCTCATCGACCGCGGAGCGCAACCGTTCCTCTACCAGTCCATCGGTGACTACCAGAAGGAGCATCTAGCCGCGACCATGGGAACGAAGTACCGCATCGGCGACCTCGCACAGGTCGTTCTCGGACTCTACGGAGCACTCCCATTTCCGCCTGGCGACAACCCAAACCGCAACCTCGGTTACCTCCCGAACAGCCGGACACTCGTCATGGTCGACTCCCCAAACAAGCTCTGCGGGCGAGCAACTCTGGAGCGCGCCCAGAGGGAACGCGGAACCTTCCGTGGCGGGTGGGAGAAGATCGTTGTTCTCGGGTGGAACTTCGTCCCGGACATCGGTCAGAGCATCCGTGATTTAGACGACACGGAACTCGAAGTCCTTGTGATCCCACCGGACCTTCTCGACAAGCTATCGAGTAAAGCGAGCTACAAGAAGCTCGTGGACTCCGGCGGAGTGCGCTTCTCATCGCTGCAGTACCTCACGATCAAGGAGCCGCTGGTCCGCAAAGTCGACGGAGACGAAGTCGAACTCTTTGTGGAACTCGAGAACTACACGCTCCTCTCGCCAGATGCCCTGCCGCTGGACGACGCGAACAAGGAGAAGCTGCGGGAAGTCATCGCAAAGAGCCCGCTCGACCTCATCGAATACTGGAGCATCGATCCCGACTACGACGGGAAGGTGTTCCGCAGCACCTGGCAGGACTACCGCGGCAACACCGAGAACGACGACGATCCGCTGCGCGTCGTGCGCTCGGCAGCGATCCGCGTCCCCGATCGCCCTGGTCCCCGCATGATCTGCGTAAAGGCCGTAGATGTCTTCGGCTGGGAGAGCGAGGTTCGCGCCACGCTGCTACCCGTCCACTGACCCATGGCCATGGAGAAACACTTTCCCCTTGAGTTCGCGAAGACCCTCTCGGAGAAGGCGAACGCCGCGTGGTCATCCGGCGAGTTCCTCAACCAGGTGACCCCGACGACGAATCGACTCCTTCAGTTCTGGCTCGGGCCGGAGCAGGAGGCCGAACGTCTCGTGAACTTCCACGCCGGGCAACGGCAGGCGATTCTCAACATCATCTACCTCACGGAGGTTCTGAAGGCCGAGAACACTCGCGAGGCGTACGAGAAGGTCGCCCCGAGCCTCCTTACCGAGGCAGCGGGCACACTGGAAGAGCTCGCCCGGGGAAAGTACAGCCACCCAAAAGTCGCGGTAAAAATGGCGACGGGGACAGGGAAAACATTCGTCCTCTCGGCGATTCTCCTCTGGCAGTACCTGAACGCGAAGCACGAGGATGGGACCCGGTACAGCAAGAACTTCCTCATTGTCGCCCCAGGGCTGATCGTCTACGACCGTCTCCTCGACGCCTTCCTCGGTAAGGAAATGGAGGCAGCCGTTGGGCGGTCGTTCGAGACGTCTGATATCCACGCCCGACAGGACCTCTTCGTGCCTCCGGAGTACCGACAGGAGGTCTTCGGCTTTCTCCAGGCGTGCGTGGCCGTGAAGGAGGAGATCGGACGGAAGGTGACGGGAGACGGCCTCATCGCCATCACGAACTGGCACCTTCTCGCCGGGCTCGAGGACGATGTGCCGGAGGACGCCATCGAGTCGCCAGGAGACCTCACGCCCGAGCAGGTCCTGAAGAGGGCCCTTCCTGTCCGTCCCGGGACGAGCGCGGGGAATGATCTCGCAACCCTCGACCGCTCTCTCCGTGGGGGTGAAGCGCTCGCATACCTGAAGAGCCTCAGTGACCTCGTGGTCTTCAACGACGAGGCTCACCACATCCACGAGATGAAGAAGAGGGGCGAGGTGAACGAGGTGGAGTGGCAGAAGAGCCTCTCAGAGATCGCCCGCCCGAAGGGGGAGCGCTTCTTCCAGGTGGACTTCTCCGCGACCCCCTACAACCAGAAGGGCGGCGGGAGAATGAAGAAAACGAAGGGCGGTGGGGAGGAGTTCGTCTTCCCGGAGAAGGCGTACTTCCCTCACATAGTCGTCGATTTCGACCTCAAAGCGGCGATCCGCGCTGGGCTCGTGAAGATGATCGCGCTTGACAAGCGAAAGGAACTCGCGACTCTCCCGCTCGACTTCCGTGCTGAGCGAAACGCTCAGGAGGAGGTCATCGGCCTCTCCGACGGCCAGCGCCTCATGCTCCGGGCGGGACTTACGAAGCTTCGTAACCTTGAAGGGCACTTCACGTCTATCGACAAGGCCAAACACCCGAAGATGATGGTCATCTGTGAGGACACGTTCGTATCCCCACACGTCGTGGACTTCCTCAGAGGCGAGGGACTCACCGAACGAGACATCCTCCAGATCGACTCGAACAAGAAGGGTGAGGTGGCACCGGCCGAGTGGCAGGCGATCAAGAAGCGGCTCTTCCACGTCGATCTTCATCCCGAGCCGAAGGTCGTCGTATCCGTTCTGATGCTCCGCGAGGGGTTCGACGTGAACAACATCTGCGTCATTGTTCCGCTTCGATCCTCGAAGGCGCCGATTCTCCTCGAGCAGGTGATCGGGCGCGGGCTCCGACTCATGTGGCGCGAGCCGGAGTACGCCGAGAGCCGACAGAAGAATATCGACCTGATGCTCGACGAGCGGAAGCAGCCCGCCAGCATGATCGACATCCTCTCGGTCATCGAGCACCCCGCGTTCCAGGCCTTTTACGACGAGCTCATCACCGAGGGGCTCGCCATTGAGGACAAGAGCGAGAGGGAGGATCGCGAGTCGGTTCTCGGAGACCTCATGGAGATCCCCCTCCGACCGGGCTATGAGCGCCTCGACTTCCAGTTTCCGATCGTTCGGCGAGAGGCGGAAGAACTCCTCAAGGCGGGATCGATCGACGTCGGCGGGCTCGACCCGATGCGAGGCTTCTCAATCGAGCAGTTGCGAAAGCTTATGCCGAAGAACGAGGTCTTCATCTCCCAGGAGATCACGAAGGGTACCCGTTTCGGCGACTACGCCGTCACGAGCGGCATCATGACTGCGACGAGCTACAACGAGTATCTTGGGCGCCTCGTGCAGCGCGTCGTCGGGAACCTCAGCGACGATATTCGAACCCGCGGCAAGGCCGCCGACGCGAAGTTCCCAGCTCTCCAGGTTGAACTGCCCGAGGTAGCGAGGGCAGCAGACACCTTCATACGGACACGGCTGTTCGGGACCACAATCGACCCCAGGGCAGACGATACATGGCGGGTCCTCCTCCTCGCCGACGTGGCGAAGCACGTGATCCAGCAACTGGTCGCGGCGATCGTGAAGCTTCAGGAGGCATCCGATACCCTCGACGCCGAGGTCGAGCTTCGTCGGATTTCTGATGTGTCATCCCTCCGGGCTCGGGGCAACCTCGTCGTGGAGACCGCGCGGACGATCTATACGCACACCCCGTTTCCCTCGGTGAAGGGCGGGCTCGAGAAGGCGTTCATCGAGTACGCAGACGGGGACCAGACGGTCGACGCCTTCGTGAAACTCGACGTGAACAAGCACGACTTCGTTCGGTTCCGCTACCTCCGCGAAGAAGGTGCGACGGCCTCGTACCACCCCGACTTCCTCGTCCGTTGCCTGGACGGCGCGACCTACCTGGTTGAGACAAAGGCGGACGACCAGATGTCGAACGCAAACGTCCAGCGAAAGCGTCGTGCCGCTGTTCGCTGGACAGAGCAGATCAATGGCCTCCCCGCGAGCCTTCGCGCCGACACAGAATGGGCGTACGTCCTTCTCGCCGAGAACTTCTTCTATGACTGGAAGACCCGGAATGCCTCCATCCAGGAAATGCTGGAGTTCGCGAAACTCCGCGAGACCACGGAGCACGGTCGGCTTGTCTGACTGGCGCGTCTGGCCAGCGCGGAATGATGCGGAATTAGCCCTACAGTTCGACGACGCTTGTCGAAAAAGGTCTACCGACCCTCCATCCTTCCAATTTGCCCATCAACCCTGTGCGGCCGGCGTCTCGCCAAAGTGGTAGCGTTCGAAGATCCGCTTCCGCACCATCTCGTCGGCCTCACTGAGAAACGAGTGCGGACGCTGAGCGATGCCGAGGTCTCTCCGAAGCGTGGCCCAGGTCGTATGAAAGGGGTCCGCGGTAACTCCGTCCTGCTCGAAACGCACGTCGAGTACCTGACGCCAGGTCGCGTCGCCGGCGGTGATGTACGGGAGAAGCTCGTCCAACTCGTCGATGCTCATGACCGTCAACGGCGCGACCGTATCCGGACGGGGCGAAAGCTGCTTCGTGAATTCCTCGTCTAGGTACCGGTTCGCGGCGAGCGTCTGAAGAGCGGGCTCGTCCCCGATGAGGATCGGATAGACCCGCGAGCCCGCAGCTTTGGCGTGGATATCGCCAGCCGCGATAGCCTTGACTGCTTTGACGAGTTGGTTCACACCGGCATCGTCCACAAATTTCTTGTGAAGCTCAGCGCGAAAGGCCTCGGGATCGCGCGCGATACGTGGGTCGCGCGCCATCAGTCCTGATTTGACTTCTATGACGATGATGAAGTCTCCGAAATCGAGAAGGATGTCGATCTCACCGGTGGCGAAAAGAACGTTTGAGCGGAGGATGCCGTCCGCTGGAGGATAGAAGTGCTGCATTTCCTCTATTACGAGTGCTTCGAAACAGGTGCCCCACAGACCCGAGAATTCTCTGCGTACGTCTCCCGGAGGCAACGCATCAAAGATCGTCCAGTAGACTGTGGTTGAAAGAAGCTCGATCAGGAATTGGGGATCAAGGACGGCATAGCGGCCATTCGCACAGACGAATAACGGCCGCTGCTTGAGAACGTTCATGTCGAGAGCGCGCTTGCACGACGTGATGTAGTCGGCGAACGCCTCGACGGCATCAATGCCGAGCGCGAATTCGCGGTAAAACGTATCTTTGTCGCCACTGCGGCGCGCAAGGAATGACCGGATGCCGTCCGGCGGCAATGTGGTAATTCGAAAAATTTGGTCCAAATCGATCAAGCACGTCTTCTGCTTATCTATGGCGGTGCGGGACGCTGTGTAGATCCCAAACACGAGAGCCAGATAGTCATCAAGGGCGAGGCCGTCGAAGGCCATCTCTGCAATGCCATGACCGAACACGCGCTCGAAGAGCTTGGTTATCCCGGCGCTGGCAGGCAGATACTTGGTTAGGAGCAGATACGTCCGCACAAACAGTTTGTGTACATTCCGTGGATTGCTCAGATCCCACAGAGGAGCGAATTCACAGACGATCTCTACGAGACCCGGATCGCCCTCCCACAGAGTGTCTTGGGAATCGAGAAAGTCATTGCCGTGGATTGCAAGTTCGCCAATTGTTGTGAGGGGTCCAACAGGCATGTGGTGCTGCTGCATGCCGAGCAGGATCTTGGTACTCGACAAAGAGAGTGCCCGGCTAAACACGATGAGTGGGCCGTCCAGCCTCCTTCGGTGCTCGCCGAGGACGACACGCAACTCGGCATCCAAGAACTCGTGTTCGAGGCCTTGATGCAGCTTGCCTGACATTTGCCCGACAGACTGGAGCGCTCCGTTGATCACCGCGAAGAGAATGGTCGCGTCACCGTTTTCTGTGCCTTGGAGAAGCGCAAAGTAACGCTCGGGCGAGCGCGGCGTGCCGGCGATGCTCGAATACATGAACCTCGCGGCGAGCTTCGTCTCCATCCGTGGCATCGTACGCCGGTTCAAAATCGCTGGGCCGATCCGGGAGCAGTGGCTCGCGATTCGTCGTACTGATCGTCGGTCTGCTTTCGGTACGAAGCGCCACCTCAACGCGGGTGGACGGCTGAGTGTTCTCGATACTTCTGGAGAAAGGCTTCAAGAAACGTAACCACCGCAGGCTGGTCAGCAAGGAACGTCATGAGCTCCCCGTCTTCTAGATCCTCCTCGGGCAGATCGTCCATGTCATCCTGAAGAATCAGTTGCCACTGAACGTCCTCTTCTTCGGTGATCCCGTAGATCTGGAGCAGCCACTCATACTCACGTTTTTCGCCTCCGAGTCCCTCCTGCCCCCAGACTCGACTCATTTCAGCCATGACTGCTTCGATAAGCTCGGCCTTGGTCATCGGGCGTCTCCTTCGTCAGCGATAGTGCCTCTGTCATGCTAACGTCAAACACGGCATGATTGCGGAACGGCCAATCCATCTTCACCCGGCGCAGCGCCGGTACCAAGCGGAGGACCTCGTGCGGCTGCGGCGCTCCGACGAGAGGCGTCGTTACTCTGCCCCCCAACGCGCCGCAAAGGTGGACGCCAACCCTCATCAAATCAATGCGGTGATCTTCGCTCTCGGCCGTCTTCGCGAAGGGGGGTGCATCCTCGCCGACGAGGTTGGTCTCGGAAAGACGATCGAAGCGGGGCTGGTCATGGCCCAGCTCATTGCGGAAGGCGCGCGACGCGTCCTGCTCATCACCCCGAAGCCGTTACTGGGGCAGTGGCGCCAGGAGCTTTACCAGCTTTTCAACATCGATGCTGTCGAAGCAGAGTCCCGTATTGGTGGGTTCGACGGAGAGGGTGTCTTCCTTGTCGGACGTGAGGCTGCGGGCAGCATAAAGGGACGCGACGCCATTCTCCTCTCGGATGAGTTTGACCTTTGCGTTATCGATGAGGCCCACGAGGTCTTCGCCGGCATCTACAAGCGCTTCGACAAATTTGGTCAATACAGAGACGATTCGACTGAGGCACAGACTGCCGGACGCCTGCGCGAACTGTTGATGGCCAGCCGCACTCCCGTGCTTCTTCTTACGGCAACTCCGATGCAGAACAATCTCGTGGAGCTCTGGGGACTGGTCCAGTATGTCGACCCCCTTGGGACTTTGCTGGGCGACCTAGCGACATTTCGCGAGGTCTTTTGCGGAGTCGATGACCGTCATCTCGCCGAAGGTCAGGAAGAAGATCTGCGCAACCGCCTTCGCGTGGTTCTCCAGCGAACACTACGCCGGGAGGCGCAGGACTTTCTGGAAAAGCCGTTCGTGGGCCGTGAGGCGAGGCTGTTCGAATACACCATGAGCCCTGCCGAGAAGATGCTGTACGACGATGTGACGAAATACTTGCTCGAACCTGGCATCCTCGCATTTCAGGGCCGACAGCGGCAGCTTCTGCTCCTCGGGTTTCATCGTCGCATGGCATCCTCCACCCGAGCCCTCGCGTCGAGCCTGGAGCGCGTCGCGATGAGGCTCCGGCGGATGCTCGGCGGAGCCGAATCCTCACAATCGGACGAGGAAGACAGCCAGAGTCTTCTCGCCGATCTCGAGGATGACGGTGGCAAGTCTTTGGACGGGCCCGCGATAGCGGCCGATGAAGAGATCATCACGCGCAATACCGACGCTTTGAATGCAGAACTCAAGCGCGTCGAGGGCTACATCGAACGGGCAGGAAAGCTCGGAGCGGACGATAGCAAGTTCCGCGCATTGCTGCGGTCCCTTCGCTTCGTCACCGAAAGGAGTGGCGGCTCTCATGGCGCAGGGAAGCTCGTCATTTTTACCGAGTCACGAGTAACCCAGAGCTACTTGCGCGATCGTCTGGTCCAGAGCCGTCTGATCACCGAAGAAGAGATCACGCTCTTCTCCGGAACCAATGACGCGAAGCGCGCCCAAATAGCGCTTGAGCACTGGCTCGCGGAAGTCCCACAAGGCGAGGGGGCGAAGGTCAATCAGGACATCGCAACGCGACTGGCGCTGGTCCATGAATTCAAAACGCGCACGCGGGTATTCATCTCCACAGAAGCCGGCGCAAAAGGGTTGAACCTTCAATTTTGCGACACCGTCGTCAACTATGACCTTCCGTGGAATCCGCAGCGGATCGAACAGCGGATCGGCAGATGTCACCGATATGGCCAGCAGCATGACGTGACTGTGATCAACTTTCTCGCGAAGGACAACCTGGCACAGGCTCTGACGTTCGACATTCTGAGTCAGAAGCTCGAATTGTTCGGGACGGTTCTTGACGCCTCTGATCAGGTTCTCCATCGGGCATCTGGAAACCTCCGCGGTGAAGTCCTCGTCAGCGTCCTGGGTACCGACTTTGAGTCCGAGCTTCGTCGCATCTACGATCGCGCGAGAACACTCGATGAGGTTACCGCAGAGCTCGAAGCGCTCCGAGACAAAGTGACTGAGGAGCGCAGACGATTCGAGGAAGCGCACACGCGGACCGCTGGCCTCATCGAGACGCGGTTTGAGGAAGGCCTGCAGAGGGTCTTTCGTGGTCACAAGGAGGGGACAACCGACGCGCTCGCTGAGCTCGATCGAGATCTGGAATCGGTCGTGACCAGTTACCTGAAAGCGTTGGCGATTCCCTACAGTCGCGAACAGGTCGCAAACGAAGACCTACTTCATGTTGCGCCCTCGCCGTTGTTGCCGCACGAGCTGGCCGACGGCATCAGTGCTGCGATCGGACCGTCGAAGGAGCACACATCTCTCCATCTCGGTCACCCACTCGTCCTGGCCGCCGTGGCGGACGCGCGAGCCTCGTCTGCGAGGATGCCGGCGCTGGTAAGGCCGCCTGAGAATGCTCCTGATCAGCTCCGCCAGCTCGCCGGAAAGCGCGGACGCTTCCGCCTGCTTAAAGTGTCGTTCGACGGATTCGAACGGATCGAGCTGCTCGTTCCAATCTTCATGCTTGAGAGCGGAGAGGTTATCTCGCATGTTTTCGCAGAGATGCTCCTGCGCGGAACAATGCGCGATTCCGCAGTGTCGCCGATCTCCACGATCAGCGACGACGCGCTGCAGGACGCAGCGGACGAGGCCTTGTTCTCGATTCAAGCCTCAGTCGACCTCGATGAGCAAAAGCGTTTTCAGAGAGCGACGCAGCAGGCCGATCGCTTTATCGAGGATCGTCTGCTGGTTCTCAGGCGACGTCGCCAGACCCTGGAGACCAGGATCGATGAGGCGCGAGCGCGACGTGATGGTGCTACTGGCTCCGCGGCGCGTTCCGAGGCTGAGCACTCCCTCCTCGATGTCGAGACCGCCCTCGTGGAAGTCGACGGAGCGATCGAGCGACTCGAGAACCGCGAGGACGAAACCTTCCAGCGCTACCAGGAACACATCCATCAGCGTCGCTACACGCCCCCGCGCGTCGATCGGCTATTCGATCTAGATCTGGAGGTCGAATGACTGCTGCAGGTGAGGACGACATCATGTTGAAACTACTGCACACCGCAGACTGGCATCTCGGAAGGCTCTTTCGGAGTTTCCCGGAGGAAGGAGCGCTGAAGCTGAGCCGGGCGCGCCTTGAGGTGCTCGATCGAATTCTCCTAGCGGCAGACAGGTACGCAGTAGATGCCGTGCTGTGCGCCGGTGATCTCTTCGACGAACCCAACCCCGCCAAAGAGTGGTGGGAACAGGCGGCGACGCGCCTTATGAAGCACAGTTCCAGCAAGCGACCGATCTTTCTGCTGCCGGGGAACCATGATCCTCTCACCGCGGATTCAGTTTGGGCGGAAGGCCACAAGTTCCGACGCCTGCTGCCCGAATGGGTTCATGTCGTGGATCGCGATAGCTTCGAGTACACCTTCGCCAATGGCGCAGTGCTGTATGCCGTTCCGTGCATGTCGAGGGCCGGTCAGCGGGATCCTACGGACTCCATTCCGAGCCGCGCCGTCGGCGATGAACGGATTCGGATCGGGATGGTGCACGGCAGCACGTTTGACGCGAAAGACTGGCAGACCAACTTCCCGATTAACCCCGATGCTGTCCTCATTCGCGGTCTCGACTATCTCGCGATCGGCGACACGCACGGATTTCGGTTCGTCCCACCGCATCGAGAGCACCCTCCGACGATCTATCCGGGAGCGCCGGAGGCCACAGCGTTTGACGAGAAGAACCCCGGCAACGTTGCCGTCGTCTTCATCAATCGACAGCGCGTGGCCACGGTTCGGCAGGAACGCGTTGCTCGCTGGACCTGGGAAGAGCAAAACATCACGACACTCGACGACCTTCGATCGCTCGTCCGCAGGTCGGACCTTGACGACCGCGTGCTGCGGCTTCGAATCAACATGCAAGTCTCCGCGCCGGAATATGACGAGGCGGAGCTACTGCTCGATGAGCTTCAGGGAACCGCCGCTCGCCACGCCAGAGTCGGCGTGCTCGATCTAGACCGTCAGGGACTCGAGCTCGAAACTGCAACAGTCGACCAGTACTGCGTCGATCTCCCGGAAGTCTTGAGATCTGCCGTCACTCGATTGAAGAGCGTGGCAGAGGATCCAGCTCAGCGCCTCGTGGCGGAGCGCGCCCTTTTTCATCTCTATCGCTCCTCGAAGAGGAAGGCGTCATAGTGCGATTGACGAAACTCTTGGTCGACGCGTTCAAGGCGATCAAACGTGCCGAGATTGATTTCGGCCCAGGCCTGAACATCCTCTACGGTCCGAACGACCTGGGTAAGTCGACGCTCGCCACTGCGGTTCGAGCAGCACTGCTCGTCCCGCCCAGCTCGGCGGAAGCGCAGAGCTACACCTCGTGGTTCGGTTCTGATAGTCCACACGTTGAGCTAACACTCGTCGATCCCGATGGTCATTTCTGGAGAGTGAAGAAGACCTTCGGCACATCGTCACCCTCGTCGGCCGAACTGCTGCACTCAAAGGACTCCATCACCTTCACGCAAGACTGCAAAGCGCGACAGGTCGAGGAGAAGCTACGCGCGATACTTGGCTGGGGGATTCCAGCACCCGGTGGAAAGGCTGGACCTCGCGGCGCCCCGACCAGCTTTCTCGCGAATGCGCTGCTTGCGACACAGACCAATGTGGATGACATTCTTCAGCGCAGCATTTCAGACGATCTTGATGACTCAGGAAAACTGCGACTAACGAAAGCGCTGTCGGCCCTCGCGCAGGATCCATTGTTCAAGGAGGTGCTGGGGATCGCGCAACGCGAGGTCGATCTCTTCTTCACTGAGACAGGGAGGCGCAAGCGCGGGCAGTTCTCTCGATTCAAGGAGGCCGATGACAAGGTGAAGGCGCTCACGGCTGAACTCGGGGTACTGGGTCGCCAACTGGAAGACTCCTCTTCGATTGAGAAAGAAGTGAACGATCTTCGGGAGGCGCGCTCACTCGCGCTCGCCCGAATCGACGAGGCAAACGCACATCTCACCATGGTCGAACGTCGCTGCAAGAACACCGCGGCTCGAATAGAAGTCGCGGACGGTATCGCAGGGGCGAAGGCCGCATTGGCTAGCATCGACGTGGAGATCAATCGACTCGACATGTTAGCAAGCGAGCTGGAAACGCTGGAACAGAGTGTCAAGAAGCAGGAGGACGTTCTTGCTTCCGCCGACACCGCGTGCCACGAGGCTGAGGCGGCGGTTCGCGCGGCGGAAGAGGCACATCGCATTGCGACCAGCGAGGACTCTGAGCGCGAACGAGAACTGCGACGAGCGCAGCTTGCCGAACGCGTCTCCGACCTGGCGGCAAAGCTTTTCGCGCTTGGTAGCAAGAAAACAGAGATTAACGCCGGGATCACTGCACGAAACGATGTCAAGCAGGCGCAGACCGCCGTCATGTCCGCGAAGGCGACGTTGGCGCAAGCGCTCAAGAATCGCGAGCATGCTCGCGAAGAAGTTCAGGCTGGAGCCATTGAGCTCGAAGTCGCACGTGCGATCGTTGCGTTTGTTCGCTGGCGTGCCTCGCTCTCTGCGATCGTGGAAGCAAGCAAGGCCAGGGACGCCGCACTCAGTGCAACAACGGAAGCGGGCAAGAAAGACACCGAAGCCGCCACTCTCGAGAAAAAGGCAGCGAAGAGTGAGGTAAAGCTCATCAAACTATCCGAGAGCCTTCCAAGCGCGGAACAATCCAAGAATTTGCTTCAACTCGAACGCGATCTGGAGAGAGCTGAGGCGGCCTTGGGTGGAGGGATCACCGTGGCGGTCAGGCCATCAATCGGGGTTGCGGTCCGCGCCACCATCGACCAGCAGCCCTCTATGGATGTCGAGATATCGGAGGATCGCGCGTTCGAAGCTGAGCGCACGATGAGGCTGGCCATTGCTGATCTCGTAGAAGTCGACATCACGGCCGGCAGCGCGGAGAAACGAAGAGTGGTCGAAGCGCTTCGCACTCAATGGTGCGACGAAGCGCTCCCAATCTTCAGCAAAGCAAGAGTGAAGACAAGGGTTGAGATCGAAAACCTCGTGACGGGGCTGGAGCGAGATCAGGCGGCGGTCGCTGAGCTAAGAAGAACCGCAGAACGACTGCATGCGGAGGCAAAAAGCCTTCGGGAGCAGGCAACGATCCACGAAGGGAGAGCGGCTGCAGGAACGATCGCCATCCAAGATGCCGAGACTCGAAAATCAGCGATAGGCGCGCACGACGTCCAGAGCCTTGAGGAACGCTACCGAAAAGCGGGCAGCCCGCCTGAATCGAAAGCGGAACACTTGCACCAGGAACTGTCAAAAGAGCATCGTGCTTTGCAAGACGAGTTGGCGGCGTGCGAGCAAAGGGTAACGATGGCCGAGTACCAGCTCTCTGAAGCCCAGAAGCGAGCAACGGAATTGGCAGCGCACCGGGATGCGAAGGTTTCGGGATTCCAGTCGATGGACCTCGACGCACTCCAGTCGCAAATCGGCGAACAGCTCCTCTCTCTGGAAAGGGAGCAGTCCGAGACGGCGGTGCACATGCAGTCGCTTGTGGCAGAGGCCAGCAGCGCTGGCCAGAAGGTCCAGGCCGCACTTCTTGATGCGCAAGAAGCTCAGCGGATCCGGAAGGAGCGCCGCGATCGTGCTTTCGCCACACTCGACGCATCGCGTGTCGATTGCAGCGCTCGCAGAGGAGCGTTGAATGAAATCCGCGTGCAAGTCGACAAATTGGATCGAAATGCCGCGGTGCTCCTTGTTCAGAAACGAGAAGCTGAGTTGGCTACGTTTCCGATCGAGCCGCCAGCAACGCTGGTTGACGTGGAGTCCGCCAGGGGCAATGTGCAAATGGCAAACGAGGAACACAATCGAGTGAAGGAAGAACTCAACATGAAAGAGGGAGCGCTATCCAAGGTGGGTGGCGCGGCTCTGCGCGAGGAAGTGGAGAGGATCGAGGAGGCGCGCATTGCGGCAGAGACGCGCGAGCGTGATCTGGAGGTCGATGCGGACGCCTGGAAGCTCCTCCGTGACACCCTCCGCGAAGTTGAGAACGATGAAGGCGCGCATCTCGGGCGCGCGCTGGCAGGTCCCGTCACAGCAAGATTCGAAGAGCTTACAAATGGGCGCTACCGAGGGCTACGGCTCGACGCCGCACTTAAGTCAGAGGCTCTTGAGGCAATGGCGACAAGTGTGAGTGGCGATCAGGTTCTCGATGCGTTGTCCGTCGGCACGCGTGACCAGCTCGCGGTCTTGATCCGGCTTACCATCGCCGACCAGCTCAAGAGCACGATCGTCCTCGACGACCATCTCGTACACACTGATCCGGTCCGCCTGCTCTGGTTCCGAGACATGTTGCAAAGAACCGCGGTCAACACGCAGGTTATTGTTCTCACGTGTCGCCCGGAAGACTATCTCGCTCAGGAGGAGCTGCTAATCAATACTCCGATCCATGACGCCGCAGCGGGCACCATTCGAGCGATCAACGGCGCGCGGGCTGTCACGCGCTGGGAATCGTGAGGCAGATCGGTCCGTCTTTCAGCGCATACGTGCCGGACGAGACAACTTCGATTAAGCTACCTTAGGAGCCTGTTGTAGTTGCTTTGCGCTGGGGCGCAAACGTTAGTCGCGGCGCCCATCGCGAGCGAGCCTCGACCTCTCTCCGATCCGTCATGTCCTTTTCGGCAGGAACAACCGGAGCTGTGTGTTCGGAATCAACTGATCGAGGGTCGATAACGTGAAAACCTTTCCGTTCGTCGCGAGCAACATGTCTTGCATGTCGCGGCGCCGCACGCCGAAGCCACGACCGTCGACGCAGGCAACGACCTCGAAGCTCGGTTCACCGGCGCGCAGGCGGGCATCGCGCATGTGCGCGAGCCGCAGAATGCGCGCCACTTTGTCTCGAGCGGTGCCGTCGTCCCCGGTAATTTTCGCTTCAACAATGACTGACGGCGCGAACTCTGTCGGGACGAAGAAATCGGGCGCCTGCTCGAATCCTTCCACGCGTTCAGCCCTCTTTGTTTTCCGGAACGTGATCTCCGCACGAGACAACCGTTCCTCGATCGCACTTTCCATGACATCCCCGACGAGTTCTGACACCGAATCGCGGTGGCTAGCAAACGGTCGGCCCAGGTATCGTTCGTAGAGAAGAACGGCGTACGGAACGTGTTGCGCGGCGACGTGCTGGAGTGACTGTAGTCCGGCCGTTGTGTCGATCTTTGCAAGACGGTGGACGGTGTCAACTGCGCCACCCCCAGCGCCGCGCGAAAGATAATTCACTGCGACGCTGACAAGCGCTTGTAAGCGCTGCGCTGTGATGCCCCCGCGTGCGAGAACGTTCGCAATCCACTTCCGCTCTCGACGTACGCGAACATCGAACGAGCGTGCCGCTCCTTGCCCGACCTCCACTCCAGTCTCCGACTTTGCAAGATCTGCCCATTCCACAGGCGACATACCGAGCATCGTCCGTAGAACGACCAGGCTCAGCGCGTCGGCGGCGAGCGCCTCCAAGATCGTCTGTTCAGTGACGACCCGAAAGGCACCTGTCGCGCGTTTCAGGTTCTCGTACGCTTCTTGGAAGTCGCCATATTCAATAAAGGCACTTCCTTTTGGCATGACCAGGAATTGCGACTGGAGGGACGCGAACGTGACATCGACCATCTCGTCGAGATGGTCATGAAGTTCGGTCTCGGTAAGTTCAAACGGATACGGCATGACGGTTTTTAGGTGACGCTGACTCGAACAAGGCTGAGGCGACCGCGTTCTCGTACGCAAGCCATTCGGTGACAGCAGCGATCTTCGCTTGAACGGCGTCGATACGCTCTTCCACACGCTTCGTTCTATCCCAGGTGGAGTGAAGGACACATGTGGCATATCGGGCGACGTGCCCAGACGCAAGACAGCGCAGGTCACCTTCGGTCAAGCGAACGCCTGCATCGGCCATCATGGCGGCGTCCTCACTCAGTATGCGTAAGAGATTGAAGTCGCGCATCGAGACAGCAGAGCTGCGTCGGCAGACGAACACAGAATCGAGGACCGACGACTTCGTCCCCGAAATGTGGAGCGACGCGCTCATCTCCGCAGCGGCGGGCGGCGTTGCAGTGCACTGCAGGCCGGCGTCGAGAAGTGCGACGATCACCGGCACGTACGCGGACGGGGCATTGTGATGGTAAGTGAACACGAACGGTGCGTTCGGCTTCAATGCCGCAGCAAACTTCGAAAAGACCGCCGATAGCCCCGTCGTGAATTCGGGTAGGCCGCGCCCCATCGTCACATTTCCGGTGAGTTCATTCTTGTGGCGCGTGGAACGGCCTGCAAACGATGAATCTTCGACCCCAAGCCGCAGCCACGCGTAGCAAAAGTCCATAAGCTCGGCGTACTGCACGTTGTCGTAGTAGGGCGGATCGGTGAAGACGCCGTCGAGGGAATCCGGTGGCAGTGTGATGGTCGTGGAATCCGCGGCACGAAGCCATCCCTCGACGCGTGTGCCCTTCGGAAATCGAGAAACAAGCTTTGCCGCCATGCGTTCGCCGCGCGTCGGGATCTCCACTTTCCTCGTGCCAGTCCGACGGATCTCAAAGGGTTGTTCACAGTACTGCTTCGCGCGAATGTATTTTTCGATGAAATGGCGGAACGATCCCGAACCGACACGAGGAATCCCGAGGAGGTTGTTCTCACATTGGACGAGCCCTACCGGAAATCCGTGAACGCTGAAGATGTCTTGACACTTCAAGGCGTACGTGTCGTACCGACAGAGGAGGTTCTGATAGCGCAGCGTGTCGGAGAAGACCGTCAGGAGAGCTTCGCGAATGCTGGTATCAGTGACCGCTCGAATCCGACTCAGGAGAAGCCCAAGGCCCAGCAATTGGCGATGGCCGAACATCTCCGAGAAGCGTGTGTATCCCCAGCGTCGAAGCCGATCGGTTTCATCTCCCGCCGGAATAAGGTCAGTCGGAATGGGAAGCGATTCCGTGGCGGCAAAGAGGGCGGTTGCTTCGGCCAAGCGGCGCATATCGATGGCGTCGGGTCGCTTGAAGAACCGACCTTTGTGAGTCGGCTTACAGGTTGCGCAGTGGTACTCCAGCGCAAAGAGTCGGTGGTGTAGCGGGCCGTTCACCGCACTCGGGAAGTGAACAACACCCTTGCATCCGGAGCACGTCACCCGCTGCTTGCGCGCGTTTCCTTCGACCGAGACCGTCGCTTCGCAGCGCGTGCAACGCTGCGGTGCAGCCTTCGTCGGGATCTGATCGTATTCGTTCAGTTCGCCGCAGGTAATGCAGAGAACAACGTTCTTGGGATGCCGTACTGCCTCCGCGATCAGGTGCCCAGGGAACAGGTCGTTCGACGTCGCGCAAGTCGGGCACGTGATGGTTTTCACCCACAGGAAGTATTTGACGGTAGCGTCTCCGTCACATGAAAGGCACGTTGTGCCGTAAAAGCCACCTATATCGTGCTCAACATCCGCGATCACTGCAGCAGCTGTGTCCCGGAACGCGGCAAGATCAAGAGGTGAAAGGCTCTGGCGAACGATCCAGTACGCCATCGGATTCACGTCCGCTCCGACGACATGGAACCCGAGTCGCGCGGCCTCCAGCAGCGGCGTTCCGCCTCCCATGAATGGGTCGGCGATCACGCCGCTGAAGCGGTGGCCCCGGTAGTACGTCTTGTCTTCGTTTGGTCCATCGAATTCGGCCAGGAGAAGCGATCGGAAGAGCGTTCCCGGCCTCCGAGCGAACCATTTGTGTACACCGATGACAGGTCGGTAGCTCTGTTGGATCTGTTTCTCGCGAAGAGAGAGAGCGGACGCGAACGCCGGATTGAAGTTCTTCTCGATCACCTGCCCTGATGATGGCAGGTGGGGCGAACTCCGGCAACCCCGATGTGACAACCACGTGGGTCCATCGCGTGGAATCCTACGCCGAGTGGAGGTTGAAGCAGGACCTCGTCCGCTTCCGGCGAGGCGAATATCACGAGCTTTGTCTGCACCTAGGGGTGAGGGAGATGCATGCGCCTATCGAAGCCGTCGAGGAACGCGCGGCCGTGCTCGTGCTGCTCCAGTTCGGGGATCCACGCATTCGGTACGGCCACGACCAGAAGGTCTTGCGCCCGCGTCATTCCGACGTACAGGACGCGACGAGCTGACATCGTGTCAGCCGATGGCGGCTCCGTCGTGAGGAGGATTGGGTCCGCCGGATGAACATCTTTGCGGTCAGCAGGCACGTACACGCAGACGGCCGGGAACTCCCGTCCTTTCACTTGGTGAACGTTGCTGACACGCGAGGTTGCGATGGCATCGGTTTTGGGGAGGTAGTCCGTTGCTGGGAGGGTAAGGACTTTCTTGCTCCCTTCTACCTCCTTCCGGAAGCGAGTCCCGAGCTTCTCGTGCGTTCCCGTGAGCGCAGCGGCCTGCCGCTCGAAAACAACCTTCACGCGGGTCGCCCAAGCCTCGACCGTTTCTCCCTCGACCTCCGCAGTCAGCTCGTCGAGGGTTCGCATCACTTTCGAGCGCCATTCGCGCCAACTGAGCGGTATCGCCTCTAGCTCGTCGACCGTCGGTGGACGTCCTCGATTGAACGCAAGCTGTGACAGCAAGCGCTCCGTGCGAAGAAACGCGTCGAGGATTCTCCCTTCGGATCGTGCTCTGAGAGCGCCCATGACTTGTCCGAACGACGGCGCGGAGAGCGGCATGCGCTTCCGTTGCATTCCTCCGAGTCTCTGCACGTCGCTCTCGTTCCATGCGAGCACGACGGCCTCAGACACTGGAACATGGGTCTCTACACACAGACTCGCGAAGGCTGCGGCGACGGCCGCCACCGTGCCGTCCTTTGGCTTTTGCGTGAAGTCGTGTGTCAAGAGGACGGTGCTAGGGCGCTTCAATTCGGGCCGGACACCTTCCACGGCGACGCGGGAGTCACGAAGAGGCGCCGTTACGGTCGCGATTCGACCCCCAAACCGGTGACACCGCGTGAACGCATATGCCTTTTGGTCCGTCGTGATTGCTTGGAACGTGTTGAACAGATCCGGGCTAGCGCCCGCGAATTCCATGATGCACTGGTCCGGATCCCCGACGACGAATGCGCGCGCGAAGCGGTCACTCTGGAGAATGAGCCTCAGGCACCGCTCGCGGACACCCGTCGTGTCTTGGAACTCATCGACCAAGATGCTGGGAAATCGCCCGGCAACAATGCTCGCGATGTCCTTCGAAGTTAGGACATTCCACGCGATCGCGATGACATCCGAATGCGTGACTTCTCCGAGCTTCCACGCCTCTTTCTTCGCGTCGACTACCGCCTGAGCGAAGAACTCGGGCACGACCGTGAGCTTCCGGTCCTTGGATATGTGCTCGACCTGCCTCTTCCCGAAGGCATCTGCGCCGATGCGAAAGGCCGCGAGCCGGTCGAACTTATCGCTGTTCAGCGCGCACCGCTCTCCCTGGATGGCGTAGTCGCGATCAGGCACCGGATAAGAGAACCGTCGCAGATTCACAAGTCCCCCGGCAAACCGCCGCACGACGAAGCGAAGCAGGAACGCATCGATGGTCCCGACGAAATGCGGATACCCATCAGCTATTTGGAGCGCTCTAACGCGACGGCGTACCTCCTCCTGAGCGACGTTCGTGAATGAAATCGCCGCGACGCCTGCGCGCCGGTCCTGGGCCGTGGCCACTTCCCAGGCGAAGCGTGCCGCGAAAGCTCTCGTTTTGCCGCTTCCTGGGCACGCACGGACGAGCGTGAGGCGTGCGTCGGAGACGATCGCCCTTCGCTGCTCATCGGAGATCTCGCCCTGGTCGGCGATGTACCTCTCAACTCTCTGGCGCGTGCTGAGCATGAACGTCCTTAGAAATAGTGGGTGGCGGCGTGTGCGTGGACTTGGGGAGGACAAAATCGATCGCTTCGGAGAGGTACCCGGGAATCGAGAACGGAACGTTCTTATCGGCAAGGACGCTCGCGAGTTCGTGCGCAAATGCGGCTTTGTACCTCCCTTCGTCTTGGAGACAGATCGCTTGCCAGCACAGGCGAGCCCGTTCGCTGCTGTCGATGTGAGCCTCCACTGCTGCCTTCGTGAACTTGCGCGGCGTAACACCGCGAACCTGCGGCCAGAGCTCCACCATGGTGAGGGCGTTGGCTCCTGCAGTCGCGAGGTCATACTCCAGGGTGACCGTGGCCGGGAAGATGCGCACGGACTCGCAGGCCGGCATCTTCGTCCGAAGCGTCTTCAAAGTGCTCGATTCCTGGCCGAGCTTCGGCGCGAGTCTCCAGTGCGAAGCCTGCTCGCCTGAGATCGTCGGCTGCGCCTCCTCGCACGGAGGGTCGGAGTCGGTGACGATCGCGCAACGTATGTCGATTCCTGCGGGTCCAAAGAGCTTCGTGACAGTGTCAAAGCCGAGGCCGTGAAGTGCAATGACGGAGATCGCAGCGTGGCCGAGGTCTCTCTCCAAGCGCTGCGCAAGCTCCGGGACGATGAGCTGTTCAGAAATGCCTTCGACGAAGATGATTCCGCGTGAGAACAGCAGCGTCGATTTCGTGACGTCCAGGAGTCGGTGCAAACGGCGAACCTCTTCGACGCTAAGACCGAGCTGCCAGAGACCCGTCGCACGCACGCAAGACGGCTTCGCAACAGGTCGATGCATCACGATGAGATGGTCAGGGGGAACGTGGGCCGCGAGAACCGGTGAGTGAGTCGTCACGAAGACCTGCGGCCGACGCAGTCTCGCCCCTACACCAACTTTCATTTCCTCTTCGGGCGGCCCCTCTTCAGCGCCCTCTCCGGGTTTTGCTTCTTCGAGTGGCTTGGCAGCCACGCGTAGGTAGTCGACGAGGAGCGTCTGAAGCTGCGGATGGAGGTGTGCTTCCGGCTCTTCGACGACGAGGAGGGGGAGATCGCCCGGATGGGCGGCGGTGCGATACGCGAGTACCGTCGCAACGAAGAGGAGGTTGTTGTAGCCGAGACCGTTCTCGTGTAACTCGATGTCATCGATGGGAGGTTCCCCGTCTTCACTCCGTGGTTGAAGCACCATACGAATGCTCTGCGCAATCGCCGCGAAGGATGGCGCTGCCGGCGCGAGACCGACAACCTGCGCGAGTTGCGACCCCATTGCTTCGCGAAGATTCGTTCCGATGCGCTCCACGGTCCGCGAGATGAGTGGCTGCGACCGCAGCTCAGTATTCGTCGATCGAAAGAGTTGTTCGAGCGCCGTTCGCTCACTATCGTCACTGAGTCGCTGGAGGAGCTGTCCAATCTTGCTCGCGCGACCACCAACGAGTTGCCCAAGCGCATCGCGAAGCGGCTCAAGGTACGTTGCCGGGAATGCCTGCAACACATCTGAGCGGATGAGTTGGTCCTCGCTCGCACCACCCCATCGGCTCTCCGAGAAACGCTCGGTCTCATCGCTCCACGACCATCGGTAGTGGATCTGCACGGTCGAATTGCTCGGGTTGGCTGCGTCGTACACGAGGCACTCGACGAAGGCGCTCATGTCCTCCTTTTCGATGTCAGAGAACGTTAAGTGCACTTCAAAGGCGGCCGCGACGTTGCCGGTTCCATCGCGGTGTCGATCAGTTGGCTTCGGGCGTAACGGAAAGCCTTCGAAGGCGTGTGGGCCGAGCGCAATGCGAATAGCATCGAAGAGGTTCGTCTTGCCGATGTTGTTTTCGCCGACAAGCACATTTAGACCTTCGCGGAACTCCACCTCGAAGTCGCTGAAGTTGCGGAAACCCTTGATCTGAACTTTCGATAGGTACATTGCGGTGAAGTAGGCTCCACCAAGCATGGTACGGACTTCCACCCCGCTCGGCCAGATCTCAACAAACGAGCGTGTCAAAAAAATCAGCGGAGCCAAACGGCCCCGCTGATTCACATCATGCCTCGCTGCTTCAGCGAGACGAGCCGGTTGGTACCCAGGATCAGGTGATCGAGCACCTCGATCCCGAGGACCTTCCCCGCTTCGACGAGCGTTCTCGTGAAGAGGAGATCCTCTCCGGACGGCTCGGGACACCCGGAGGGGTGGTTATGAAAGACGATAAAGCTTGCTGCGTGATCGTCAAGTGCGAAGCGCAGCACATCACGCGTGGACACCATGGCGCTGTTGAGCGTGCCGACGTAGATCTCCCGCTCACGGAGCACGCGGTTTCGCGAGTCGAGGTAGATGGCCCCGAGCCGTTCCTGCACATGATGACCGTATCGGGCGATGAGTCGGTGCCCGAGCAACTCGGGATCGCGGATCGGTTCTCGATCGTCGGTAATCGAGGCGAGGCGGCGGCCGAGCTCCAGACTTACGACCACGCGAGCCGCCTGCTTCCGCGTGACGGGTTGCTTGCTCCGTGTCCAAGCAACGCGCGCGAACGCCGGCAGGCCATCGCGCACAAGCATCCGTGACTGCGGCACGTCCCGGTCCATGAGGAGAGAAACGAGTTCCGCGTCCGAGAGTGCTTCGGCGCCGGCGCGGTAGAGCCGATCAAGGGGTGTTTCCCCTGACGCATCGGGAGCGTTCATGCGGCCCTCCGCCGAGGCGGGTGCGAGCGGCGCGGTGGACGCGCGGCCGGTGTGCCGTCAAGGTAGTCAGCCAGGATGGTGTTGATGAAGCGTACCAGCGGCTGATGCGAGCCGCGGCGCAGCCGATCGAGTCGTCGGGCGGTCTCTTGCGGGAGGCAGAGATGCGCGTGGACAGTGCGGTACATAGGGCTCCTTTCTATTGATACGCGTCGTGGCAGGACCGGGAGCAAAACACTCCTTGGTGCCAGGGAACGTGCGGATGAATGGCGTCCGGCTCGGTGCCGAAGCGGTAGAGGAAGGGAACGCGGCGGCGTCGACTGATGCCGACGCCGCCGCAGAAATCACAGGTGTGGTTGCCGACAGGCGGCTGGATGGTTTCGCGTACGAGAGTGGTCCGCGCGAAGGGGTCGCGAGTGATGGCGCGCATCCCATCACCTCCTTACGCGACGGCGTGGAGCCGGGCCGGAGCGATGGGACGCGCGATAGGAGGGACCGGCGTGTTCCGTGACTGCTGTGATGCCGCCGCGAGTTGTGCTGCCTGCAGCATGAACTCGAAGCGCTCCAGGAGCGCGTCGCGCATGGGAGCGGACAGCTCCCCCAGGCCGGCGACGAGTGTATCTTCGCGCGATTGCTGGAGGAGCGATTCGGGATCGAAGAGGTCATCCATCTTGCGGCTGAAGAACTCGTCTTCCGTGATGGTGTAGACGCGCAGAAGTTTTCGAAGCTGCGAGAGCTTCATGGCGTCAATGCGGTCGCCTGTTTCGAACGAACTGACGGTCTTCTCGCCGACGCCGGAGAGGCGACTGACGTCTTTCTGACTGAGCCCGCTTAGTCGGCGCAATTCTCGAAGCTTGAGGACGATGTCCATGGGTGTGAATCTCCTTTCTTGGGTGTGGGTGGATGTGGGTAAGGGAAGGGTTCACGCGGCGCGCGCGAGCGCGTCGGCCACGGTGCGTGCGGCGATCGGAAACCCGAGATCGCGTTCCATCGTGAGACCGCGGACGCGCAGACTCTGCAACTCGGAGAGCATCGTGTAGCCCCACTCGTCGCAGTCTTCGCCGAGTGCCGAGACGCAGTAGCCGAAGAGGCGCACATCGGTGCCCTCCTTTTCGGCTTCGGTGACGTAGAAGGTGTAGCGACCGGCCGGGAAGAAATACTTGACGATGACCTTCGCCTGATCGCCGAGGCGCTCCTGCGAACCAAGCGGAAAGCGCGCTAGCGCCGCGCGCACAACGTGCGGGTACAGGTCCATAGAGGACTCCTTTCGAAACTTGGTGGTGGATGAAGGAGGGCGGCGGACGCCGCCCGGTGGGTGGGGTTAGATGCCGAAAAGCGAGAGCTGCTTCACGATCGTTGGAATCTGGAGCATGAAGGGTTCGAGGCGCTCATCGAGCGTGACTACGGAGAGCACATCGGGAACAACGATTGGGGTGAGGGTGAGAGGCTGAAGCTGGATGTCGGGGACGATCGGAGGGAGGAGCTGAATGCGTTTCGCGATCTCCAGCTGCACGTCACCAGTGACGCGCTTCAGGATCTCGGCGACATCTTCGAACCGCGCCTTGCCGTCGATGGCGTGCCGGATGGCTTGGGCCTTCTGCACGAGGATCTCGTGCATGACCTGGTCGATCGTGTCGCGCGAGAGGAGATAGTGGATGTAGACGGGCTTCGTCTGGCCAGGCCGGTGGACGCGATCTTCGGCCTGCTCGGTGGCCTCTGGCGAGTACTCGAGATCGACGAGGATGACGTGGTTGGCCGCGGTGATCGTGAAGCCGCGGTTGAGACAGTTAAGTGATGCGACGATGGCGCAGACATCAGAGGAACGCGAGAACTCCTGAATGAGCCCGAAGCGTTTCTTCGCCTGCACCTCGGCGGTGATGGGGAGAACGGCGAGACCGTGCTGCCTCAGATGCCGCACGATGGCGGCGACCATGACGCGGAGACCTGAAAAGATGATGGTCTTCTCACCCCGGTCGGCCGCAGCGCGCACAAGCTCACGGATCTTCTCGAGCTTGTTCCACGTCTCGGCTTCGAGCACCCCGCGATCGAGGTAATCGCGTGCGACGGGACAGGTGGCGGCGTAGCGGAGCTTCCAGAGCGCGCCCGAGATGATCCCCATGTTCGGATTGCCGTCGGATTCGCGGAGCGCCTTTGCGATGGCGTTCTGCGCCCATTCGGCATATCCGGCATAGAGACCGCGGTGCGAGCTATCCATGTTGAGGAGCACGATCTGGCGCTGTTTCGGCGGAAGAACGAAGATGTCGTCCTTGCGGCGCCGAACGGAGAAGGACGCCATGAGGCGCCAGAATCGGTTGAGGTTACTGACCTCGGGAAGTACTTTCCCGCGGCCTTCCGAGAGGGTGTCTTCGAACTGCCGGGAGACAAACTGAATAGTGGAGAACTCGGAGAGGAAGCGCTTGGTACCTCCCCGGTATGCGTAGGGGAAGAGCGGATTATCGAAGCCGAGAAGCCACGCCACGTTCCAGAAAATGTCGTGCGCGAAGCCCTTCATGAGCGTGCCCGTGAGAATGAGCTTGCCCTTCGGCCTCAGCGCGCGGATCGCGCGGCCCCGGAGCGTGTTCTTCGACTTCGCGAGCTGCGCTTCATCGACGAGGACTGCTGAGAAGAGCTTCTGCACGCGCTTGTAGGCCGGCCATTGATGACTGTCGCGTGAGGCGGACCATGCTTGGTAGCCGCAGGCGTTGCAGTGTTCACCCGTCCACGCTGAGACATCGGCGCAGCGCGGGCATTCCTTCACGACGTCGGCGTATGCACGCTTGCAAACGGCGCACGTCGCCTTCGTGTTGTCCGTGACGGCGTGGTGGTTCTGCCCGTCCTTCGTAAAGGTCTGACAGCTCCACGCGTCGTACACGCGCGGGCCGGTGAGCGAGAGGAACTCGAATGAGGTGATGTAGAACTGGGTCTCTTTCGGGAGAAGCCTCCTTCGCTTCTCGTCTTGGATGATGTCCACTGCTGCGTGCGTCGTGAGGCGCTGAACGGGAAAGCCGAATTGACGAAGCTCGCTCAGCCAATTCTCAACGAGCGATGACTGACAGACGACGAGTACGCGCTTGAATCCGCGCACCCGCGCCCACGCGGCAGACGTGACGGTTTTGCCGCCGCCTTGTTCGTAGCCCAGATACCCGAAGGGCTTCACGGCCAGACGGGCAACATCCTCTTGTTGAAACGGGAACAGAAACGGAGCAACGCGCGAGACCACAACGCGGTGCTGCGCAACGCGTGATGGAACGATGGTGGTGAGATCCGGGACATCGGGAAGCTCGAACGCGGCAGTGAGAAGTTCGACATCGGCCGCATCGACCTCGCGGAACGTCCGCGGACCGGAATCGGTGACGACCTGACATGCGAGATACCCGCGATCGACGGAGGTGATGAGCTCGACCTCCTTTCCTTCCCGTTCATCGAAGACCGTTTCGACCGACGCGACTTCGCGGTTGCGAATCCATGAGGGCCGAAGGTGATACGCCTTCCCTTCCGTGAAGCAGAGTTGATCGTCCACGGTAAGCGTGGCTTTTGCGATGTAGCTCCGATCCTCGATGTAAGCGAGGCGTTGGTGCGCTTCCGGGGGATAGATGGGAGTCTTGAGGATGCGGTACTTCACCTGGAGGCGGGAGATGGTTTGCTGGTCGCGCTCCGAGATCGCGGGATCGAAGCCGAGCCAGGCGAGCGACTCGACGCCGGCGCGTGGCCCGAGCGTGAGAAGGGATGCCGGCGAGAGTGTCGCGGACACTACGCCGTGCTCAATTCCGCGGACGGGATCGAATGCGGTCACGGTCTCGTCGAGGAAGTTCAGGAGGCCATCAACGTCGGCGGCAGCCTTGAGACCTTTCGGTGTGACGCGGACGGCGATGGACGGTGTGATGGCAAGCAGACGCGAAAGAACGGGGACGGGAGCGTGAGTGCAGACAGGAAGCTTCGGCGCATCCTGAAGTGCGCGTGAGAGTGCGTAGCGAAGACGTCCACGGCCATCGTCGTCGTCGACCGTGAGCTGAGCCGGTTGCCATGCGCTTCCATATCCGCGATATGTGCGGCGGGCGACGACGAGATCAACGTCGACGGCGATGCCGTACTCCTCGCCGAAGAGGTTCGGAAGTGTCGCCTGGAGCAGCGGCTCAAATTGCGTATAGAGAGTTTCGCGGAGGAAGCGGTCCTTCGTGTTCTGGAAGGTGCTCGTCGGAATGATCGCCACAAGGTAGCCGCCGTAGACGAGCGATCGCGCGGCGATCTCGAGCGTCGCACCTTGGCTTTCGATGAGCCCTCCGGATGTTTCGCACGTCCAAACTTCGCCGGCATCCGGCGGCGTCCAGTAAATGCCATACGGCGGGTTTGTGACGACGAGCGAGAAGTTGGTCAGGAGATGCCGGTAATCGAGGAGATCGCCGGTGCGGACATTCTGGTTCCCGATGGCGAACCGTGCGTGGTCGGCTGCGAGCTGGTCGAGTTCAATACCGAGGACCTGGGTACCTGCGCCTTTAAAAGGTGCGAGCAAACGCCCGCTGCCGCAGGTCGGGTCTAGAACAGAAATGCTGGTGGGACCCTCGGGTGGGATGAGCGGGTTGAATGCCTCGAAGAGCAACTCGGCGAGCCAGACGGGCGTGAAGTACTGCGCATGCTTCGACTTGTTGAACTGCCGGAATGAGAGTGCGTGATTCGCCTCGCGGCCCGCGTAGGCGGTGCCGGGCGACACGTCGATCAACGACACGGGTCGGCCTCCTTGTGTTCGTGGTTTGTAGAGGGAACCCTCGCGCACGATGCGCGAGGGTGTACTGCTTGGTTTTCCTCAGACTGGTTTGGGACTTCCGTTTAGGTCGCATTCCTCCTTCTTGGGACTCCTGGTCCCGTTCGTAATTTCCGCGATAGCCTGGGTGGCCAGGCGCGGAGTCTTGTAGGTTGGGAACGTTCCGCGGCTACGAGCGAGCGTCAGACGGGCCGGTGCAGCGCCCGCTTCGACCGCCTCGATCATGAGGAAGAAGCGCTGGTGCTCGGTTCGCGATTACGCGGGGAGCGTCTTGTCTGCATTCAGAGCAGTGACGCCTTCTGCTATGAGGTTGGTCGGAACACTTTGCAACTGTCACCCTCGTGGCAGGAACCTTTGGCGTGCGCTTTCTTTCCATGACCGCACCTGCAGACGGGTTCCGCATCGAAAGCGGAACAGGGACAGACAAGGCACTTGCCTTGAGGTTGGAACTTGGTGCACCAATGGTCTCGCTTGGAGTGCCTGCAGGCGCAGACCATGACGACCTTCTTGAGAGCGAACATGGCCGCTCCTTTCAGTTGAACTGTTGATGGAACATCGGGGTGTTTTCAGGGTTGGTTAGCGACGGAGGACTACTGGAAGGGGATGACGACAAGGACGTACGAGTCGCCCTTGATGTAGACGGTGTCGAACGGTCCATCGCCGCCGATCGTGAACATGGCGTCGACGATCTCTTCGAACTCCGGTGACGCGGCGTGCTGCCGGCCATCGTCGTCCTCGCAGATGCGGATCGCTTCGAGGTGATGGAATGTGCCGTTGATGACGAGGATCGCCGTAAGGTGATCGGCGTTATCACCGGCATTCATCCAGTCGTCATCGGAGATGGTGACGTCGCGGACGCGCGTCGGCTCGGTCATGCCGCACCTACGCAGCCGAGAAGCTCTGCGGTCGCTGTGGCGTCGAAGTAGGACGGCAATTCGAGTGTCACGAGCTCTGTGGATGTGAGCGCGGTGTCGCGCGTCTTTGCGAAGATGAAGCTGTAGGGCGCGTCGATGCCGTTTGCGAGATCCGATGCGCGCGTGGCGATGGTGACTTCCTCCGCCGAAAGGCCGAAGCGGCGAACGAGATAGCGGAGCGCGAGGTAGAACGAACCTGCTGTCGACGCGCCGAGGAAGGCGAGCTTGCGAGTAGCGTCGAGCTTGTAGTCGAACCAGGGCTTGCGCCACGCGGTGCTGATGCGCGTCGCGCCAGCGCGCGTCTGAGTCACGATCCAGTCGTCGGTCGGCAGATCCTCCTTCGTGAGCTGCGTGCGACCGGCGACCTGAAGGAAGATGGGTCCGTGTCGGTCGGGCTCGTGCCATCGATACGCGGCAAAGTCCTTACCGTTGATGACGGTGTACGGTCGTTTTGAAATGGTGATGAGATGCACGTGATGTCCTCCCTTTTTTTTGAGGCGCGTCAGCGCCCCCGGGCGGACGGCGCTGGACCGGAATCACGCAGGCCACGCAACGGTCATGACGCTGGACCGCAAGTGCGCGGGTTGCGCATCGACTGCGGAGAACAGCAGCGGGTCATGAGTGGTCGGGTGACCTGAAAAACGTGGTGCCGAAAGAGCGCGCCATCCGCACGGGAGTGCCGACGGCCTTGGGGGAGAAGTACCGACGTAGATGCGGCCGGTGGCCGCACGAGGGCATTGTTGCCCTGTCTATTTCGAACTTATCCGCCGCCGCGGATGGGCGTGCAATGAGCACACGGGGCGGCGGCGGAACCTGGATTTGAAGGTGCGCTCAGGTGTGAGAACACCTTCATTAAACCGTACCCCGCCCATTCACCGAGAGCTTCTGGAGGCAGTAATCTCGACATTCGAGACAGCTCGTACAAGGCGTCTCCCGAGCGCAACGCGCGGGACGGTTCTCGACGTTCAAGAACCGAAGGGCCGGCCCCATACATTTGGCGGAAGAGGCCTTTGCGTAGCCGGGCTCGTCGCGTAGGACTAGAATCATCGGCGCAGTCTGGGAGGCCTTCATGCGTCTTAACCGATCTCACCTTCACGGTGCCCCATCGAGCGAACGTTTCCCAAGTGTCCGACTCATTCTCCCCTTCGCCATCTGGCTTCCGCTGGTTTGCAAGCGCCTTTCGTCGGTCGGGACGCTATTTGTCTTGGGGTTTCTGGCGCCGTCGATCTACGCGCAAACCATATCGGTCGATGCCGCTACAGTCGACGTGGGTGCGGTGCAAAAGGGCAGCGTGATCACGAAGGACTTCTCAGTGACGAACACCGGCTCCGCTGATCTTCATATCACTGACGTGAAGGCCGCCTGTTCTTGCACGACCGCCAAGTTCGACAAGAGAATTCGACCCGGCGGCAAAGGAACACGCTTGCGGTTGACACCAACAGCTTCAGTGGTCCTATCGTAAAGACGGCTGACATCTCGAACGATCCAAGTACTCCTCAAACGAAGCTAACCGTCAGGGCCAACATCACGACCTATGTTACCGCGGTACCTGCGGGATTCCTCAGGATCGAAACTACTGAAGGACAGCTCGCGGCGGCTGGGGTCACGCTCGTCTCTGATCATCCTGATTTCAAGCCAACGCACGTAACGGCCACTGACCCTCACCTCCATCCGACCCTCACTCCCGATTCTACGCCAGGACGCTGGAAGCTCAGAGTCCTCTGCGACTCGCGCGCACCCGGAGGTCCGCTCATTGGAGGTGTAACGGTTGAGACCGGGATTAAAGACGAACCTCAGTTTCGCCTTTCAGTGTCTGGTCTCGTCCGCCCTCGCGGATCGGTAGACACTGCCGCCGCGGCCCCCCCACAACCATCCTTCACGAATGACGACGTCTTGAAGCTCGTAGCTGTTGGTCTCGCCGACGAAGTGGTCATCGCTAAGATCAAGAACGCGCCAGATGTGCGCTTCGATGTCACAACCGAAGCACTCGTCGCGCTTAAGGGTCAAAAAGTCAGCGGCAGTGTCGTCGCCGCAATGATCGACCGTGCCGCCGAAAAGCCAAAGCCGACCTCCGCAGAGTCTCCATCGACGAGTCCATCGCGAACGAACGCCTCTACTCCGTGCTCGGGCATCGAGATGATGGGCTTCTACAAGAATGAGATATTTGATAGGGCGATGGGTGGCGGCGTAGTCGAGTGGTTGGCCAAGATACGGAACAATACATCTGTTACGAAGATAGTTGTTTTTGGTTGGATAGATATGTACGGGGAGCAGAAAAGGTCGCAGGTCCAGATACGTGGTGGCGAAATCGCGTCCGTACGTGTCGATTTGACTCAGGCGAGGGCGATCGCCCCAGTAAGAGACCTGCAGATCCAGTCGTGTGAATGATTCGTTACCCTGACATCTGCGAACATCATCTGGCCGAACTCGACCGCAACTACTAGCACAGTCAAGCACATCGTGCTGACCAGCGTGGCTCTACTCCTGCTTCTCATGGGATGTTGGTGGCACCCGGAGCCCAGGTACTCATCGAGGATTCTAGCCAGGCCGGATGTGCGGTCCACACGGAAACATTAGAGTCGACTCAAAAGCTCGGCTCGCTTCTTCTTGTACTCGTCTTCGGTGATTAGCCCTTTCTTGAACAGCTCATCCAGCTTCCGCAAACGGTCCTCGATTGGGACGCTCTCACTGGGTGAGACGACCCCCGGAGAACCGATCTTCGCTGGCTTTAGGGCTGGCTTCGGCAACGCCTTCGCCACGCCGCCGATGATCTTACAGAACTGATCCCGCACCGGCTCCTCGTTGGCATGGACGCCCACGGTAAGCTTCCGAACGACCGACACTCGAACTCCGCCAGACATTGGAACTACACTGAAGTCCAGCGGGTACGGTCGCCCACTCGAAGACCGTCCCGTAGCGCTGATGGTGCCATTGCTCTTATCGGTGTTCACAAGTGAAAGAGCTTCATGCAAAAGCGAAGCTATAAGCGCGTCCACAGCAGTCGCCTGATCCAAAGCAGGGAATTCGTCGAACGACGAGAATGTCGTGCCCCGAACAATCGATCCTTTGACGGCAAAATTGGCTCTGCAGTTTGACTCCGAGACGTCTTCGGCGGCGCCACTGGGTTGCAGTCGCCGAGTAATTGCTTCAAGAAGCTGAGTTTCGCGGCTACCGTCAGATTTCTGATCCTTCCACGTCAAACCATGGTTACCCAAGCTCTCGACATTGCAGGTTACCGAGATATTTGTGGCCTCTTCACCGTTTCTGACGAACAGAAGATTGAATTTGTGGTGCCACTCTTCGTCCTCTTCGGCCTTGAAGCCCGTAGTGATGATACCGCCCGGCTTGTCGCTGTAAACGATGGGATCTCCATGCCCCTGCAGAGCTCCAATCGTCGCGGCCCAGACAGCTTCAAAATCGTGAGGGTATTCTCTTTGTTTAGTTCCCGTTGCGGCAGCATGGGCCGGTCCAGCGAGCAGAAGTAGAACACTCTGAACTAGCGCCACCTGGACTGACCACTTCAACCCACGAACACCTCTGATCAGCATCATCCGCATCGGGAGTGTCCAGGTCGATTGTGCAGCGTTGCTCTTCATCATGATCTCCTGTCTCATGCCAGAATCTCGACTCCAACGTCAGCGCACGACGCTCAGTGGCTCACGACGCGCCTCCTTGGCACCGACTGGACATTAACAAGGATTTCAGTCGATGCCGCGCCGGAGAACACAGTTACCCGTGTAGTTCCAAAACCGATCGCCTTCAAACTACCGTCTGGAAGCGCGCTCACGACTGCACCGTTGCTGGACGCAAAGCCGACGGCCGTCGATCGTGAAAGATCCCGTGTCACACCATCGGCGAAGACGCCACTAATATGCGGCCTCACGGTATCACCGACACTCAAAACGAACTCGATCGGCTGTACGATGAGACTGGCGACCAATGCATTTGGCGTGACGCTCAGCGTGATCTCAGCGGTTGAACTCTCGCCGTTTGCGTTGGTTGCCAGAACCCCGATCGCATACGGTCCTATCGCGGTCGCGGGAATGTCGATTCTCGTACGGAACGGCTGCGCTAACATTTGAATGATTTGGTTCTGCGTCACAACGATAGCCCGATCGAAGGTCGATGTCGCCGTTAATGTAACCTCAACCGCGCTCCCTGGGCTCACGACTTGACCGTCGATCGGTGATGCTATTGAGATCGGGTCACTAGCGGCGGGACGTGGTGCGACGAGAGAGAGACCTGGCGCTAGCGCATCTACCGTGCTCGGCGAGCCGTCGCTGAGACTCGCGGCAGCCGGCGGGGAGTACGTCGCGAAAGTGCCTGCGGTCGCACGCTGGTTAAGAAGCCATCTCACTTCGTCGGACACCCTCTTGTCCGACGTGATATTCACGTGCGCGTCGGTACATCTGCTGTCCCTGCTGTCAAATTCCGTGACCGCGCTCAGCCCGCCCCGCTGACTATTAACGTCCACAAGCTCGTCGTTGGCCCGACCATTGAGGATGCGAGTCAAGAGTCCAGCCTTGCACTCTTGCGTCGCGAGGTTTGGATTGGCCGGATTGTTTGTCCAATCAAAATGGCCTCCGTATTCCCATTCACACATCCACCAAACAAGTCTGGGAAGTTGATTCTCAGCAGTTTCGTCACAAGGTTCATCGTCGGAGGCGACGCCAACTATCGAATGGGCTCGGAGGCTCGCGGTGTTTAATGCCCTCGCGCTTGCGCCAGCTGCTGTGATGCGCAGGTCGTCCGCTGCGCCAGTATCGATCGGATGCTCTGGAAGGAAACCATTGCGGAGGACCGTATCATCCTTGTATTTCACGACATAGTCCACTAACGCGCTGCCATAGTGAGGAGTGTCAAGCGTAATCAATTTGTGCACGATGGTACTGTCCCCAGGTTTTGAACCACTGTATCCGCCGGCGACGATCTGCCTCGTGATCAGCCCGCCCATACTGTGCGCTACAACATCCACACTAGAGGCAGCAATACCCGACACCCTTCGCTGGTACAAAGCGGTGTCAATAGAGAAGCGCACCTGACGAGCGCCCTCCTTGATGGAACTCTTGCCGTCCCATACCGCGAATGTAGGATCCTCCTTCCTTGTCTGTAAACTACTTGCCAGATCGAACTCGCGCCACGGACCGAGGGGGCTCACCTTATCAGCTTCAGAGGGCCAAATACCGTGTACAAACACAACAGGTGGTCGACGAAGTTTGAATTCAACGTTGTCGACATCGGCAACCGATCCGTTGTCGCCGAGGTGGGCCGAAAAGTAGAGTGTGCGGTCCGGCTCTTCTTCCGTAGCTCCATTGAAGTCTTCCGGGACCTTATAGAAAGCTGAGGCCACAAACTGTGCGCCGGAAGGCTTGGTGCGGACAGTAACTGTCGATGTTCCCGACCCAACAGCATCATGCGTGGAGTACAAGCCGCCAACATCCAGACCATGGCCCATGCGCTCTTCGAACTTGAATGTAACATTTCCCGACGCCGTCGTTAGCGCGCGGACTTCAACCGTTGTCACCCCGTCTACCGATGCTCCGGTTCGGCCGTATGGGTTGATCGCATCAAAATTATCAAAGAACCCAAGGTTGATTCCCGCGGTCTTAGGTGAGGCAACAATCCTCAACGTATTGCTCTTTTGAACGGTGCCATGGGCGTCCGTGATGGTGCACGTTATGTCTTCCGCTGTCGCAGTCGTCCAAGTGTGTGTCGGTTGTACAGAAGCGTCGCCGAACGACCACTGATAGCGATATGGGGGTACCCCGCCCGATGCAAGGGTAGTAAATGAGACCACTAGAGGCACGATACCGGTGATTCGGTCAGCGCGAATCAGTACATTCAGCCCAGAGTCGACCCGAAGGGTTAGAGTTGCCGTCTGTGAACCTGATTTGTTTGTAGCGATCAGTTTGTAGGTGGTTGTGTGGGTCGGCGTAACCGTCGTACCGGAACTAGCGGGTACATTGCCCAATCCATCGAATGTGATCGTTGAGGCATTCCGAACGCTCCAGCTAAGATCAGAAGTCGCACCGACCGCGATCTGATCGTGACTGGCGCGGAAGTAGTCGATTGCTGGCAACCCCGACGCCGCAGTCCCAATCGAAACACTTCCGTTTCGAACACACGTCGAATCACCTTGGCTTGTGGTCAGTGTCCAGTTAAAGACTCCCGCGGTGTCGTACGCGTGCGTGACCGAAGCACCGCTGCCATTCGTGCCATCGCCGAACGTCCACGATTGCGAGACGATCCCAGTACACGAGCTAGATGAGGAAGTAGCGACAAACGAGAGCGGGGTGCCGACGTTGCCGCTCGCGGCCACGTCGGCAGAGCAATTCAGCGCGCACGTCGGCTGGGCGGTACCGCAGAAGAGCGACAGCACCTTCGAAGCCGCTTGCTGAGGGCTTCCGCTATCGCGGACCGTGACTGTGAAATTGAACGTGCCGGCCACGGTCGGCGCTCCGAATACGGCTCCGGTTGTCGCATTGATCGCTATCCCGGCGGGCAAGCCATTTGCCGACCAGCTATACGGCTTCTGGCCTCCTGTCGCTTCTAGGGTCGGCTGCGACGCGTACAGAACTCCTACTGTTGCGGTGGCCGGATAGAGGAAACTTGTGGTGATCGAAAGCGTCGAGATGCCGGCAGCCTGACACGTGCTTCCGTTCCAGCTCGTTCCCGACGTGCAACTTGAGGAGGCCACGCTCGTCGCCAGGAGCTGCGAGTTGTTGTACAGATAGAACGTCCGGCTACTGTAGGGCACCGAGGCCGACGTCGAGCCTGAGTTACCTGTCGCGACCGTAGTGTTTGCACTCGGGTAGTCCGATGTCACCGCCGAAGTGCCCGCGGGATTCGTTGTCGTCCACGACAAGGTGACGTTGCAACTGCTCGCGCCGGCAGCAATGCTGCACGAGGGTGACGCAGGCGTCAGGGTTCCTGACATCGTCGTCGAAGCCTGACACGTGCTCCCGTTCCAGCTCGACCCCGATGTGCAACTTGAAGAGGCCACGCTCGTCGCCAGGAGCTGCGAGTTGTTGTAGAGATAGAACGTGCGACTGCTGTAGGGCACTGAGGCGGAGGTCGAGCCCGAGTTACCAGTCGCGACCGTAGTGTTTGCACTCGGGTAGTCCGATGTCACCGCCGAAGTGCCCGCGGGATTCGTTGTCGTCCACGACAAGGTGACGTTGCAACTGCTCGCGCCGGCAGCAATGCTGCACGAGGGTGACGCAGGCGTCAGGGTTCCTGACATCGTCGTCGAAGCCTGACACGTGCTTCCGTTCCAGCTCGTTCCCGACGTGCAACTTGAGGAGGCCACGCTCGTCGCCAGGAGCTGCGAGTTGTTGTACAGATAGAACGTCCGGCTACTGTAGGGCACCGAGGCCGACGTCGAGCCTGAGTTACCTGTCGCGACCGTAGTGTTTGCACTCGGGTAGTCCGATGTCACCGCCGAAGTGCCCGCGGGATTCGTTGTCGTCCACGACAAGGTGACGTTGCAACTGCTCGCGCCGGCAGCAATGCTGCACGAGGGTGACGCAGGCGTCAGGGTTCCTGACATCGTCGTCGAAGCCTGACACGTGCT
>ERZ1739052.2-NODE-2-length-48771-cov-12.818520_pt1 | contig 48771 bp, 46 predicted proteins | sample MGYA00581761_ERZ1739052 | MGnify/ENA primary metagenome ERZ1739052 (study PRJEB42929, sample SAMN08275524) | rhizosphere metagenome | isolation source: Rhizospheric soil replicate 1 | host: Colobanthus quitensis and Deschampsia antarctica | place: Antarctica: Devils...
CGGAGTTGCCCGTAGCGACCGTTGTGTTTGCATTCGGGTAATTCGACGTCACCGACGAGGTGCCCACGGGACTCGTCGTCGTCCACGACAGCGTGACGTTGCAGGAGCTGGATCCAGCCGCGATAGTGCATGAAGGATTCGCAGGGGTCAGGGTTCCCGATAGCGGAGCCTGACACGTGCTCCCATTCCAGCTCGTCCCCGATGAGCAACTTGCTGAAGCCACGCTCGTCGCAAGGAGCACGCCGTTGTTGTACAGGTAGAACGTCCGACCTGCGTGCGGTACCGAAGCCGATGTTGAGCCGGAGTTGCCAGTGGCTACGGTCGTGTTTGCGCTTGGGTAGTTCGACGTTACCGCAGACGTGCCGACAGGATTCGTCGTCGTCCACGACAAGCTAACATTACAAGTGCTCGCTCCGGCCGAGATGCTGCAGGATGGTGACGATGGCGTGAGGGTCCCCGTCATAGCTCCCGCCGCAGGCATCGCGCCACCCAGGCTCGCGAAAAGGGTGACAAGAGCGAGCACTCTCCAGGTCACGCGCAGGAAGGCTGTAGTGCCGCAGGTTTTCGAGTCTCGACTGCTAGTAAAACCTCGTCGCATGCCTTCTCCTTCGGCCGTACGGCCGCCTCGGAGTTACGTCAAGGCATTGACCTAGTTATGAACGGTGGTGCGCTGACCCGAAGCGCGGCTACACGTTAGGAGGGACATCAGACCACTTTTCCCTACCATCATCCGAAAGTATTTTTCGGAACGGGCGCTGCGATCGAGGCCGGAGGAGTGCTCTCTCACGAAGTCGCCGACCATTTGTGGTGGCTTCTCATGAGGTCAAACCTTTAGCCGCGCGTGTCAGTCGAAGGCTATCTGATCGAGTCGTTTGAGTCCGCGGTGCTCGCTGGGTTTGAGCGATGAGTCGTTTGGGAAGACACCGTCTTCAAACCAGATCGCCCCGTCCGGATCGTTGATGAGCCACGGCGCGAGAGTGAAGGCGAAGAGGCCCTCCGCGGACGCCGTTTTCGTGACGCCGATGAGCTTTCGAACGCGGCCGATCGGATCAGTCGTGTCCGACACGACGACGAGCATCCGGAACTGCGCAAAGCCGGTAAGTTCCGGCAGGACGCCTGAGTATCGAAGCGCGAGGGCACGATCCGCCTTCTTGTCTTTGAAGTGGGCGAGAGACTCGTTGCTGTGATGATCCATCTCGCCGAAGAAGAGCTGCGACGCCCCGTTGATGCTTCCGACGAAGACGAGATCGGGTTGCGGAAGTTGGAGTTGTGCGAAGGCGTGCGGGAAAGGCCGGGGCCAAGTCGACATCCACTGCACTCCGAGTCCTGCATTCGCCTCCAGCGCTTGCGCGACCTCGTTCGTGAGTTCCTGGTGCCGAAGGAAGCCGGGGATCGGCTGCTTGTCCGACGTGTACATATCGGCGTGAATGTTCGGCATCATGGTCGTGACGAGCTGCGCGTACGGCTGTCCCTCCGCGCCGGCCTGAAACTGTGCGCGCGCCCACCGCATCGTTTTCGGGGTGGGAAAGACATAGTAGGGATGTCCGCCTTCGGCGAGGCGGTCCTCGTAGCGTACGACCCATCCGGCCTTTTCGAGCTTCTGCATACGTCTCCCTACGAGCGTCGGATGGCCAGGGAAGACGCGAGCGCGGAGCTGCTCATAGGAGAGAACGCGGAGACGGGCAATGGCCTTCAATGCTTCGGCATCACGAGCGGTCGGAGGATGGTTGGGGTCCGAACGCCTTGTCCGCGACACGTCGCAAGATGCCTCGGAGCCTGCCTCGATCCTCCCTGCCTTCCTGCCTTGTCCAGACTCGGCAGTCGGCACCCTAGAAAGCGCGGAGGAGAGCGGCTCTTCGACAGTGAGCGCGTCTTGAACAATACTCTCTGCCGGGTCGCCATCACCGACAGGTTGCGAGTCGCAACGCGGCTCCTCGCGGTCGTCATCCTTGTGCGACTCCTCAGAAACGACGGCGTCCGCTTTCGGCTCCTCCGCTACCAGCGATTCCGGTTCTTCCAGGTCTCGCAGTTCTTTCGCCGCCGCATCCTCCGGATAGACAAAGCCAAAAGCGGCGGGGGCTGGCTCGGCCGTCGTGGGAGCCGCTTCGAGCGATGCAAGAGGAGCGATCGGCAGCGGAGGAAGAGGGCACATTGGTGGTCGGACAGGAGAACCAGGTTCGAGCGGCCGCGATCGGAGTGCCGCGCTCAGGCGCGTCCGAGCTTGGCGAAGTAATCGCAAGAGCGACCGAAAGGAGCCGCGTACTGAAGGGATGTGCATAGGCACTCGGGCTTTAGGGGTCGGGAAGGCGATCGTACGAGCAGCGAACAAGCCGGAAGGAAGGGTGTAGTAAACCTGAACGACAGAAGTTGGCGTTGCGGCGCGTCGAGATTAGGGCATCCTGACGCGACATTCCCGCTGCGCTGCGATCCGGGGGTGTTCCTCGGCTGATTAATCGCGTACCGTTGATGGTAGTCAACACAAATCTACCTGTAGCCAACATGACCTCCCCAGAGGCTGGCCCGCAGATTCTCGAAGCCCGAGAACGTGAGCGTGACGTGCCACCAGAGGAGGGGATGTCGTGCGAGTTCTCGATATTCGAGGAACGTTTGTTCCAGACGTCGTGGACGCCATCGTGGCGCGTCAGAATGCATGGTGTCTTCCGACCACGCCTGTGACGCAACCTCCCCTCCTCATCCATGAACTTGAGCGCCTCGCGCGTGAGCGCGTTTGGACAATCGCCGAGCTTTCGGAGCGGCTCGGCATCAGTCCGAAATCGTTCTACAACCTTCGACTCGGGCACAGCACCCTGTCCCTCGACACGCTCTCCCGCATCATCGTGCTCTTCGGCGGCAGCCGCACCGTCCGCGAACTCGTGCTCCATTACCTTCGCGATGAATACCCTGCTCTGGGGCGCAGGGGTCGCGCGCGAGCGGCTGGTGGCCCGACGGAACTCTCCTCGCTGATCCCGTCGCATGCTCGCTGGCGTGTCGCTGCTTGGATCGCGCAGATACCCCGCAGCGATCGCGTGAGGAAGGGGTTGTACCTCCACTGTGAGGATGCTGCCCTCCTTACCGCCACTGCGCGCTTCATGCAACGTGAACTGGAGCGGCTTCGCTGCTCGGTGGTTGTTCTGGACGCGAATGCGCGACTGACGGCCTCGCACGCGAAGGCTGCGGAAGACGCCATGGTCCTTATCGTCGAGCGCGTTGACTATGCGTCAGAATCCGTGGCGTCGATCATCCTGCGCCGCCACGAGGGGCTGCGCCTCACGGTCGTCACGAGTTGCAGCCCTCGCGAGAACCTCCGTGACCGTCACCTTCTGCGCGTTGTCCGCTCGGCAATGCAGCAGCTCAGGCTCGACTTCATACGGCGCGCCGCAGAGGCGACGAATGTTCCCACTTCTCTTTCCGCTCCTCAGCATGCCAACCCGACCTGACCACGCACTCCAAGACCTGACGCGCCTGCGGTTCCTCACTCCGCGTCCAGAACCCACCGAAGGACTCGCGACCGTAAAGGCGGACCTCACGGTGTTCTTCGTCATCGTCGGAGACGTGGGACGGAATGAGGCGTTGCTGCTGCTCCTCGTTAGGGCCCTACGGCAGCGGACCGGCCTCCTCGCCTTGCGCGTGAATGACCTCGCATGGATGCTGCGCGTATCCAACCGCCGCGTGATCCGCTGGCTCGACCGGCTTGTGCATCACCGCCTCGTCGTCTACCACGTAGAAGATTTGTGGGGTGTCGATACCGTAATCGTCGAGATCGTTGGCGCGAGCTTATCGACACGCGACTTCGAGCGCGCGGTGCAGCAGGACCTGCCGACGCACTGGTTCGTGCAGGTGCTACCGATTCTCGGTCGCACGACCTTCACCGTGTTTCTGTACTTCCTCTGGTGTGAACCGCATCGGCCCGAGACGCATATTGACCATCTCGTCGAGACCGCTGCGCTGCACGGTCGCGTGCATGCGCGCTGGCACCTGCGGCGGCTCCGCGCGCACGCGCTGCTGACGCGGGATGCTTCAGGACTCGGTATGGTTGTCCGCGACCCAGCACCGCCCACGCGGTTTCAGCGACTGCGCCTTCGTTTCCTAGCGGTCCCGTTCCTTCGCCGCGCGCTCGTGCATGTCGGTTTGATGACACTCGCGCTTGTCGCGGTCATCGCGGTCCTGTTGCTCGTGCATGCACTCCCTTCCTTCCCCCGCGTATGACACCGCTCGCTCTCACGTTCGCAGCCGCCGCCTCGATGACCCTGAGCGGTGCTGCTCTCCATCACCTGCGGAAACGCCGTTCGAGCTCGGGCGAGACGATCGCGCTCAGCTTCGACACCACTCCATCGCGTGCGCGGCAGGGCTGGGCGACCTTCTGGATGCGCGATCCCTTCGTGCAGGCGCAGCTTCAGCGACAAGGCATCGCCTTCGGGACGTACAAGGTGCCGGGTCGCGGCGACGAAATCGCCGCACATCTGGCGGCGGCCGACATGGAGCAGCACACGCTTGTTCTCGGTGCGACCGGCAGCGGCAAATCGAGCCTGCTTGAGACGCTTGCGCTGCATCACCTTCGGCACCATCACGGCTTCGCACTCATTGATCTGCACGGCGACCTCTTCACGCGTGTGGCCGCGTGGGCGCTCGTCACGAAGCCTCGGAATCTCGTGCTGCTGGATTTCACGCGTCCTGAGTTGCTCCCCGGATGGAATCCGCTGACTCGCATCGACGGCGTGGATATTGGCCGCCACGTGGATCTGCTGGTGGGGGTGCTCAAACGGCTCTACGCCGGGGAGGACGCTGCCTCCTGGGCGTGGGGCGTCAAAGTCGAGGAGCTGACGCGCTACGCGCTCCGCGCGTGCATCGAGAGCGCCTCGCCGATGAGCCTTGCAGACCTCGCGTCCTTCTTCCTCATTCCCGCGGTGCGGCTCGGTGTGATCGCAACCGCGTCGCCGCAGACACGAGCGTACTTCACATCCCGGTTTGGCCCACGCGAGCAGATGTATGTGAGTGCTGTGCTGAACAAACTCGAACCGTTCCTCGGCTCCGTCGCGGTCCAGCGCTTCCTCGGGCAACCGACATCCACCTTCGATCTCCTCGGCGCCATCGATCGGGGCGACACCGTCATCGTCAATCTCGCCAAAGGCTATCTCGGCCCAACGGCCGATGTCATGGGACGACTGCTCGTCAACGTCTTGCAGACAGCGGCGCTCCGCCGCGAACGCATCGCACCGGAGAAGCGCACCCCCTACGCGCTCATCCTCGATGAAGCGCACGTACTCGCCGGCGCGGAGAGCGGACTCGAAGACTTCTTGGTCGCGGCGCGCAAGTACAAAGTCGCTGTGACGCTTGCCGCGCAGGGGCTGTCGCTTTTCCCGCCTGACTTCCGCGCGCACCTCCTCGGCAACACCGCGCGGCAATTCTTTTTCCGCCTGCCGCATGCCGAAGCGCGGATGCTCGCACGCGACATCTTCGAGCCGCTGGGCTCTGTGTGGCGCGAGCAGACGCGCCCCAACGATCGCATCGATGACCCGCTCCTCACGCCGGCCGAAGAGATGGCCTGGCGGACCCGCGAACTCTCAAGCCTGCCGGTTGGTGCCTGCTACTGGTACCTGAAGGACCGGCCGTACAAGGCGCGCCGCATTCGCGTGTCGCCGCCCCTGCCATTGCCGCTCACTCCAGCGAGATTGCAGCGCGAGATCGAGGGAGCGATGGCGCGGGCAAAGGGTATGACCGTACAACCCGTCCCCGAGGAGGAGATGCAGAGTGCCTTTGACAAAGCGATCGCCGAACGGACGGCTCGCCGGAACCGTGCTGCTGGCATCGTCGAGCATCCCACCGAAGCGGCATGATGGAGCGCGAACGGGTTCCACCCCCATCCCTCGAACCCGCCGCGCAGCAGCCGACAGCGTGGTCATCATTCGGTTCACCCGTGCCGCTTGCGCAAGGCCCACGCGTCACGCGTCCATTTCAGTTCGCTTCGCTTGATAGGCTTGATGAGGAGGTAGCCCGCGCTATGAAGTACGGCGCAGGGGTCGAGGGACTTCGTGAGAGTTCGCTTCGCTGGTGGAAGATGAGCTACCGACAGTTCCGTCGCTTTCTGCAGGACACGGATTCGACGTTTGTTTTTCTGCGCGGCGAACCGGATGCCCAGGCCCGTATCCTTGAGGACTGGATCGCGTGGACGCGTAGCCGGGGTGTGCAGCACGGAACGGTCCGCTCCTACTGGTGCGCCATGGTCTCGCTCATGGATCGGTTCACGCGCATGGACGGCATCTGGAATCCCTTTCGGCAGTTCCGACGTCCGCGAGCAGCCCCGCCAGTGCCACGCGCACTATCCCGCGATGATGTGGAGCGACTTCTCGCGCATCTCAGTCATCAACGAGGATCGGAGTTTCTCGTCGCGCGAGACCTCGCAATCGTTGCCATCATGGTGTACGCAGGACTTCGGCGCGGAGAGGTGCTTCGCCTTGATCTGAAACATGTGAAGCTCTCCTCGCGGACAATCCACATCGAGCGTAGTAAGGGCCGTGATGGCGGAAAGAGCCGGACCGCATATATGCCGCAGCAACTCGCGACAATATTGCGAGAGTACGAGCGCGAGCGAGCACAGGCGGGCTATGGTGCGACCTCGGCTTACTTCCTTGCAGAACGGACAGGCGAGCGCCTCGCGGAAGGTGCAATTCGTAGGCTCTTCTCGACCATCCGTTCGAAGACCGGAATTCGAGTCTCGCCCCATATGCTGCGGCACACCTTCGTGACGCTGCTGCGCCAAGCGGGAGTTGAGGATCGTCTGACGATGGACCTTGCGGGTCACGCGACGCTGGCGATGACACAACGGTATTCGGCCGTCTTTTCCGGAGAACATCTTGCTGCCGCTGATCGGCTCGAATTGGATTTCTAGAAGCTAAGCGCAGCCATCCTCGGACGAAGAACCCCATGCGCAGAAGCGACGCTCACCCGCGTTCGCCGACCAACCACCCTGCGGGTGTGACCAGATAGACCCCCGGTGCGACTTCCGCCAGCCATCTGCAGTGGAGCGCCCTGCGAATGACAGGCGCGGTGCCGCGCGGCAGGATCTCTCCGGCCGCTTGGATGAAGCACGCGGCGTCGCGCCACGTAATCAGCGGGCGGCTTTCACGCACCATCATGCGCAAGAGCGTCCTGTGAGGGGTGCGACGGAGGGAACGAAGGCGTGGCATGGGAGGGAGTCCGCGATGCACTCTCACCGTACCTTTTAGACGCCGCTCGCGCCAGGGGCTCTGCGGCCATCACGCCTACCCCGGACGGTGATGTCACCGTCCGGGGTGTCAAAACGCTTTATTGCATCCGCAGGCGGCCGACCGCAGCACGCTTGTCCGTATCAAAAACTCGGATGTAGTTCATCGTCGTCTCAATCATCGTGTGACCGGCCAGTTCGCTCGCGACTGGAAGCGGAACGCCGGAGCGAACGAGCCAGGAGACGTAGCTGTGCCGCAGCGTGTGCATCGTGAACTTCACGCCAGACGCGGCGCGCACGTATGTGACGAGCCGCTTCAAGGTCATGCCCTTGATGCCCCGCCGGTACTTTATGGACGCGAAGTACTCGGGGCAGACGAGGTTCGCCGCCGCGCGCGTGGCGTTGTATGCGGTGAGGAGCCGCCTGAGCTCGTCCGGCATATAGGCCACGCGCTCCTTGCCGCCGCCGCGACCCTTGCCGTGGCGGACACGGATCGTGCCGGCGTTCACATCCACGTCGCGCACCTCGAGCGCGAGGAGTTCACTCTTGCGGAGGCCTGCGAGCAGCGCCATGCCAAGGATCGCGAGTGCGCGGGCGCGGTGAAACGGCGTCTCCCATGGGTAGTTCTCGGTCGCGGCGAGGATGCGCCGGCACTCGTCCGGCGCGTGGGCCTTTGGGAGGCGCTGCGGCTTCGCAGGCGCTTTCTTTCCTTCGAAGGGGTGCTGGACGCCATCGCGCGTCGCGACGTCGTTCCAGAAGAGTTTCACCGCACGCCAGTAGTTGTTGGTCGAAATCGCTGAGAGCTTGCGGTCGCGCAGGTTCCAGCGGACCCACCCGTCGATGTCATAGATCCGAAGCTGGAACTGATCGGCTGAGAGCGCACCACCTTCCAGGAGGAACTTCACGTAGTTGCGGAAGGCGTCCTTATACCAGCGCACCGTCATCGGGCTCTGGTTGAGGACGTAAAGCGCGTGGTCGGCGAATGCCTCGAAACGGCTCTTGATCTGCCGCAGCAGTTCCTCGTTCTCCGGGCGCATGTCGCCGGAAGACAGTAGAAGCTGGGCGCCGAACGCCGGCGGTGAGGGTGGTGCGCCAGAGGGCGCAGGAGGCATAGCAAGGCGCGGCTGCGCAAGCGAGCTAGCAGAGGATGTGGGAAACATGGAGTGGAGGGGTAGGAATCCCGCGTCCCCTCGCGACAAACGGCGCACCCAGCGCAGGTCCGCACGAGCGCGCCTGTTTCGAACAGGCTGGCGCGCTCTTACACATGGAGCGGAGGAGTCGGTCAGTCGCACGAAATGGCTTGTGGATGCGCTAGGAAGCGCAGGTGGGCGGCAGGTGCGATCGGGTCCGCAGCGTGGTTGAACCCCATGCAGGCGCGCTAGGCGCCTTTTTGCCGATTATCCCTTGTAGAAGCCATTATCGTCGCATCTGATCGACCCGAGAGCGCGCCTGTACCTGTGCAGCTGGCGCGCTGGATGCGAGATTGTCAAGAAGGAGCGGGGCACGCCGATTCATAGCATCTTGGTCTGCCGGTCGTAAAGCTGCTCACAAACCGGAAGAGCACTGGTGTCAACGCCACGTAACGAGGTACGCGAAGGTCGCCGACCCATAGATCCGCGCCCTTCACGCGTATTCGGGGTGACAGGATTCGAACCTGCGACCTCTTGGACCCCATCCAAGCGCGCTGACCAAACTGCGCTACACCCCGGAGGGGCTGGGAGCATCAGGCACGATGGCTCCACAACCCATACTACGGTTCTTTCGCGGGAGCGCAAATCATCTCCGCTAGTTTAGTTTAGTTAGGGCCTTCACGCCTGCCGAAGTATTGGATGCGCGACCGAGCCTGCTCACAGACAGACAACCAGACTGGTAACCATGTCGCAATGGTCTTGCCGCATGGCTGGGGCAATGGAATAGTGGCGAGGACTTCGGGGACTTACTCTCTCACCCTTCCCTTATGCGCCGCTCCGCGTCCTTCGCCGCCGTGATATCTCTCCTCATCCTCGTCGGCTGCGCGTCGCCGTCAGCCCAAACCTCTTCAACCCCGTCCTTAGCCCCCGGCGTAGCTTCTACTGCCGACGGCACTGCATCTTCGGAACACCACGTCACCGCGCCGCAGCTGACGGCGATGCAGGAGGACAACGCCACGCTGACGATCGAGACAGACTTCGCGGAGGACAGTGCGGGAACCGAGCTCCGGGTTGAAGGAACGTCCTACCCGTTGGTTGCGCGATACGGCACTCAGTATGTTTTCGCGAATGTAAGAGTGCCGAAGCTCGGCGACAACAACGCGAAGCTGGTCCTTCCCTCCGCAGCGGATACCTCTGCACTTCTCATTGAGTTCACAATTCATCGCCAGATGAATACGATCGACGAGTACCGGAAGTACGCGACTCCTTTCAACTACAAGCTCGTCAACAAAAACCCAGATGCCCACAAGGGTGAGTACGTGAAAGGCCGCGCACAGATCTACCAGATCAACGAACACACGCTGGATGACGGATCCCCTTACACAGACGGGGGACTCGACGTTACGAACTACGGGTACGGCAATTGGGACGACAATGTCCGGTTCCTGAAGAAGGGCACAACCGAGCTCCTTCAAGGGGATGTTGTGAATTATTACGGTGTCCTCATTGGCGCCGACACTTACGAAAGCCAGGCCGGATGGAATATCACGACGCCTCTGGTCAGGATCGAGTTCATAGAGAAGTGACGGGGGTCGCGGAATGCGGGGAGTGCAACCGCGCGCGGCCTTTCGCCATGGTCAATCCTGCCGGAATGAGACGCCGAAGAGAATGGCGCCGAAGAAAAGGGACAGGAGCGTGAGTGGCCAGAGGCCAAAGATGCTGGCGTCGATGGAGAGCATGAACAAACTGACGCCGAAGGTGAACTGTGCGACGTGGCGATGCATTGGTCGAGGAGTTAGGAACGCCGCTACGATACGCGGTATGAGGCGGCCTGCGAACCCTAGCCAGGTGTGCAGCAACTCTTGTACCCTCGCGAACAGCAGAACCGCTCAGCGATGCATCGACAAATCGCGCCTGTAGGTCAGAGTGAGCGGAAACCCATAGCGGCCTGCCGCTGACGATCGACCGCGACGTGATCGACCTTAGCCGGTCCCTGGTGCACCGCGCCTCCGGCGTCTACGGTATAGGCCCGCTTGCCATCGGCAGTAGTGACGATGTCGGTTTCGGAGGCTGGAGATCGCTTCAGTCGTACTTGAATTGAACGACGAGCCGGGGACTTTTCTCCGGATTCATACCCTGGGACGCAAAGAAGGACTCCAACGCGAGACGCACCACTTCGCTCTTCGACATCCGGCTGGCGCCGGCGAAGGCATCGAGGTTGGCGAGATAGGTTTCTGGCAAGAAGTAGACAGCGCGCTGAGACGCTGGTTTTGGCGGGACTGAGCTGGTCTGTCGAGACGCAACGAATGCTGACTCCGACATCGATTCTTTCCCTCGCATGCAGCTTCAAGTAGTCGAGCGATCTTCTCACGCCGAACCGTGGGCGTCAATGTTTTTTAGTAACGGCATGACATGTATGACAGGACTTGCATGTAGTGCATGCACTGTGCGACACTGCAACGAGCCAAAGTCAGGATTCAGAAATTCCGATCAGCCGTGTTGCCGCACCAACGAACTTCGGAGACCCGCCATCATGAAGACGAATTCACCCGCCGACCAACCCACGGGACGCGGATTTCGGAGCGCGCCCATCATGTTCGCCCTTCTCGTCAGCGCGCTCTTCGCTGCTGGAGCGTGGACGGCCGAACGAGATGTCGCACGTCGGCAGCCATCGGATCGCTACGAGCACAGCATCGTCCTTCGTGTGCCGTATGGGAATGGAGCCGCCGAAGTGGGACTGTTGCCAGATGGCAACGATGAGCGCGCTCGCGGACCGGCGAGCTTCGCGATCAACGGAGAATCGATCCTGGTGCTCGATTCGGAGCGCGAACGGATCGTCGACTTCGACCGGAACGGAACGGTTCGCCGGACGGTGAGTGGCGTCCGCGGCGTGGACATTGCGACGAACGGATCGTCCACCTTCGTGCTTGATGCCGCGAGTGAATCCGTGGTGCGGATTTCCTCAGACGGAGGCCGATCGACGGTGCACGGGCTGCCGGGCGACGTCCTTCGGCTCGAGAAGCGCGGTGCCGTCGGCTACGATTTTGGCGGGCAGTTCGTCAGCTTGGAGGCGGATTCCCGGGTCTCGTCGCAGAGGCTTGCATCACCGGCTGGGGATGCTGTCGGCGAGTTCGACTACACAGATATTGATCAACACACCGGCACGATTCGCGATCGCTGGACTGGTGTCACGCTGACCGTCAGGACGACCGAGAATCTCGGTTCGATGAATGTCATCGGCGTGGACGACGCCCACAACGTCTTCGTGGCTGTCGAGCAGTTGTTAGACGGCGGGCCCGGTCTAAGTGTCTCGAAAGAAGTCCGCAAGTTCACCCCTGACGGAACGCTGCGAGCCGTGATCCCGATCAATATCGACTACGCCGCTCATCCGGTTAGAGAGTTCGTCGTTACCTCAGATGGCACCCTGTACCACCTCCTACCGCTTAAGAACGTCCTACTCGTTGAAGAGTGGCGCGAGCGCTAGGAAAGGAGAACGCAAATGAAGACGCATCTCTCCCGTTGGCTATTCTTCGCGCTCCTCGGCGGCGCAGTGCCGCTTGCCGCGTTAACGCGGGCCGAGGTTATTCAGAATATCGGCCCGTACCGGGATTTCTCTTGGACGATGGCACAGCGGAACGTGCTGAACCTCTGCTCGTCGCCAAAGTGGACGAAGACACCGTTCGCCGCCGGAGCCGTGGTGACGGGTGAGGCGTATAACTGGGGTGGCTGGACAACCCCGACTGATTTCAGGACGGCGATCGCCGGCAACGCCTACGCGGGGAACCGCTGCACGTCCACGGATGGCAACCCGTACGGCTTCATGGGAAACACTGTCGGCGTGGATTGCAGCGGCTTTCTCTCTCGGTTGTGGCAGTTGAGTTCAAAGTTGGGTACGTCCGCAGTGCAGACGGCAACGGTCGCTATCAGAGGGGGCTCGGCGAACGCGAAGAACACGATGCGCCCAGGCGATGTATTCCTCAAGTCTGGATCTCACGTTGCCGTGCTCGTCTCCTCGAACGCCTCAGGTCCAGTGATGGCGGAAGCGGTTGGCACCTACTGGCGCGTTGTTCAGCATCAGACGTCGTGGAGTGATTGGTCCTCATATGAGCCGCGCCGAAATCCTAACCTCCAGGATGCTGGGATGGGAAAGCTAGTAATAATCAACGCGCCGACGAGTGTGCGATTGGGAGCAGCGATGAGTGTTCAGGCGACCATTCGGGAGTCGGACGGGGACTCGATCAAGTTCGATGAGATCACGATTGCCGTGCTGAAGGATGGCACGAACGCGTTTCAATTCGATCTGACCCATCTCACGAACGTCTCGTTCAGCGGCGATCAGACTCGCACGCTCACGTTTTCGGGAAATGCACCGGGAGTGGCCGGCAAGTATCGACTTGTTCTGCGTGGACGCGTAGGCAGCCAGTGGACTGACTTTGTCCCGAATCCGCCGGCAGTCAACGCCGTTCCCATTACGGTAACCAACTAAGACTAAGACGACTCAGTTTCGCCCGGCCGCAGCCTGACTGGGCCTTAACCGCGCGCGTAGAGGTTGACGTTGACGCTTTTGAAGAAAAGCGACACTCGCGGAAGCAGGAAGCGGGCGATCACACCTTCGGAAGACGACGATGCTGAGAGCTGCGAGGGCTTGATGAAGGCATCCAGGGGATACCCCAAACAGTGGTGCTCCTCGCCTGATCCAACACTGGGCTTGGTGAGAGTCGGCCTCGGAAAGCCAGTAGTTGAACAGCGGTCAAGACATCGAAATCCCTCTTCTCCTTCGAGCCCCTTACATGACTGATCACATGCTTCGACTTCGAGGCTGTGGCGCTTTGGCGCTGGGGCCTGCAAGGTGCATCCGGCAACGGCGACGCCGATGAGGGTCGACAGGTGAATGAGGTGCTTCATGAGTGCTTGGGGGAGAGGTCTCGGGGGGAAGGAATCTTGACGTTTTTGAACAAAAACGTGAAGATCGATTCGCTCATGGGTGCGAAAAGCTCGAAGACTGCGCAGAAGAAATCGAAGCGGAAAAACAAGGTCAAGCACCTCTCGCTCGATGAGGTTCGTCGGTTCTTTCGCGCGATTCCGATGGCCAAACTGCGAGATCGGCTGCTCTTCGACCTGATCTACCACTACGCTCTCCGGAGGACAGAGGCGTGCCTTCTCCAGCTCGGGGACTTCGACCTGAAGAAGAACACGATCGAAGTCCATCGCCTGAAGGGAAGCGACGGCCACTCGTACCCGCTCTTTCCGTCAACAAAGAGGTTGCTCAAGGACTACCTTGGGCAGCCACAGCCCACCTGGACGCGTCACCTTTTCCCGAGCCGACAGCGGGTCGGTCAGCCGATTTCGGCATCGCTCGTCGCCCATTCCTTCCGCCAGTACGCGAAGGCGGCGAAGGTGCCCTCCGATCGGCAGAACGTACATGTTCTTCGTCATTCGCTGGCTATGCGCATGGGGGAGGGTGAGCTTGATGGTGCCGATATGCAGGACTGGATGGGGCACATCTCGTGGGCCTCGACGCGCATCTACATGCATGTCAGCGCACGCCGGCGGTTGAAGACCCTTCACAAAATGATCGCATCAGGAGAGATTGCATGAGCCGACTTCACGCTTTTGTTCATTTTCAGGAAGTCAGGACTGAGGGAGTGGCGCGGCTCGCTCATACTTTGCGCCCACCGCACGAGTTCGTACAGCGCTTGCCCTTCGGTGTCGCGCGAGATTCCGCAATCCACCTTGTTGTACCGAACTAGCACCTGCAATGGTCGCAGCGTGCGCGATGTACCATCCTCGGTTATCCTCGGTGAAGGAGTGGTCATGCGAAAATCCGAAGGCCCGGTAACTCCCGTGCAGGCGCAGTGGATCGTGGAACGCCTCATTGCGGACCGCCGCATCACAGCCGCAGAGGTTCGAAGTCTGGTATCAGGCCTTGATCAGGAGATCACGGAGATCGAACAGCGACTGTCCACATTGCGGGCCGCCGCTGGAACCAGCTCTGTGGCCTCACCAGCGCCACGGAGACAGGCGCCACCCGCGAAGCTAGGAAAACGGCCAGGCACCCGGACGAAGGGCCATCCTCGCGGTATCGCAGGAACGCTTGCCGTTTTGCTTCGTTCGATCCCAGCTGCCGAGCATGCGGCAATCGCCGCCATCCGCGCCAATCAGGGCATCAAGGCGGCTATCAAAGCGGCCACCCAAGCAGTGGCGAAGAAGAGCTGACGGTTCCTCTCCGACTCGCCAGCCTCGGGGCTGGTGCCGTTGGGCGGGATGAGATTTGGGAACGCCGCTTCACTTACCCAAGTACGTCTTGTTAGTAGTAAGCACCGTGCCGAACGCGAGCTTCGCCGGACGGAAAGGCCGAGCCTCGATCACCGACCGGACCATGGTTTCGATCTCTGCTTCAGAGAGAGCGGAGAAGGCATATTGAGTGTTTGTCTCTTCATGTCGGAAATGGTCGCGATGGGTAAGCTGTTCAAAGAATGAGAGCACTGTTCTTTTCGCGGAAGTTTCTGGGGGGAAATAGAACCCAGTTCCTTTCACCCAAGGCGCGGAACCGCAACTGTAGCTGCGCCAATGGACGTAGTGCCCCGTTCGCGCAATGATCTTGAACACCGGCGTAATCTTACATTGCGACACGCAGTCGAGAGATCCCTCCAACTCGGCCAAGAGTGCCCCGAACGTCTCTGACGATTTGAGCCATGTTGAAGCGGGGCGACCCTGGATGTGGAGGAGAGGAGAGTCAGCACCCGGGAATCCTGCGCTGTAGATCAGCTCATAGTCGCTAAAGAGGGAGCTATCCTTGTCGACGCCTAGTTGACCGTCCGAGACCGCCCATCGTATTTCCCGCGGCAGTCGTCGGAGGAAACTGAGAATAGCCTCATGGAGAGATCTCAGAATCGGTACGCAGGTTTGTGCGTAAGCCCTGTGCGGTTCTCGCTTTGACAGTGACTCACGCCGCCTTGTTTCCACCAACTGATTTGCCCAATCACTCATCTCACTCTCCTGATGTCATGGCGTCGGCTGGCGCGCCGTTCCTCGGCTTGAGCGGTCACGCTCTTCCGAGCCAGAGCGCAGCAGACCACTTCGTCTCTCCCAACATGATGTATTGCAGATGTGCATTTGTGCGTGCGAGACCCTATGAAATCGCCAGCGGCAGCGCCGGACAAAATTTGTCCCGGCATCCAGGCTGAGGGGTGCACTCAAGCGCACTTGCGTCGTCGTGGGGGCCTCGATTTTCTCCAACGATGGATTGGTCTTCATGTCAACCCGTTCCTTCTGGTGCGCTTCAACTTCTCTTCGGTGTCGATGTGACACGCGACGAGAAGCAGGCAGAAGAGGAGACCCAAACGCATGGCGTATTCTACCCGCCCGGAGTCTGGTTGTGGCGCAGCAAACGCGCCGTTCTGCTCGGATCGTCCCTACCGCCGGAGTACGCGGCGAGGGCCGGCATCCACGCCAGTCAGGGCACGAGGGCGGCACAAGCGGCTGCGACCAAGACCTGATTGTTCCTCCTCGATCGCCAGCCTCGGGGCTGCTGCCGTGCGGTCGCAGTGATGCCGAAGTCGGTGCGACCGTTGGTCGCACCGACTCACGGCCTGGTCGCGCGCGGCAGCACGCCTCGAGGTGGAGAACCTGAGCATGGGAATTGATGCATCGTCTATTGAATCCTTGCCGTCCGATTGCCAAAAGATCTTGATGTGAGATTCATGTGTGTGTCGCGAAGGTGCAGCCCTAGTCGACCGGGATCGAGTCGAGGCTGACGTTTTCGATGCCGCCCTTCTTCTTCCAGGTCAGCATGTTCACTTCATCCGCACGGATCTCGGTGATGTACTTCCGCTCGCCTTCCTTCTCGTATGCGCGGTTGAGCAGTGTGCCCTCGACGTACACGCCCTGGCCCTTGCTGAGGTACTTGGCGCAGATCTCGCCGAGTTTGCCCCATGCAACGACGCGGTGGTAGTCGGTGACTTCTTTTCTCGCACCGTCCGAGGTGTACTCGCGATGGGTTGCGATTGGGAAGGTGACGCGGATGCCGGTGTTGGTCTCGCTCGACTCGGGGTCGGCGGCCAAGTGTCCGACAAGAATGACCTTGTTGACGCTCCTCATATGAGTGGGGGTTAGGTGACGACGGCTCAGACTGCGGGTGACTGCATCCCTCCTTGTGCTCAAGATTGAGATCACGGTTCTTCCCACTCCGGTTCCTTCGCGGTAACACTCACAACACGCCGCGCGCAAACGCCTGAGGGGAAGGAGGTTCGACGGTGGGGTTTGTGGATTCGATTGCATAGGTTCACTTGCGCCGTTCGTTCAACGGAGAAGGATCTCCATGAGTGCCGGGACTGATGGGCGCCCAACGACAGAGGGCAACGCCTCGACGACGATCGGGATAGGGCTGTCAATCATGTTGGCGCGAAGGACATCGATCCGCCGGGAGCCTTGGGTCAGGACGACAATGGCGGCTTCACCACCCCCACGGAGCTCGTCGACGGTGGCAGAGAGGCGGGTGAGCTTCTCGAACACCAGCTTCGTCCTCTCCGAGGCCAGATCGACTTCGATGGCGATCGTTCGCTTCCCGTCACGACTGACCGCGAGAAGGTCGGGGATCGGGACCTTCTGTCTGGCGAACCTGCGTCGCAGGGCCCAACAGGGGAACACGTCGAAGCCCACCGGCAGCTGGGCGAATGCCAGGCTCAGGTCCACGATCCACAGTGAGTGTGCGAGATCCTTCGGCGCGATCGGAGACCGGCGGACAAAGAGCTGCTGCTCGGTCGCCATGCCCCGCTCGATCAGGAGCCGAACACCCGCGGTGCTGATCTGCAGCATGTTTAACCCGATCCGGTTCCAGCGGGTCACAGAAATCAGTTCCAATCGCAGGAGCCTTCGGATGCAGCGCGACACAACGGTCTCGGAGAGACCCGCGAAGAGCGCGAGGGCGACTTGATACTGCGCGCAAATCCACATCCCGATGAACCGCAGGACCGCGAGGTCGCGCGCCGACAGCTCGATTGCGGCGCGAGGGTCCCTGCGCGCAACACCGTACCCGGCCGGCTCCGTCGTCCCGATAGTCGCGGTGAATGGACACGCTGAATCAGTCGTGTCACTCCCCGCGTCGTTCGGACGGAGCCGGATCGGGTCGGCGCTCACCTGGACGTTGGACCGGTCGATCGCCATCTAAAACACCGTCGCCGTGGTTGGTGTCGCCTGGATGAAGCTCGCGATCTGCCGGAAGGTGGTACGCACCAGCACATCGAGGTCAGACGCGACACGCTCAACGACGGCCGCATCGACCGTCGTGACGTACGAGCGGGAACGTTCCCGCTGCATGGTGCCGTTCGGGGTGCGCCAAATACCTTCGACGTCGCCGCGCCGGGTAATGCCGCCGGCGAGGTCAACGACGCGGTGTTCGAACGCAGCGAACAGGCTGTCGGGGAAAGGGACTTTGAGGTTGTCCTCGATCGGAATAAGAATTTCCAAGTTCGAGGTGGGCCGGAGGGTGGTGAGCATAGGGGTGTGGGGGAAGGAAGCGGCGCTGGTGCGAGACAACGACGACCGACCCTTTGTCCAGGAGAGAGGGGGAACAGAGTTGGATCGCGCAACGGCTCGGGACCCGGTGCGCAGCCATCCGCCAGAGGGCGGCGCCGAAGATGATCGAGTACCTCGATCCGATCCCGCTGCCAGACTTCGGGCAACGCACACGGGCCCACGAGCGCGCACCTTGGCAGTGCCGACGCCGCGTGACGTTAGGAGAGCAGGATCGCTGCGATGCCCGGAAACAGGAGGGCATTGAGCGTCACTGCGCAGGTTACGAGCAGGATGATGTCGATGACGAAAAACAGCAGACGCTGACTGTCGTTGAGGAGCACAAGCGAAAGCGGTTTGAAGAGCGGCCGCTTCTGCGCCGGTGTCCTGCGAGCGGTCATGAGTGGTTTCATAAAACGAAGCGGTTAGGAACTGCTGGGCCGCGTCGCCGGGTGCCAAGCGTTGGGTCGTTCGCCAGCCGCGGCGGTGCTGCCGCGCGGGCCCGTCGGGTTCGGTCACCTCTCTGTTCGTCTCGACGAACAACGAGGGATCGGACGTTCGCGCGCGGCAGCAGACCGCCGTGGTGGAGAACTCGAGCGTTGGGAGGGATGCCTGCATGCGTTAGCTCTCGACCGGCAGGGCGAGCTGCCGTGTATGACGTTCGATGAGGTCTTCGACCATTGGCTCGATCCGCGAAATGATTTCGTCCATGTCGGCCATCTCGGCCGTGAGCTCGAGAAGGTAATGGGCGACGTTGACGTAGGGGCGACCATGGAAGCTGCCGGCCGCTGAGTGGTTATGAACAACGATGTTCGCGTCGAACTCGTCCTGCACAACCGCCTCGATGTCGGCGAATGCGTCGAACGGAATGTCGGTAGTGCCCTCGTCGGACACTTGGGGGATGATGCGGGTGCGGGTGATCGTCATACAGGTGGGATGAAGAAATAGGGACACGACAGAACGCGCCGTGAGAGCTTTGCAGCGGGCATCCTCCTTTCGCTCAAGAGTGAGAACGTGGTTGCTGTGTGTGGATGTGGTCATAGGACTTTGATCGTGGCGCCGCAGCCTTCGCAGGTGATGGAGTCGAACGTGGCACCACAGAATGAGCACGCAAAGAGGGAGTTGGGCTCCGTCGCGCCGCACGAGCAGGTCGCCATGCGTGCCGCCGCATTTGGATGCGAGCACCAGCGACAAATGATGACGCCCCGTCGTACAGGTTCAAGCTTGCGCCAGGCCCGAACGAGATCGAGAGCGGCCTTCACGATGAAGACGGGCAACGCGAGGGCGTAAAGCACAACGGTCGTCAGCAGACGGCTTCCGGCTCGTTCATTCACGATGGATCTCCTAGACCAAGGAGCGATCGGAGGGAGGCTTGCGCGGCGTCGTTCTGTTTGCCCTTGGGAGCCTGCGGCAGATGGGTTGCCCGCCACTCGGCCATGAGCGACTCGGCGCGGTCAAGCGACACGGTGGATCTGGGAGTGAGTTCACGGTCGAAAATATCCTCTAGTTCGGCTTCTGAAATGCCGGTGGTCGCTGAGGGGCTGGGAACATCGACGGAGCGGACGCGGATGGCCGGTTCCGGCTTCACCCACAGGACCGCCTCCTGCGGTGGGAGTGATGCGAGCTGTGCCGCGAAGTCGTCTTTGCGATCGGTCTTCGAGCGCGGATCCCCTGGAGACGCCAGCATCTGAGGGAACAACACTTCCGCGACATCGGACCGTGATTGGAACGCCACCATCCAACCGATGTTGTTGAGGATCTCGGCGACTGCTGGGCGTGGAAAGCCGTCGAACGACTGCGCGGAGAACCACACATGCGAGTCACTCGAACGGAGAAGCCGCAGCGCATCGAGCACCCGTTGGCGCAGCGCTGGAAGGAGCGAGAGCAGGTAGAGCGCCTCTTCGATATACGTGATGAGTGGCACTCCCGGCTTGCGACTCCGTGCGGTCAGGAGGAGTTCCGTGATGAGGCCATTTGCCGCGGCGAGTGCAACGTTCGGTGGCAGGAGACTCCGTGAACCGCAGTCGGCGAGCACGATCGGCGCACCGGTTGGAAGGTGCAGGTCACGCGCGATTGTCCACGGGGGACAGATCGACGCCGCGACCTCGCGGTAGGCGCAGAAGATCAGCACGCGACGGATGAAGGCCGCGATGGTCTGAGGGGCCATGAGCTGCAGAAGCCGCGAGAAGAACTCGGCGAGGTCCGCCGGCACAGTCTTCGTGAGACTGAGTCGAAACGCCTCGTCCGTGAGGATCAGGATCACGGTCGGTCCGTCGAACCCGAAGTCGTGGTGAAGAAGTAGTCGGAATACCTGGAAGAGCAGGAACCGGAGCGAGTCCGACCAGTCGGACGGGCTCGTCTGCACGACGATGTCGGCTTTGTGCTCTGCGACGTACTCGATCGACAGACCAGAGCGGGGGACGAGGAGCGGGAGCAACGTGATTCCGCTGCTCTTCCATTGAATAACGTGAAAGGCCGATCGCATCACGTCCTGCTTCGCCGCTGACGCAGCGCGGAAGATCGCGGCGATCCGCTGCTTGAACCGGTGGACGTCGTCCTTGATGTCGATGACGGTGATCTCGACACCGAGCGGCTTGCCGGACAGCACCGATGCATCGAGCGCCTGGTCGAGTGCGGCGATGAGGAGCGACATGGCGGCCATCGTTTTGCCTCCGCCGGTCGTACCCAAAAGCGCTGCGTGGCGGAACAACATCTTTCGGCTGATGTTCACCCGTCGATCCGGAAGCTCGAAGACGGACACGGTGTCGCCGCAGTCGAGTGATCGCACCACATCGTCCATCGACTTTCGAACCGCAGTCGTCGTCTGCCTGCTGCGCTCGAAAGCCAGGGCTTGAGCACGCTGTTGCGGCTCCTGCAGGCCGAGCAGAAACTTGATGATCCTAGTCATCACGATCCAACTGCTCCTTGATAAACGCCATCACGTCACGCCCGCGCTGGTGGAGGTATGGACGCTTCGTCGCGACCCGTTTCGGTTGCCCGCCGGACGAAGACAAGCGCTTGCGCACCTTCAGAACTGCGTACGCCACAAGGCTCAGGACGATCACTCCGAGGAGCGCGCTCACGCTGAACCGCACATCACCCTGCTGTATCGCAACCTTGAGAGTGCCGTACAGGATTGACCCGGCCACGGGAATCAGGATGAGGAACGCGCCGAGGCGGCGAACAGACGAGCCGGCTGACCCGAGGGGTAGCCCCGAGACCACAACAAGAAAGAGGCCCAGTGCGAAGCAAGCGGCGATGATCATCAGTTTCCTCGTGAACCGCCGACATGTCGGCGGCTCAGGACGAAGGGCCGGCGCGAGCCGACCCGGCGCTACTTAGTCGGTGACGTAGACGGGACGGCGACGACGGGTGATGGTGTTGGCATCTGCGACTTCGAGCGCCGCCTGCCGTTCCCGCTGCGCCCGTTCCCACGATTCGGGGGTGCGCATGGAAACCGTGCGCGGGTCGATGACGGCGGCACCACCGACGGTAACTGCCTCATCGGTGATGCGACGGCGGATGACGTGCAGGCGAATTTCAGCGTCCGGCCCAATCTCTGCCGCGACCATCGATTTGCCCCGCGCGATGGGATGCTTCGGGTTGTCTTGCAGTTGATGTGCGATCACCGCGGGATTCGCCCAGCCCGTGTCGCGGTGGTCGAGCACTACTGTCCGGAGCGGCTCCCGGCCGTCGAGACAAATATGCGTCCCCGGCTCGGTTGACCGCTTCGACAGGAGCCGATCGATCTTGTCGGTAATGCTGTAGCCGACTAACTTGCGAAACAAATCCTCCATCCCTCGGATCGCCGCCGTCGACTGGTCACCGAAAATGAATTCTGATCCGCCCGCTGCGGAGTGCCGATCAAGAGCCATGAGGAGCAATGCGCTCCCCATCCGTTCCTCCGTCTCGCCGGCTTCTGCCGTGATGCACACAAGCGCCAGGCGATCATCTGCGGTTCGAATGAATACAAACCCGAGAATGTCTGCGTCGAGGTTCTTCATGAGAATCTCCGCGAGCAGTCGCGCATCATCGACGTGCGAGATGATGATCTTGCCGAGGGCCCCGGCTGGAAGGTCGCGAATGTCGGCTTCACGCCCGTAGGCTGCGAGGCCTTGCGCTCCGACGCGCGCGGCCAAGGCGGCTGCGCGTCCTGCAACCGCATCCGTGTATCCGATCCGGAACTTGTAGGCGGTCGATTGTTGGGCCGTCCGCACGACATGCTTCTGGCTTGCGCTTCCCCCCCGGCTTGCGCCCAGAATCGAAACATCACATTCGGGACGGCGGTCTACAGCTGCGATATCGACGACGGTCATGGCATACCTCCTTTAGAACAGCGTTGAGAGTGGTGGTTGTTATCGAGTCGGATCGGTTGATCCGATCTCGGCGCGCTTGCGCGCGTAGGCGACGTCATAGACGGCTTTCATGCGATGGTTCTGGTCCTCCCACTGCAGCTGGGATTCTTTGTGCGCCACGCTGTACCGCTCAGCCGCGTCGATGTCGTGCTGAAGCTTCGCGCGTTGCCTGTCGAGGCGCTTCCGTCTCCGCAGATGCGGAAAGAGCAGTCCGAGTTTCCGCAATGCGGGTTCTGCCCACAGCGCCGGACCGATGGTCATCACGAGCGCCACCACGCCCAGGGCCCATTCGCTGCCGTGGCCATCGGCATCATCACCGACAGCGTCGTGCGCTCGAAGCGACGCGACCGCGCATGACACCAACACCAGCATCCCGATGACGAGGTAGGAGCGGTAGTCGCGCGCTTTGTTCGTCAGGCTGACTAAGGCGAAGATTGCAATGGCGAGGGCGACTCCGCCAACGATGTTCATCGGCACCTCGAACCCAGCGTTCGTCATGATCACGGTGCTTCCGACGACTTCGACGAAGGCCGCAAGCATGATTTTCCAGAGCAGGAGCGACGGCGGTTCACCTGCTTGGGCGATGCGTTCATCTTCCCCTTCGACCTGCGCGATGAGGTCGTTGACAAGCGGGCGCTGATTCATCATCTCCGCCACCTTGGCGTGCTCGTGATGCTCTTCCGTGTTCCACTGCGGTTGTTTCCCGAGGTGGGACTCGAGTACTTGTGTCCCCTGATGGATTCCCGCCACTGCATCCTGTGCGGCCGCCTCTTCAATGAGCTTGTCAATCGGTGTCATGTGAAACCTCCAATCCATCCAGATGTGGAAACGCGGTTGAATAGAAAACACGCGTGGCGCCGGCCGCGCGTAGGGTTGTGATCCAGAGCTCGCGTACCTTGTCGGCGCGCTCCAAAGTCGAGTCGCAACGGCGACCATCAATGGTTCCTATCGTGACGAAGCAAAACGCCACGCTCACGCCGCGCAACGATTGCGGAGCGAGAACGTGATGACGCTGCAGCTGGCGCGTGAAGGTGGTGGCCGCAGGCAGTGCGCCGCACTCCAGGTCGCCGCCGATATCGCTGTACTCGCGCGCGTCAGTCAGCACGAGGCAGTAGCGTTCCGATGGTCCATCCGCAGCCCACGCCACTCTGGTGAGCGATTCGGCGATGGGGGATTTGTGCCGGTGTCGCGTATCCGACAACGCGGCATAGGCGTTCAAGAACAGCGACCGGGTTGTCGTTGTGAAGCGCGTCCACGCCGCGCGCTGCATGTTCTTACGCCGAGTGGGAGAGGGCACGCTCGCTGTTGCGAGCAGCATGGTGTCCCCAAGCTCGTTTCCCATCGCCCAGAGACGGAGGGATGATCCCGGCCGATTCGTCAGCGACGGCAGTACCCGATCGAGCGTCTCGCGGAGGTTATCGGCCGTACAAGTCCCGCCGGCGTCGAAGTCACAGAGGATGTCGATGGTGACTGCCGGCTTGACTGGGGTGTGCCCGAATCCCAGCATGATGCCGATCGGAGAATTGCAGCCAGTGAAGACCAGCGCGGCTAGCAGCAGCGAAACCACGCGCCTCATTTCGCACCACCCGTAGGGGCGGTCGACGCGTGCGGGGCTGCTTTCGGGGCAGCAGCGGGTTTCTCTGCCCGCTCACCTTTTCGCAAAAACCTCTTGGAGACATCGGCCAGCACATCGCTCAAACGTGCCTGCGAGGCTGCTCCGTCATCGAGGTCAAACTCAACTTCGTAGCTTCTGGCCTGTGTCTCGATTGTTGCTCTGAATTTCATCATTCCTCCTTCGTCCGTGTGCTGTTGTTGTGCATTGGACTCCGCGACTCGTGGCGCGCATCGGAAGGGATCGGAACAGTTCGGAGCGCTCGCGTTCCACAGAGGTTTTTTGTTGTCGGATGGTGCCTGCCAGCGCTTCCGCCCTGGCCTTCGCGTGCAATCTCCACCGGGCGTAACTCGAAAGTTTTTCGTGCACAGGCCCCTCGTGGGAGCCGAGTGACGCCTACACTGATGGTGTGAAGGAGCGCTGGTTCGCTGACGACCGTGACCTTGTGAAGTGGTCGGCGCTCCTGCATTTCGCACGTGCGCATTCACTCGCACGGATCATCCAGGTTGCATACGCGCGGGCTGATGAACGGCCGCGGGTCACGATCGGCGAACAGATCGTCGCTGTGGACGATGCCGTGTGGACCTTCTTCCGTGACCTCCAGCGCATCCGGCATCTCGGCGCGACGGTCGGTATCCCAATCGATGTGATCGACGATCCCTTCGATCCTAAGAAACGTCCCGCCTACCTACAACGCGTGATCGAGGTTCTCGCCGCGAATCGCGACGGCGCAGTTCTGCTGTTCCTCGACCCCGACACCGGACTTCAGCCGACGCGGACGAGTGCGGAGCACGTTTCGCGGGAGGAGGTGCAGGCGTGTTGGCGGCAACTCGCCACGGACGACTGGCTGACGTTGTATCAACACGCACGTCACGACAAGAGCTGGCTCGAAGACGTGCGGCCCGAACTCTCCGCACTCTGCGATGGCGTTCCGATCGATCTCGTGCGGTCGGCCGAGATTGGCAAGGATGTCGCGCTCCTGTTCGCGCGGAAGCCCTGATCAACCTGCCCTACTTGAAGTCCATGCTCATCTCGTCCGAGATCCCAATGCACGGTCGAGCGCACGGTAGGCCTTGGCGACCTCGCGGCCATTCCTGGAAAGATCCTGCGGCGTGCACGCATGCAGGAGACGCACATTGAACTCTGCTCCGCACGCGCGGCAATATGCCATCGGAGTTGCGTCGATCAGCTTGCGGAGGTAATCGGTTCCCTCGTTCCGAGGATACTCATCCAGAATGGCCATGAGCGTCTCGTAGGCGGAAGACGAATGCAGCGGGGCGAAGGAAGCCAAGGAGAATTCGATCTCAGAGTAGGACACCGCTTCCATCAGCACCCGCTTGCGTCCTAGGCCGCCAATCACCCGTGCACGCGAGAGTGCAATCTGACGGCACACTCTGTTCACGAGGTGACTCACATTGAGCTCCCCGTCCGCCTGGCCATTGATGTGGGGATAGGCCACACCATGTGTGGGGAACACTGGGTAGCTCTCGGTGATGACGTGCTCTTCGGGTACCCATGATTCCGGTTCTCGACGGTGGGCGTTCGATTCCTGACTCTTCTCACAGTGCATGGCCGTTTCTCCTTCCGCGCGAATGTGACACCGTGCGCGGAAGGAGAGTCGGAATCCATCGGAATGGCTCGGATCTATCTTTGCGCGGCGAGCCTCACGTGATGTCGGCACCTGCGAGACTGCGGAAGGTCACTGAGTAGCGCTGTTCACCGACCGGCGCGATTCGATGCATCCACTCGTAGCGTGCAGGCCCTGACAGGACATAGGCCGAAAGTGGAGCGAGGTGCACTCGGCGGATGATGTCCCCGCGTTTGAGCAACAGCCGCGCGGCGCTCCCGAAAGAGACCCCCACGATCGAAGGACCGAAGATCGGCGCGTCGAGGTGCCAGTTGATACCGGCGCCTGGAGGGTAGCTCGTCACGATCGCCTGGCCCAGGTCTGACCCATCGTTGACCGCTGCCTCGGCACGTTCGCGGAGTCCTAGGAGTTCCGCAGGCATCGGCTCCGTCATACTCACCGCGCGGCGCGTGTAGACGTAGTCGAAGCCGAAGCAACAAACCGTCCGTTTTGCGACCTGACCGCGCATTAGAATCTGGCGATAGCTGAGTGTTCTGCTTCTGAATAGGCCCTCCAGTGCCTGCGCTTCATCGGCCGGTACGAAAGATGGGATGTATCGGAAACCGGTGACGTCCGGGAGCTGCATGCAGGTTGTTTCTTCCATGGTGTCCTCCGTAAGCCAGTCTCCGGCGTCGATCGACTTGGTCATCGGAGGCCATCGGAAGACAGCGCACCCCACGGGCCTTACTCACTACCGCGGCGTGAACAGTGGATCGGCGTCGAGCGCCTTGACGACGATGCGCATCGCTTCCTCCGACGGCCGCGCGTAGCGCTCGGCCATCCGCGTCGTCGTGTGTCCGAGCGCCTTCGCGATGATCTGCAGCCCAACGGAGCTGCTCGCGAGCCGGCAACCGAAAGTGTGGCGAAGGTCGTGCGGTCGGAAGCGCCGAGTGATCCCGGCGAGCTTCTTCGCGAGCACGAACGTGCGTCGGATTCTCGTGTGTGAATAGCGCTTGCCGGCCGCATCACGGAACACGTTCTCCCCGCGACCGCATCGAGCTTCGACGGCGAGAAGCGCGTTGCGACAGGCAGCCGAGATCGGGATTTCTGCTTCCAGGGATGTCTTCTGCATCAAGACGCGGATGAAGCCTTCGGCGAAATCAAGTTGATTCCGTCGGAGATTTCGTAGGTCACTCTTCCGCAAACCAGTCTCGACGGCGACCACGAATAGCTCGCGAAGTTCCTGGAAGCGCGCGAAGGCCACACCCGCAGCCTTGCTGTCGCCACGCAGTCCGCCACCAAAGCGTCGAGGCTTCTTGAAGCTCTCGCTCTGCGTCACGGGGCCAAGCTTGCGCTTGTCGTCGAGGTATCGACGGAATGCGGCTTCATCGTCAAATACCGCGAAGAACCGGTCGCGCTCTTCGCGAGTGAGCTCCAGCCGGAGCGGCTTCTCTTTCTCCTTCGGCACTTTCTTCTTGAGGGGGTAGTCGGCAATGACATCGCGCTCGACGGCCTGCCGGAGCAGCATCTTTATGAGCCGCACCGCGTTGTTTGTGTAGCTCGGAGAGCGGCCGCTCTTTTTCATGTGTGCGATGAACTTGGCCACACGAATGCTCGAAATCTCCTCCAGCTTCGTCTTGCCGAAGTACGGCAGGATCTGGCAATCGAGAAGCGTTCGTTGCGTCGAGCGAGTGCTCTCCTGGTGGTTCTCACCAATGTCGTCGAAAAACAGATCAATGAACTGCTGCATGGTCATCGGCCCATCGACTGCGCGACCGCTCTCAAGATCCGCGCGGAATTTCTTCCACTCGGCGAACGCCTGGGCCTTTGTAACGTTCTCGATCGTGCGCTGCCGGCGCACCGTACCGCCCGTGCCCGGTACGAAGCCGTCGAGAACTGCGCGCTTCCGGTCAGCGTCGTAGTGAAGTCCTTGGAGCTTCATCGACGCACCTCCGCTACTCCTTCGGTTCCTCGGGCGCTCCGCACTTCGCGATGAACTTCTCGATCGCGCTGAGCGGATAGGTCACGTGCGTCGGGGAAATACGCACCCACCCGGCCGGGCCCTTGCCCTGCCAACGCCACTTCGCGAGCGTCTGCGTGCGTATCCCAATGAGGCGCGCCGCGTCGGTTGATGAGATCCGTTTCTCCATGCGTGACCTCAGTGGTCAGCACCATCGTGAATGGAGGAAGCGCGTGAGAATCGGAAGCGGTGGGAACGACTCGGAAGGGGAAGAGCGGAGGGCCGATAGAGACCACGATAGAGACCTCGATAATCGAAGTCACTATCTATGCTGCGCAAACCTTTGAATCTAATGGAGCGGGCGAAGGGATTCGAACCCACGACACCAAGCTTGGGAAGCTCCTACTCTACCAACTGAGCTACGCCCGCCTGATGCCGTAAACCCTTCGTTCTCCGATAGATACGACCACATGAAACCAACACATAGCGCGAAATACAGTCTACCACGTCCCTCTCTGTCCACGAGAGTCAACGAGTGTCCAAGAGCCCCAAATGGAGACCGAAATAGAGACCGAGAGCAAGATCCAGATCGTACAAGGGACTGCCAATCGCTGGCAACGTCGATATGCCTCACAACCAGGCCAATCTCGACCTCTGCTTCGCTACCCGAACGCCGTTGCCGAGAATCGCGAGAGCAAGAATCGTTGCGCGCACGATCGGCCCGCCGCCGGGGCGGGGATGATTGAACCTGCGACCTTATGGGTTATGAGTACCCCGAGCGGCCCGAATGCGTCGCGTCGCGTGACGTTGACGCGCGTTGATACACCTACCGTCAATACAACGCAGCGAATAGGTTAGCGCAAGTCGATCACAACGATCATCCTCCAGCAACTGCGAGCAGTGCGGTACCTGACCTTAAAAAAAATCAGTTTCGCCGATGCCAGGCGACAGCCGCATCGTCGGGGAAGCACCTTGCAAGGAGCTTGGCTTGGGTGCGCCGAGAAGCAACCGCACTCGCGCAACCTTCCTGACCTCATTCATTGACAGCAGCCGTCCGCCCCGTCTTGCGCCGGGGATAATGCGACCACCGCGACTTCAAACCGATCTATGGGATGATTTCGGGCATGCCGGAGGAGGCAGTCTTTTGAGGTTGGGGAATCCGGCTTGACGCCGCTCGTCTTCCTGCTCGTTGTCGCGGCGATCTCGTTCGGGGCGGGGTTTCTCGGCTCGCTCCTTGGCCTCGGCGGTGGGATGATCGTCGTCCCGGCGTTGACGCTGCTACTCGGCATCGATATCCGGCTCGCAATCGGCGCGTCGATCATTTCCGTCATTGCAACGTCGAGCGGCGCTGCCGCTGCCTATGTCCGCGACCGGCTCGCGAACCTTCGTGTCGCGATGTTTCTGGAGCTCGGTACGACAACCGGCGCGATCACGGGGGCGTGGCTCGCTGGGATTCTTCACGCGCGGTGGCTCTTCATCCTTTTCGGCTCGATTCTTGGCTACTCCGCGGTGGCGATGATCCGCGGGAAGTCACGTTCGGTCCGCGTGTATCACGAGCAGAGTCCGTTCGCACGAAGACTGAATCTGAGCGGATCGTACTTCGATGACGCGCGTGGCGAGGAGATCCACTATCAACCAGTGCGGCCGATGTTCGGGCTCGCTCTCATGTACGTTGCCGGTATCGTCAGCGGTCTTCTCGGCATCGGCTCGGGCGCGCTGAAAGTGCCGGCGATGGATCTCGCGATGGAGTTGCCGATCAAAGTCTCGACGGCGACGAGCAACTTCATGATCGGAGTAACAGCCGCGGCGAGCGCCGGTCTGTATTTCGCGCGAGGCCAGATCGATCCGTTCATCGCCGCGCCTGTCGCCATCGGCGTGCTTGCAGGAGCGTTCGCAGGGTCGAAAGTGCTCGGCCGCATCAGCAGCCGCGCCGTGCGCGTCACGTTCGTCATCGTCCTCCTGGCCGTGTCACTGCAGATGCTCTTTCACGGAGTTCGTGGATGAGTGAAAACGGGATGGAGCCGCACTGGGTCGATGTGGCGATCTCGCGCTTGCTCCGCGGCGGCGTCCTCGTGAGCATTATCGTCGTGCTGGCCGGCGTCGTTTTGATGTTCGCGCATCACCCGAGTTATGTTTCATCGAAGCCCGCGCTCGGTCAACTGACGACACGCCAACAGTCGTTCCTCCATTCGGTCGCGGCCGTCCTGCGCGGGTCCGAGGAGGCGCGTGGACAGGCGCTCATCATGCTCGGATTGCTGCTCCTGATCGCCACTCCGGTCGCGCGCGTCGCGCTGTCGGTCGGCATCTTCGTGATTGAACGCGACCGGATCTACGTCGCGATCACCGCGGCCGTGCTGCTGCTTTTATTGACGTCATTCGTTATCGGGGCGGCGGGTTGAATCCAGCGCTGACGGCATGCGTTGCAGTTTTGTTCACACGTCCCTCGGGCCACTCCCTCGGTCCGAACGGTCGGCGATTCATGATGTAACGGGCTGATCGAGTGCGACGCACTCTCTGACAGCGCCCGCGGAGATCGCCCTGAGGAGGTCTCCGGAAATCTCACCAGCGCGGTATCACTTGGCCTCAATTGATGCAGCCACGTCGCTCTGCGGATTCCTCTGCACAAACTGCAGAATCGTCTCCAGGGTGATTGCACCCTCGACACGGTTGGCTTCCCCTCGGCTGACCACTGGCAGCAGACCGGGACTCTGGCGAAAACGGTCGAGCGCGACTTCGAGCGAGTGATCCGCATGAACGTGTGCCCATTGCCGGATCAATACAGAGGCAATCGGCTGATCGCCTGAGTCCGAACGAATGCTTTCTTCGATATCCTTGCGAGTGACGAGCCCGACGATCGTCCTCCCGCTCCCCACCAGAAAACACGCATAACGGTCATCTGCGATGAGCTTCCAGGCATCGTTGATCGAGCTGTTCTCGGGAATGAACAGTGGATTTGGATTCATGAAATCGCCGGCGCGGAACGAGCTGGCGGCGAATCGCGACGCCGGTCCGGGCAGGTGCACACGATCGAGCTCGAGCAGCGCGTGATAGATGGGCTTGTGCTGAAAACGACTCGATATCAGATAGCTGAGCAGGTTTGCCACCATCAGTGGCACCAGGATCTTGTAGTCCTGAGTCAGCTCGAAAACCATAAAGACCGACGTCATTGGTGCGCGGATGATTCCCGCGAATAGAGCGCCCATTCCGACGAGTGCGTATGCCCCGGGACTGCCAGTCGGAAATGGCGCGAAAGCATGCATCCCCATTCCAACCGCACCGCCGGCCATTGCACCGATGAAGAGGCTCGGCGCAAAGATTCCGCCGGCGTTTCCCGAGGCATAAGAGACGATCGTAGCGACCAGTTTTGCCCCGCAAAGGATGAGCAGCATCTTCCAGGCAAGGGCGCCATCAAGGGCCTGATCAACGTGTTCATAGCCGACGCCCAGCACCTGCGGCACGAAGAGCAGCATGATTCCGATGCCGAGGCCTCCGATGGCGGGTTGCAGCGTCCGGGTCCACTGCGGCATCCGGAGAAAAAGCTTCCGTGTACTCAGCAACCCCTTGCAAAAAATAACAGAGAGCGTACCTCCGACGACGCCGAGGATGGCATAGCCAATCAGCTCGGCGGGGTTGGCAAGTTGGTAGGCCGGCACTCGAAACAGAGTCTCTTCGCCCAGAATCGAACGCTCGACGATGACTGCGGTCACGGAAGCCACCACCGTGGACCCGATCAGCGCGGCGTTCATGTCTCCGATGATCTCTTCGAGCGCGAACAGGACCGCTGCCACAGGCGTGTTGAAGGCCGCCGAGAGTGCAGCGGCGGCGCCGATGGGAATGAGGCTTTTCACGCGCGCGGGCGAAAGCCGCAGCCAGCGCCCAAGAACCGAGGCGATGCCGGCGCCGATCTGCACCGACGGACCTTCGCGGCCCATGGAGTGTCCGGAGCCCACGCACAGCGCGCCGGTGAGAAATTTTCCGAACACCACGCGCGCCGGAATCACTCCATTGTGGAGGTGATACGCCGCCTCCGTCTGCGGCACGCCGCTACCGCGGGCGTCGGGAAAGAATTTCGCCAGAAGATACCCGGTCACGAGGCTGACAAGGGTGGGTACCGCCAGCAATCGCAGAGGTGACGGAGCGGACCCGAACAGAACATGCTTCGTCCCTTCGATCGCCAATGTAAAGAGCACAGCGGAGAGACCGCCGAAGACTCCGAGCAGGATGGTCAGCGCGAGAAACACCTGGTTCTCGCGAAGGCGAAGTTTCTCGGTAGTGAGAAGCGCGCCAAACTTCATCGTTCGATTCCTTTGTATTTGCGGCCGATGAGAAGAATCGCGCGATCCAGCCCCTGGGGATCGCCGCAGCTTCCGGCCGCCTTTTCCTCGATCTTGAAAACGAGGTCTGCGCCGGTGCGGACGAGTTCAGGGTCCTGACGCAGGTTTGCCGGCGTGATCGTCAGCATCAGCGCCAGAGCCTCGGTCCGGAGCTGCTCCGATTCCGAAGGTTGCGGGGCCGGTGCAAGCTGATCCTTGCCGGCACACTCCTCCAGATGTTTGACCGATTGATCGAGAGCGGTAGTCAGGCGCGCCGCGCGTTCCTGAAACGTGAGCCGCGGCAGAAGTGGATCGCTCGATTCGATAAGGTGCGTGGTCTCGAGCAACTGCGCTGTAGACGTGGAGCTCGCGTCGCGCTTCAGAGCCAGTGTCAGGAAACGCTGCGCGGTCTTGTAGTCACCCATTCGAAATGAAGCCGCTCCGGCTCCCTGAAGCGCTTCGGTGTTCTTCGGGTCGAGTCGAGTGGTTTCGGTGAAATTCTGAAGGGCATGCGGGATATCGCCGGCTTCCATGAAGAGCTGAGCGATCTGGAGGTGAGCCTCCGCTGTGTCCGGCATATCGGCGCTGAGCGCGAGCAGCTCAGCCAGGGCAAGGCTTTCCTCTTTCCGCTCGAGAAGCAGATGAATCAGATCGAGTCGGATCTGCCGTCTTCGTTCGTCGACCTTCTCTCCGGTCCAGACTCCGTACAACGCGTGACGGTAGTAAAGGAGAGCCTGCGGTATGTCGCGCTTTCTAGCTGACAGCCGCGCCAGCTCAAGGTTGATCTGAGGATTGTCCGGCGCGGCTTCACGCAACCGCAGCAGTGCCAGTCGCGCCTCGTCGTCGTGACCGTTGGCTGCGAGAGCCTTTGCCAACGTGAATTCATATTCAACGTTGCTTCGATCGCCGGTGGTTGCGTGGCGCAACGAAGTGAGCGCAGCCTCGGGATCTTTGTTCGCCAGTTGGTGCTCTCCCTGCCGATACCAGTAGGCGGCAATCCGTGAGTTACGCTGACGGTTGAGCTCCGCCATTTGGCGCGTGAACAGATACGTCGGGATCGCAGCCGCCGCGAGGAACACCAGCAAGAGGAGTTCCCGGTGGACGAGCTGAAACTCCCGTTCGTCGCTGCAGGAGCCGCAGATTCCTCCCGACAACGGCTTTTGGCATTTCGGGCAAAGAGCGGCGTCGTTCAAGCGGCGGCCATTCTATCAATTGATCGATATCGATCCATCGCTCTATTCTAGACGCCGATGAATCGTGATCTGGTCGTGCGCAACCTCATGGACGACCTACGCCGAATCGTACGGGCGCTCCGAAGCTCACATCGCGCCGCCGGCCATCTGACCCTTACCGGAGCGCAGCTATTCGTCGTCAAAGTGCTCGGGGAAGCGAGCCGGCCCCTGAGCGTCAACGAGCTTGCCGAAGCGACCGGGACGACTCAAAGCACGGTATCGGCGGTTACGGCGCGGCTGGTGGAGCGTCGTCTGATCAAGAGCGAGCGCGCGGTCGAAGACGGACGACGGGCCGAGCTCTCCCTGACAGCCCGCGGTCGTGCCCTTCATCGAAAGAGCCCTTTGACGGTTGCTCAACTGCGGCTCGCCGAGGCGCTGAAAAACCTGCCGTTGCGCGACGCCAAAATGCTCCAGCATCTACTCGAAGTGATCGTCTGCGAAATGGGCATTGGCGGGGAGCCTGCGGGCATGATGTTCGACGATGATGAAGCCATCGCCTCGGTAACTGCACGCACGAGCTTGGCAAGGGGAAGCAGCCGAGGCCGCGTAAGACGGCGGGGCTGAGTGCCGCCGAGCGAGACACGCGCCCTCTTCGTACAGGCTCGCCTGACTCCCAATCATCAACCTGTCCACGAAATCGTGGTAGGCCCAGTTGTGGAGTGAGCCGAAGTCGTGGCTGACAAGCTTGCCCCTTGGGGCAGTTGAACGTGCCAACCCGTTCGTGAAAAGAGTCCGTGTACGCAGACGACCGGCCGGCATCGCCAGACCGAGCGAAAGTAGCCACCACAAATCATGGCGAGCGCGGCTGGAAAAATGAAGCGACGCTGAATGGTTCGCGCAATGGTTGATGTCATCTCGCGGTCGGGATGCGGTCCCTGGGCTTTCGGCGCGCGGCGTGCAATCCTTCGCCGGGCGCGATACCGTGAGTCAATGACCGTGCCGCTCGTGGATATAGTGAGAAGAGGCGAGGTACCGAAGTGAGTATTCCGGCGGCGCTGGAAGCGTTCATTCACGAGCATGTAGACTCGATCGAGTCGCTGGAGATCCTGCTCCTGCTCCGAAGGGCGTCGGAGACGTTCTGGCGTGCGGAGGCCCTCGAGTCTCATCTGGGGATGAAGAGTGGCTCGGCGGAGAAGCGTCTGGACGGACTCCTTCGCGCCCACCTTGTTACCCAGGGTTCGTCCGGTGGGTATCGCTATCAGCCGCCGAGCGAGGAGATCGCCGCGAACGTGTCCGCGCTGGCTGAGGCGTACGCAGAACGACGCACGGCGGTCGTCAATACGGTCTACAGCGAGAATCTGAACCGGTTACGCGCATTTTCCAATGCATTTAAGATGAGGAGCGAATGATCTTTTCGCTGGGCAGCATCGTGTACGCACTCTGCGCACTGACGAGTATCGGCTGCGCCGTTCTTCTGTTGCGCGGGTACTCCAAAAGCAGGGTGCGGTTGCTCTTCTGGAGCGGACTCTGTTTCGTGGGGCTGGGTTTGAACAATGTACTGCTGTTCATCGATGTTCGCGTTCTTCCTGAAGTCGACCTATCGGTCTGGCGCACCGTTCCAGCCGTACTCGGGGTCCTGGTTCTCCTGTTCGGGTTGGTCTGGGAGACCGCAAAGTGACGCGCCCGGAGCTCGTCGTTCAGTTGCTGTCAGGGATGCTGGTCATGGGATACGCCGTGGCCGGCCTGTTCTTTCTTCGTTTCTGGCGCGATAGCAGGGATCGTCTGTTCGCATACTTTGCGACGGCCTTTTTCCTCCTTTCTTTGCAACGGATCCTCTTCGCGCTGACGTCCGGCGCTCCGGTCTACATTCTCCGGCTCCTGGCCTTCATCCTTATTCTCTGGGCCATCGTCGAGAAGAATCGCTCTTCGTCGTAGGGCGATTTTCAGAGGATTGCCGCCAGGCCGACCGCGCCGAGGACCAGCATCCCGGGAACGAACCAGAAGCTCGAGCGAAGCTGCTCCAGCCAATGTCGCGGTTTGATCTTCAAGGTGGCGCTCCGGATCCTTTGTCTCCGGCCGGGCTTTTTTTCTCCGGATCGCGCAGCAGATTCTCCTCTTTGTTCAGCGGGCCGACGCGGCGCGCCTGTTCCTCGATGACTTCAGCCTCGCTATACAGGCCTGCTTCTGCTTTCGTGGAAACGGCATCCTTCGAATCACCTTCGGCCAGAGTGGCAGTTGAAGGTTCGTCGCGTTCCGCGGCCGCCGCTGTCTGCCCTTCGATCATCGTTACCGGCACTCCGCGCGGAAAGATGACTTCGCGCCCCACGTCCGGCATCGAGATTCCGTTCTTTTGAAAGGCCACTTTCACCAGGCGGATCACCGACGATCGCACCTTCAGCCAGCTATGCTCCCGGCCATTGAGCCAAAAGTAGATGCGCAACTGGACCGTCGACGCGCCGAGCCCGTCGACGAGCACGGACGGCTCTGGATCCTTCAGCACGGCCGGATGGCCGGTCAGTACGTTCCGCGCGATCTCCTGCGCGTCACTGATGGAATCGTCGTAGCCGATGCCGACCACGAAATCCTCGCGGCGGTTCGTATTCGTCGTGAAGTTTCGCAAATTCGTCTTATAAACGGTGGCGTTGGGAATCTGCACGAGATTGCCATCCAGCGTCATCAGGATCGTCGCGCGCACATTCAACTGCTGGACGTAACCCGTCACGTTGGTAATCTCCACCAGGTCGCCGTTCTGAAACGGCCGCTGCATGCTCAGGAAAATACTGGCCAGAAAGTTCTCGGTGATGTCGCGGAAGGCGATGCCGAGAGCGAGACCGATGACACCGGTACTACCGACTACGGTCAACGCGAGTTGTGTCAGTCCCGAGATGCGGAGCACGATGTAGGTGCCGGTGAGCACGACCAGCAAACCGATGGCGCGGGCCACGACATTGCGGAGCAGCGGCCCGGCGATGCGCGAACGGAGAAGCGCGCGCGACGCGCTCGTGGCCAGGATTCCCGCGCCAAGCGAGAGTGCGAGCACGAACAGTCCGAAGATGACGAACGGAAGCGCGTGAACCAGATCGCGCCACAGGGTGATCAGGCCATTCCACGCCGGCGCGAGGTCCCAGACCGAGGCTTTCGCCACTTCGATTCGATTGACCACGGCGACGACATCCTGGGTATTGCGAGCCAGATCCGACGCCCATTTCTTGAGAGCGTCCGACTCCGTCCGGCCGGTGAGAAACACGACTCCATCCTGGACCCGCACTTTCGGATCGGTGAACCAGCGAGTTGCCACGAGCACTCTCTGCAGACGACGCGCGATCTCTCCATCGTGCGCGGCGGGCGTGACGTCGACCTTGGCGGCGGCGGCCGAAAGCGTATCCGTCTTCCCGTCCGGCCCTTTGGCCACAGTTGCCTGAGCTGCTCCCGGCACCGGCTGCGCCCGGGCGACGAACACCTCGGGCGCGACTGCAACCAGGACCAGCATGCCCACCCATGTCACGCCGCCGGCTCGGTTTTCCTTTATCGTCCCGGCAATAGTCCGGATGGTTTTCCCCCGCGAGACCGGTCGCGCCGCACGCATCAGCATTCGCCGAAAGAAGGCAAGTATTTCCGGGACACGCCGCAACAGAGACATCGACGCAACTGCCAAATGGCCATCATGATCGTCATGCCGCGCGATTGTTCCTCTTGGGATCGAATTCATTTCCTGGCTGACGGATCGCTTCGAACCACGATCCCTTGTAAAGGTCCACGATCAAACGGACCGGTGCGGCAATGCCGCAGAGGTCAACGGCGCGCAGTGGATTGAGAAGCGCCCGTCGCCACAGTCGCCGGCGGGAGCGGTGCCCGAGGTTTCGATGGCGAGGTCCGCTTCGACGACTGCGCCTCCGTGGATGGCACGCCCTGCCGGGGAGCGACGGTGCTGTTCGCGGTGACGGACCGGACTGTTGTCTGCTCGCAGCCGGCGCCGATGACGGACACGAGCACGGCCAGAAGACGCAATGTCACGGGGATGGTGTTCATTGTCGCCCATGGATCTGCAACATCACTGCCGGGGTATGGGCGGCAAAGCAGCCAGTTCGCTCGGCAAACCGGCCTGCATTCATTGGCGGCGACGATTGGAACAACACGCTCGACACGAGTACCACAACGACCGGCCTGGGAACTCACATTGCCGATCTGGACACTGCCGGCTCGCCGCGGGTTCCAAGGTCGTGTTCACGATCTACTGGCTGGAGGAGGCCCGTTGGGAAGGCACGGACTACGAGCTTTCGGCAGTCTCGCCAGACCTTGAAAGCGCAAGGGCCGGGAGTTCCCCCTCGGTCAACCAGGATCATCCCGGTGGGGAAGGGGAGCAGGGCAACTCCTGACCGGAGCGGCTGGATCAATTTCACCTGCCAGAGTCCGGCGGCAAACTCTGCGACATCGCGGTTCACTCTGCATACATCTGCCGTCTGCTACGTTGGAGCGATGAGTGATGCCCGGAGAAATGGAGTAGCAGCTCCTTCCTCGTTCGGCCGCAAGATGCTGAACAAAGTCCCCGAGGTCACTCTCTACTTCTGGGTTGTGAAGGTCTTGTGCACGACCGTCGGCGAGACCGCGGCCGACTTACTCAACGAACACCTTCACCTCGGCCTGACCAAGACGACCGCGGTCATGGGCGTTCTGTTGGTCATCGCGCTGATCGTGCAATTCAGGACGCGGCGATATGTGCCGGCCATTTACTGGCTGGTCGTGGTTCTCCTCAGCGTCTTCGGCACCCTCATCACCGACAATCTGACGGATAACCTGCATGTGCCGCTCACCACGACCAGCATCATTTTCGCCGTGGCGCTGGCCATCGTCTTTGCCACCTGGTACTGGTGCGAGAAATCGCTGTCGATCCACTCGATCTACACGACCCGCCGTGAGTCTTTCTACTGGCTGGCCATTCTCTTCACCTTCGCACTCGGAACGGCTGTCGGCGATCTCGTGGCTGAGAAATTTCAGGTTGGCTACCTGCTGTCGGCCGGCATCTTTGCCGCGATCATCGCCATCGTTACGCTCGCTCATCTTCGCTTCGGCGCGAACGCCATTCTGTCCTTCTGGATCGCCTACATCGTCACCCGGCCGCTCGGGGCATCCCTCGGCGACTACCTTTCTCAGGATCCGAAGGACGGGGGATTGGGACTCGGGGCCGTCGTCACCAGCGCCATCTTCCTGGCGGCGATTCTCATCGTCGTGACCTATCTCGCCGTGACAAAAAAGGATGCGCCTCAGGAGCGCAACGAGGTCTGAACCGCGCTCCTTCGACGGGCCTGACGCACGGTCGAAGGGCCATGGACTCAGCGTCCGACTCTGTTCATCGGATTCCGCCGGTCGTACCTTGGGCGGCTCATGGTTGGCCGGTCGAAGGGTCCACGGATACTTCGTACAGCGCCCCAGCGGCGGATGCAGGGCTGACGCGCGTTGCCTCGACGCCCGCCGCGGCGAGCAACGTGCGAATGGAACTCGTACGGGCGGCCTCTTTCGGGTCGCTTCCCGGAGAGCGTAGTACCAGACGCCAGCCGGGATGACGGAGTGCCACGCCAGCAATTCCGCGAATCGAATCGGCCGTGGACTCGCTCGGCGTGACCTGTCGCCGGTTGAAACCAATCGGGATCGAAGAGGGAGCTCGGTGGAGAACGACGACTATGGATGGATCGTCGAGCGCTTCCAGCAGACGCTCGCGCACCAGCACTTGACCATCGGGGTCGATCTCACGCTCGCTCAGGTAGGTGACATCGACCCGGACCTCGCTCGGTCCGATCACAATCGTCTGCTGGTCGAGCAGGGCCGGTTGCGGCAGCCTGAGTGAGTTCATGGCTTTCTCCACCTCTTGACGAACGTCGTGCACGGAATTGCCCAGGGTGGGCACGGGCGCGGAGGGAACTTCGTCGGGTTTGATTCGGGCGGCCACTTCGTAGCTTGACGTAGGAATCTCGACAAGGGAGAGCGCGATCGACTCAGGCTTTCGCGATAGGCGCAGGCCAAGCCGGCGAATGAAATCGTTGCGCTCTTCGGCCGTGTAGGCGCGGCTCGTGAAAATCCGCATGTGCAGACTGAGGTGATGATCATCGCTCTCCGACGCCGAGATCGTGTCGATGTACGAGCGGACTTCTCCATCAGGACGGCGGGAGAACGACTCATGCCACAACTGGGTGATGCGCTTCTGGACACTATTTTCAGTGTGCCGCTGCCCGATTTCCTTTTTCAAAGAATCGAGCGACCGGCTGAGCGGCACGACGAGCATGGCCACGAGCACGGCAACGAGGAGCAGGCGTCCGGGCAGACTCCCGATGCGCGAGATGGCTTTCGGGAGAGGCAGCCGGCCCAGCAGGCCCGGCACGGCTTCACCCCGCATGAGCCGCACACGTTCGCGCACCTCGGCGTTTCCGATCTCGAAGACCAGGAACACGACCATCGCCGTCAGGGTAATGGCCACGAGGTTGGTGAGAAAAAGCAGGCCCCCTCCGCGCACCACGGCTTCGCCCTGCTCTCGATCAAGCGTGAGAATCAATCCAACGCCATATCCGACGACGCACAGCGGGGGCATGAGTGCAACGGCAATGGCCACACCGGGGATCGAAGTCGCTACGCCGCGGACCTGTTTGCAGATCGCGATCGAGCCCACGGCGCCGGAGAACAGCGCAATCACGAGATCCAGCGTGTTGGGCCGCGTCCGCGCGAGGATTTCGGCTGTCATCTCCCGGAACGGCAGGAGAACCACCAGCAATGTCGCGAAGCCGACGGCAACGATGGCGCTGATCAGGAGAGTGACGAGTGCGCGAAGGGCGAGAACCAGATCTCCGGCGGCGAGAGCAAGGCCATTTGCCAGAATGGGCCCCATCAAAGGGGAGATGAGCATGGCGCCGATGATCACGGCCGGGCTGTTCAGGATCAGCCCGAGGGTGGCGATGCCGGCAGAAAGCAGAATCTCCAGCCAGAACGTTCCGTCCCGCAGCGACGTGGACGCGGCAATGGCGTGATAAATCTCGTGCTTCTCCGCGAGCTCGATACCCAGAAGATCGGCAACGAGCGAGCGTCTCGGCTCGCGCGGAGGTAGGTCTCCACCTCGGGCTCCAGCCCCCATCGTTCCCGAGTATGAACCATCCGAGCGCAACCCGCTGTTCCTTCGCCCACTCGTTGAGAAAATGACTCTGCCGTCGGAGCGGTCCTCACAACCTGACCACCAACCGGCAGACAATCGTTCTCGCGGCCGGCTGAGCCTTGTTCGCCTCTTCCTGATGGCCCATCATGGGCAGGAAAACTCCCATGACTATGTTCGATCTTGCAGCCGTTCTGATCAGCGTCGCCGCCGCGCTGGCCTATCTCAACTTCCGCACGCTTCGCATTCCTGCGACGATCGCCATGCTCCTTGCCGGACTGACCGGCGCAGTAGGAATCTCGATCGTCGACAGGATCCTTCCTTTGATAGGCCTTTCCGCCCGAGTGGCGCATTTGCTGGACAACGTGAACTTTTCCGCGCTCCTGATGAATGGCATGCTCGGATATCTCCTGTTCGCGGGCTCGCTCACCGTCGACTACCAGGAATTGAAGAAGAGCCTGACGGGCGTGATGACTCTCGCTACCGTGGGAGTGCTGCTCTCCACGGCGATCGTCGGCATTGGCAGCTTTTACCTCTTCGGATTCGCGGGGGCCGGAGTGCCGTTTCTCTTCTGCCTCGTGTTCGGCGCTTTGATTTCACCGACCGATCCGGTCGCGGTCGTTGCTCTCATGCACGACCTCAAGGTTCCCAAGCGCCTGGAGGTCAACTTCACGGGTGAGAGCCTCCTGAACGATGGCGTCGGAGTCGTGGTCTTCACGGTTCTTCTCGCCATCGCTACAGCGGGTGCTGTGTCGGCGCCGATGGTGGTGGGTCTCTTCGCCCGCGAGGTCATCGGGGGAGTCGTGCTCGGTGCCGTCGGCGGATGGATCGTGCATCTGGCCTCAGAATCGATCGATGAGCCGAACATCGAAGTGCTGCTCAGCGTCGCTCTCGTCACGGCACTCGGTTCGGCCGCGGCGCACCTTCATGTATCGGGTCCACTGGCTTGTGTCGTCGCCGGTATTTTCATCGGGAACAAAGCGCGGAATCAGGCCATGCGAAGCGACACCACCGAAGCCCTCGATCGAATCTGGTCATTCGCCGATCTTGTGATGAACGCGATTCTCTTCCTGCTTCTGGGACTTCAGGGCGCGGTCTTTGGCTTCTCGTCTTCGAGACACGCCGAAGTGATCGGGGCAATCGTGGCGCTCGTCATCATCGCGCGTCTTGTATCCGTGGCGATTCCATTGACGGTCATTCGAAGATTCCAATCCATGCCGAAGGGGATGATCCGGATGCTGACCTGGGGCGGCCTACGGGGAGGCATCTCGGTCGCTCTCGCACTCTCGCTTCCCCGTTTCGAAGGGAGACAGGCGGTTCTCGATGCGACCTATGCAGTCGTCGTCTTCACGATCATCGTGCAGGGACTCACAATCGGACGCCTGATTCGCCACTTCACTACCGAAAATCGGCGGGCCGACGTTGCTTCCTAATGTCCCATAGCTGAGCCTCGGATGATCGCGTGCTCCGCATCATCGAAAAGACCCTCCGCCTGCCGAGGAGTCTGGACCGACGGGCACGCGCGTTGCGGATTTGATCGTGTCACATCGATAATGGGAGTCATGAAGGCCGTTCTGCGCGCCCATCACGACGTGCACGTTGTGCCTTCGGCCATCATCCACAAACGGAATCGCGTCGGGCGGCACCGTCGTCCCGTCGAGAGCCGCGGTTGCAACGCCCGTCGTGCGCCCCTCTGGATTCTCCACTTCGATCATGTAGAGGGTGTGCTCTCCGCGGCGCAGAGTGACCTCGAAGCGGGGCCAGGTCGTCGGCACGCAGGGACGGACCGACAGTGTTTCCCCATGCCGCGTGACGCCGAGGATCTCCTCGAGGCCGACGCGGTACATCCATCCGGCTGAGCCGGTGTACCAGGTCCATCCTCCGCGCCCCTCGTGCTGCGGGTGGGAGTAGACGTCGCCGGCCAGGACGTAGGGCTCGGTCTGATAGCGCTCGACCTCGCGCCCCGTCCGAGTGTGGTTGATCGGGTTCAGCATGTGAAAGAGCTCGACGGCTTCATCGCCATGTCCGAGGCGGGCCACCGCGAGCACGAACCACTGGGCGGCGTGTGTGTACTGGCCACCATTTTCCCGCACGCCGGGAACGTAACCTTTGATATAGCCCGGTTTTTCGGGGCCGTGATCGAACGGCGGCGAAAGGAGCAGAACGACCTGTGGGCCGCGGCGAACGAGATGAGCGCGCACGGCATCCATCGCGCGCTCGGCGCGGGCGGCCGGAGCGACGCCCGAGATCACCGCCCAGGTCTGCGGAATGGAGTCGACGCGTCCGTCCACGTTCGTCGAGGAGCCGAGCGGCGTCCCGTCGTCGAAGTAGGCGCGGCGGTACCACGAGCCGTCCCAGGAGAGCTCGAGCATCGCTGCGATCCGCTCTGCCTCGTTCCGCCAGCGGGCGGCACGGGCTGGATCTCCACGCGCTTCCGCGATCGGCGCGTACTCCGTGAGGACGAGGTGGAGGAAGAAGCCGAGCCAGACGCTCTCCCCTTTTCCGAGGTTACCGACACGGTTCATACCGTCGTTCCAGTCGCAGCTTCCCATGAGCGGAAGGCCATGGACGCCCGCCGTGAGCCCTCGCTCGATGGCGCGCACGCCGTGTTCATAGAGCGGAGCGGATTGCGAAGAGACGGCGGGGAGGCCATAGGCGTCGGCATCGCCCTCAGGGACCGGGGGCGCTTCGAGGAACGGCACGACCTCGTCGAGCACACCCGCGTCGCCGGTCGCCCGCAGGTAGCCGGAGATCGCGTACGGGAGGAAGAGCAGGTCGTCGGAGCAATGTGTCCGCGTCCCCCGCCCGCTCGGCGGGTGCCACCAGTGCTGGACGTCACCCTCCACGAACTGGCGCGAGGCCGCGCGGAGCAGATGCTCGCGCACGAGGTCGGGCCGGGCGAACGTCAACGCCATCACGTCCTGCAACTGGTCCCGGAAGCCGAAGGCACCGCTCGACTGGTAGTAGCCGGTGCGGCCCCATATGCGGCCGGCGAGAACCTGGTAGACGAGCCAGCGGTTCACCAGGATGTCGAACGAGTCGTCCGGTGTCTTCACGGTGACGGCGCCGAGGATCGACTCCCATGAAGCCTCGACGGCGCGGAGCTCGGCTGACGCTGCCTCAGCGTCAGCGTAGAGCTCGATCAACTCGCGCGCCTCCTCGGCGCTCGCGCCCTCTCCGAGGAGAAACACAACTCGCGCCGTCTCGCCTGGCGCGAGATCGACGGCGATTTTCAGCGCAGCGCATGGGTCGAGGCCCGCGCCGAAACGGCCGGAGAGCTCGGGTCGCAGGAAGGCGGCGGCACGGTGCAGGGCGCCGTTCCGTCCTAAGACCTCGGTGCGGTCAGCCGTCGACGAAGTAGGGATGACGCTCGATGCCGAAAAGGCCACTCGCCCCGCGAAGTCCTGGTTGTAGGGGTTCCTCGCCAGGATGGCGCCGCTCTTTTCGTCCCGCTCCGTCACCACGAAGAGATGCTCGCCGGGACGCGGCGGCCCCATCGCCCACTCGTTGTAGGCGAACAGAGAGAGTCGCCGACTGCGTCCCGATTGATTGGTCAACGTCAGCAGGGAGAGCTTGACCGCACGCTCACGGGCCACGAAGACCGCGAGCTCCTGGTCCAGGCCAAGCGCCGCATGCTGAAAACGCGTGACCCCGGCGGCATGGCGGACCACCCAGCGTGGCGAACGCAGCCCGCGCTGGATTGCGTCGGGCGTCGCACCCCAGACCACACCCTCTTCATCGTCGCGAAGAACGATCGCCTCCGAGGTCGGGTCGGTCACCGGGTCGTTCGCGAATGGCGTCAGGCGGTTCTCATTGCTGTTCAGTGACCATGTCACGGCGGTGCCAGACGCGGACACGAGTGTGCCGAAGAGCGGGTTCGCGATGACGTTTGACCAGGGAAGCGGGGTTTCCCTTCCCCCTTCGAGAACGACGACATACTCCTTGCCATCAGGGGAGAAGCCTCCGAAGCCGTTCTCCATAACGAGCAGAGGCACTGGCACGGGCGGCGTGTCGTCGTTTGCGGCCAAAGGGGGTGGACCGGTGGAAGGCGATGGCGCGGCCTCGGCTGGCATCTCGACATCAGGATTATCGAGGTGCTCTGCGAGCCCGCCGCGGTCCCCGGCCAGCACGGCACGCGCGACGGTCTGGACGAGGATCCGCTCGGCCTCCGTCATCGCGTCTCCGCGCAGGAGATAGACGCCGCCCGACTGCCCGTGGTGCGTTCCCCATGGACCGGCCTCGACGAGCTGCGTGAGTTGCGCCTGCATCGCGTCGAGGTAGCTCACCGGGTACTCGTTCAGGATGACGATGTCGGCCTTCAGTCCCTCGAGACGCCAGTAGGCCTGTGCCTTCAGGACTTGTGCGACGAGGGAGGCGTCGTCCGTCGGAAGCACGCGCACGAGGACGATCGGAAGGTCGCCCGAGATGTCGTGCCCCCATAGGCCGGACTGTCCGAGCGTGTTTCTCGCCATCACCTCCGGGCGGGCTCGCATCGACCCGTCGGCGCCGAAGACGCGGGATGCAAGGCGCTCGAAGAGCTGCGCCTCCTCCGCGGAGACGCCGAGATGGCGAAGCGAGACCTGGGCGTTGGTGAAGGCGAGCGCAAACGCGCGCCCCGCGGCGCCGGGGTCGTGGTACTTGTGCGCGAGTTGGCGGGCCGTATCGACGTCTGCCGCCGCGCCGGTCGCAAAGGAGAGGCGCGCGACGCCGCCCGGAGGAAGTCGTAGGCGCGTCCGCAGGCTGAAGATGGGATCGAGGACTGCCCCGGTCGTGCCGCTCAGCGCTCGTCCGTCAAGGGCTCGCGGAGACTCCGGTGAGCGGCCCCGGCCGAGGAAGCGCGCCCGATCTGTCTCCCGCTCGATCGCCGCTTGCGGCAGTCTCTCGAGCGACAGGGTGTGGAATGCATGGAACGGCGCGTCCTCTTCGCCACGCGGACGCCGGCGCGCCAGGAGCGCGGCCGCCTCCGGTAGCCATTCGGTCTCGACGAAGAGCTTCCCGAACGCGGGGTGCGCGGTGTCCTCCATGAGGCCGCCGAGCACGAGCTCGACGTAACTCGTGACTTCGATCGCTCGCACCCTGTCACCCCGGTTCGTGAGCGAGAGGCGGCGCACCTCGACGTCGTCCTCGGGCGAGATCGCGATCTCGAGCCGCGTCTCTATCTCGTCGTCGAGCCGGCGGAAGACCGCCTTCTCGAGGTGGAACACGACTGAGTACGACTCCGGGTCATTGCAGATGGGCTGGTAGGCGGCCGACCAGACGGCCCCGTTCCGCACATCACGCAGGTAAAGAAATTGGCTGCCGTAGTCGCGGGTCCGGTCCTCGCGCCAGCGGCTAACGCACCGCCCTTTCCAGAAGCTCGCGCCGCCGCCAGCCTGGGTGACGATCGAGACGTAGGAGCCATTCGAGAGGATGTTCGATCTTGGGAACGGCGTGTGGGGCGAGCGGAACCGGCGTGTCGCCTCGGCGAGCACAGGCGGTTTGAGGCGTGCCTGGTCGGCGGGGTGGGGCTCGACGATGGGCGCCTCGCGCGGGACGCGCTCCTCGAGGAGCAATTCGGTCGCCTTCACGCGCGGATCGGCGTGGAACCGCTCCACCATGATGTCATCGAGGAGTACATTCGCGAGCGCGACCAGCGTCATCCCCTGGTGATGGGCGAAGTAGGCCTTGACCAGGACACCCGGTTGCTTCCGCTCGTCCTCGACAGGCTCATCGTTCACTTCCTGTTCGCGCCGTCGCCGCGTGTAGTCGATCGATTCGTAGAAGCCGTAGGCGCCCTCGAGGCCAGCGGCCGTCAAGCGCGCGAAGTTGCGAATGGCAGCCTCCGGGTTGACCAGAGCGGCGAGCGCTGTCGCATACGACGCAACTACGAGTTCGTCGCCGACCCGCCGCTGCAGCCCGAGCCCCGGCACGCCGAACGCTTTGTACTGGTAGGTTCCCGCGCGGTCGGTCACGGAGTACGCGGCCTCGGAAATCCCCCAGGGAACGCCGCGTGCGCGGCCGAACGCGATCTGCCGCGAAACCACCCGCCGGCACGATTCGGAGAGAAGGGTATCCGGACGGTCGCGCATCAGGAGCAGCGGCATGAGGTACTCGAACATCGTGGCGCTCCAGGAGAGAAGCGTCGGCACTCCGTCCACGCTGACGACTGGGCGTCCGAGCCGGAACCAATGAGCTTGCGGCACCTCTCCGCGCGCGACTGCGAGAAAGCTTGTGAGACGCGCCTCGGAGGCAAGCAGGTCGTAGGTGGAAACGTCGAGGCGCCCCGGTCCGTCCGCATCGGCGAGTTGGTAACCGATCGAAAAGAGTTGCCGCTCGCGGTCGTAGAGCGGGGCGAAGCGCATCCCGTCTGCGAATGTTCGAGCGCGGGTCGCGAGCCAGGAGAGCGTCGTGCCGAGCGTTTCCTCGACCACGGGCCTGGCCGCCAGTTCATCGAGGCCGACGCTGAGCGTCATCAGCGAAGCGCAGAGGTTCCCGCTGTCGACGGTCGAGACGTAGCGCGGCAGAAGCGGCTCGCGTGTCGTCGTGTCGTACCAGTTCAACAGGTGCCCCTCCCACGTTTCGAGGTTCAGGGCAGTATCGAGAGTCGCGCCGATACGCTCGGCGAGCGCATCGATGCCGAGGAAGCCGAGATCGTGTGCGGCGAGTGTCGACAGGAGAGACATGCCGATATTCGTCGGCGACGTGCGGTGGGCCACAACCGGCCCGGGTTGCTCCTGGAAGTTGTCAGGAGGCAGCGCGTTGTCGCGAGGCGTTACGAACTCGTCGAAATAGCGCCAGGTCTGTTCGGCAATTGTGAGCAGTCTCTCCCGCTCGAGACGATCGAGAGCGCGGCCCAGGATCGGCGTCGGCCGGCTCAGCCTATAGGCTACGACGGGGGCGATAAGCCAGAGAAGAGCGAACGGGGCGGCGACCGGGAGGTCGGCCGGCCGCGCCAACGACGTCAGCAGGAGAAGCGAGGACGCCGCTACCGGTCCCGCGGCAACTTCGCCCATGAAGCCCCGGACCCCTCCCTCGAGCAGATGCGCCGCCCGCGCGGACTGCGAGGCTGCCGTTTCCCATTCGAGGAGCCTGCGCCGTGTGATCGCCAGGCGCACGAGCGTGACGCCGATTGCGTGGAGCGTCTCCCAAGCGTGGAACGGGAGAAGAACGATCGCCAGCGCCGATTGCGCCGCTGCCATCCCGAGGTCGTCGAGAGCACCGTGGACCTGTAGTACGCGCACCGGCTTCCTCAGGTGCCATCCCTTTGGTGGACGTGCCAGAGCCGAAAGCAGCGGCATCGAGGCGATCGCTGCTGCGACACCAGCCCATACCCACGCAAGCCCTGGCAGGAACGTGCAGCCGGCGAGCACGAGGAGCAGGAGCGAGGGGGTGGCCAGGCTCCGCCTCAGATTGTCGAGGATCTTCCAGCGGCTGATCACGGGAAGGTCGTTCCGAACCATGCCGCGTCGTGTTGGCACCCATGGAAACAGCCAGCGGAGGATCTGCCAGTCGCCGCGCACCCAGCGGTTCTGGCGGCGTGCGTGCGCGAGGACGTTCGCCGGATAGTCGTCCACGACCTCGACGTCGGAGACGAGCGCCGTTCGCGCGAAGAGCCCCTCGAAAAGGTCGTGAGAGAGGAGCGCATTCTCCGGTACGCGTCCCTCGAGCGACTCCGAGAATGCGTCCACGTCGTAGAGTCCCTTGCCGGTCGAGATCCCTTCGCCGAACAAGTCCTGATACGCGTCGGAGACCGCCGTCGTATATGGGTCGACGCCTGTGTGTCCCGAGTAAACGCGTGCAAAGAGGGAGCTCGCGGCGCTGGCGCTGGTCACAGCGACCCGCGGCTGGAGGATCCCATAGCCCTCCGTGACACGCCTCAGAACCGGATCGACGTATGGACGGTTCAGCGGGTGAGAGAGGATGCCGACGAGCGTGCGCGCCGCGTCGCGCGGGAGCCGCGTGTCCGTGTCGAGCGTGAGCACGTAACGAATGGACGGGAGCACGGAGAGGTCTCCGGCGAAGATCGTGTAGCTGGTGTCGGCCGCGCCGCGCAGCAGGCGGTTGAGCTCCTCGAGCTTTCCGCGCTTCCGTTCCCAGCCCATGAAGACGCCTTCCTTCTCATTCCAGCGGCGCTCGCGAAAGAGGAGAAAGAATCGGTCCGCTCCGTGCTTCACGTTCAGTGCGTCGATCCCGTGGCGTGCCGCCTCGACGATCTCCGCGTCTCCCGTTCGCGTGGCCGCAGCGGCATCGCGGAGATCGCCGAGGATCGCGAAGTGAAGGTTGGGGTCGAGGTTCCCGAGTGCCTGCACCTCGAGGTGATCGAGGAGATCTTCGACACCCTGAACGCTGGCGAGAATCGTGGGGACAGCGACGAGTGTGCGCGACGCCTCCGGCACGCCATGCGTCATGTCGAACCGTGCCAGCGGGCGCGGCGGGGCGAGCACGTGGACGAGGCGCTGTACGATCGAGATGGACACCTCGCTGGCTGGCAGCAGTGCGATCAATGCGATGACGACCAGCTCCGTCACTGTGACCGTGCCGGAGTCGATGCCGTAAAGCAGTGCGAGCGCGACGAGCCCCGACGTCAGCGTGCCGATCGCCCCCAGGTAGAGAAGCGTAGCGTGTGCGAAGACGAATCGACGCAAGCTCTGGACCGGCGAGGGGCGAAACGCGACGAGCGCCTCGAGCTCGCGTCGGCCACCGCCTACGAGCCAGTGGCCGACGTGAGCGGAGCGCTCGTCCGCGCCAGACCGTTCCGCGGCCCCGCGCGCGAGGTCCACTGCGCGTTGCGCGACCACGACCTGCCCCTCTCCCGACGGGATCGCCAACTCCTCGAC
>ERZ1739052.3-NODE-3-length-41345-cov-11.950884_pt1 | contig 41345 bp, 38 predicted proteins | sample MGYA00581761_ERZ1739052 | MGnify/ENA primary metagenome ERZ1739052 (study PRJEB42929, sample SAMN08275524) | rhizosphere metagenome | isolation source: Rhizospheric soil replicate 1 | host: Colobanthus quitensis and Deschampsia antarctica | place: Antarctica: Devils...
GCGCGGTCGAGAGCTGGCAGGCGGAGTGCTACAATTTCCGGGGAAGGTACTTCGAAGGAGGATAGAGGATGTCGAATCAAATCGCTGACATGCAACGGATTCTCAGCACCGAAGACAATGCGTTCCGCCAGTGGCTTGACGAGCACCACGCGTGCGAGTCGCGCCTCGGCGAGCTCACAACGAAGAACGAGGTCTCCATCGATGAAGAGCTCGAAGAGAAAACGTTGAAGAAGCGAAAACTCGTGTTGAAGGACCAGATGGCCGCCCGGATCCGCTCCTACGAAACATCGAACGCGATGGCATAGCGGAAACAACGACACACCTGATCATCGAAAGGCCGCGGATTCCGCGGCCTTTTTGTTTTTGTGCAGCACTGTCATCGTGAGCCGGCGTAGCGCCGCAGGCGCGTAGCTCGGTCGAACGACCCCCTTCCTTCCGCGCGGCGGTTGGGGGGTCCTTCGATCGTCCTCCGCGCCTGCGGCGCTACGGCGACTCGGGATGACAGGGGGATCAACTGATCGACTAATCTACTCGGCGCATGCCGCGCCGCCTTCTCATCGCCGCAATCCTTTTTCTAATCGCGGGCGCGCTCATCACCCCACTGCAGCGCGATCTCTTCGTCGGCGATGAAACCAAGTACGGTCAGGTCGTCCGCGAAATGCGCGCGACCGGCGCGTTTTTTCTGCCGACGCTCAACGGGACGCCGTTCACTCACAAGCCACCCATCCACTTCTGGATGATCGACCTGCTTACGTTTCCGCTCGGCGTCTATTCAACGTGGGCGTTCGTGCTGCCGTCGCTGATCGCGTTCGTGTTTCTGCTGTGGCTGATGTGGAAGATCGGCGGACCGCTGGCGGCATTTATCTGCGGTTCGTCGCTGATGATCTGGACCTCGGCACAATCAGCGCGGATGGACGTCAACTTCACCGCCTTCATCGTTCTCGGAATCTGGCAACTGGAGCGCTTCTTCGACCGCGACGACTTCCGCGCGTTACTCTGGTCCGCGCTCGCCATCGGCATCGCCGTTCTGATCAAAGGTCCGATGGCGCCCGTGATCGCAATCGTTCTTTTCGTGCTCGAGTGGATGCGCCGCAAACGAATTCCGAGTGGCAACTACGCGCCGGCAATTCTGGCGATGATCGTTGTCCCACTCCTCTGGCTCATTCCGGCCATGCTCGTCGGCGGACGCGCCTACACGCGCGATGTCATCGTCAAACAGACGGTCGGTCGCGCCGTCGCGTCATGGGTCCACAACGCGCCGCCGTGGTTCTACGTGATCCATCTGCCGGCGTCGCTCTTTCCCTGGTTTTTCCTCGCCGTCGCCGCGGTCATCGCGCTCTGGCGAACGCACCGCTTTCTCATCAACTGGATCCTGGCCGTGCTCGTGCCGTACTCGCTGATGAGTAGCAAACTCGATGTCTACATGATGGCGATGATCCCGCCGGTCGCGCTGCTGATCGCGGAGTACGTAACGACCTGGGAGCGCGGGCGTCCCGCCCGCTGGTTGAACGCCATCTCGATCGCAATCATGGCCCTCATCGGAATCGGCGGACTAATCGTCACTCCGCAAATGATCAAAGGTCCGGAGGCGGTGCTGATCCAACTACCGGCCGTGAAGATCTTCTGCGTCATCACGTTGGTCGCGGCGATCATAGCGTTCGTGATCTCGCTCCGTTCCTCGCTCATCACCTCTACGATCGCGGCCGGACTCGTTCCGATCATCGCGATGATCGTCATCGCAATCGCCCTCATGCCGGTCGTCAATGATCTCTGCTCGACGCGCCCGCTCGTCGCTGCGTTGCAAAAACAGAATGTTCCGCCAGAACAGATCGCCCTCTACGCAGCGCCTTACCTCTGGACGCGCGATATGCCGCGCGATTACGAACGTGTCATGTACGCCACGCCTTATACACTGGCGCAGACGACGCCCACCGTGATCGTGACGGCACGCGCGCACGCTGGCGAAATCGCACCGTCGCTGTACGGCTACCAGATGGTCGATGCCGTGCGCATGATCGGAAAGTGGTTCTATGTCTATCGACGCTAGACGCCGCCTTGCCGCCGCGGCGTTCGTCGTCCTCCTCGCGCTGTCGGTCTTCTGGCCCGTTCCCGCGATCGAGATCAATCAGCTCTGCTGCCACGCCCACCTCGCCGTCGACGACCTCTCCTTCCTCGGACGCGAAGCTCCGGCTTGGGACATCGCCTTCTGGTGCATCGCCGGCCTCTTCCTGCTGGCCATACTGCATCCGACAGGCGACTACAAACGTTCCGACTTTCGCGAAATCTGGACGCTCGCGCGCGCGACGCGAATCCGTCTGCGCAAGACGGATGCTCTCATCGTCGGCGTATCCGCCACGCTCGTCGCCATCGTCTGGCGATTCGCCGACGCGCCGATCACCGCTGTTGCAGAACGCATTCAGTCGTCGAGCGTTCAGGACACGATTCGAATTGCCAACCGCTTCGGCGGCGGCATGAACCCGGCCATGGTCATCTTTTTCTTCCTCGTCGCCGGCGTCACCTATCGACGTTGTCGCTGGGTCGCTTACGGTGTAGCGATGGCCCTCGCCGGCGCCGCCGCCGGCGTCTCCGTCCAGATCGTCAAATACACCGCCGGCCGCACTCGACCGGAACTCTGGCTCGGCCCCTTCCACCACGCCCGCGCCGCCGCCACCTCATTCCCCAGCGGCCACACCGTCGGCGCCTTCGCGCTGGCTGGAGTGCTGATGCTCGCCTCGCCGTCGCGAACGATGCGCGTCGTCGCCTTCCTCCTCGCGCTGTCCGTCGCCGTCTCGCGCGTCATGGCCTTCCGCCACTGGACCAGCGACGTACTCGCCTCCGCAGCCATCGGCATGATCCTCGCGGCCATCGCGGTCCGTACAGTGATGCCTGCCGAGGTATCATTTCGCGAATGACGGAACTGGCGCTGCGGCCCGCGACGTACGAGGACCTGCTCAAGGTTCCGGACAACTTCGTCGCGGAGTTGATTGATGGCGAGTTGTATACATCGCCACGACCCGGGTCTCGGCACGCACGCGCCAGCTCCGTTCTCGGCGCGAAGCTCGTCAACTCCTTCGACAGCGGCGACGGACCAGGTGGCTGGTGGATCGTCGACGAGCCCGAGCTGCATCTTGGCGCGAACGCACTCGTCCCCGATCTCGCAGGCTGGCGCCGGGAGCGAATGCCCATCTATCCCGATGCCGCAGTATTTGATCTCGCGCCTGACTGGCTGTGCGAAGTGCAGTCGGCAAGTACTGCCCGCGTCGATCGCGTCAAGAAACTCCCCATCTACAGAGACCATCAAGTCCAACACGTCTGGCTGATCAACCCGACTGATCGAACTCTTGAGGTTCTACGCCTCGATCACGGTCGTTGGATGATCGCCGGCAACTACGGCGGCGATGACGTCGTGCGCGCGGAACCGTTTGAGGCCGTGGAAATCGATCTCGCTCGACTGTGGATTGATCCGCCGCTCAAATAGCGTCGGAAATGCAGGCGGCCGAAGCTAGTACGCGCTGCTAAGCCTCCACCTCCGCGAAATTCACCGACACCAATCGCGAGCAGCCCGCTTCTTCCATCGTCACGCCGTACAGGACATCCGCGGCTTCCATCGTGCGGCGGCTGTGCGTGATCACGATGAACTGCGTATCGCGCGACATGTCGCGAACGAGGCGGACGAAGCGTTCGTTGTTGATCTCGTCGAGCGGCGCGTCGACCTCGTCGAGGATGCAGAACGGGGACGGCTTGTAGCGGAAGATCGCGAAAAGCAGCGCCAGCGCGGTCAGCGCACGTTCGCCGCCGGAGAGTAGCGCGATCGACTGGTTCTTCTTGCCCGGCGGCTGCGCCACAAGCTCGATGCCGCTTTCGAGGACGTCTTCCTCGTCGAGCAATTGCATGCGTGCCGTGCCGCCGCCGAAGAGCGACATGAAGATTTCCGTAAAGTACTCGTTGATCGCGTGGAACGCGTCGCGGAAAAGCTCGCGCGAGGTCAGATTGATTTTGCGGATGGTGCCGCGCAACGACTCGATGGCCTGGACCAGATCGTCGCGCTGCGTTCGCAGGAACGACTCGCGCTGTTCCAGTTCCGTGTGCTCGTCGATCGCGAGCACGTTCACCGGACCAATCTTCTCGATTCCATCCGACAGTTTCGCGACCTCGGCTTCCAGCGCCGTGCGAGCATCATCGTCTGCAGGCGCCTCGACATCCGCCAGCGCATCGATGCCCGCGTGGAGATCGAGCGCGATCTGTTCGCGCAGCAGGTCGAACGCAGACTTCGCACGATCGCCGCGCCGCTCCGATTCGAACAGCGAATCCTTCGCGGTGTTCCAAAGCTCGCGCGACGCCACCGCGCGCGCCTCCAACTCTTCCACGCGCACCTGCAGATCGGCCACCTCGGCTTCGAGACCGATGCGAACCTCGCTCAGGTCATGCAGCTTCTTCAGCGACTCATCGAGTTGACCACGCGAGCGCTCCACCGCCGCTTCCGTCTCCTCGCGCTTGCGCGCCAGTGACTCGATCTCCTGCTGGAGCTGCGTCGCGCGCGATCCGAGGGAGATCACGATGCGCGAGAGGTTCTCGTGCTCGCGCTGGATCGCATTTACGTTGCCGGCGGACGATTCCACGTCGACGCGCGCCTTCGACGCTGCCTCGGTAACCGCCTCGAACGTCGAGCGGAGATTCGTCAGTTGCTCTTCATGCTCCCGGATCTGCGACTGACACTCGCTTTCCTGCTCTTCCAGTTGCTGCAGATCGGCGATGGCGGTGGTTTTCCGCGCGATGAGCTGAATCTTCTCCTCGGCATAAAGAGTCTGCTCTTCCGACGCGACGGCCAGATCACGCTCGAAACGATCGAGCTCCTGATTGGCGCGCTCGCGATTGCTGCGCCGCTCGCGCAACTCCTGCTCCGCCGCACGCGCCCGCTCCTCGGCAATGATGCGCGCGTCATCCGCGGCGCGAAGATCTTCTTCGATCGTCTGCAACTCCGCCGCGATGCCACTGGCACGCGTCTCCTCGGTGCCGAGGAGCGCTTCGAGATCGGAGAGTTGTCTTTTTAGCGAGAAGACGCCGGGCGTCGCATTCTCCGACTTACCGCCGACCACGAGCGGACCGCGAACGATGTCGCCTTCGAGCGTGACGAACGTCGCGCTCGGACGCTCTTTCGATCGATCGAGCGCCTCGCCAAGTGTGCCGACGATGTACGCCTCGGGCATCGCGCGGCGAACCGCATCGGCAACCGGACCCTCGCCGACGACCGCGTACTTCGCGTCGCCGCGACGTCCGCCTTCGCCGGCCGCATCGTAATCGAGCGTGATGAACGCGCCGCGCCCGGCACCGCGCTGCCGGAGACGCGCGATCGCATCGATCGCAACGCGCGCGTTATCGACGACGACCGCCTTCGACACATCGCGCAGCAGCGTATCGAGCGCCGCTTCGAATCCTTCCGTCGCCCGCACAGCCTCGGCGGCCGGCGTCGCGTTCGGGATCAGTTCCAGAATCGCGCGGCGGACATCTTCTTCCTGCGACTCGAGTGAAATCAGCAGCGTCCGCAGCGAATCGATCTTGTACGTCATCTGCGACACGCGGTCACGCGCTCCGGCCATCGTGTCGCGCAGTCCGTTGCGGCGCGTCGTCAGCTCGTCGTTCAGCACAACGGCTTCGCGCGCGAGCTGCCGCGTCGTTTCGAGCAACTCCTCGGCTTCATGGACACGCTGATCCCATTCCGCGCTCAACGAACGCGCGCCATCGCGGCTCTCGGTCGCCTTGCGCGCCGACTCGCCCAACTTGCCGAGGTAAAACTCGCATTTTTCGACGGCGACTTCGATCTGATGCACCTGATTGCGCGCTTCCGAAATCCGGGCGATCGTGCGCATCAGCATTTCGCGCGCATCGGTCAGCGCCTTCTCGTGACGACGTACCTCATCAGCGCGCTCCTGCCGGTCGCGCTCCGCCTGCTCGGCAATTTCGCGCAACTGATTGCGTTCGCCGCGCGCCACTTCCAACGCCTGCGCGCGTTCATCGAGGAGCGCCTGCTGCTCGGCTCCTTCGCTTTCGAGTTGCGCGATCTGCGTCTGCGCGTTGCCGCTGCGCTGCACCAGATCGCCGAGGTTCGTTTCGGATTGCTGCATGAAGGAGCGGAGTCGTTCAACGTCACCCGAGATCGACGCAACTTCCTCGCGCACATGCGACGCGCGCGACGACTTGCCCGTCAGCGACGTGCGGTTCTCGGCCAGTTCCGCTTCGTCGGTAGCGAGTTGCGCAGCCAGCTCCGACTCGCTCGCCTGCGACGCGGCCACGCCTTCATCCGACGCCGACTGCTCCGCCTGCGCGAGCACGATGCGACCCTTGTACAGCGCGCGCTTCGCGGTCGACAGTTGCTCGCTCAGCTCCTTGTGCCGCCGCGCCTTGCCTGCCTGCCGCTTCAGCGAATTCAGATTGCGCGTGACCTCGGCCAGCGTGTCGTCGATGCGCAGCAGGTTCTGCTGCGTCTCTTCCAGCTTCATCTCCGCCGCGCGGCGCTTCGTCTTGTACTTCGTGATGCCGGCCGCTTCTTCGATCAGGCGGCGGCGGTCCTGAGGCTTATTGGAGAGGATCAGATCGATCTTCCCCTGCTCCATCACCGAGTAGTTGCGGATGCCGAGGCCGGTGTCCATCAGGATGTCGGAGATGTCTTTGAGGCGGACGCGCTTGCCGTTGAGACGGAACTCCGACTCACCGGTGCGGAAGACGCGGCGATTGATGACGATGCGTCCGTCGTCCGACATCGGATGATTGCTGTCGCCGTTCGTGGTCGCGAGCGTGAGCGTCACCTCACCCATCGACAGCGGCCGGCGGCGCGCGGAGCCCTGGAAGATGACGTCGTCCATCGTCTCGCCACGGATGTGCGAGGCGCGGTTCTCGCCGAGGACCCAGATGATGGCGTCGCAGATGTTCGACTTGCCGCAGCCGTTCGGACCGACGACAGCCGTCATCGGCGCGGGAAACGCGAGCTGCGCCGGATCGTAAAACGATTTGAAGCCGTGAATTTCAAGCTTGTCGAGACGAAACATTAATGAAGAACACCTGACCCGATTCTGATTTGGACGCGCCGGATGGTACTGCAATCGCGCGGCGCGCCGTGATGCGATTTCGCCGCGTGTAAACCGCTCATTGCAAAGGGAAATTCGCCGTTGACACGAGAGCGGCGCAACCGTTCCTGTGCAGCCTGGGACCGCGGGCGTCCCGCGCCCGCCCCGGGCGGGTGGGGAGATTTGCGATCTTGCGAAAGCGGGCGAGGACGCCCGCGTTCCCAGGGGCGCCCGATCATTACAATGCGTCGCCGTGAAGTCGATCGACGAATTCCTCCGCCGCGAGATCGCCCTCGGCAGTTTCCCGAGCGCCGTCTACGCGATCGGCTCGTCGGCTGGCATAGAGCACGAGAACGCCCTCGGCAACGCGGTCGCGGTCCCGATTCGCATCCCGGCCACGCTCGACACGCTTTACGACTGCGCGTCGATCACAAAGCCACTGATCACGACGGTGCTGGCGCTGCAACTACTCGACATCGACACGATTCGCCCTCTTCTCACGCACACCTCAGGTCTCCGCGCCTGGATGCCGCTCTACACCTATCCAGACTACCTGACTGCGATCCACGAGCACGGCCCCGAGTACGAGCCGGGCACGCGCGTCGTTTACTCCGATCTCAACTTCATCCTGCTCTGGTCTCTTCTCCCCGACTACGTGTCCCTCGCGCGCCAACGAATCTTCGCGCCCCTCGGCATCGAGAACGACGCGATGTTTCACCCGCCGCTGACGCTCCGCCCCCGAATCGCCGCAACCGAATGGGGCCAGCGCTTGGAAGCGAAACTCGCCGGCATGCCGTCCATCGCCGCGAACCGCGACGGCTTGATGTGGGGCGAAACCAACGACGGCAACTCGCACGGCGCTGGAGGAACTGCCGGCAACGCCGGCCTCTTCGCGACGGCGCGAGTGGTCTTCCGTCTCGCGCAAACATGGGCGAACGCCGAGCTGCTGCCACGCGACATCGTCTCCGAGGCAACGCGTAATCAGACGGAGGGCCTAAACGAATCGCGCGGCCTCGGCTGGCAGATTTCGCCAAGCGGCATGTACGGCCACACCGGCTTCACCGGAACGTCCGTCTGGATCGATCCCAGACACGACCGGATCATGGTGCTGCTGACAAACCGCGTCCATCCCTGCGCCGCGCCGGTGGCAATGCAGCAGATTCGGAGGGAGTTCCACCGGCTGGCTTTGACTTCTTAAGCGGAGAGCGTAAGGTTTTCTCATGCGAACGAACGCTTGACATTCCCGAACCGGATTCCAAGTGTGAAGAGAAGCGCATGCTCGACCTGATGAAGTAGGTCGGTCGGCAATACGCCGATCCGTGCGTGGAGGCGAGACTTGTCGAGAACACGGGCCTGATGGCACAACACGACGGAATCGGACGGCAGACCAGTACCAGCCGAGGGCACGAAGACCGCTGAAGGAAGTTGGGATCGGCGAAGAGTGGTCGTTAGTGGGATGGCGATGACCGTGGTGGTGAATAAAGAGAGATCGTCATTCTGAAGAACCAGAACAGGACGGCGGCCACCCTGTTCAGAGCCGACGATCGGATCGAGGCTCGCCCACCATAGCTCGCCTCGCAGAACCGTCAATCACGATCCTCCGCCCCAAGACCGGCGTTGTAGTCAGCCATGCCCTGTTCCGCGAGCCGGCTGTCTTCGGCAGCAAACTCACGGTAAAGAGGGCCGTAGACCGCCGGATCCCAGGAGGGCAACGCTGCTTCGCTCGGCCTCAGACGGAGCGATTGGACGAGACGGGCGACGTACTCCAGCTCCCGTTCATCGAGAGACTCCATTTCATGAATCACAAGCTCGCGAGCCGTCATGCGTGCATTGTACCGTCAGCAGGGAGCCATCGCAGGGTCCCGCTCAGGCCAAGCCAGCGCCTCGGCGAATCCGGGAATCGCGGTCGCCAGCTCCTCGGAGTGCGCGCTGGCGATGCCATCCAGCTCGCGGGTGAGAACGCCACTGACGGTGGTCTGTTGCTGCTCCGCCCGATACTCGAGCATCTCCACATGATGGCGCGGCAGACGGACGCGCAATTCTTTCGTGCGGATCGCCTGTGGCAACACGGAATCCGCATCGTTACCGAGCGCCTCTTCGATGACGTGCAATGGCCATGTCTCCAGCGCCTTCGACATCAGTTCATGCCGCCAGAACCACTTGCCGATCGGAGTGGTCATCAACTCGACGTCACCCGATTCAATCGCCTCATTCATCTGGCGCCACGTCCATCCGAGGAGCGCTGTCGCCTGAGAAATGCTGACGTGAGGGCGCGGGTGTAGGAAGATATGACGAATGCGGTCGATGACGCCGGAATCGAGCATGATTGAGCCGCTCTTCGATTTAATCAATAGCTTAAGTCCGCATGAGACGAAAAGCAAGAGGAAAGTACCGTCGTGACACGGCCGACGCAGCCCGAGGGTCAGGTGTTTGGCGTTCGCCTGCGCGAGCTACGAACGCGCCGTCGGATGACGCAACAGGAACTCGCCGACGCCGCCGGCCTTGCAGGACCATACGTGAGCGATATGGAGCGCGGCTTGAAGGTTCCAAGCCTCACGACTCTTCTACGTCTCTCCCTCGCGCTCAAATGCAAGGTGGCGGAATTAGTGTCCGTCTTCGACAAAAAAGACGTTAGGGCGTTGCTTCCGGACTGAGAACTTATCGCTCCATAAGCGGCTGCAGAAATTCTGGACCGACCCATCGAACTTGACACGATCGGTGTCATGTGCAATTTCATTTCGGGCTGAGTTCAGGAATTGGAGCGTGTCTCGATCCGCCTCGAACTCTGAACCTGACCAAAACAATGTCGACGAGTTTGGCGAACGGAGATCATGGTGCCGTTATACGCCATTCCGTAGTCCAAAGGGACCGGTTCACGCGGAGCCGCGGAAGCGCGGAGAAAAGCTCTTCCTCCGCGTCTCCGCGTGAAAAAGTCTCAGCTCCAAACGCTGCCCGGCGCCCAAGCCGCCGCCTTGGCACGAAGCGCTGTTGCGCGCGAAACATCGCCTGCCGCGTCGCTCAGCGCGGCGAACATCACCAGCGTCTCGGCCAGCAGCGGATCGGGATCCGTGTAGTCGTCGCGGAAGCGGGTTTCGAGGAGTTCCACGTTGTCGGTGTAGATGCGCAACGCGTCATCACGGTCGCCGCCTTTCAACAGGATGTAGGCGAGGCCGAGGGCCTGGAACTCCTGGATCTGGGGGTGGAGGGCGATCGTTTCTTCCATCAGGCGTTTCGCTTCGTCGAGGTCGCGTCCGAGGTGGGCGAGGGAAAGGGCGATACCTTCCTGCGCCGCGGGGTCACCGGATTGGCGATACGACGCGATCGCGTCCTCGAATCTGCCGAGGAGTTTGAGGGCCTCGGCGCGATGGAGCGGATCGTTCGCGGCGGCGGCGACGGCATCCTCGTAGCGATGCTGCTGGATGAGTTGCTGCGCGCCGGTGACCGGCTTCTGCGCGAACATCAAGGCGGCGAGCCAGCCGATGAGGATTACGGCGAGGACGATGATGGCGAGTTGCAGCATCGCGCGAAGTGTACAAACAAAACGGCCGCCGATGACGGCGGCCTTTGCGTCGATATCGTTGGGACTTACGCCGCTTTCTTCGCGGCGGGCTCGTTGAAAAGCTGGAGCGCCTTCTGGAGGATCAGATCGTCCTTCGGTTTCACGGCGGCGTGAGGCGTCCCCTTCGCCTCCGGGTCGCGGAGCGCGAGCGACGACAGATCGACGACCACGTCCGGACGGATGCCGCCGGCTTTGATCGCCTTCATGTCCGGCGTCGTGTAGTGGCCGACGGTCATGTAGACGCCGCCGCCGCTCGGGAGCGGGATAAAGCGCTGAACGATTGATTTGCCGTACGTCGTCACGCCGACGACTTTGCCGCGCTGATTTCCGTGGATGGCGGCGGCGAAGATTTCGGCACCCGAGGCCGTCGAGCCGTCGGTGAGGACTTCGAGATCGCCGTCGTAGGCGGTGTTCCGGTCAGCCTGCCACTTCTTCGCGTCGACCTTGCGGCCTTCGACGGACGTGATCATGCCGCTGGTGAGCAGCTCATCGGCCGAGGTGATCGCTTCGTCGACGTCGCCGCCGGCGTTGCCGCGGAGGTCGATGATCAGCTTGCGATTGCCGGTTTTGCGGATGTTTTCGAGCGACGTCGCCAGTTGCGCCGCCGTCCCTTTTTCAAAGTACGGAATCTTCACGTACGACACGCCGCCGTACTGCTCGGTGCTGAGGGCAAGCGGATGGAACGACGCCTGCTGCAGCGTGAAGTCGTCGCGCTTGGTCTGGCCGCCGCGAAGGACCTGCACATGGACAGGCTTCGTGGCGCGAAGGAGATTGCGGACCTGCCATACGGCCATCTTCTGCGTCGGCTGGCCGTCGATTTTTTCGATGAAGTCGCCGCGCTCGATGCCCGACTTCGCGGCCGGCGAACCGGGAACGGCGGCGATCACGAACGCGTATCCGAATCGCTTCGTGACGATGAGACCCACGCCGTTGTCTTCGACGTCGCTGAAATTCTTGTACGCGGCCATCTGCGCGGGCGGCACGTAGTAGCTGAACTCGTCGATGGCGTCGGTGACGCCGGAGAACGCGCCGTCCATCAATTGATCGGGCGGAACCTGCTCGACGTAGTTGTTCCGCACCAGATCAAACACCTCGGTGAAGATGCTGAGGTAGCGGTAGACGTTGTTCTTCTGCGTGGCCTGGCCGAAAAGGGCGCCCCCGAGGAGCGAGAGAAGAAGGGCAACGGAAACGGAGAGGAATGCGATTTTCTTTTTGCTCATGTCGTCATGCTCGTTACCGCAGCCATTTCTGCGGATCTTGAGGCTTGTTGTCCTGCCGGATCTCGAAGTAGAGGTAGCCGGAATGCGCGTCCTCCGATTCGCCGACACCTGCAAGCGCCTGTCCAGCGTTGATGCGATCGCCGACCGCGACACCGGGCGATTTGAGGTTGCCGTAAAGGGAGAAAACGCGATTGCCGTGATCGAGAATCACCAGATTGCCGTACCCCTTGAACCACTGTGAAAATAGAACTGTTCCCGCGAATACCGACCGCACCTCGGCGCCCGGCGCGGCGGCGATTTTGAGGCCGTTGCTGAACGTAACGGTCGAAAACTTCGCGTTACGCTGCTTTCCGAAGTGCTCGATGATCTTTCCCTGGACCGGCCACGCCAGCGCGCCCTGCACGCTGCGAATGTCGGTCGCCGCCGTCGCCGCTCCATTTTGACGTGACAGCGCATCGAGAAGATGCTCGAGCCGCTTCGCCTTCTCTTCGAGATCCGCAAGCTTCTGCTCGGATTCGCTGCCCTGATTGCGAAGAGACAACAGTGTTCGCTGTTTGTCCGCGCGCGCCGCGGCGACGGAACGCTGGCGTTGCTCGACGATCCGCCGCGCGGCGGCAACCTTCTGCTCGCGATCGGCGAGCTCGATCGTGCGCGTTCGCAGTTGCTCGCGCTCAGCCTGGAAGCGCGTGACGGCGCGTGCGTCGCGCGAAACGAGGAAGCTGAGCATCGACATTGCCTGCACCGGATCGCGGCGATCGTCGATCGACAGCAGCATGCGCACGTAACTTAGTCCGCCGAGCCGGTAGAGCGCGGCCAGACGCTTGCGAAGGAACTCCTTCTCGCGCGCGATGCGCGGAGCAATCGCCGCGATCTGCGATTCCGTCTCGCGACGCTGCTCTTCAAGTTGCGATTGCATGTCGACGGCGAGCTGCAGTTCGTTCGTGCGGATGCCGAGCTCGAGATCCGATTCTTCCAAGTCGTGCTCGGCGCTGCGCGTCTGCGTACGAAGGTCGTCGAGGCGCGTACGAAGGCGCGCGATGTCGGCGCGGATGCGGGTCAGGTCGGCGTTGCGCGAGGTCTGCGAATGCGCCGCGGTGATGCTGACGACCAGCACCAGCGCGACGGCAATGGCTCTACGCGTCCGGCGAGAAGTCGCGCAATGCATGCCTGGCCGCCTGCTGCTGCGCCTCTTTTTTCGACGATCCCTCGCCGCGCGCTGCGAGGCTGCCGACCTTCACTTCGACGATGAACCGCTTGTCGTGATCCGGCCCTACTTCGTCGACGACGTTGTACTCCGGCAACGGCAGGCCACTCCCCTGCGCAAGCTCCTGCAGCGCGGTCTTGTAGTCCTGAAACAGCAGGTCCTGCGAATCGATGGCTTCGAGGTCCGGAGTGAAGCATCGCTCGATCAGACTGCGCGCCGCGTCAATACCTCCGTCGAGGAAGACGCCGGCCAGCATCGCTTCGAAGAGATTCGCGAGGAGTGAATCCTTCTTTCGGCCGCCGGACTTTTCTTCGCCGACGCCGAGGAAGAGCACGTCGCCCATACCGTACGAGCGCGCTTTCGCGGCCAGGCTCGTCGCGCTGACCAGGAACGCCTTCATCTTCGACAGCGCGCCTTCGTCGAGTTCGGGAAAACGGCGGAAGAGCAGATCGCCGATGACGAAGCCGAGGACCGAGTCGCCGAGAAACTCGAACGTTTCGTTGTCGCGCAACGAATCGTTCTTCGCCTCATGCGAGTACGACTTGTGAGTCAGCGCGCGATTGAGAAGATCCCGGCTCTGAAAGCTGTAGCCGATGCGGGATTCGAACTCGGAGAGGTCGGCGTGCAATCGCGGGTAGTTTAATTCATCAAATTGCGGATACCGTGACGCAGATGACGACCGCGAATCTGAATACTTCCTCAGAGTTGCTGGCCGTATCGCGCGAGTACGTTGATCTGCTTCGCCATGCCGACCGGCGGGCGGCCATCGATCTCGTTCTGCGCGCCGCAGAGAAACATCCGGTCGAGCACATTTACACCGGACTGCTGCAGGAAGCGCAATACGAAGTCGGACGCCTCTGGGAAGCGAATGAGATCAGCGTCGCGCAGGAGCACTACAGCACCGCGGTGACGCAGTTGGTGATGTCGCTACTCTACCGGCGGATCTGCGAGACTCCGAAAACGCGAGGAACGTTTACCGGCGTCTGCGCCGATGGCGAGCTGCACGAAGTCGGCATCCGCATGGTGTGCGACCTCTTTGAGCTGCGCGGCTGGCAAAGTTTCTATCTCGGCTCATCGATGCCATCCGCCGAGGTTCTCCGTTTCATTGAAGAGAAACGGCCGGACGTGATCGGCATCTCCGCGATTTATGAAGCGAACGTGGAGAGCGCCCGGCAGCTCATCGCGCAGATTCGCTCGATCGTTGCGAGCCGCGTGAGGATCCTCGCCGGCGGCCGTCCCTTCGTGCGCTATCCCGAGCTCTGGCTCGAGATCGGAGCAGACGGGAGTGCCGCCGATGCAGCCGGATCGGTCGAAGCCGCGGAAAAGCTCACCTCAGGCAGCTCGACATAGAACGTGGCGCCCTTGCCGAATTCGCTTTCAATCCTGATGCGCCCGCCGTGGCCCTCGACGATCTTTTTGCAGATTACCAATCCGAGTCCGACGCTCTGCTCCTGCCCTGTCACCGCCGCGCTCCCGCGCTGAAATGGCCGGAACAGGCGCGGAATCTCTTCGGCAGCGATGCCGGGCCCTTCGTCCGCGACGAAGATCTCGGCCATACCGTCGCGACGGGCGAGGCCGATCACCACCGCGCTTCCGAATGGCGAGAACTTGACCGCGTTGGTGATGAGGTTCGTGACGACTTGTTCGATCTTTCCCGAGTCGATGGTCGCGGTGATCCGCTCTGCTGGCGCGAATTCGAGGCGAATCTCTTTTCGCGATGCGTCCGGGTGCTGCAACTCGACGACACCCTCAATGAGTTCGTTCAGGTTTACTTCCTGTAGCGTCAGTGACAGCTCGCCCGACTCGATTTTCGATACGTCGAGAAACTCGTTCACGATCGCGGTCATCTTGTGACTGATGCTCTTGATCTGCTCGACCATGCGGAGCTGCTTCTCGCTCAAAATCTCCGCACCCTGCCGAAGCAGAACTTCGCTGAATAGACGAATGCCGGTAAGAGGATTGCGGAGGTCGTGCGCGGCCATGCCGATGAATCGATTCTTTTCCTCGTTCATCGCTCGCAGCTCCGCCTGCTGTTGCACGAGCGTGCGCTGCATCATGGCCATCTCGCTATTGAGCGTGCTGAATTCGGTGAAGATCTTGTCGTCAATCTCTTTCCGCAGCCGCGCGTTGATTGAGTCGGTCGCATCGACGATGACCGTGCGCGTTCCGCCGCGCCCTCCGTCGATGCCGCCAAATCCCGTCGTGCTGAGTTCAGCCCACAGCCGCTTTCCGTCCTTCGACGTCAGCCGGCACAACATCGAGGTCGAAGAGGTCACCACATCGCGCAGCCGGGCATCGAGCACATCGCGATCTTTGGGATCGACCGCCCTGTTCCAGAAGTCATCGCCCGAGAGCCATTCCTGTTCTGTATAGCCGAGAAAGGGGCGGATATACGGGCTGACGTACGACCGGACAAGCTCTCCCCGCTCGGTGTAGCGGCGCTCCCAGATCACCGCCGGAACGGTGTCGATGAGCTGGCGCCGCTTCCTGTCGAACATCAGCACCGAATGCGCGTTCAACCAGACCAGGACGGCGAAGACACCCATAGTGACGTCGATGAACGCCGCCCACGCGAACGAAACGTCGTACCAGCCGGCGCGATATCCGGCGCCCGCCAGCGCACCTAAGAGCGGCGGAAGCATGAGTGCGGCCGGAAGCAGATTCCGTGCTGTCCGTCCTGCTCCGCCGGACGCTGAAACGATTGCCATCGGCCCTCGATCCGGACGGGCGAACAGAACGCCCGCGCCCAGCGCCGTGAATGCCGCGGCGGTGTGCAGCGCCATTTCCGTATATCGCTCGAATCCCAACTCGAATCGGACGCCGAATACATAACCAAGGAACGTCTGCACTGCGATGAAGCCGGTGACGCTGGCGAGCAACTCCGACGCCCGCTCGGAATGGTCGATCAACAGGAGCGCCAGTCCGATCAGCACGAAACAGAGGGCGCTTGTCGGCGCCATGCGGCCCGGCGAAAGTGTGCCGATGGCGCCGGCAGGCTCGGCGAACAGCAGTTGATCGATTCCGAGGTTGCGGCCCGAGACGTACTCGATCAAGGTGAGTGAACCGAGGAGAATCGCGACGCCGGCCACTACGCGAATCAGCATTCGCCGTTCCGGACGGCGGACAACAAGCCACAGCGCGAATCCGCAGCACAGGAAGCCGATGGCGGTGTTCGCTTGCATCTGCACCAGGCCCGGCAGCACGCTCTTGAGCAGACCGGCGCCGGTAATCCATCCGCCGAGGACGACAATTCCGGTCAACAGCACCAGTAGCGCGAGGCCCGCTGCGGTCGAGCGCAGATTCTCGATGACCACTGATGAGAGAACCTCGTCCTGCGGCGGATCCACCGCGTCATTCGTCATCAGCCCCTCTTTCATTGCAACGCCTGCAGTGCCTGCCTCGCAGTGACGATATCGGCTGCGTATCGATCCTTCGGGGCAGTTGCGACGAATCGCGACAACGCGGACTTGGCCTCATTCACATGTCCCGCGCGGCCTTCGACCAATCCCGCGTTGAAGAGCGCGTCATATTGGCGCGGATCGATGGCCACGGCGCGATTCCACGACTCAACGGCGTGCCCGTAGTCGCCCTGGCGCGCGTAGACGACACCAAGGGTATTGAGCGCGAGCGGCAGGCGCGGATTCAGCGTGAGAGCGCGATTCAGAAACGTCTGCGCGGACGGCACATCGCCGCGGCGGAGCGCCACGATGCCGAGGTTCTGCAGCGCCGGCGCATTGTTCGGATCGACTTGCAGCACGCGATTGAATTGCTGTGTGGCTTCGTCCACTTTGCCTTCGTCGGCCAGCGCGATGCCGTAGGCGTTGAGAGCGTCGGGATCACTCCCCGACGCCAGCGGCGCCAGAATCTGCACGGCCTCGGCGGTCTTGCCGGTTTCGGTGAGCAGCAGCCCGAGTTGCACGCGCAGGCCGTCGTTCTTCCCATGTCCGATCGCGGCGCGCAGGTTCTCGATCGCGCCCGGCACGTTCTCGCTCTGCTGCAAAACAAACGCGAGCAACTCGCGGCCGGCCGCCATCTCCGGACGCGCGGCCACAACTTCTTTGGCCAGCGTCAGCGCGCGCGGCACGTCGTGGCGCTCGTAGGCGTCGATGACGTCGTGCATCTTGTTGTCGAGCGCGACGAGGTTCTTCGGATCGTCCGCAGCGGTGTATGTCGATTTTCCGGCGTCGCTCCCGCTGACGTAGCCGAGGCTTCGCAGACGCGCCATCTCCTCGGACGAAACTTTCCGGCCGGCCGTGACGGTCGCATGCATCCCTGCGAGAAGCTGTCGCGCTTCCTCGGACTCACGGCGGCGCTCGGCGCGAAGGTTCGTCAGTTCCTTCGGATCGTGCGGCAAGTCATACAACTCCGCGACCGGCAACTCGATGTACTTCTCGCCGCGATGGATGACGCCCGTCAGCGGCGCCCATCCGCGGTTCAGCGACGCCGAAAGCGCTTCGAAGTACGCATCGCGCGGCTCGATCGTGCCGAGGAGGGAGGCACCGGGGAGGACAGCGGGCTTTGTGATTGAAAGCGCATCGAGGACGGTCGGGACGATGTCGACATGACGCACGTATGCCGGCTCGACGCGATGCTTTACCCCTGGCGCGCGAACGATCAATGGAATCTTGAGTGTGGCCTCGTACGCGAAGAGTCCGTGAGTCAATTCGCCGTGATCGCCGAGGGCTTCGCCGTGATCCGCCGTGACGATGACGAGCGCGTTCGGATCGGCGTTGATGATCGGCGCGAGCCGCGCATCGAGAGCGTGATCGACTGCAGCGACTTCGCCGAGGTACGGATCAGAGGCGTATTCGGAAGCGAACGGCTCGGGCGGGCGATACGGCGCATGCGCGTCGTAAAGATGCACCCACAAAAAGCGCGGCTTGCCTTCGTTCGCGCGCCACCACTTCGCGGCGGCTTCGAGGACGGCGCCCGCAGGCCGCTCCTGATTGCTGAAGTCGAGCGATGCGGCGCCTTTGCCGTAGTTGTCGTCGTAAACGTCAAAACCGGCATTGAGTCCGTAGCGCGCGTCGAGCGGATACGCGCCGATGAACGCGCCGGTGGTGTAGCCCGCGCGACGCAGCATGGCGCCCAGCGTTTCATTCTTTGCATCGAGTTTGAATCCGGCGTTGTCGTGGACGCCGTGCTGATACGGGTACAGACCAGTCAATATGTTGACGTGCGACGGCAGCGTCACGACGTTATGCGCATGCGCGTTCGTGAAGACGACGCCCTCCGCGGCGAGGCGGTCCAGAAACGGCGTCTTCACGCGGGTGTTGCCGGAGTAACCGACGGCATCGGCGCGCAGCGTATCGATCGTGACGAGGATAACGTCCGGTTTGCCGTGGAACGCAATCGGCGGGGTGGACGACTCGCGATGACAGGCGAGGATGGCGAGGCCGCTCAGGATAAGTAGTGCACGACGCATTGGATCGGACGCAGGATACCTTCCCTCTCATTCTCAGCCATCCCGAGCTTCAGCAGCACAGACAAGAGTGTCTGTGCCACATTGAAGACATCGTCCTTCCGCAGAAGCCTTCCTAGAATCAGCCTCGGTAAAGCGCCTGCAACTGCTTGTCAGCGGGATACCGGCTCAACCCTCGCGACGCCCAGAACTTCGCGCCTTTCGCGTCGCCAATCGTTTTGAGCGTCTCCGAGATGGCGACATACGACGGCGGCGTCGGCGCGGCTTTCTCGAGCGCGAAAATGAGTTGTGTCGCGGCGTCGGTGCGGTTTTCGACGGCGTAGAGCAGGATCAGGTTCTTGTAGGCTTGGGGGTCCGCCGGGTCGCGTTTGATCTCAGCAACAAATGCTTGCTCGGCCTCGTCGCCACGCCCCAGTCGAGCCAGAGCGTCGCCGCGCAAGTAGCTCAGACTTGGTAGCATCCGCCGATGCGACGCGACGAGCGCGCTACCGGCATGATCAAAGTATTGCAGCGCCTCCTCCGGCTTGCCTTCACCGAGGGCCACCCGGCCAAGGAGCATCTGCGAGAGGGGAGCATCCCGATTCTGGCTTCCGGCCGCGAGGGCCTCCTGCCGCGCGCGCGGCCAGTCCTTCCGCTCCAGTGCGATTTCCGTGAGCACGCGATGCGCTTCCGCCGGCGTCGATTTCAGGGCGAGCTTTGCGTGCGACTCGGCGTCGTCGAGGTGCCCGCTGTGGAGCGACAGGTTCGCGACCGCGATGGCGAGGCTGGTACTGCCAGGATCGAGGCGCAATCCCTGTTTCGCAGCCGCGATGGCCTCTTCGGTCCGGCCAAGCCTCTCCAGGGTTCGCGTCTGCAGGCTCCAGATATCGAGCATGTTCGGATTTTCGCGAAGCAGATCCGTAGTAATCCGCAATGCCTCGGGATACTGCTGTTGCTTGAACGCGTAAAACGCCTTTCCAATGAGATTCGCTTTCCCGATATTTTCCTTGGGATCGGGAAGGACCGCATCGTTCAACGTTGTGACGGACGAGCCGACGTAACCGAGAGCGAGAAGTTGTTGTTTCTGTTCATCGTCAACGGCCGCCGGCGCCGTTGCGGCGTGAATGAAGGGTTGAATGCGCTCGCGCAGCGCTACGTAATCCCGGCGCTTCTCCATAAGAACGTTCTTACTCTCCGCTGGGTCGGCGACGACGTCGTAAAGCTCCGGCTTTGGGGAGTGTATGTAGTGATTCGTGCCGGCAATGATCGAGTGCATGTCACTCCACCCGAAATGAAGCCGCGGATAATAGGTCTCCGAGTAGATATCGCGTTCACCGGCAGCGTCACCATGTGCGATCCGGGCAAGGGAAATGCCCTCGCTCTTCGTAACGTCAAACGCCCCGGCAATGGTCGGAAAAATATCGATCAGTTGCACCGGCTTCGCAACGCTCATTCCCTTTTGCGCCGACCGTGAAAACTTGACGATGAGCGGAACCTGCAGCGTCTCACGGTACAGAAGAATTCCGTGTTCGTCCTCGCCATGATCGCCGAGTCCTTCCCCATGATCGGACATGAGAATAATGGTGGCCTGGTCATAGATGCCCTGTTCGCGCAGGAACGCAACGAATTTACCGACGACATCGTCGGCAGTAGCGACCTCTCCGTCATACGTGTTTCCATATTTGGATCGGAACGGGTCCGGCGGCTCGTAGGGCGTGTGCGGCTCATAGATGTGAAAGAAGAAAAAGAAAGGGACCGATTTGTGCTCGCCGATCCATTTCTCCGCAATGTGGCGCGTTTCCTCGCCACCGCGTTGCGCGCGGCCGATGCTCAACGCATTCATGTCGAAGTCGATGCTGTCATCCCAGAAGTCGAACCCACGCTTGATCCCGGTTTCTCCGCGCAATACGAGAGCAGAGACCGCACCGCCGGTGGCATAGCCTTTCGATTTTAGAAATTCGGCGATCGTCGGCACCTTGGGGTTGAGGTTGTAGCCGAGGTTGTCGCGGATGCCGTGCTCCGCGGGCAGCAGACCCGTAAAAACCGACGCGTGGGAGACAAGCGTGAGCGGACAGTGAGAGTAGGCCCGCTCGAACAGAACGGCGTCTTTGCGGAACCGATCGATGGCAGGCGTCTCGATTTTTGTATAGCCATACGCGGGCAGATGATCCGACCGGAGCGTGTCGATCGAGATGATGATGATCGGCCCCTTCGGATCGACCGCAGCCTGCCGGGAGCAAGCGATAAAAATAAAGAAAAGAGTGAAGAGTGCAGGGTGAAGGGTGAAAAGGTGCTTCCTGCTTCTTTCACTCTTCACTCTTCACCCTTCACTCTTTTTTTGTCACTTGATCGACTTCAAATACTCTTTCGCTTCTTTTGCCTGGTCGCTGTCGGGAGCGAGCTCGATCACTTTCTGGAGATCGGACTTTGCGTCACTGGCCTTTCCCGCCTGGATGGTGGCAAGGCCGCGATAGTAGTAGCCGTCGGCATCCTTCGGATTCGAATCGATGACTTTCGTGAAGTAGTCGCGGGCTGCCGCGGGCTGCTTCTTGTTCATCAGCACGATGCCGATGTTCGTCAGGGCGGTGGTGTCGACGGCGTCGGCCGGGAGCTTGTCGACGATCGCCTTCCCCTTCTCCAACTGACCGTCTTCGAGCAGCATGTTCGCGTAGAGCATGGCGTTGCGCACGTTGGCTGGATCGGCGGCGTAGACGTCGCTCATCGTGGCGACCGCCTTCTTCAGATCGCCGGCACCATAGTACGCGCGCGCCAGCGCAAAGCGGATCGGCATCACGGTCGGCAGCGCCGCGGACGCCTTCTCGTACGAGACCACGGCGTCCTTGAACTTCTTCGCCGTCAGCGCGAGGTTGCCCGCTTCAACAGCCTCGGCGATGTCTTTTGAGACAACCTGACCGCCGACCTTGACCTCTTCCACCGGCGGAGCTTCGGGAGCCGCAGCGGAGGAGGCAACGATGGCCGGCTCGATCTCGACCTTGCGCGGTGGAATGCGTGCCCCTTCCTGGATCGCGAGCGATCCCTGCGCGGTCACATATCCGGTCGCTTCGATATCGATGTTCCACGCTCCGGCCGCCAGACCCAGGACCGCCCACTTGCCGTTGTTATCGGTCGTGACGTCGGGGCCACCGCTTGCGCCCTTCTGGATGCGGAGCTTGACCGTCGCTCCTTTGACCGGAGCACCACTCTTCTTGTCGACCACCAGGCCGGTCAGCCGGTTATTGCCACGCCAGTCTTCGGACGCGGCGAGCGAAGCGGCAACGAACAGAAGCAGGGCGATGAGCGGGAGCGTTTTCTTCATGAGGACCTCCGGGTCGGATTCGTCCCGAAAAGAAATGCCCGCTGGGGGAAATTCCCCAGCGGGCATTCGGGACAGCGGGAATCCTGAAGTCTAGAAGTTGATCTTCGCGCCGAAACGCCATACGCGCGGAGACTGAAGTTCGGTGATGCGGTCGCCGGTGCCGGGGCCGCCGTTGGCCGCGGTGTCGAGCAACGTGTTCCGCTGCAGGACCGTCCGCTTGTTTGGCACGTTGAAGAGATCTGCCGATAGCGTGAGGCCTACGCGGTTCATGAATCGGAAATCCTTTGCGGCACGGAGGTCGAGCTCGTAGACGTTCGGGAAACGGGTGTTTCCAATCGGCTGGAGGATGACTTCCTTATCCGTATTAATACCATTGTTCGCGACACAATCAGTGGCCGACGGGCAAGCCAGACTGGCGGTTTCGCGGAATGGGCGCGGATAACCCTGGCGAGCCGTCAGACTGGCGCCAATGTTGAAGTCCCACGGCAACTGATAGAGACCGGTGATGTTCGTCTGCCACTTGGAGTTGATGAAAACGTTGCCGAACGAGCCGGAGCCGGCCGAGCGCTGCGTGAACTGGCCGCCGGGACAATTGCCGAGGAACGGCGTCGGATCGGGGTTCGCGGCCGCTCCGCAGTTCTCCGTCCAATCCGTAAAGGACACACTGCCGCGCATCATCCACTTATGCGACAGACGCTTTGTGGCGTTCAGCTCGACGCCCTTGTAACTTTGCGAGTAATCGGGACGGTTCGTCAACACGAAGAATGACGGGGTCGGGACGCCGGGCTTGAGGTCGTAGATCCCAACCGCGGGCAGCGTCTGCGAGTTGACCGGACCGGTGCCGGGTGTCGGATTGACGAAATTCGTGTCCGTGTGGCCCACGAGAACGTAGTCGTTTCTCGTGTACCAATTGTTTGATCCCTGCGTCTTTTCGGCGCGGGTAGTGAGCAGATTGTTGATCTTTCGATACGTGAGATTGGCACCGACCGAGAAATCGCTCATCAGCTCGCGATCGATTCCAAGAATGATCTCGTCCGAATGGGTCGGCTTCATGCCGTAGTCGACGCGCGTCGTGCTCGCCAGGGATGTCGGATTGGTAGGATCGAAGTAGTAGAACGTTCTGAAGCGGAGCAGCTCGTCGCGGGTGATGACGTGGTCGCCATTCTTGTCATCAGCCGTGAAGTAATCGTACGTGTAGCCGATGGGGTTGGCTCCCGAGACTGTCGAGCCCATCTGACTCACGTAACGGTTATAGCCAGCGCGGAGAAGCGTTTTCTTGTCAGCCCCCAACGCATAGGTGAGCCCGATGCGGGGCGACAGCGAGGTCCACTTCAGATCGCGCGAATCGCCGCCGTAGCTGAGCGCCGGCAGTGATGTCGTAATGAAACCCGCGGCATTGCACACGCCTTTTGATTTGGCAATCGGTCCGCAGGCAATCGTAAGGGGCGTTGCGAGGATCGGGTTGGCTGGAGCGGCCGAAGCCGTATTTCTGCTCTTCTGGCCGTCATAGCGGAGGCCGGCCTGCACGGTAAGGTTTCCCATCAGGATCGTGTCGCCGGCGTAAAGGTCCGTGTATTTTTCAGCATAGGCCAGGTTCTTGTCGCGCGAGAGAAGAACCTGCATGCACTGGACAGTAGCAGCCTGGCCCGCGGAGACGCAGTAACTCGCTGGACGCTGACGAACGAAACCGTTGTCCGCACCAGGCCACGAGCTCGACGACGAGACCGGCGTATCGCGATACCCGAATCCGAATTTCAACTCATGGTTCATCGAGCCCATGTCGAAGAACTTCGAGCCATCGACACGGTACTGTTTCTGGGGCCGGTCGGTGACGTACGAGACGAAGCTGTTGTGCCAGACGAGGGAAAGATCACGGAAAGGCGTCGGCGCGCTCACTCCGATCCCACCATTCGGAATCAAGCCGAACCCGCCGGAGATCTTCGACCACATGCCGGTCAGGTACAGACTCGAACCGAAGATCTGCGTGTCTTCAGCCTTGTAAACCTTCGTCGGACCGCTCTGGTGCCATGCGGTCTCAAATGGGCGCGTGGCCGAAAGATTACGGGCGTTCCGGACCTTGTCGCCAAACGTGTAGAAGCCTGTTGCGCTGTTGCTGGCGGTGAACTGTCCGTTCAGCTTTGCGTTTTTGTCGCGAAGGATGATGTTGTCGAACAGGTGTGCGGAGGTTGAGGAGGCCAGCGCGAGCTGGTCGGAAATCTTGTTCTCCGAAACAGCCACCCATGCCCAGAGATGATCCTTCCACACCGGGCCGCCAACCTCGGCGCCGTAATCGCGCACGTAGTTTATGGCGTTGGTCTGGCTCAGATACGTAGCTGCCTCGGCAGGAACCTGGGTGGATGCCTGATAGCTGCCGGGGGTGTAAAAGTCACGACCCGAACCGCGGAAATCGTTCGTGCCACGCTTCGTGACCATGTTGAGCTGCACGCCCGGCGTCATGATGCGCGGGTCGGAACCACCGGTGGTCACCTGCATCTCTTCGAACGAATCGAAGTCGAAGTAGAGCGGCGAGCTCCCGGTGGCGCCCATATCGGTGATGTTGACGCCGTCAACGTTCCAGGTGTTCTGGTCGGCTGTCGAGCCCTTTCCGATGTAAACCGACTGCTGGCCCGACTGGTTGCCGCCGACGTTGATGCGGTCGACCTGGACGGACGGAACGGACTGAAGAACCGTCCATGGGTCGCGCGAGGTGGGGATGCTTTCCATCTCCACTTTCGTCACGTTCGTCGATGTTCCCGACTTGCGGACGTCGAGCAGCGGCGCTTCCGCGGTGACGGTGATCGACTCCGCGACGGAGGGATTCAGCGTCATCGTGACGTCGGAATTACGGCCGACGTTGACACTGATGCCGGCTCGTGTCGAGGTCCCGTAGCCGGCCAGATCGGCTTTGAGCGTGTAGCTTCCCGGCGAAAGACTGATGAACCGGACGTCACCCTGCGCATCGCTGATCGCGGTTTGCGGAGCGCCGACACCGGAGAGTACGACGGTTACGCCCGGGAGCGCGGTTCCGTCCTTCGCCTGGACTTTGCCGTAGATGTTGCCTGTCTGGAATTGAGCGAACGCGCTGACGGCGAGCAGCGAGACGCAGACTGCGATGACCCATAACCTTGGAGATTGGGAACGTTTCATAGTGGCTCCTTTCTCAATTGTGGCCTGTCGTTGGGTTGCAGTGCAGAAGGCCGGCCTCTTCGCCGATCTACTGCAAGTTCATTTGATTCATGGGTTTAGACGCCGACCGGAGAATGCCGCGGAGGCATGGGATTCAATCCATTGGTCCAGCACGCACCGTTTGTTGAATCCGCCCGGCAGAATCACCGGCAGCAGCCTAGCAAACTTTCGGTGACGGTGTAAAACGAAAAACGGCCCGCCGGAGGACCCGGCCGGCCGTTCTTTCGAGAGTTTGATTCGAAACTTAGAAGTTGAACTTCGCGCCGAGACGCCGATGCGAGGCGACTGCAGCTCGGTAATGCGGTTGCCGCCGCCGCGTGAGGTGTTGCCCGCCGCGGCATTGTTGATGACCAGTCCTTCGCGCTGCAGGACCGTGCGTTTGTTCGGGGCGTTGAACAGATCGCCCGAGAGCGTCATGCCGACGCGGTTCATGAAACGGAAATCCTTGGCGAGGCGGAGATCCAGTTCGTAAACGTTGTCGAAGCGGATGTCGCCGATCGGATCGAGGATCACCGTAATGGTTCCTCCATTCAAAGCGGACACGCTCGAACGGTACGGCTGGGCATAACCCTGGCGAGCGCTGAGGCTGGCGCCGAGGTTGATGTCCCTCGGCATGATGTACGCGCCGGTGAGGTGGGCCGGCGGGCCCGCGGCGGATTCAGTCCACCGTCGTTTGCCGTCCGTTTTACGAATTGGAATTGGGAGCGATTGCCGCGCAGTCTAGCAAACTTTTGGCAACAAAATGACAAACGCCGCGAATTTCTTCGCGGCGTTTGAGGCCTGCCTTCCGGCTGCCTACGAGGTTAGCTGTCGGATTCGGACTGGAAGCCCTACCAGCTTCTGGCTGGATTCACCCCGGACGGTGGCAAGCCGTCGCTCAATTGGTTCCCCCGTTCCTCGGCGCCGAGGATTAGGCCGGCAAGCCGCCACGCGTAGGCGGCACGGGGGAGTGTACGAGTTCGCGCGCGGATGTCAATCGAAGGATGAACGATGAGGGACGAGGGACGAGGGACGAGGGACGAGGGACGAGGGACTGTACGGCCGCCGGAATCGCTCCCGGCGGCCGTGTGAGATTGCGTGGGAAATCGTTACTTCAACGGCGCCGCGGTCCCCGCCTTCGCGAAGTCGCCGGCTTTGATGATCGTGATCTTTGCCGGGTCGATCCACTTGCGGAGGGCGGCATTCACCTCGTCCAACGTCAGGCCGGCCACTTTCTGCTCGAACTGCGCGTCCCATTGCATTGTGCGGTGGGCGTACAACTCGCTGGCCAGGGCGCGTGCGAGTGCAGCATCCTGCGCACGTTGCACTTTGCGCGATTCGAGGTAGCCCTTCTTGGCCTCGTCGACCTCCTGCTGCGTGAAGCCGTCTTTCAGCGCGCGGGCGATTTCTTCGCGGAAGGCTGTCTCCAGCTTCGCGGCATTCTGCGGCGCGTAGATGGCGAATGTGGTGAAGTTGCCGGCCTTGTCGAAGGAGCTGACGTTCATGAAGGAGCCGACCCCGTAGCTGAGGCCTTCTTTCTGGCGGATGCGACTGCCGAGGCGCGAGTAGAGACCGCCGCCGCCGAGGATGGAGTTGGCGATGACGAGAGCCGGGTAGCCGGGGTCGTCGTCGCGAAGACTAAGATTGAATCCGGCCAGGAAGAGGGCGTTGGCTTTGTCCGGCGTCTCGAAGGACTTGTTGACCGGCGCGATGTCCTGATAGAGGCGCGGCACGCGCGTGAAGGCGGTACTGCTCTTCCAGTTGCCGAAAAGCTCCGTCGCTTGCGCCGTGAGCGCCTTCGGATCGAAGTCGCCGACGACGGCCAGCTCGCCGGCCGAGGCGCCTATGAACGATTTGTAGAAGCTCTTGATGTTCTCGAGCGTCAGCGCGTTGACTGTGGCGATGTCCTCTTCCGGGGTGCTGACGTAGCGGACGTCGCCTTTCGGATAGTCATTCATGTGGCGGCTGAACGCCGTCTGGGCCACAGCCTGCGGATCGGTGCGCTGTTCTTCCACTCGGGTCAGCATCTCCTGCTTCCAGGTATCGAGCTCGCTCTGCGGGAATGACGGCGACGTGAGGATCTCGGCGACGAGGGCCATCACGGCCGGCAGATTGTCGTGCGTGGTCTCGACGTTGACGCTCACCGACGCCGGTGCTGCCTGGACGTTGACGCGCGCTTTGAGCCGGTCGAATTCATCCTTGAGCTGCTGGCGGGTGTGCTTGGTGGTTCCGCGCTGCAGCATCTCGCCCATCGCCTCCGCGGTATCGCCGAGGTTCATGAGCGACTTCTCGTCGCCGAAGCGGATGGTGAGATTAGCCACCACCGAGTTGCCGCGGGTCTTCTTCGGCAGCAGCGCAAGTTGGAGTCCCGAGGGGAGCACCGAGCGTGTGGTGCGCGACTCGATGTTGGCCGGCGAAGCATCGAACGCCTCGCCCGCGGCGACCGGCGCGTCTCCCTTGTAGTTGTCGACCAGCGAGGCGATGGACGGCGTGGGCGGAATCTGCGTGCGGTCCGGTTTCGCATCGGGGATGAACTCGCCGACGGTACGGTTGGACGGCTTGAGATACGCCGCCGCGACGCGCTGCACGTCTTCGGGCGTGACCTTGCGGAGGTTGTCGCGATTGATGAAGAAGAGGCGCCAGTCTCCGGCGCCGATCAATTCGCTCATCGCGAGGCCGACGCGGTCGGGGGCGTTGAGGGCCAGCTCGATGTTCTTGAGCAGCGCCGTTTTGGCGCGGTCGACTTCTTCCTTCGAAACGGGAGTCGTTTTGAGCGCCTCGATGGTGGCCGACATCGTGTCGCGCGCGGCATCGAGCGACTGCTCCTGTCGCACCGAGGACTGGAACGCGAGGAAGGCCGGATCGTGCATCTCCAGCAGATCGCTGCCGACGTCCGTCGCTTTCTTCGTCTCGACCAGCGCCTTGTAGAGCCGTCCCGACGGAGTGTCGGCGAGGATGCGAGCCAGGACCTGTACCGCCGCGTAATCGGGATGGGCGGTGGCGGGGACGTGGTAGACCATGCAGACCGACTGCACATCGCCGACGCGGCGGAGGATGACCGAACGCTCGCCGTCCTGAACCGGCTCGACGGTGTAGGTCGGCTGGAGTTTGCGCGTCGGGCGCGGGATCGAGCCGAACGCCGAATTCACCTGCGCCAGCGCTTTGGCCTCATCAAACTTGCCCGCGATCAGCAGCACGGCGTTGTCCGGCTGGTAGTAGTTCCGATAGAAGGCCTGCAGCCGGTCGATGGGAACGCGCTCGATGTCCTCGCGCGAACCGATGGTGGAGTGGCCGTAGTTGTGCCAGAGGTAGGCGGTGGAGAGGACGCGCTCCTCGAGGATGTTGGCGGGATCGTTCTCCCCCGCTTCGAACTCGTTGCGGACGACCGTCATCTCCGAGTCGAGATCCTTCTTTGCGATGAAGGAGTTGATCATCCGATCCGCTTCGAGATCGAGCGCGAACTTCAGATTCGCTTCCGTGGCAGGCAACACCTCGAAGTAGTTGGTGCGGTCGAACCAGGTGGAGGCGTTGTAGTTCGCTCCATGCGCCTTCATCTCCTGCGGAATGATTTTGTGCGTAGGCGTCCCCTTGAAGGCCATGTGCTCGAGCAGATGCGCCATCCCGGTCTCGCCATACCCCTCATGCCGCGACCCGACGGTGTACGTAAGGTTGACGGTGACGGTGGCCTTGGTGGCGTCGGGGAAGAGCAGCACGCGGAGCCCGTTCGACAGCCGGTACTCGGTGATCCCCTCCACCGACGTGACCTTCACCGGCGCTGTCGCGGACGCCGCCGGTTTCGCCTTCGTCTCGCCGTGCGAGGCGCCGGCCACGAACAGCAGCAGCGGAAGCAGAATCGCCCGATAGTTTCTCGTCATCAAAATTTCTCCCTGTTGGTTTGATTCGCGATCGTTGGACAGAGTCCCGGCGAACGGCCGGGAGAGTCGCGTGCAAGACCATACGATAGCTCGGGAAAAAGGTTTTGCGGAGGCGGTAGCTTGGCGCCCAAACGTTTCATTTTGCTCAGCGGACCTGAAGTCATGTCGTCTGCGATGGCTTATCGATTTCACGCAACGCGGATTCGAGCATGTCGATCTGCCTAAACTGGAGGGACGCATCCACGCCGTCGTTCCGGATGTCATCGAGCGCCGCGAGCAGGTGTCTCTTCTTTGCACGTAGCGACGTCAACGTGTCAACTTTGTCGAGGACAGCCATAACCTCCAAACGGGACGCTTCAATGCGAAGGTGTTGCTTCACTTCATCACTGCTGATTGTCTTCAGTGCAGTATCGAGAGCTGCTCTTCTGGACGCAGTTCCTTTCAATGATTCGAGCTTGGCCAGGCATCCCACGACTTGCTCGTCTTCGCTGGGATCGTCGGAAGCGACGGTGATCTGCACCGTGCCGCTGGCGGGGAAGGTCAGGTCGATTGCGCCGCTGGCCGTAGCAATACGGCCGGCGGGAACGCGCGCGAGCCTTGCCGCGCGCTGAATGACGCTGTACCAATTCTCAGAGGACCCGGAGGAAATACATCCCTCCGGGTCCTTTCAAAGAACGGGTCAGCGATCCCGTTGTCCGCGCGTTTCCACGGCGAACGCGGCGGTTTTCGCACTCGCAGCGAGGGGACTGGCATAGGAACGGGTGGCTTGATTTACCTGCGCCCAGTTGCGGAGCGCTTGCGCCACATCCAGCCTTGTGGAGTTCCCGAGTGCCTGGAGAATTGTCCGCGCCATTTTCGTCTCCCGGCCGCCCGCTACAGCATCCGGCGCCGGAAGGGCGTGTAATAGCAGCGTAGTGAACTGCGCCTTCTCCTCAGACGTGAAGCGGTTGTCAGTGGCCGACAGCCAATAGCCGAGAGCGCGAAACGCCTCGATTTGCGGATCGTGCAGTTGCTCGCCGGGCTGTTGTGTGGACGCCATGTCAAGGACGCGGCTCTTGACCGTAGGGCCTAGTTTCGAGATCGCGAGCCCGTTACCGTGCTTGAGGATCATGCCGGTGTACTGGACGTCACGTTCGGCGTCAACGATCGCGTCGAGGTAGTTGCGGATCGTGTTGTGTTCCTCTTCGCTTACGCAGCCGTCACCGGATCCGGCACGCCCGTTTGTCCAAATCGCGCAGAGGCGGTCGTAGTCGAGTGAGAGTTTGCCATCGATGTAGGCGAAAACGGCGTCCCGGCTCTCGGCGTCAGCCGGTCCAGCCGGGTTGGCTTTCATGACCGTAGCGAAGACACGTGCGGCCGCCGTCCACTCCGCATGGGATGCTGTGTAGGGATGGCTGAAAGGGTTCAGCAGCGCGGAGTCTTTGCCAAGACTGCCGTCCTGGCGTGTTGATGCAGCGAAGGCAGTACAGGCGAAGACCAGGGTTAGTCCGAGAAAAAACCGTCGCATCATGGTTGGCATTGTCCTTCCTTTTTTGATCGAATTCATGGCGTAACCTCGGCGGGGTTGCACGTGCCGTAATCTGCGGGCTGGTTAGCTGCTTTTCCGAAGTCCAGATGGACGTGGTCCGGCGTTCCGCGACTGACGAGTTCCGACCACGGTTCATGTTGGCGTGAACGGTCGTGCTTGACGCGCTCGCGACTCCCGCGGTCGATGATGTCTCAACCTGCTTTCGGAACGCAACACGATCGCCGGTTGGATCAATCGTCAGGATGCCGTCCACGACACCCACGATTGGGCTGTCAGCCGCCAGGTGCGACGTACCGGCTGCTGTTACCACGAGACGAGAAGGGAGTATTTGAGCGAGTCGCCCAGTGACACCGAGCGGGAGGTCCAGTTCCCACAGGAGTGCCTTCCCTTCGGACTCTCCGACCCGGACGCCGGGACCGACATTGCGATACTTAATACTGATCGTCCTTCCGTTCGCATGGAGTTGCACCTCAGACGGTGTGTCGACTTCGCCTGCCTCCCAGCCGGCTGCGAGCCCCAAGTCGGCTGCGACGGCGTCAAGAAGCATGGCTTGTCGGCCCATAGCTCGCGCATGTGGCAGCACCGTTCCCGAAGCGCGTGCTACTCCTCGCGCGCATCGAGCACTTGCTGCGTCGCCGAACCGTCGGGCAACACCGAAGTGTCGATCGACCACCGGCCAAAAAATCGTACAGGAACGGCATATGGTTCTGCCGACCAATCGTACGAAACGGCTTCCTTCCCCGCGATGCTCACATTCGTCAGCCGACCGTCACTGTTACTCACGTACGTAATCGTCGGCAGGCCAACGTACGTGAGTTGCCGCACGGCGCCTCCGGGTTTTGCGGCAAACGCCGCTGCCGCGACCATCGCAGCCAGCCCACTGAAAAAAAACTGCTTCTTCATCAACGTCCTCCCTTTATGTGGTGGCGGGTTTTCCCCACCTCCACACCATGAGAGTGACGCGGTTCCCCAATTCCACCCCGCATGATAGTACTTAAAACAGGAAAGCACGCGGCTATGCGAAATAAGTATCTTCGGCTCCAACGAGAAAACCAAGAAAACCAAGGGCCAGACCTTCGTTCTTCGCAGTCTGAACGTCCGCGACCATAGACCACCGACCGGTGAATCGATGAAGCGCGTCGAGGTAGCGATCAGGGAAGAAGCGCAAAGGCTCGTACGTGTTTCGGGCGGACGACCGTGAAGTGGCGGCGATCCAGAGTGGCGATGACCTCAATGCCGAGTCTTTCGGCGAGTGCCACGACGGAGGCGTCAACCGTCCCGAGGGATAGATCGTGATAGCGGGCTACGAGCTCCGCGATGCGCATCCAATCCCCTGGCAGAACCGGCGCGGTGGTAAAGTTTCCGGCTGAAAAATCGCCGAGGAAGCGCACTTCTGCTTCCCATCCGAGACGGGTTTCGAGGAGGTAAGCGACTTCGGTGATGACGAGCTCGGGGATGAGCAGAGGTCCCGGATACGACTCGAGAAGTTGCAAGCTCGCTTCGTGGTCGCCGTCGTCCTCGTCGACGTAGGCGTAAAGCGGTCCCGCATCGACGATCAGCGTGATCGGCGAGCCTCCTGCCGGATGATCGCCTCGATGCGCCGGGCCGTGTCACCACTTCCGCTTCGTCCCGCTTTGGCCGCGATCAGTCGCCGTCCGGCGACGCCGCCCACGTGCGCCTGGATCGCTTCCCGCGTGACCTCTCCGATCGTGCTCCCCCGACGCGCGGCCTCATGTCGCAACTTTGCATCGAGATCATCGGGAAGCTTGACTGTCGTGCGCCGCATAGTATGCCAGCATACCGGAGGCAGTTGCGAACATCAACAGGCGCCTTCACTGACTTCGCGAGGCGGGTAGATGGATCCCGAAATTGAACCGCCGACACGAGGATTTTCAATCCTCGCCCTCGCCGAGTCGGATCAGCGATCGTCGCGCTGGTCCTCGGATTGCCGAGCGTCGCCAGTCACTCTCCATCGATCGGCACCCAATTCCCGCCCTGCTTCACGTCGATCTCGAGGATCGGGTGAATCCCACAGCGAGGCTCGTGTCGCGTGGAGGATCTTGTCCGCATGATTCTTACGGTTGTGCAACTGCTCGGGATGATCCTCGTCGAACGTACGCCAGCCGCGGATGCGGACTCACCCGTTGAGCTTGAGCTTCTTCATCGCCGGAAGGGTGAAGTCAGACAGCAAGTCGCCGGGGACGATCTGCAACGCGAAAGAGAGTTTAAGGATGATCGTCAGGCTGGGCACGTGCTCACCTCGCTCGATGTGGCTGACATAACTGCTCGCGATGCCTGCAAGGCCGGCGAGGCCATCCTGAGTCAGGCCGCGCTTCTCGCCACCGTTTCATTGCCGCGCCGCCGCCGCCCACGTAACATACGGTCCAGTAAGTTCAAAGAGCGCCCAGCCACAAAAGCGCGCCGGACGCTTTGAGTGCGTTCAGTGCTCGGCAGGCGCCACGACGGTCACTTCCTGGGTGTCGTTATTGGTAATGGTAGCGAATGCCCAGATCGTCGCTCCCGGCGTTGCGGAGCGAACTTCGAGCCGCATGAGAGGCGGCGGCGCACCATTCGTAACGGTCGTGAAGTCACTGAGGAAAAAATAGTTCGGACTTACATCCGGCGGCTGCACATAGTGTGGCAGCCAATCAGGTGCCGCCGCTTTCGGCAAGGTAATGGTCTGCGTTCCGAGGAGCGTATCCTCGAAAGACGGATTGCTCGCGAATTTCGTATTCATCGCGAAGGCCTGTACCGTCACCTGCACCGGGATGTTGGTGTTCAGCGAATAGAAACGCACGTTGACGCGAAAGTTTGGATCCTGTCCCGGTAACGCCAGGAGTGTCACGGCGTCTGTGAAGCGATTCTCCGGGACGATGGGCAAGATACTCCCCCACGCCTTGTCCTGACGGCTCAGGTCGTGGACGCGGAGCGAGGCACGAATCGCATCGGCGTACTGATCCTCGATGCGCAGGATTACTCCGTTGCGCGATGGAGCATCCCTGGAGAACCACGTCGTGTAGATACGCGCTGGCACGGTGACGTGCGGTGCCAGGATCTCATCGGGCAGCTCGCAGCCGTCGGCTGAACAGTTCAGGCTGCGCCACACCGGATTCACATACGCTGGCGACGAACCTTCGTTCGTGAGGAGCAAGACTGTCTCCCAGCGTGAACCATTCGCGCCGGGGACAGAAGAGGGACCGTCGGCGACAACCGGAAGAAGCACCCGGCGGTATTGCACGCCTGGAATTTGAGCATACGTCATCGGGACAATGAGGAGAACTGCGAGAAGAAGGCACCGCGCCGAACGAGTCATGGGAGCTTTTTTCCTTCCGATTTAAGGGTACTCCGTTGAGCACGTGGATTGCCCGTACATTCGTGCAACGAGCTTGTTATTCGTTCCAGAGGGCTCAATGGCCGATGAGGGCAATGCGCTGGAGCTTTGCAGCGCGCTCCATGCGGCGGCAGGTGTCATCGTGCCGTAGTGCTGCTGGAGACGAGCGATCAACCCGGCAACGATCGGTGCAGAAAAGGACGTTCCGGAAAGCTGGTTCGTCGCGGTCGTCGCGGTTGTTGAGGTCACCCACGCGCCCGTGATGTTGGATGCGGAGGCGTAGATATCCACGGTGTCCCCGTAGTTCGACCCTTTGGTATGCGTGTTGCCGCAGCCGTCTGCGACGGTGGCGAATTCCGACCACAACGCGTCAGTATTGTCGACTCCACCGACGGAGATTACGTGGCCGCCCGAGGAGAAGTTCGCGGAATTGTGGTACGCCATGCGTGCCGGCGTCGTATCGCCAGCGTTGCTGCTCAGGTTGTTTGCGGAGACCACGACAGGGATGCCGTCCCAGTTGTAATCCGCATACCCGGTCTCGTGGACTACATACGGCGTGTAGAACAACCCTGTGGATGAGTTGTAACCATAACCGAGCAGGGCGTCGATCTCGTTTTCGAGATAGCTTGCCTGCGTCTGCGTGATGGTGGTCTGCGGGAAGCTACTCGCGCATGAGTCGCTGACAAACTGAAAGACACTCATGCTGAGCACTGCCGGCCTGTTCGCGCGGTACGGATTGTAGTGGCTCATGATCCAGTCGATGGCATAGTTGAGGTAGACCGTCGTCGTCGTGAAGTCACTGCACTTGAAGATCCTCAGCGGCACAATGGATGCGCCCTTTGCGACCCCATACGTGTTGCCCGCGAGAATCGACGCGGTCATCGTGCCGTGGTTATAGGCGCAGGGCGTGTAATTGGGGTAGGTGCCGGTGAACGGGAAGTACCCATAATCGGAGGAGTCGCCTGTCTTCACGAGGTAGTCGCCAGACCCGGATGTCCATGAGTTGCCCGGCAGCACGCGCGAGGCGCCATTCGTCTGGAACTCGCTGTGATCGACCCATACGCCGGTATCGATCATGTACGCGGTGACGTCGGCGGCTTTCTCGCAGTACCAGTACTTCCCATCGTAGGAGCTGTCGAGCCGATCGAGCCAGTAGCCGGCACTTGTCTGCTCACTTGAGAGGTGGACTACCGCAACCTCTTCGACGAATCGCACCATCGGGTCGTGGGAGAGCGCTGCCGCTTGTGCGTCGGTCATGGAGATCGCGAAGCCGGTGCTGGCTGCCTGGAACTCGCGATCGACCTTGCCGCCGAAACGGTGCACGAGCGACGCAGCCGTGGCCTTCACGTTGCGACCGGGCTCATTTTTGAGCATGACGAGGTATTGCCCGCGGATCGGTTCGCGCATGCGCCGGATGTGACCTTCACCAGCATAAAGGCCTGATGTCAGGATGGCAACGAGGATTCCGAAAACTACTGCGATTCGTCTCATATTCGCTCCTTCTTCCGTACACGGATCGGTAGTCGCCGGTGATGTGCTGCTTGGCTTCTCTTCCGTAAGTGCTGACTGACCGCCGTACACAAGTAGGAGTGACACGCCACGATTTTTTCTACCCCAAAGAGCAACTTTTGACCGCCGGCGCTGTAGATTGGGAGCCAACGCAAGGGTTTCGACGACAACCGCTCAAACTGGTCTACGTCTCGAAAGAGCGTAGGGAGGGGGAGGTCGGATGCGAAAGGCGTACGACAAAGTTGCAAACTTGCCGCGCATGATCCTCTGATCGCTCGTGGGCTGGCGCTTCTCTTCGACCTTCCGCCTCACCCATTCAGCTTCAACTTCTTCATCGTGGGGAACGTGAAGTCGGACAGCAAGTCGCCGGGGAGAATCTGCAACGCGAAAGAGAGTTTAAGGATGATCGTCAGGCTGGGCGCGTGCTCACCGCGCTCGATGTGGCTGACATAACTGCTCGCGATGCCTGCGAGTCCGGCGAGTCCATCCTGAGTCAGGCCGCGCTTCTCGCGCCAGCGTTTCATCGCGGCGCCGAAAATCTTTGCCTCACCTGCTGAAGATTTCATGGAACTTTTGCTCCAAACGCCTTGACGCTGCGCCTTTTTGACTGTTACTATTTCGCTAGTTGCATATCACTAGTCAATTACCGACAGACGCACACACGCCGGAGATCATGCCATGACCGAAGCCGCTGCGCACATCCGCCGCCTCTTCCTCGATCCGAAGGATACCTACTCCGACGCCGAAGCCGCCGAGATTTTCGGAATGGCGTTGCTCGACTTGACCGGACGGATCGAAAGCGGTGAGGTGGAAGGCACCCGGACCTGCGGCGGCATGACCGTATCCCGCAAAGAGTTGATCTCCTTCGCTATGGACTACTGGCCGCAGGAAGCCATCGAAGAAGCCCTCGGCGACGACCTGGCGAAAATCATGCCCAAGTTCCTCCGCCTCGCCGACCTGCACGTACGCATCCCCTGTTACGAGATCCTCGCTCTGGAACAGCTCGCGGAGCGCGACGGCAAGTCCGTCGACGCCGTCCTCGCGCGCGAGTTGCGCGACGTTGTCTCCGCCGAATCGGATTTCCTCACGGCGAACCTCCCGTGCTTCACAGCTACGCTGAACTGGCCACAGTAGCGATCGACGAAGCCCGACTATCTACGCTGCACGCTTAGTTGCGCAGGGGGCGTAACACTCGCGGTCACCCGCTAACACAAAGAAAGGTATCGTGTTTAATCTGCCACTTCGGCGCGCTGAACCCATGAATGCGCGACCCAAGCGACGATGGGACACCGGTGGCGGTGGACCCGGTGTCCCATCGTGTTATTTCTTCTTCGCGGGACGATGTTCTGTCTCAGTTGTGCGCGGATGTCCCTTGACGTAGCCCTTGTCCACGAACTGGCCGGAATCTGAGTCACGATAGACCGTACGACTTCCTCCACCGCCTCCGCCGCCACTCTTGCTGCTTCCACCCTTTGTCGCCATTGCTGGCCTCCTTTCGTTTTGAACCGGGTGAGAATGCCTTTCGGACCCGGCTTCTTTCCGCCGATCTTCGGCGTCAATCACGTTCGTCGTTTGCGATCACTTCCTTGCTGACGACCTCAAGGCGCGTTGTCGCAAGATCTTGTTGAAAAATCACTAAATTCACCCCCGCAAGATTACGCGCGGAGGGTACAAGCAGGCCGTCGTGACCGAGCCAGTTGACCGCGCCCCCGATCATGCGGCAGGGCCCGTGATCATCCGCGCACAAAACAGGACGCGTGACGCCGAGCCTGTCGAGGACGCCCGCTCGCGTCAGATTGACGACACTTGCAAGCGAAACTTGGAGCGTATACAGCACGCGTTCCGCCTTCGGTGGCACCGGTTGCACCGACATGTAGTACTCCGCCTCTGCAAGAACCGTCTCTCGCTCGCAGCTAGTGTAGATTGCTGCCACGGACGGCCCGTTCCATCGCGCGCCGGTCGTGTTTGTTCGAACCGGATCGTGGGCGCCGAACACGTGTCGATAAACAGTTCCTTCCCATGCCGAGACTGCCGCGTCCTGCAGGATGTCCAACATTTCAGGTGCGTAAATCATCGTTATAGGTAGGCACCTGAGCGAAGTTGGTCGAGGAGTGCAAAAACATCCGCTGTCTTGCTGTTCTGAATCCGAGCAGCTGCGGTTTCACCGCCAAGTAGTCGGTGGGGGCTGAACAGCCACAACTTCGCCTCCTCCGGCGAATAGAACTCCGACAATTCCGTAAGGAAGAACTCGAGTTCGAGCAGCCGTTGCAGCCGTTCACGATGAGGGTCGATCTTCCCTGTCGTCCAGCGCGAAACCGTCTCGGGAGTGGTGTCGAGGAGCTGCGCAACGTCCCTCCCCGTAATGCCGCCGAGCTCCTTTATTTTCTCGAGGCGTTCTGCAAGTGCTGTAGCCATGTTCGTCACCGTCTCCTTTGTGTTGTGTGTAGTGTGGGTGTGTGAGTGAGTGAGTGAGTGACAGGGTGTAGTTGTGTGGCCGATTTGTTACGCTCCTCGTCTCGTCTGAATCCGTTTTCCCTCCAGCACCGCGGAGAAGCTCGCCGGTATGCCTTCCTCCAAAATCGCACCAAGGACAGTGCGGAGCACATCGAGCCTTTACCGTGTCGCAACAAGAGCGGGCTCAAGTCTCACGGCTTTGGCCATCCTATCGGTAGCAGGCCGCAATATTTCCTCCATGTACCGGGCGGCACGGAGCGTCTCTGGCAATGCACTCAGACGCGCCACCTCAGTCGTCCTTCGCCGAAGAAAATGCCGTTTCGGATTCTCCAGTGTGTCATCGGAGCCACGCGGACAGCAGCGATCTTCCTTGCATGCCAAATAGGCACGCGCGGTGCGATTTTCGAAAAGCGGGCGAGCCTGTTTCATGGAAAGGAAAGCCTGCAACTCGTGTAGATATACGCGAGCGAGAGGAGAAAATGCTTTGCCACTCTTTCGGGACGAAAGAAGGTTGTTCGCATCAAAGTGCTCGCCAACGGTGATGCCGCTCTCGATGCCGCCCACCGCTCCGAATGCGAGCAGCGCCAGACCAACAGTGCCTGATTTCTCGGCAACGAGCGGAAGCGCCGACGGGTGCAGGTCTGCGCAAGCACGGATGTATTTCCGAACGACACGCGCGCCGCTGCGGGCGCCAAACGGGTGGACGCGTAGCCAAATCGCGTCCGCGGGAAGGGATTGGAAACTGAGACGCAATTGCTCCCGTTGCCGCGGATCGAAGAACGCGTCGCTCTTGAGTGCCAGCCGATAGTAAATCGGCATGAACGACAACCCCGCTTTGTCGAGTTCCTCTCGTAATGCAATCGTTAGGTCATGGTCGATGCCAAACCAGGGATCTGCGATGCCGTCGGCGAGATAATGCGTCGGCGCAACAATGCTCGTGAAGTTTCTTTGCTGCGCGTACTCCACGATCGTCTTCACCCAATCCCGCCCTGCCGTTCCGCCAAGCTGATCCGGCTGATGCAAACGATCGCCGGCCCAAGGGAGAGAGCAGCGCGAACCTACAAAACCTCCCGGGAGTGCCAGCTCCATTGCACGCGTGTCTAAGACCGCTTGAAGCTTTCGTTCACAGACCTCCTCGCGCAACTCCGCCTGCATCGCATCTAGTGTCGGGTCGAAAACGACGCCCGATAAGCCTGCAGGGATACCTTCGGCGAGAAACGCAAACAGTGATTTGTGATCGACACGACTCGGTCGGAAGTACGTACCGAGCTGCGGCGGAACAAGACGAATACGACGGGGAATCAGGGGTGTGTCCATCGCGGCTCCTTGACGAGAACGTTGATCGTTCAATTGACATTCTCGTTGACAGAGCGAGTGCTGTCAAGCCTATTCGTAAGGAACGATACCTTGCACCGCCGCGCTTGTTGAGGCTAGCCCAAGACCCGTACGGCATGGGTACCAGCAGCGTAAGGGTGGGAGCCGGGGCCCGCTTGCGCGGGCTCCGGCTCTACTGCTTGTGGTTACCGCTTGCGCACGCGGCGGCGCAGAGGGATGCGGATGCGCATCGTCTCCACGACCGTCAGCCAGGGGAATCGGCGGGCGTACGCCGCCGTCACGAACCGGCCGTGGCCGGCGTGAAGGGCGACTTTCTGGATGAAGATCATGACGTTCTCCTTTCGTTGGGTGATGTGCAGCTTCACGCCCGGAGCTTCGGTTCCGTCGTGCTGACCGGGGCTTCATCGCCGACAGCGAGGTCCCCTTCCCCGCTTTGAAGCTGGCGGTGACCTGATCGAGCGTTACGACCAGGACGCTCACGATCGCTCGCCATTTGGCCGGAATGATGGGGATCGGGCCGACGGCGACCAGGAACGAACGCGCCGCCGTGTAGGCCGCAATCAGACGCCGCGCGCAGTGCGCCCACGTGACCTGGTACAGATCAATGCTGGCGACGCCGCAGCGGCGAGGACCCTTCGCTGTGCTCAGGGGGCAGGCTCTGCCGAGCCAGCCCAGCGTTCCTCCCGTGAACGCCCGTTGCTCCCAGCCTCCGGCTGTCACGCCGAAGCTCGCCGGTACGGACCAAGGGGATTCCTCACGACATCGCAACCGTGATCCCGGCCGCTTCGGCGGCTGCCAGGACATCGTGATAGTCCGCGCTTGGCGGGTACAACGACCGTGGTGCCGCAATCACCTCCAGCTCGTGCCGCTGGACTCGCGTTCCGAAGAGCACGATCGCCTCCGATGAATCGTGCTGACGGGACATCCAGATCAGCCCGTCCGCGCCGGCTACCGCATCGTGGAACGCAACGCCCCACGCGCGGGTCTTCGGATATTGATCCGCATCGGTGTCGATGATCTGCGCACGCGTGAGATTGCACTTCCTCAGGCCGAAACCGCGGAGCTGCACAAGGCGCAAGGGACGCGTGGGACGCAGCGTGCAGGCGAGCATCGGCATGAGCGACGATCGCGCAACCATCCGCGCGGCTCCCGTGATCGGCACGTTGTGAAAAACCGTCTCCGACAATGCGCCGTCGAACGTATTCGACCCATAGATCGTCGGGATCGATGCGCCGGAACGTTTCACGAGAGGATGAAAACGCCCGCCACCCTTCCCCGGATTGAATTCGCTTGCGCCGAACGTGGAGTCGTGAACACGGATGATCGCTTTGCCGGCATCCCACTGTTCCACGTTGTACTCGACGTCGAACGGTTCGGGCGGCGGCGAAAGGCTAGAAGAACTGATTCTCCGCCTCGCGTTCCGCTGCGGTGATCACCTCGACCGGCTCCTCGGAGAGCAGATCGACCGGCCGTCGACCGGCCAGCCAGCCGTTGTTGGCGGTGAACCAGAGAGCGAGCTCCCACGGCTCGCGTTTGCTGCCGAGGATCCCAAGAATCTGCGCAATCAATTCGAGAGGCTGACCGTCTTCTTTGAACTGAAATCCGGGAAAGTAGTTCGTTCCCTGATGAGACACGGCAAAGATTCGGCCATCGCTCTTCCATCGATGCGCAAGCGCCGCGCGGTTCGGCGATCGCGATCCAACGTTCTCCCCGATCTGAGCGCTGGTCATGGCCCCGAATTCACGTAGCAGCGCATCACGAGCCGAAGCGTTGCGGCGAGCCTGGAGCACCTGAGCGGGCAGCGGTACCGCGGCCTGCGGCGTCATTGCCTCGATGAGTTGCTCCATTTGCTGCTTCATGGCGAGACGCCGCATGTAGATGCTCTTGAGGATCGCAATCAGTTTGAGCCGCAGCGGATCGCGGGAGCGATCGAACTCCAAAAGCGGGCTATCCCGAACCGAGACCAGCGCAAGCGTGTTTTTGACGGTCACGTATGCGAATCCGTGCTGTCGGACCGCCTCGCCTATGGCTGCGACCTGCGGAACGGTGATCCCTTTGAAATCGAGGAGGAAAGCGGCGAGAGCACGCTGCCCCTCATCCTCGCTCAGCGGTGTTGCGGCTCGTTCTTCACGGTATTCCATAGGCCAATTGATTGCGTTGAGAGTACAACAGAACCCTTACGCGATCAACGAACGGTACGCAAGTTCTGTTCCGGGAGGGGTGTGAAATGGTGCTCGCCCGGGCAGCGGTCGAAGGAGACAAAACCGGAGCCCGCTTGCGCGGGCCCCGGCTCTACTGCTTGTGGATTACCGCTTCCGCAGGCGGCGGCGCGGAGGGATGCGGATGCGCATCGTCTCCACGACCGTCAGCCAGGGGAATCGGCGGGC
>ERZ1739052.4-NODE-4-length-37263-cov-10.663943_pt1 | contig 37263 bp, 35 predicted proteins | sample MGYA00581761_ERZ1739052 | MGnify/ENA primary metagenome ERZ1739052 (study PRJEB42929, sample SAMN08275524) | rhizosphere metagenome | isolation source: Rhizospheric soil replicate 1 | host: Colobanthus quitensis and Deschampsia antarctica | place: Antarctica: Devils...
GGAATGGCCGACCGTGTACTGGCGGCGCGCGAAGGAGTCGACCGTCATGGGGTGGTAGTGGCGCGTGATCGCGTTCGCGTTGTAGCGAATCTTCAGGCCGAACGAATCGAGGCGGAAGGCCAGCTCGATGTCTTCCCAGGCCGCGGCGGGAAAGGTCGTGTCGAACGGTTCGTCGCCGAGGACGAGACGATCGATAGAGATGTTCGACGTGTAGAAAAAGTTGAAGGGGACGATCTCGCCGTCGCGAATGAGTTTGTAGCCGAACTGCAGGCCGTAGTCGTTGATGTAGTCCATGAAGGCGCTGACGCGCTCGCCGGGCGGCCAGCCGGTGTAGCCGAGGCAGGCGGTGAGGCGGTCGTCGTTGGCATCGCGGTGCACGCGCGCGTGCTCGGCGAGGAATCGCGGCTCGGGGACCGTGTCGTCGCCGATGAAAAGGACGTAGCGTCCGGCAGCGAGCGAGACACCGTGATTGCGCGCGCGGCCGGGGCCGGAGTTCGGTTGCGAGCGGAAGGTGAAGTTTCTTGCGCGGCGCTCGGAGAGAACTTGCGACGTGTCGTCGCCGGAACCGTCGTCGACCACGATCACCTCGAACTCCGGCGCGGCTTCCTGCGCGTCGAGTGCATCGAGGACGCGCAGCAGCATCGGCAAGCGTTTGTAGGTCGGGATGACGACGGAAAAATACGGCTCGGGCATCGGGCGGCGGATTGTAGCGCTCAGCGCGGGTGAGGAAATTCGCGGCGCGAAGACCAGCCGGTCTATTTTCCCAGCCTCCCCGAGCCTCACCAGCACAGACAAGAGTGTCTGTGCTTTGGCAAGGTGCAGTGCCTGATGTTGCTAACCCCGCAGTCTTATTGCAGCTTCATCTGCTCGACGCGCACGCTGCTCGGGAGCTGCAGCGTGAAGCGGTTCTGGTCGAGGGGCGCGTTGACCTTGACGTTCGTGAACTCGTAGCGCGTCTTGTCGCCGTCGCCTTCCGTGTACTCGAACTGCGTCGTCAGGTACGAGGTCTTGTCGATGTAGATGCGGATGTGGCGGACGCGCTTCGCGATCGTTTTGCTCTTCGGATCGAGATCGAGCGCGTAGTACGGCTTGTCGGACGTATTCGTGAACGTGAAGTTGAACCAGGCGCTCAGCTCGTCGATCGCGCCGCTGGCTCCCATGTATTTGAAAATGCGATCCTGGTAACGCTTCACCTCGATCCGCTCCGCCTTGTTCAGGTCGGGGTAGTAGGTGGTCAGCATGCCGTTGGCGATGAGCATCGTGACGCGCTTGGGGGCGTTGTAGGTCCAGAGGACGTTGTTCGGCTTCGCGTAGATGAATCGGCCAGTTGAGACTTCCGGCTTGGCCATGAGGGCCAGCGACTTCTCCTGGCGGAAGTCCGCTTCGAGCGCGTTCGTCCTGGCCTGCGCGAGCTGCACCTTGCGGATCACGTCATCGAGCGAATCGGCCTTCGGTGACCTGGGGGCGGCAACGGCGGGCATCGCCAGCGCCGCGACGCCGAGCGCAAGAGCAAAAAACTTCCTGATCAACATGGGTTGCCCCAACGCCTCGCCCGAAAGTCGTATTTCCGGACGCGCGGGTTATACTCTGTGGAAACTGAGGTTATTGATGAAAAAGAACTTACCAGTGCTCGCACTATTTCTGCTCGTCGTAACCGCATCATCCGCATCGGCCGCAATCCAGTACGAGTTCCGCCAGACGACCTCGTCCGACCTCGAAACGATCCCCTCCACCGATTGCGCCGGCCGTGCCATCATCGACGGAGACCGATCCCGCATCGAGTTCCTGGCCGGCAACGCCTATCCGCTCGGAACGTACATGATCGCCACGAATGGATCGCGGACGATGACCTTCATCGATCCGTCGAAAAAGACGTTTGTCGAAATCAACGCCGCCAGCGTGGCCACCTCGATCGGCGCGCGCAAGATCACCATCGCCAACAAGAAGATCGACGTCACCAAGATGGCCGATCAGATCAAGATCGCCGGTTTCCCGACCGAGCACTACCGTATGGTGATGAGCTACGACATCACCGTGGCCTTCGGCAGCATGCCGCTGACGCAGACGGTGAAGACCACCATCGACAAGTGGACGACCAATGCCTTCGGCGACGTCGGCGACACCTTCCTCGCCAGCGGCGCGCTCCACACCGGCAACCCCGACCTCGACGAGTTGATGTCCGCCGAGAACACGAACATCAAAGGCTTTGCCCTCAAGCAGACCGTGAACGTCACCACGGTCAATACGCACGCCGCGCAGAACACCACCTCGCAGTTGCACATGAGCCGCACCGTGACCCAGACCCGCGAGCTGCTGGTGACATCGATCCAGCCGGCGGCGACCGTCGGCATCGCCACGTTCATCGTCCCGCTGACGTACCACAAAGCCGGCCCGATTCACGACGACACGCAAAAAGCGCCGGTGCAGGTGCTTTCGATGGAACCGGAAAAATAAGAGTGAAGTGTGAAGAGTGAAAGTGGGGGGCAAGAGTTCGTTTCACTCTTCACCCTTCACTCTTCACCCTTCGGGCGGTAGGGAGGGTGGCGCACATGGTACGATCCGGCCGATTCGTCCGCGGTAACGGCTCCAAATTGATGAGAAGACAGTTCGCCCGCGAGGGATTTTTGCGACGACTGGCCCGGCGGCCGCGGCTGTATGTCGCCGTAGCGCTGCCGCTCGCAATCCCCTTCATCCTCGCCTCCGTCACCAACAACGCCGCGATCTCGCAGCCGGCGTCGACGGTCGTTTCGCGCGCGGCCATGATTTTCACGCCACTCCGCTACGCTGAACTGACCGCTCCCGCCGCCGCTGCGCTTCCTGAACACTCGGTCGTATTGACGCTCGAAGAAGGCGACACGCTCGACTCCGTCATGACCGCGGGTGGTCTCGGCCGCACGGACGCCGCGACACTCAATAACGAGTTCGGTAAGACCGTCGACCTCCGCCGCCTCCGTCCCGGCCACCTGCTCCGTTTTCACTACGACGCCTTCGGCGCTGTCGACAGCGTCGAGATGAAGGTGAACGGCTGGGGAGAGATCGACGCCGTCCGCGACGGTGCCGCGTTCGCCATCACGCCGCGCCCGGCGCAGCAGACCGAAATCGATACGACCGTTTCCGCCGAGATCGACTCATCACTTTATGAAGCGCTGCGCGGTGCCGGCGAAACGCCGCAACTCGTCCAGGAGCTCGTCGACGTCTTCCAGTGGGACATCGACTTCTTCGCGCTTCAGAAGGGCGACTCCTTCAGCCTCGTCGTGAAGAAGAAGTTCGCCGGACCCGACGTCACCGGCTACGGGCCGATCGTCGCCGCGCGCTTCACGCACAACGGCCAGACCTTCGAGGCCTTCCGCTGCGAGGCCGACGGCCGCCCCGGCTACTACGCGCGCAACGGCAGCCCGCTCCGCAAACAGTTCCTGCGCGCGCCGCTGCAGTTCAGCCGCATCACCTCGAAGTTTTCCGTGAGCCGCTTCCATCCGCTCCTGCACTACTTCCGCCCGCATCACGGCGTCGATTACGGCGCGCCGGTCGGAACGCCGGTCATGACCACCGCCGACGGCGTGGTCGCCACCACGGCGTATAACCGTGGCGAAGGCAACTTCGTCCGCATCCGCCACACGTCGCGCATCGAGACGTCGTACCTTCACCTCTCCCGCTTCGCGAAAGGGATCAAGCCCGGCCGCCGCGTGACGCAGGGCGAAGTCATCGGCTACGTCGGCATGACCGGGCTGGCCACCGGCCCGCACCTCGACTACCGCGTCTCCGACAACGGCACCTGGCTCGATCCGCTGAAGCTGAAGTCGATTACGCCCGATCCGCTGCGCGGCGCGGCGCTTGCGGGCTTCCGCAACAGCGTGGCCGGCTTCGGACCGAAACTGGCCGAGCCGGCGCAGCAACTGGCCGCGTTCGCTGCAAAACGTCGGGCACTCTTCTAGCAAAACACTCCAACCCGATCATGAAAAAGGTCACTGTCCGCGCGCCGGTGCGCGCCGATCTCGCTGGCGGTACTCTCGACCTCTGGCCGCTCTACCTCTTCCATCCCGGCTCGCGCACGGTCAACGTGGCCATCTCGTATCACGCGGAATCGGAAGTGGCCGAGACCGGCGATGACGCGATCACCATCAATCTCGACGCGAATCTCATTGGTCAGCAGTACGAGCGTCGCTACGCGTCGATTCACGAGCTGGCCGCCGATCCGAAAGCAGCGCTGATTCATCGCGCGCTCGAGCACTTTCATCTCCCCGGCATCCGCATCACCACCCGTACCGACGCCCCCCGCGGCTCCGGTCTCGGCGGCTCCTCGGCGCTGACGATCACGCTGGTCCGCGCGCTCTCCGAAATCGCCGGCGCGCCGGTGCAGGGCGACGATCTCATCACCCTCGTCCGCGACCTGGAGACGCGCCTCATCCGCGTCCCCGCCGGCATTCAGGATTACTACCCGCCCGTCTACGGCGGTCTGATGTCCATCCACCTCGAACCCGGCGCCGTGGTCCGTCACCAGATCGCGCTGCCGATCGACCGCCTCGCCGATCACATGCTCCTCCATTACACCGGCGTCTCGCACTTCTCCGGCACGAACAACTGGGACATCTACAAACGCCAGATCGACGGCAAGAAGAAAGTCCACAAGGGCCTCGACAAGATCGCCGAGAGTGCGATCGAGATGGAAAAGGCGCTCGAAAGCGGCGACATGGAAGCGGCCGGCGTCGCCCTCGGACACGAGTGGCAAAACCGCAAGGCGCTCATCGACGGCATCACCACGCCGGAGAGCGAGTCGGCGATCGCGGCCGCGATCGAGGCGGGCGCCTGGGCCGGAAAAGTCTGCGGCGCCGGCGGCGGCGGATGCATCGTCTTCCTGATGCCGCCCGACCGTCGCGAAGCCGTTCGCGCAGCGCTGGGCAATGTCCCCGGACAAGTCATCGACGCCCAGCCGGTCGCGCATGGGCTGACGGTCGAGCGAAGCGATGACGCGCAGACCCCACGGCGTCCGCGTTTCACGATGCGCAGCTCGCTGTCGCTCGAACAGCTCTACGTCTTCGGCGGCAGCGGCGCGTATCGCCCGCATCTGCTTGCCGAGGCCATCGTGACGCAGATCGAGCCGCGCAGCGGTGTGCACACGGCCACCGTCAAAGCGTTCGTCGCGCCCATGCGCTCCGGCGACGGCACCGTGCCATGGAACGAGGCGCGGCCGATCGATCCGGAGACGCTCGACATCCGCGCCGTCCCCGATCCGAACCACGACGTCGACGATGCCCTGAAGCCGGAAATGCTGATGCAGGGCGCGATGCAGTCCGAGGATGCCTTCCGGCAATACGTGGCCGGCACGGCGAGGCTGACGGTCTTCCACAACCCCGAGTTCGGGATGTACTCGCAGCAAGGCGAGTCACGCAAGGACTTCCTCACGCGCTGCAACGAAGAAGCGAAGCGCCGCATCGAGAACGAGCAGGAACGCCTCGAAGGCAGTTTCCGCCGCCGCATCGATCAGGTCAAAGAGCGCTCCGAACGCGACACGCGCGAGCTCGACAACGACGACACCCAACCAATGGAACGCAAGCAGGACGTCAACGTCGCCTGGGGTCAGACCCTCTACAACATCACTGCCGGCAAGCCCGCCGCCGTCACCGATCCCTCGCATTCCGTACGCGAGGACGACTACCTCTCCCGCATCCGCCAGATCCAGCGCTCCTGGGAAAAGGAGCTCCAGGTAATCCGCGAAGATCTCCAATCCAAAGCCCGCGAGATCGAAGAGATCGTGGTGACCCCAACCGCGAAAAACATCGAGATCACCAAGTACCTGATCCTCTGGGCCGCGGGCCTCTAACCTCGGAATACCCCTCTCGACGACGTGTTAGGATACGCACCCGAGTCGGGCAGTAGCGCAGCCTGGTAGCGTACCTGAATGGGGTTCAGGTGGTCGGGGGTTCAAATCCCCCCTGCCCGACCAATCACTTCCTCTAAGACGACCCTCGACACCCGTTTCGTCGGCCTCCGCTTCGCGTGACTTGTCGGCGGAAGAAGCCACAAAGTCGTTGCGGCACATTAAGCGGCCGGCCTCTGCTGGCGGCGTCATGGAAGCGGTAAGATATCGCCGCATGCGCCAATTCTCGTCGCCGAGGGTAGGGATTTCATCACTTGCGTCACTCCCATAGAGACACGTCATGCTTGACCGACTGACCTCACGAACAAACAGGATAGTCCGGCGGGCACCTACCGGAATCGGCAGTCTGCAGATGCGCCTCGTACGCGCACAGGCCGAGCCTGAGATCGAACTCCAACCCTTCGAACCCTCGAACTTGCTGCAGGCCGTTGACCTCGCACAGCGCTCATACGGATCCGGCCTCGTCGTTCCTTGTGTGGAAACCCTTCGACAACACGCGGCGGCGCGCCAGATCGGCTTCGATGATGGGCGGTTACTATTCACTGCGACGCGCTCCGGCGTCATGGTCGGAGTTTGCGGATTGCACCGTTATGTCTGGGGACCTGCCGACGTTGCGTGGCTCAGTTGGTTCTTTGTCGCACCCGAAGCTCGTGGCTCGTCGGTCGGCTTACGCATGTTTGCGCAACTCCTTCATGTCAGCAGAAACATGTCTCTTCGCGCACTCTACGTGGAAACACCCAGCGGAGGCGAAGAATATGCCGACATATATCGATATCTTCCTCGCCTCGGTTTCGAACGATTAGCGTGTGTGCCTAACTATTATGCCAACGGTACGGATATGTTGATCTTCACCTTCCCGCTGCTTCGGCAGGCTCAAGCATGATGTCGCCCGCTCATCACGTTGCGGAGCCTGACTTTCGGGCTGCCGCTGTGGTCTTTGTCAGCTTCCTGTATGCAGCAGCGGTACACTTGGTCGTGCACCACGCCTTCTATGGAGAAGGAATCCCCATCAAAACTGCATTTCTGGTGGTATTGCTGGTTGTTTTCATTTTTTCCGATTGGTGCAGCCGTACTCGCCTCCCCAACCTTACCCGCGACCGGCCTTCCCCCCTCAGATTTATTCTCAAGACTTTGCTAGAAATCGTCGGGGTGTTCTTTCTCGTCGTAAGCTTCCTTGAGCTCCTGAATCCGCAGAAAGGCGTGCCCTGCGCGAATGTGACGCGCCTAAGCCCGGTGGCCGCGTTCGGTTTTTTCCTGATCGTCACGGCGGCTTGGGATTATCTGATGCTCTGGGTGATGCAGGATTTGGATTTAAAACACCTTGCGAAGGCCAGCGTTTTGGGTACTGCTGATTCTTTGAAACAACTCGAGCCATACTTAGCGTCCTATACCGCATTTGTGGCGAGGCGTGAGGCGGAAATTGGCGCGCAGCGGACCAGAGACGCCGACCAACTCACTAACCCAGATGGTCACTATTTTGATGTTGTTTTCCATCTGCTGGGGGGTGGCCTCTGGCAATTGCTTTTCCGGGGCATACGCGGCTGCGTCATGCAAACACTGACGAACCATGTTGCATACGCGAACTTGACTGCCGGGGGTCTCATCCTTATCGTCGAGCTCGGTCGTGGGGGAGTTCCTCTTCTCAATACGGATGGATTCCCCAGCATCACGTTTCCATACGCCTTTATACTGAATATGGCGACTGTATTCATTATTACCTGCGTCGCGTTGCTCGTCGTGTTCGGACGCAAAGTTGGTAGCCTGAGCGCGTTCGCCGTTTTAGCTCTTTCGGTGGGTATAGTCGTAGTTTGGTTCAAACCGCTCGCGGCGTTCTGCCTTGTAGCGGCGCCAATCATGATTTTCTGTGTTGTGCTCGTGGCCGTGTTTGGCGCAAAGCGGCGGGGGTTGCGCGCAGCAAATGGACGCGACGCCTCGGATGCCGCGCTGTCCAACGCCGCCCGCAGCACACAAAAAGCGCCGCCCTCGGGCAGAGGCGGCGCTTTAGCCGCGGTTCCGGATGGCGGAGCCGGCGGCGAATCGGCCCCTCCCCCGTGGTGGCGCACGGCTGGCGCGATCTTACTTCTCGCCTGCATGGTGGCTGTGTACGCTACGTTCGCCCCAATGACGGTAATGATCATAATGGCCGTTCAGCAGACCTTGGCAAACGTCTTCCTTCAGGCTACGGTGGTCCGACCCGTGTCGAAGACTCAGTCACTTTCGGGCAACTTGCCGATATTGGTATAGATTCGGAGAGCGCATGAGCAGCGTTGACCTCGCCATCGTCGCCATTTACGTCGCCGGCCTATTCGCCGTAGGAATCAGCGTCGGCCTTAGAGAAACTGCAGACGACTTTCTGATCCTCTCTCGAAGAGCAAATGTGTTTCTCGTGATGTTCTCGGTTGTATCTAGTTGGGTCGGAGTGGGTGTGATTGCAGGCACTGCCGCCGCCGCTTATGATTCCGGAATCTCGTTCGCGCTTACCGGGGCGATCGGCGCTGCTACCGCTGTGGCTGCCGCGGGGATCTTCGCGCCCCGGATTAAGTCTTTTGGGGATCGTTACAAGGCCTACACAATCGGCGACTTCTTTGGCGTGCGGTATTCACGCGGCGCCCGGGCAGCAGCCGCGCTCACAATTGCTGGCGTCTACATGCTGTTCGCCGCGGTCCAGTTTAACGGGTTGGCGAGACTGCTTACCGTATGGACGACAGTTGATTTTCGCGTTGCGGTAATCGCCACGGCCATCGGTACAATTGCGTATACCGCGTTTGCAGGCATAAAGAGTGACTTCTACACCGACGCGATCCATTTCGTGGTCATGGTTCTGGTTCTTCTAGGCGTGCTCGTGCCGTTTATGGGCGCTTCTACACACGGTTTTCGCGATCTACGATCGCTGCCCGCTTCTTACTTCCGGCCCTTCACCTTTGGTGGACCGGCATATTTTTTCGGCGGGATCATTTTTGGCGTAGGAGTCGTGTTTGTTTCGATGGAGCTGTGGCAACGTATCTACGCATCGACTACGCAGACCACCGCCCGCAGAGCACTTATAGCATCGGCGATCGGTGTGGTGCCTTTCTACGGCGCCGCCGCGTTGGCGGGTCTCGTGCTTCGCGCAAGGGGCGTGCCGCTTCCTGATAGGGACACCGCGCTCTTTGTGATGATGAAGACGTCTCTTCCGCGCGGTGTTCTCGGGCTGGGTGTTGCTGCGTTTGTGGGGACGTTCATTTCTGCGTCCAATACAATGATGATGGTCGTTTCCGCGACACTGACAAAAGATTTCTATTGCTCCGTCCTCGCAAAGCAGGCACCGTCAGAAGGCAGGCTTTTGGGTATAGCGCGAGCGATGACAGTGGCGGCAGGTGTGGGCGCGGTCCTCCTATCCTTCGCTGTACATGACATCGTTAACTTGAGTGTGCTTGCCCTCTTTTTACTGCTCGTTCTGCTCCCGGCAGTTATTGGCGGTTTCTATTGGCGACGCGCAACTGCTACAGCCGCGCTTTCGTCGGTTTTGGCTGGGTTGATCTCGACGTTCGCGACCGCGGCCAAGTTGGGTACGTCCGCATTCGTTCCCGGGGTTATTGCCGCATCTGTGACCTTCGTGGCGGTCTCATTCTTTACGAGGCATCGTCCCTCGGAGGTAGTTGCATCGGAACTCGGAACATGATCGAGATCGGTGTTATACGAATCTCATTGGCATTCCTTCTGCTCGCGGAACAAGGTGTGCTCGCCTTGCTCACGCGACGCCGCCGAAAACGGAAGCGTATGCAAAGCCGCGGTCACGATATGTTGCTCGCACTTTGGGTCGTATATATCGCGCTTTTACTGCTGATAGCGCAGTTGCCTAATGTGCGGTTGAAGGTTAATAACGCCGCGGGCCTAGTGTTATTGGCTTTGGGGATTCTTTTTCGCACCTGGCCTTTGCACTCGATCGGCGATTCCTACGCGCCCGCCATCACTATTTATGAGCACCAGCAACTGGTTCAGAACGGCGCTTACGCACGATTTGCCCACCCACTTTACGCCGGACTGGCCCTCGAATTGATTGGGTTGGCCGTAATCACTGCTTCTCCGGTTGGGTACATGTTTGCTGTTCTCGGTATCGCGGTCACAAGGGTGCAGGTCGCGCGGGAAGAACGTCTTCTTACTGCTACTTACGGAGACGAGTACACCGGCTACCGCAAGCGCGTCTGGGACTTCGGCGATCACTATCGAAGAATGCGCTAAGCCTTCTTGTGTGGCGCGGCGGCTAAATCGTAACGTATTGAGCGGACGGGTTCATGACGCGTCCGTTTGGGCGCGTCGACCCGTGCGCCGCTCTGAACTCTCACGGCAGCCTATACAGCCGTATCGACTTCCCCACTTTCCTGTACGGCTTACCACCGAGGAGCGGAGTCAGCCAGTCGTGGACGGCGGGGCTGTAGGCGTTTCCTTGCGCGAGCATCATTTCGCTGATGGCCAGGTCGCCGTGGACCTCGGCCAGCGCTTCGAGGGTCGTGTGCGGCGGGAGACCGATGCGATCGAGGTCGGCGGTGGTGGCGAGGGAGGTGGTCAGGTGTTGGATGTGAAGCGTTCGCGCAGTGCGGGCGAGGCGGAGGACGTCCTGGCCCCAATCGAGGTTGCTGTCGTTCAGGATCGTTTCGGGGTGTGATCCGGCGAAGGCGTTGAACCAGGGGAGGTAGTCGGGATGGGCGATGCCGATTCCGATGACCAGCCAGGCGATGAGCGCGATCGAAACGGTTCGGACCCGGCGCAGTTCGACGACCGCGTACGCGGCGGCCATCGCGAGCGGCGCGTAGATCGGCAGGAGGTGGCGGATGCCGATGTTGATGTGGCTTGTCATCGCAACGCCGAGGATTCCGAGCGCGATCAGCGGGATGTCGAGCTTCCTGCGCGCGGTGAGCATCGCCATTCCGGCGACCGCGAGCAGGAGCAGCGGGATCGGCGTTTTGAAGAAAAGTGCGACCGGGAAGTAGTACCACCAGCCGCGGCCATCCTTCATCTCTCCGAAGAGGAAAGCGCGATGGCCGTGGCGGTTGTGAAGGTCGACCTCGATGAATCCGTTGAGGTAATCCGGCGCGGGAAGTCGGATGGCAGTGGCCAGCCGCGGCGCATGGAAGGCTTCCGCGCACATTTCGGTCGCGCGCGGATCGGCGGTCTGCAACGTCGTAAAGGTGAAGCGGAACGTTGCCCAGACGAGCAGCCCGGCGATGGCGCAGGCGGCCATCAGCTTCAGCAACGGAAATCGCCGCCGGACGACGACCAGCGCGAGCGCGGCGATCGGGAAGTAGACGAGGAACGAATACTTCGAGAGCATCCCGAGGGCGATGACGATGCCGAGGATGATCGTGCGCGGCGTTGAGGGACGATCAAGGAAACGCGTCAGCGCGTAGAGCGCGGCAGGAAGCATCGCCGCGACGGCCATATCGGTCGTGGCCAGGCCGGCGTGCGCGAGGACCGCGGGCGTTGAGGCGAAGAGAAGTGCGGCGATCAGTCCGGCGGCGGACGAGATCAGATGACGCCCCCACAGCGCGACGGCGGCAATCCCGATCACCAGAAAAATGAGGTTGCCGATGCGCGCGCGGCCGAGGTTCTGCGTGTAACGGTCGTCGCGAAGGAGAAGCGCGTTGCCGCGGGTGAGACCGTCCGTCGTCGCTGGCGGCGTCGTCTGCAGAAACGGAAGCGCGAAAAAGACGCGAGCCAGCGGCGGATGTTGCGGGTCGGAGATCTGCCGGCCGGTGAGAAGGAAGTCATAGCCGGCGGCGAGGTGAAACGGCTCGTCCATCGTTTGGCTGAAGACGCGATACGTCGTCGCCACGCGCGCCGACGTGACGACGATCAGGAGCGTGAGGAGGATCAACCAGCGGCGGCTTGTCACCGCGTCGATCATACAAACATCATGAATCGCAAGGACGCCTGGTCCGCACGCCTATGGCCACAACTGCGTTTGCGTCCCGTCCGGTAGTAACTCGGTGGCGGTCGCACTGCTGCCACTACCTTCAATGCGCAGCAGTCCGCCCTTGCTGTAACCGACGCCCTGGCTCATGCCCATGTCGATCAGGAAGACGAGACCGTGGAAATTCTGGAACATCGTTCCTTTCTTGCGTTTCGACCCATCGTTGAAGTCGTACGAGCCGGGCTGATGTCCGAAGACGATGTGTTGCACGCCGAGCGCGTCGGCGTATCCGAGAAGTCTGGCAATGCTCTGCTCGGATGAATCGCCGTCCTTTTGCCACCAGGGTGGCTTCATGCGTGCCTCCAGCAAACCCTTATTGCCGAGGAGCACCGTGGCACTGTAGCCGTCGCTGTCGAAGCCCGTTTGCAGATCGGAGGTGAGTTTGGTCAGCGTACGTCCCTTGGTGCTGCCGGCGTGGGCGAAAAACCAGCCGTTCACGCGTGAGCCGAAAGGGAGACACAGAAGGAACTTTCCGATGCCCTGTGAATCAGTTCCATTCGCAACATCCTTCGGATTGATCGAGGCGGCCGTCAGCTCTTTCTGAAACTCCGTCGTCTTGGATCCTTGCGGATCCGCGAGGAACTCCGCTTCGTGATTGCCGGCCGAGATGACGACCTGTCCTCCCTGCGATGCGGCCGAGGTGATCATCGCCCGCATCAAGGCGATCACGCTCAGGGACTGGGTCCACTTGTCGATCATGTCGCCAGTGACGATGAGGGTCGACTTGCCTCCGCTCCAGACCACGCGGTCGGGAGAAACGGGCGCGCCCGCGATGAGCTTTCCGCCGACGAGCAATGCCACGAGCCTGTCGTAGTCGCCATGCGTGTCGCCTAATGCGTAGACGACCTCCGGTGTTTGGATGACGACGGTTGCCGGGCACTGTCCCCAGTTCCTCGCCGGGGTACTGGCGGCGAACGAGGAGGACGCGAGAATGAGCGCGAATGCGGCCAACAACTGCGAGCGCGGTTTCTTTGCCTGCGACCCTTGGATGAATTTTTCCATAACGGCGAACGATACCGCGACCTGGTCCTGCCCGCAAACGGCGTTTCGCGGCCGGGGGAATTTCACCCTCCCCGCTGCGGTATCGTCGCGCCATGGACGAGCAAGCACAGCCCACCATCCGCATCACCCTCGATGACGCCGTCGCGCAGGGGGAGTACATCAACTTCGCGAACATCATTCATTCGCCGAGCGAGTTCGTCATCGACCTCGGGCGCATCGTTCCCGGCCGGCAGGACGTGAAGGTTTACAGTCGCGTGATCATGACGCCGCTGCATGCCAAGCAACTGCTCGAGGCGCTGGCGCAGAACATCTCCATCTTCGAGCAGAAGTTCGGCGAGATCCGCATCGACGGCGCCTCGGTGTTCTCCTCGAACGAACCGTCGAACTGACGTGGCGCGTGTCAAGATCATCGGCGCCGGGCTGGCCGGATCCGAATGCGCATTCGGACTGGCCCGCCGCGGACATCGCGTCGATCTCTTCGAAATGCGGCCGGGAAAGTCGACCGCGGCGCATCAGACGTCGAACCTCGCAGAGCTGGTCTGCTCCAACTCCTTCCGGTCGTCGTCGATTACGAATGCGGTCGGCTTGCTGAAAGCGGAGATGGCGATGCTCGACTCGCTGGTCATCCGCTGCGGCACCGAGGCGCGCGTTCCGGCCGGGGATGCATTCGCGGTCGATCGCGATCGTTTTTCGTTGTCGGTGACTTCAGCGATCGGCGACCACCCGAACATCACGCTGCGGCGCGATGAAGTGACGTCGCTCGACCGCGGCGATTACGATTTCCTCGTCGTCGCCACGGGCCCGTTGACGTCGCAACCGCTTTTCGATTCCATCAACGACTTCCTCGGGCGTGATGGTCTGTACTTTTATGACGCCATCGCGCCGATCCTCGCCGCCGACTCGCTGGACATGTCGAAGTTGTACTGGAAATCGCGCTACGGCAAGGGCTCCGCGACGGACTACCTCAACGCGCCGATGACGCAACCGCAGTACGAGGAGTTCGTGGCCGCGCTGCTGTCGGCGGAGATCTTCGCGCCGCACGATTTCGAAAAGGCCGCGCACTTCGAAGGATGCCTGCCGGTCGAGGAGATCGCTTCGCGCGGCATCGACACGCTCCGCTTCGGCCCGATGAAGCCGGTCGGACTCGAACATCCGGTCACCGGCGAACGTCCGCACGCGGTCGTGCAACTCCGCAAGGAAGACCTTTCCGACGATTACTTCAACATCGTCGGCTTCCAGACGAAGATGAAAGTGCCGGAACAGAAGCGCGTCATCAGCACGATTCCCGGACTGGAGAACGCCGTCTTCGCGCGCTTCGGCTCGATGCATCGCAACACGTTCATCAACGGACCGCGGCATCTGCGCGCGACGTTTCAAACGAAAAAGGACGATCACATTTTCTTCGCCGGCCAGATCACCGGGGTGGAAGGCTATGTCGAGTCGTCCGCGGTCGGCCTGCTCGTGGCCCGCTACATCGACGAACTCTCGCACGGATCGCCCGCTACCCCTCTCCCATTCCACACCGCCCTCGGCGCGCTCGGCCGGCACGTCTCCGAATCGTCGCCCGACCGCTACCAGCCGTCGAACGTCACCTGGGCATTGATCGAAGACGTCATCGGACGCTGCCGCAAAATCGAGAAACGCGAGCGCCAGGTGGCGACGGCGCTGGAATCCGTTCGCGCGCTCTGCGCCGCCGAGTAAGGTCCGTCCCGCCGGCGAAAACGGCGTAAGCACAGACAAGAGTGTCTGTGCCATGCCACACGGATCCTGCCGTTCTTGCAGAACTCTGTTACCGGCGAAAGCCGGTGTGGCACAGACACTCTTGTCTGTGCTTTGGCAAGGTCCACTGACCTGCACACCGGCTACAATTTCCCCAATGGCAAACGGCTCCATCATCGGCGGCGTGCTCGCTCCCCATCCGCCGCACATCGTTTACGGCGAGAACCATTGGCGCAACGAACCGAAGTCGGAGTGCGGATGGGAAGTCTTGCGCTGGGGCTACGAGCGGGCGCGGAAGCATTTTCTGGAGAAGAAGCCGGATGTGTTTCTTGTCCACTCGCCGCACTGGCAGACCGTGATCGGCCATCACTTCCTCGGCATCCCCGAGTTTCACGGGCTGTCGGTCGATCCGATTTTTCCGAATCTCTTCCGCTTCAACTACGACATCAAAGTCGACGTCGAATTGGCGGAGTTGATTGCCGAGGAAGGGGCGCGCGACGGGTTGATCACGAAGATGATGCGCAACCCGAACTTCCGCGTCGACTACGGCACCATCGTCTCCTGCCACATGATGAATCCGGAGTGGGACATCCCCATCGTCGGCATTTCGTCGAACAACTCGCCGTACTACTTCTCGAACGAAATGGGTCAGCAGCAGATGCTGCGGCTTGGTCAGGCCACGAAACGCGCGATTGAAAAGAGCGGGCGGCGCGCGGTGCTGCTGGCGTCGAACACGCTCTCGCATCGTCACTTCACGACGGAGCCGGACATCCCCGAGGACATGTCGCGCGAGCATGTGTACGAGCACAGCGGCTACTTGTGGGACATGAAAGTGCTCGACCTGATGCGCAAAGGGCGGACGCGCGAGTTGATCGCGGTGCTGCCGGAATTCATGGACATGGCCGTCAGCGAAGTGAAGGCAGGATCGCTGGCGTGGATGCTGTCGGCGCTCGACTTCCCGTCGTATCCCGCCGAGGTTTATGGCTACTGGACGGTGATCGGAACGGGCAACGCCGTGGTCGGGTGGGATCCGCAGTTGAAAGCCGAGGCCACGACGCAGGGAGCGGCATGATCGCGGTACTCGCGCTCTTGCTTGCGACCGCGTTTCCGTCGAACAGCAAGACTTCCTGGATGCGGCCGGAGTCGTTCCATCTGACGATCGGGATGCATCGCGACGCGGCGGTGAAAGCGCTGGAATCGAACGGCTGGAAGACGAAGAAAGGCGATGCCGCCGGCCAGCTCGTGGTCGACTACGCGGACGACAAATCGCTCACGCTGCAATTCGCAGGCGAGCGTCTGACGTCGATCCGCTTCGAGCTCTTCACGATTCTGCAGGAAGCGCCGAAAGCATTCGAAGAGGAGCGCATGTTCCTTCGCCAGTCTCTCGGAAAGCCGCGTCAGGGAACGAAGAAGATCCTCATCTACGATCACAAGCTCCCGAACGTGATGGCTGTCCTCGCCGCCGATCCGAAGTCAGAGCAGGCGAAGAAGGGCGTGGGGATGGTGGTGGTGCGGTACTACGATCCTGCCGTGAAGTGACCGCTGTCATCCAGAGCCGCCGAAGCCGGAGTCGCGAAGCGACGACATGGCGCAGGACGGCGAAGGATCTCAAGCTACGCGATCTGTGTTGAATCCCTTGTGATTCCGAAGCGGCTCCGACGAAAGTAGCGCATCTGGAGATCCTTCGGCGTCCTCCGGCGTCTCCGCCTTCGGCTACGCGCCTCCGGCAGCCTCAGGATGACAAATCAATTCGTGCCCGTCACGACGACGGTTTCCGCGACCTTCTTCTTCGCTTCGTACTTGGCTGACTTTCCCTCGTAGATGAAGATGCCTTCGCCTAGGGTGCCGACGTAGAGGCGGGCGGTGTCGAAGGGGTCGAGCGCGACCGACGTCACCTCGGCGGTCCACGACGGCAGCGGGAACGAGCGCCAGTTGGAGTTTTTCGGTTCGGCGACGAGCATCTGGTGTTGCTGGCGCGAGGTGAGGAAAACGAAGTTGTCGGTGCTGCGCGAACCGCCGAAGACGGACGCGAACTGCGCGTCGGGCGCTTCCCTCTCGGTCCACTTGCCGTCGGCGGCGACGTGGCCGGCTTTGACACCCGAGGAGCCGGCGATGAAGACGAGTTGCTCTTGTCCCGAGCCGCGAACGGCCAGCGTGCGGCCTTTCGACGGCGCGCCATTGACGGCCATCCACTGCGTGCCGTCGAACGCGCGGAGGCCGGCATTTGTGAGCGCGAAGAGCGCGCGCTTGTCGCCGAGGTTGCCGACCGCGATGTCGACGGCGCGGTTCTCCGCGCCCGCGAGGCGATACCAGCTCTTGCCGGCGTCGCGGCTGGTGAAGACGCCTTCCGCGGTCGCCGCGAAGTAGCGGACTTTATTGAAGCGCAGCACTTTGTCGACGCGGATCGGATAGCTCGCCGGCGGCGCCTGCGACCACACCTCGCCGTCAGCGCTCCAGAAGAATCCCTTTTCCGTTCCCGCCACGAACTTCACCGCCGCATCCGCGGTGATGACGAGCGAAAGGATTTGCGGGAGGTCGTTGGTCGGGAGCTTCTTCCACGTCGCACCTGCATCGATCGAGCGATAGATGCCGCTGGACGATCCGCCGAACGCCACCGCGGCGTAGACGTTCTTGGGCTGCGCTGCGTCAGCGGCGATCGAGGTGATTGTGAGATTGCGAAGCCCATCGCACGTGCGCGTGAAGGTCTTCGCATTGTCGTTGGAGATGTAGACGCCGTCGCCTTCCACGCCGAGGATCACGCGGCCGGGCCGCTGCGGATGAAGCGCGATCGTGTTGACGACGAGCGACTCGTCGCTGATCGTGTACCAGGTTTTGCCGCCGTCGTGGCTGCGATACAGCCCGGCCACGGAGCCGGCGAAGATCGAGTCGGGGTCGCATGGATCGAGCTCGATGTCGTGGATGCGCCGGTTGTTGAATCCGTCGCGGTAACGCGTCCAGTTCTCGCCGCGGTTCGGCGTGTTGTAGACCCAGCCGCAGGTCGAAACCCAGACTTTGTCGGGGTTGTAGCGGTCGATGGTGATCGAGAACATGTCGGTGTCGAGCACCATGCCGTTGTTGATCAGCTTCCACGTCTTGCCGCCGTCGTCGGTCCGCGTGCCCTGCCGCCACGTGCCGACGTAGATGCGGTCATGCGTGCGCGGATCGAGGGCAAGCGATTCGACGTTGATCTGATCCGAAATGTGCTCCCACGATCCGCCGCCGTCCGTCGAGCGATAGACGCCGGTCAGCCCGCCGATGAGGACGAAGTCGGCGTCATGCGGATCGATGGCGATGGCGCGGACGGAGAAATCCTCGAGCCCCGCATCGCGACGGATCCAAGTCTTTCCGCCATCCTCCGACACTGCCACGACGCCGCCACCCCACGCACCCCAGCAGGCCGCCCAAAGCCGTCCTTTGCGATCGAGGACGAGGTTGTCGACGACGTAGCCGGGGAAGGGGATGCCGCCGCGCGGGTTACGCCACGACTTTGCGCCGTCACGCGAAACGTACACCTCGCCGCCGCTCGTGCCGAGGTAAAGGGTGTCGGGGTTCGAAGGATCGATGATCAGCGCGCGGACGTCGGCGCCGTAGAGATTGGCGCGCCGCCACTGCGCACAAAGAGGAAGTGCCGTGAAAAGAAACGTGAGAACGATGAGGAGTCTACGCATGCCCGCCCGGTACCGAAGAGTTTTACCACGACGAAAGCAATATCGCTGCCGGGGAGAAGTGAAGGGTGAAGAGTGAAAGGAGGTTTCGCACTGCTATCCTTCGCGCGAAATGATCGTGCTTAACACCTTTCACTCTTCACTCTTCACCCTTCACCCATTCTCATGACCACCCTCCGCACGTGCGTCTTTCCTTGTGCCGGTTTCGGCACGCGGTTTTTTCCGGCGACGAAAGTCATTCCGAAGGAGATGTTGCCGCTCGTCGACAAGCCGATCCTGCAGTACGGAATCGAAGAGGCGCTCGGATCGGGGATGGACAAGATCATCGTCGTCATGTCGAAGGGGAAGGATGCGATCCTCGATCATTTCGACCGGACCGCGGAACTGGAGCGGTCGCTTCAGGAGCGGAAGAAAAACGACCTGCTGGACGAAGTCGAAACCGTCAGCGGGATGGCCGACATCATCGCCGTCCGTCAGAAGGAAGCACTCGGACTCGGTCATGCGGTGCTGCAAGCGAAGGACGCGGTCGGCCGCGAGCCGTTCGCGGTCGTGCTGCCGGATGACGTCATCCTCGCCGACGAGCCTTGCCTGCTGCAGATGCGGCATGTGTTCGAGGAGACCGGCCGGCCGGTGGTGGCGCTGATGGAAGTGACGGCCGAGGAGACGTCGCGCTACGGCATCGTGGCCGGCAACATGCTCGGCAACCGGCGTTTTCACATCACGGACATGGTCGAGAAGCCGAAGGTGAAACCGCCGTCGCGCTACGCCATCATCGGACGCTACATCCTGCCGCCGGACATCTTCCCGGTTCTGGAAAAAACCGAGCGCGGTGCGGGCGGCGAGATTCAACTCACCGACGCGCTGCGCGAACTGGTGCGTACCGGCGAGTTTTACGGCTACGTCTTCGAAGGAAAGCGCTACGACGCGGGCGAAAAACTCGGCTATCTGAAAGCGACCGTCGATTACGCGCTGCGCCATCCCACCCTCGGCGACGAGTTTCGCGCGCATCTCGAGGCGCTGATCGGCGAAGATCAAACGCAACCGCATGGACAAACGCTTCGACATCCTCGACGCGCCTGAGGAGGTCCGCGCCCTGGTCGGCGAATGCGAGCTGACCGGCAGCCGGACCACCTTTCTGCGCAACGACCGGCCGATCGCCATCCTCATCTCGCACGATGAATACCTCGCGCTGCGCGAGACGATCGACATCGCCGACGACGCGCCGTTGCGCGCCGCCCTCGATGAGGCCGAGGAGGAGGTGGAGCGCGGGGCGATGGTGGCGGTAGAGGATCTGCTTGGCGTGTGATCGCGACAGGGGACGTTTCACGCGGAGGGCGCGAGAGGCGGAGAACGGCCCGGTTTTTCTCCGCCTCTCCGCGTGCTCCGCGTGAAACCGTCCCCCGATCGCGATTGATACACTCACCAGCATGTGGAACGACCGCCTGCGCTTCGCCGAACGCGTGGAGAAAGATTGGCGCAGCCTCACTGACGAGCAGCGCGCTGTCGCCACGAAGGCGCTGGAGACGATCGATGAGGATCCGATCATCGGCGCGCCGCTGTTCGAGCCGTTGCGCGGATACTGGAGCTATCGCAGCGAAGGCATTCGCATCATCTACCGCATCGTCACCGAGGCGCGCTTCATCGTGGTTCTGAACATCGGCCTGGTGATGGCGCGATGAGAATCATCCTCGCGTCGCAGTCGCCGCGGCGGCGGGAGTTGCTGGCGTCGATCGGACTTAGGTTCGACGTCATGCCGAGCGACGTCCCCGAGGTCCGTCAGCCCGGTGAATCGCCGGAGGAGTACGTGGCGCGGTTGTCGCGCGACAAAGCGGCAGCAATCGCGGCGAAACACGACGACGCCTGGATCATCGCTGCCGACACGACCGTCCTCCTCGGCGACGAACTGCTGGAGAAGCCGGCCGACGACGCGGACGCGCGGCGGATGCTCGCAACCATCGCCGGCAAGACTCACATCGTCTACTCCGGCGTCACGCTGCAGAACGCCGCGCGCGGCTGGCGCGATACGCGCGTGGCGGAGTCCGAGGTGCGCATGCTGCCGCTCGACGAGCGCGACATCGCGTGGTATGTCTCGACCGGCGAGCCGCGCGACAAGGCCGGCGCCTACGCCGTACAGGGAATCGGCGCGATGTTCATCGACTCCATCCACGGCAGTTACACGAACGTAGTTGGATTACCGCTTGCTTTGCTTTTCCAGATGCTGAGACGGGCAGGCTTGGACCCGCTGAAATCCGTCGAAGGACGCTAACGAGATGTCATCCGCGGCAAAAGTCGGCATTTTCATGCTGATCATCCTGGCGATCCTCGGGTACTTCATCCTGAAGATCGAAGACGTGCAGATCGGCCACGGCACGGGCGCGCGCAAAATCACCGCCGTGTTCGACTCCGTGGCGGGACTCGACAACAAGTCGGCCGTGCGCGTGGCCGGCGTCCGCGCGGGCAAGGTCTCGAACATCAAGCTGCGTCCGGATGGAAAAGCCGAGGTGACGCTGGATATCGATCCGGACGTCGTGCTGCATCCCGGTGCGAGCGCACACGTCGCCAACCTCGGCCTCCTCGGCGAGAAGTACATTGAGCTCGATCCCGGTCCGGCCAATACGCCGGCCATTCCGCAGGAACAGAGCGTGGTTCTGCGCGGCTCGCAGCCGGCGTCGATGGACGACATCACGAACCAGGTCGCCGCGATCGCGAATGACGTGAAAGCGATCACGGCTTCCCTTCGCGGCGCGATGTCGGGTCCGGCGGGCGAGCAACGGCTGGTCGATATCATCGACAACGTCCGAACGATTACGGCGCAGGTGCGCGATCTGGTTGCCGCGAATCGGTCGAACGTCGACGCGACGGTCGCTAACGCGCGCATCGTCAGCGAGTCGCTGCGCGTGGAAATCCCGAAGCTGGCGGCATCGCTCGATCGCATGGCCACGCAGATGTCGGGCGCCGTCGGCGAGAATCGCCAGGACGTTCGGCAGATCGTCGAGAACCTGCGCACGTTGTCAGCCGATTTGAAAACGACCTCCGACAATCTCAACTCGGTCACGGGCCAGATCCGCAGCGGCGAAGGCACCGTCGGCAAGCTCCTCTACAGCAACGAGGCGCACGATCGCCTGACTGCGGCGCTCGGCTCGGTCGAGAGCGGCGTGAACGAGTTGCGCAACACGCTCGGACGCGCCGGCAAGATGCAACTCGACCTCGGACTCAACGGCGATTACTACGCGGGATTGCCCGACACGCAGGCTGGCGCGGACAAGATCGGCGGCAATTCGCGCTCTGCCGTCTGGCTCCGCCTGACGCCGAATCCGGAACGCAATCGCTTCTACAACGTGGAGCTCGCCGACACGCCGTACGGCAAACGCAACGACAAGACGATCGAAGAAACGATCACGAATCCCGCCACCGGCCAATCGCAGACGACGATCACGCACCAAACCCGTTTCGAGCATTCGTTCCTGACGTCGGCGCAGGTGGGCTGGAACCTGAAGCCGTTCGCCGTCCGCCTCGGCATGATCGATTCAACCGGCGGCGCCGGCGTCGACTACTTCTACAACCCCCGCATCCGCGTTACCGGCGAAGCCTTCGACTTCGGCCACCGCACCGGCGACAGCAACCCGCACCTCCGCCTCTATGGCGAGTACGTCTTCCGAACGGAAAAGCCGACCACGCCGACGATCTTCCTCCGCAGCGGCGTGGACAATGTGCTCAACCATACCGCGTTCACTTTGGGCGGTGGGATTCGGTGGCGCGACGATGATTTGAAGTACTTGCTGGGGAGCATTCCGATCCCTAAGTGAGCTTGGCGCGCATCTTTGCGTTCGAATCAGCCACCGGAGGTGGCTCGGACGGAAAACGAAGGTACGATTTTCACGACGCCGGCAGGCGTCGCGTATCAAAATACCAAGCGGCGTGAATTCCCTCCGCGACCGCTGCCGCGGTCGGATACCAACACACGCTTGTGACCGGTGGTCGCTCGCTTCGCTCGGACCAACGGCTACCGTCCGAGTCGCCTCCGGGGACGTGAACGCGCTGCCTAAATCACTCCCAAATCAATCGCCCTCAACACCGCCCTCGTCCGATCGCGCACGCCGAGCTTCGATAGCAGATTCGAGATGTGGTTCTTCACCGTTCCCTCGGTGATGTTCAGCAACTCGCCGATTTCGTGATTGCTGTAGCCGCCGGCGAGGAGGCGGAGGATCGTTCGTTCGCGGTCGGTGAGCGGTTCCGGGAGATCGGCGGATTCAAATGACGAGTCGCTCTTCTCCAACGCTCGCATGATCCGTTCGGTGATGACGGGCTCGATGCAGGTTCCTCCGTCAGCGAGCGTTCGGATCGCGCTGGCCAGGCGCTCGAGCGACACGTCCTTGAGCAGCCACCCTTTCGCGCCGGCGCGGACGGCTTCGAAGAGGATGGCGTCGTCGTCGAACGTCGTCAGGATCAGCGTCGGACGCGCGGCGTTGCGTTCGCGGAGCGTGCGCAGGACGCCGACGCCGTCGAGTTTCGGCATGCGCAGATCGAGCAGGACGACGTCCGGCCTTTCGCGCTCGATCACCGCGACCGCTTCCTCGCCATCGCTCGCCTCGGCCACGACTTCGATGTCCGGCACGAGCGCGAGGAGGCTGCGCAGACCCTGGCGGACGATGGTCTGATCTTCGACGATGCAGATGCGGATCACGCGGCGGCTCCGAGCGGGAGCGTTACGTGGAGCGAGAAGCCGCGGCCGCGCATCGAGGTCACTTCGAATGTTCCTCGCGCTTGTTGCACGCGCTCGCGCAGGCCGAGGAGGCCGTTGCCGAAGGTGATGTTGTCGGCGCCGACGCCGTCGTCGCGCGCATCGATCGACAGCGTGTGATCGGCAGTGCCGAGGTTCAGCCAGAGATTGCGCGCGCCGGAGTGGCGTACCGCGTTCGTCACGATTTCCTGGACCGTGCGCAACGCAACCTCGGCGATGTTCGCGTCGGCCACGGCAAGTTCCCGCGGAAAGTCGAGATGGAGCGACGGCGTGGCGATCACATCGCGCAACGATTCGAGCGACGACGTCAGATCGACCGGTTCATCATTGCGAAGACGGCTGACGACGTCGCGAACGTCGGCCAGGAGATGTTTCGCGATCGATTTGCTTTTCTCCACGTGCTCCTTCGCATCGCCGGAGGCGAGGTGGCCGGCCACTTCGAGATTGAGGCTGAGCGCGGTGAGGTGATGGCCGAGGAGATCGTGGAGATCCCGCGCGATGCGAAGGCGTTCCGAGGTACGGCTACTGATCTCGAGCAACTCGGTGGTCATGCGCAGCTCCGCATTCGCCTCGGCCAGCGATTTCCGCGCTTCCATCTCCGAATGCGCGACGTGCATCGAGAAAAGCGAGAAGAGCGAGAACGCGAAATAGACGAGGGCGTAGATGACGGGCGATGATCCGGTCGTCGCAACGATGACGCCGAGGACCACGCAGTTGACGGCGATGGCGATGATGGCGAAGCGCGGCGGATACGCGCCAAGCTGCGCGGCGATGATGACGAGTAGCACCGGTACGAAACCGGTCGGCTGCAGCGAAACGCAGACGTACGCGGCCAGCGTTTCGACGATCAGCAGGGAAATCTTCGTTGGGCTGCCGCAGCCCGGCCGTGTGCCGAACAGGAAGGCGATGATGAACACCGTGAATGCAGCGAAGAGGACGGCCGCGCGCGCTCCGAGCGGCGCGTGATACTGCACCTCCCAGAGCACAGCCGGAATCCCGACGATGATCCACGTCAGGATGCCGACGAACTTCATCTTCTGTTCGTTCACGTTCATCGCACTTTAGAAATACACCCGCGCACCGGCCGTGGTCACGCGGCGCACTTGCATGTACGACAGCTCGCTGCCGCGCGCGCCGGCGAATTCGGTATCGATGGCGTAGATGCTGACGTTGGCGCGCACGCGCAGCGACAGCGTAGCGCGCGCGAGCAGCGAGCCGTCGCGAAGATTGGTGATGGCGATCAACTCGACGTTGAGCTTGTCGTGGGGGATGTCGACGCGGACGAAGCCGTAGTTGCGCGCCATCCGCAGCGGCGAATAGGCGGCGTTGATCGCGCGGAACGACTTTTCGTCATGCGCGAAATCGGCGGCGGATTGAAACGAGCGGAACGCGTTTTCGTCGAGTCCATCGCCGCCGTGATACAGCTCTGCGACGACATTGACGTTGTTGCGGAACGTGTACTGACCGCCGATCAGCGCATGGCGCCGCGCGATCTCGCCGTGCAGTTCGAGCGCATCGCCGAAGACGCGCGCGGCGCTGATGCCTTGCTGTGTGCCGTCGCCATCGCGGCGGAAGTGGAGCGAGACATCCGTGCCGGCGATGAGGCGATAGACGCGTCCCGCCACGGCTCCGTCATCGAGCGCGTAGACGGACACGTTCGTGCCGCGGATGAAGAGATCGGTGCGGATCATGTTGACGCCGACGTTGGCGGAGCGGCGGTCAGACGGATCGGCAGGATTCTTTTTCGGACTGACGAACGCGGTCGGATTCCAGGCGTAGCCGGTGCCCCATTTCTCGATTACGCGTCCGATGGTGACGTCGAGCCACGGCTTCGGATTGAGCTGCACGAACGCCTCTCCGACATCCGCGCGCTGCGCGCCGCCCTCGGCGGCATCGCCACGAAGTTTGAGGTGGAACTTCCAGTCGCGGCTGTCGGGCGCGGCGTCGAGGAAGGCGACGGCATCCGCGGAGCCGCTGCGGTAGCGCAGGCCGGCGATGTTGCTCGGATTCAGCGCCGAGGCGCTGTTGGCAGGCGTGAGCTGCCATTCCGCGCCGGCGAAGCGTGCGTGGCGAAGATGAAGGTGCAGCGCGTTCGGGCGTTGATCTCTTCGACGAGGTCGAGGATTTTCGCGGCGGTGACGGAATCGAGATTCGCGGTCGGCTCGTCGGCGAGGACGAGCTTCGGCTCCCCGGCCATGGCCCGCGCGATGGCAACGCGCTGCCGCTGGCCACCGGACAACTGATCCGGACGCTGCCGCGCCTGATCGCTCAGTCCGACCTGCTCCAGCCAGTCGAGCACGCGCTTGCGTCGCTCGGCGGCCGGCACATGCTGGAGCAGCAGCGGATACTCGACGTTCTCGTACGCGGTGAGCACCGGAATCAGATTGAAGGTCTGGAAGATGAAGCCGAGCGTGTCGCGGCGGGTGGCGGCGAGGCGGTGGAACGGGACGGGAGTGACGTCAACGCCGTCGATCAGAATCCGTCCCGAATCGGGCTTGTCGATGCATCCGATGAGATTGAGCAGCGTGGTCTTGCCGCTGCCGGATGGGCCCGCCAGCGCCAGAAAATCGCCGCGGTCGACGTCGAGCGAAACGCCCGTCAGCGCGCGAACGTTCACGCGGCCGAGCGGGTAGGCTCGCGTCACATCGATCAGTCGTACGAGGGGTTGTTGGTGCATCGGTATCTCCTTCAATGCCCAATCTAGGCGGCATCCGGAGGCACCGCATGTGCAGGAAGATCGGTAACCGCATCATGACTTTCGGCATACCTACCGAAAATCGACGTTTGACGCGGAGAGTGCGGTAGAGCACAATCGCCCGAAAACGTAGTAGGAGAGGAACAAACGAATGGCGACAACAACCAAGAAGAAGAGCGGCGGCAGCGGGCTGTCCGCGTTAGTTACCCCGAGCAGCGATCTGGCTGCAATCGTCGGCGACAAGCCGATGCCGCGCAGCGAGATCACCAAAAAGGTGTGGGACTACATCAAGGCCAACGGCCTTCAGGACCAGACCAACAAGCGGATGATCAATGCAGACGACAAGCTGCTGAAGATCTTCAACGGCAAGAAGCAGGTCTCGATGTTCGAGATGACTGCTCTGGTCAGCAAGCACCTGAAGGCTTAACTCCCGATCACGGCAACAACGAAGGCCGGCGTAACGCCGGCCTTTTTGTGTTGTGCTGCGCGCTATCGGATGCCCGTGTCGATGTTCACATCCACGCGCGTGACCGTGTTCGCGTGAATGTCGACCACCTTCGGCAAGTCAGACGTGTGGTCGATTCCGTTCGGTTTCAAATCGACGGTGTACTTTGCCGGCGCGGCGAGATCGATCACGTACAGGCCCTGCGAATCAATGTCGACGGTAAAGAGCAGATTCGTCCTGGCCTCGTTGTAGACCAGGATTTTGCGCGCCGCGTATGCCGAGGGCGGCGTGGCGCACGGCGTGCCGTTCTGCTCGGGGCCGGGACAGTTCGGGCCGATCGTGACCACGCCCGACAGCCGTCCGCGCTCAATGGTAGCTTGACCGTCGCTCGGGGACGTCGGGGTGTGGCAGGCCGCCGCGATCAACGCGAGCGCAAGGGCAAGGCTTTGGCGTAGCATGCCGCTATTGTAGTGATCCCAGCGGCTCGTGAGCGCCGTACCGTCATTTTCGAAGGGGGAGCCATGAAACAGTTCGTCTCCATCGCTGCGCTTGCCGTCCTCACCGCATGTTCGTCGGGCCCGCGCATCTCCTCGGACTACTCCCCCGGCGACGCCGAGAACGCCATCCGCCGCGCCAACGCTGATTTCGCCGCGGCCGCGCGCTCCGGTAATGCGCCGGCGCTGGTCGACAACTACTACGCGCCCGACGCCGAGGTCATGGCGCCGAACATGCTGGCCTTTCGGGGACGTGAGGCGATCCGCGCGTTCTGGACCGCGTTCCTCGCCAACGGTTCGGTCGACGTCGCGCTCACCAGCACGAACGTGACGCAACCGTCGAGCGAGGTCGCCATCGAGACCGGCCGCTACGACCTCTCGATTCGCCCTGCCAGCGGCCAGGCGATCAAAGACGCCGGCAAGTACATGGTTCTGTGGAAGAAATCGAACGGACGCTGGTGGGCGGCCAAGGACATCTTCAATTCCGACATGCCGAAGTAAACCGGGTACATCCATTGCTCCGCACAATCTGTTGCGGAGCGAGAGATGAAAAAATACCTGGGACTTTTCAAACAAACGATCAGCGAATTCATCGCGGACAAAGTGCCGCGGCTCGGCGCGGCGCTCGCCTACTACACGATCTTTTCGCTCGCGCCGCTGCTGCTGATCGTCATCGCCATCGCCGGCCTGGCTTTCGGACACGACGCCGCGCAGGGGAAGATTTTCGACCAGCTCCACGGGGTACTCGGGACGAACACCGCCGCCGCCGTGCAAGACATGGTGAAGAACGCCGCGAAGCCGAAAACCGGTACGGTGGCCACGGTCCTCGGCATCGTCACGCTGCTCCTCGGCGCCTCGGGTGTCTTCGGCCAGCTCCAGGACGCGCTCAACACGATCTGGGACGTGAAGCCGAAAGAAGGCCGCGGCATCATGGGGATGATCAAAGACCGCTTCCTCTCGTTCGCGATGGTCTTCGGCGTCGGTTTCCTGCTGCTCGTTTCGCTCGTGATCGACACCGTCATCGCCGCGATGGGCAAGTACGCCGGCAATCATCTTCCCGGCGGCGAGGCGCTCTGGCACATCGCTGAACTGTCGTTTTCGTTCGTGATCATCACGGTACTGATGGCCGGGATTTTCCGGCTGCTGCCGGACCTGAAAATCGAATGGCGCGACGTCTGGCTCGGCGCGGCGCTGACGTCGTTCCTCTTCGTCCTCGGCAAGTTCGCGCTCGGCATTTACTTCGCCAAGAGCGCGGTAGGATCGAGTTTCGGCGCGGCGGGCTCGCTCGTCCTCGTGCTGCTGTGGGTCTACTACTCCGCGCAGATTCTTTTATTCGGCGCCGAGTTCACGCAGGTCTACGCGCGCTCGCACGGCAGCCTGAAAGCGGAAGCCGATGCGAAGCGGACGGTGAAGGAGAAAGAGGAACAGACGCCGGCGCCAGCCGCGAAGCCGGTGGTCGTCTACAAGACGGCGCCATCGAAAGGCGGCGGATCGGGCATCGCGAAGTTGGCCGCGGGCGGCGTTGCCGGACTGCTGATCGGCGCAGTCGTCGGCGGCGTCAGCGCGACGATCGTGGTGGTTAAGTCGGTGAAGAAATTGTTTACTCGGTAGTCAGTTGCGACCGTCCGGGTAGGGAAGCGGTCCCGTGGCGGTCCTCCTGATTACATGGTCCGTCCTCGCTCGCTGTGGGTTCGGCACCTGGCCGCCTTCTGGCTGGTGATCTCCGCGATTGCGTCCGCGATACGCGGGATGCGAAGGGTCGCACGCCGCTGCATGAAGCAGCGGATCGAAGACATTCCGAGGCGGTCAAAGTGCTGCTGTCTGGCGGCGCGAAAGTTGACGCGGTCGACATGTGCGGAGCCACCCCCTTGTGGCTTGCCGCAAATGCCCCCAGGGAAAACGAAGCGTTACGAGTGGCAGAGATTCTCGTGGCTGCCGGCGCGGATGTGAACGCGAAAAACACGTGCGAGGTGGGAACGCTCCTCCAGTTGGCCGAAAAGAATGGCTACTGGAAGTTGCGCCAGCTTCTCTTGTCGAAGGGCGCGGCGAAAGAGGCGCAGTAGCTGTCACTTTACGCGCGTCGCCTTCGTCATCAAGCCGATGCCGAGGAGGATGGCCGCGGCGCCGGCGGCGAGCCAAGAGCGGTTCGACCTCGCGTTCTTCACGCCGCGTTTGATCGACTTCGCCGCGTCATGCCGCTTCTTGTACGCGATGCCATCCAATTCCATCACGCTGCCCTTGACGCTTGGCGTCTCGAGAATCTTGCCGATGGCCCACACCGTCAGCGGCGGGATCAATCGCTTCAGGGTCTTGTGAGTCGGGGATTTGACGCTCATCACGTCCTCCTGCTCTTTGTGAGAGCAAGGTCCGGGCCGCTTAGGACGACATCGTGCGCCGCCGGACCGGCGTGCGCCTTCGCGCGCTGCGTCGCACGATCGGGCGCAACATTCTTCACACCGCTCTTCAGGATGACAGATTCACTCCGCGGACTGCCTCCGCCGCGCCGCAGACGTAGAGCCGATCGCCGGGTTGGATGACCGCGTCTGCCGTTGCCGGAACGAATGCGCCATCGCGCTCGATCGCCAGCAGCGAGCAGCCGTGCTGCCGCAAGCCGAGGTCGCGCAGCGGGCGTGAGGTACGCGCGGTGAAGCGCTCCACGCGGCGGTGCTCGTCGTGCGAGCGCGCTACGCGGCCGAGGAGGCGGGAGGAGAGCATCTCGCCGGAGATGTCGCTGATGGAGAGCGCAAAGTCGGCGCCGGCGCGGTAGATGTTGTCGATGTTGCGCGAGTGATTCACGCGCGCGATCACGGGCACGTCCGGCGCCAGGTCGCGCGCAATCACGGTCGCGAAGAGCGTGGCGTCGTCGCTGTCCAGCGCGAGGACGACCGCGCGGCATTCGTGCAGCGCCGCACGCTGCAGCACCGACGAATCGAGCACGTTGCCGACGATGTCGACGCCCGATGCGGCTTGACGCTCTACGACGCGCACTTCCTCGCCAGCGTCGGTGAGCAGCTCATGCACCTTGCGGCCGACCTCGCCGAAGCCGGCGATCAGGTACGGCCCGCTGCGGCGAAGAAACGTGCTGCCGATCATCGCCGCGGCGCGATCGAGCGAGGCAGCGTCGCCGGCGATCTCCAGGATCGAGCCCGGCTCGATGACCATGGCCGCGTCGCAGCGCGCGTGGAGCCGGTTGCGCATCCACTGGCCGACCACGATTACGCCGCTGGCTGCGCCGAGGTTGGAGGCGGCAAGCGTGAGTCCGGCGAGCGGACTCGTTGCGGCGACGCGGATCTCGCGCCGTTCCAGCGGCAGATTCTCGGCGCCCGGCAGCCGCGGACTGATTCGATCGCTGGCATGCGCCGCCAGCGCCGCCGCGACGATGTGTCTCGGCGTGTAGGCAGCCGTCGCGCCGGCAAGCTCCATCGGCTTCCGATGCGCCGGCTCCTCGACGAACGCGAAGATCTCGCCGCGAAACCCCATTTGCCGCGCGCGCAGAATCAACGCCGCATTCTCTTCATCGCGTCCGTTCGCAACTAACGCGCGCGCATGCGGAAGCCGGCACACATCGAGCGCATCCTCCTCGGCACGGCTGAAGACGGCGGGAAATCCGCGCTCCAGCACCGCGCGCGCGGCGGTTTCGTCGGTCTCGACGACGATCGAGGCGACGTCGTGATCGGCCAGCCGTTGCAGCAGCGTCTCGACCGCCGGTCCGTAGCGATACACGATCACGTGATTGGCCATCTTCGGCGCGATGCGCGGCACGCGGCGCTCGAATCGCTCCTCCAGAAACGGCACCAGAAAAATCGGCACGATCAGAAAAACGAGAAACACGCCCGCGAACTGGACGAGCACGACAAGCACCACCATCGCCGGATGATGCCAATGACTGTCGGCGCCGTACCCGGTCGTGCTCAGCGTCTCGGCCGCCCATTCGAAGCTGTCCCAGAACGAGCGCGGCTTTCCTTCCAGCCGCCCCATGCCCGCCTGATAGAGCAGCGCCGAGGCGATCAGAAACAGGAGCAGACCCGCGACGAGCCAGATCAGGCGCCGCGTGGAACGGTGCATGGTTGCCGTTCAGTTTACCCTGCGCGAAGACGCAGGGTCTCCGGTGCAGATCGCGCGATCGGCGCGACAGGCCCAAACAGCGCGGCACGGCCGGAGATCCTGCGTCTTCGCGCAGGATAGACTTCTTACGGCCCCATGCTCCTCTGCACCGTCCGCACGTGTCACCAGCCGCTCGTGCGCGAGGAGCGGCGCTTGATCTGCACGCGCGGACATTCGTTCGACGTCGCGCGCAGCGGTTACATCAACCTGCTGCAGCCGCAGGACCGGCGTTCGAAACAGCCGGGCGATACGGCGGATGCCGTCGCGGCGCGACGGCGTCTGCACGACCGCGGCGTGACCACGCCGCTTCGCGATGCGATCGCGGCGACGGCGAATGTGAAATCGAACGACGTCGTCCTCGATATCGGCTGCGGCGACGGCTTCTACCTCGGCTCGTTCGACTGCGATGCACACGGCGTCGACATCTCGCTGCCGGCCATCGAAGCCGCTGCGAAGCGTTACCCCGATTGCGAATGGATTGTCGCAAACGCCGATCGCTTCATTCCGTACGACGCCGCCACCTTCACGCGCGTGCTGACGATCACCGCGCGGATGAACAGCAGCGAGTTCCGACGCGTCCTGCGCGACGATGGCCGGCTCCTCGTCGCCATCCCTGCCCCGGACGATCTCGTCGAGCTTCGCGGCGCGGGACGCGATCGCGTGCAGCGAACCATCGATACGTTCGCAAACGACTTCACGATCATCGAGCAGCGTCGCGCGACGACGGCCGCCGGCCTCGATCGCGACGCCGTTCACGACGTCCTTCTCTCCATCTACCGGCCGCGCGATCTCGACCGAGTCGAACCGATGCGCGTCACCTTCAGCCTCGACCTTCTCCTCTTCGCTCCGCGCTGAGAGATTGTGAAGAAATTAACGACGAGGATCCCGCTACTCGGTTTGCAGGCGTGGGTTAGCAGGATCAGGCACTGCATTTTGCGAAAGCACAGACAAGAGTGTCTGTGCCACACTTGGCTCTCCACTGAAGCAGCATTCGCGCGAGACAGCAGGATCAATGTGGCACAGACACTCTTGTCTGTGCTGGTGAGGCTCGGGACCGCTGAGAAGCATGCAAAGACTCCCGTTCAAGGTCCTGGCCACTGACGGCGCCGCGCGGCGCGGCGAAATCGTCACTCGCCACGGCACGATCCAGACTCCGGTGTTCATGCCCGTCGGGACGCTGGCCTCGGTGAAGTCGCTGACGACGGATCAATTGCAGCAGCTCGGTCCCGAGATCATCCTCAACAACACGTACCACCTGATGCTGCGGCCTGGCATCGACCTGCTCGAACAGCTCGGCGGCGTGCATCGGTTCATGAACTGGGACCGCGCCGTGCTCTCCGATTCCGGAGGATTTCAGGTGTTCTCGCTGTCCTCGATCCGCAAGGTTCGCGAGGAGGGTGTTGAGTTCCGAAGCCACATCGATGGGTCTGCGCATTTCCTCTCCCCCGAAACGTCGATCGACATCCAGCAGCGGATGGGGGTCGACATCGCCATGGCCTTTGACGAGTGTCCGGCCTACGGCATCGCGCACGCCGAGGTCGAGCGGTCGATGGAGTTGACACACCGGTGGGCGCGGCGGTCGCTGGCGGCGCGGACGGGGGAATCGGCGCTGTTTGGAATCGTGCAGGGTGGTATTCATCACGATCTTCGTAAGCGGAGCGCCGAGGAGATCGGATCGATCGGGTTTGACGGCGTGGCTATCGGTGGCGTCTCGGTCGGCGAGCCGAAAGATGAGATGCTCGACGTCATGCGCTTTACGGCGCCGCTGCTTCCGTCGGACAGGCCGCGCTATCTGATGGGCGTCGGCACACCGGAAGACTTGCTCGATGGCGTCGCGGCAGGGATCGACATGTTCGACTGCGTGATGCCGACCCGCAACGCGCGCAACGGCTCGCTCTTTACGAGTCTCGGCAAGGTGGCGATCAAGAACGCGCGATACGCATCCGACCAGGGTCCACTCGATCCGAATTGCTCGTGTGTCACGTGCCGGAGCGTCTCGCGCGCGTATCTGCGGCACCTGTACGTCACCGGCGAGATCGCGGCCATGGTCTACAACACCATCCACAACGTCTCGTTTTACCTTGACTTGATGAGGGGGATTCGGCAATCTATCGCGTCCAACTCTTTGCAGGCTTTTCGCGATGCGTTCCTCTCGCGGGTCGAGGGCGGCGAAGTCGACGCCTGAACGACGCAAGACAAAGAGCTCCCGAAAGCGAACCGAGAAAACGATATGACAGCGATTGCTCTGCTTCAAACTGCCGGCGGCACGTCCGCCTTCCTCATCAACATCCTGCCGATCGCGGCCATCTTCCTCGTTTTCTACTTCCTCGTGATCGCGCCGGCGAACAAGCAGCGGCGCAAAACCGCCGAAATGCTCAGCACGCTGAAAAAGGGCGATCGCGTCCTCACTTCGGGCGGGATTTACGGGACGGTACAGGGTGTTGAGGCCGAAGTTGTCTACCTGAAGATCGCCGAGAATGTGAAGGTCAAGGTTGCACGTTCAGCGATCACCGGAATCACCACGGGCGATGCGGCGGAGTAACCCGCTCCCTTTTTTCCTGGAGGAAACTTGACTAGAGGTTTGCTGTGGAAAGTCATCCTTATCCTGGCTGTTCTCCTCGGCTTCGCCGCCGCGATGATACCGACCAACGACAACCCTGAGCCGATCCGCCGCGGCCTCGACCTGAAGGGTGGTACGCACCTGGTCATGCGCGTGAACGTCGGCGACGCCGTCCGCCTCGAGGCCGATCAAGGCTCGGAGATGCTGAAGGCGCAGGCGAAGAAGTCCAATCTCCCGATTCCGACGACGCGCCGCATCAACGACACCACGTTCATCGCCACGCTGCCGCCGGACACGCCGACCACCGAGTACGAGCGCATCGCCAAGGACTACCTCGGCTCGTTCGACGTGGGCCGTACCGCCGATGGCGCGATGCAGTTCAAGATGAAGACTGCGGCGCAGACGGCCCTCGAGCGCGACACGATCGCGCACACGGTCGAGACGATCGACAACCGCGTGAACGCCCTCGGCGTCACCGAGCCGTACATCGCCACCGAAGGCGCGAACCGCATCGTCATCGAGCTTCCCGGCGTCGACGATCCGGCCCGCGTCAAAGACATCATCAAGACCACGGCGCAACTCCAGTTCCGCCTCGTCGAAGGCGAGCCGGGATCGACCCCCGACGCGGCCATGACGAACGTCCCCGCAAACATGAAAACGGAAGTGGACATCCTCCCCGGCACGCGCGAAGACGCGCTCGGCCGCGCGGCGGGCGTCGAGTACTACGCGGTCCGCAAGACGGTTCCGGTCACCGGCACCGATCTGAAGAACGCCCGCGTTTCCAAGGGCCAGCTTGGCCAGCCGAACGTCGGCTTCTCGCTGACGCCGGACGGCGCGCGCAAGTTCGGCGACCTGACGGGGCAGAACATCAAACGCCGCCTGGCCATCGTCCTCGACAACAAGGTCGTCTCGGCGCCAGTGATCAACAGCCAGATCAACGAGTCGGGCGTCATCGAAGGCAACTTCACTCCGCAGCAGGCCGCCGACCTCTCGCTGGTCCTGCGCAGCGGATCGCTCCCGGCATCGCTGACGACGCTCGAAGAGCGCACCGTCGGTCCGTCGCTCGGCCGCGACTCGATCCGCCAGGGCGTCCTCGCGTCTCTGGTCGGCTTCATCGCTCTCATCCTGGCCGTGCTGGTCTATTACAAGGGCGCCGGCGTGAACGCGGTGCTGGCGCTGCTGCTGAACCTCGTCATCCTGCTCGGCATGATGTCGCTCTTCCACGCCACGCTCACACTGCCCGGCATCGCCGGCATCATCCTCACGCTCGGCATGGCCATCGACTCGAACGTGCTGGTCTTCGAGCGCATCCGCGAGGAGTTGCGCGAGGGCAAAATGGTCCGCGCGGCCATCGAGAACGGTTTCTCCCGCGCCTTCGGAACCATCATCGACACGCACATGACCACGATCATCTCGGCGCTCTTCCTCTTCCAGTTCGGAACGGGTCCGATCAAAGGATTCGCCGTCACGCTGCTGATCGGTCTCTTCGCGTCGGTCTTCACCGCGTTCTTCGTCTCGCGCGTGATCTTCGACGTCATGTACAAATCGCAGAATCGCCCGACCGAGATGAGCATCTAAGGCAGGCGAGGAGAACTAGTCATGCAGATTTTCGTCAACTCAAAATACGACTTCGTCAAATGGCGTTTCTACGCCGTTTCATTCTCACTCCTCTTCATGCTGCTCGGCTTTGCGGCGTATCTGAAGCACGGCATCAACTGGGGCATCGACTTCGCCGGCGGCGCCACGATCACGCTGCGCTTCAAGGACCCCGTTCCGATGGACCGCCTTCGCGCCGACCTGCCCATCGCCTCGATCCAGCAGTACGGCAAGGCTGGAGACAACGCCGTCCTGATCCGCCTGCCGGAGTTGAACAAAGAGACCGACTACGCCGGCCAGGTCGTGGCGAAGCTCAATGCCGATCTGAACCCGCAGACCACCACCAAACTGGACCTCAACTTCCACGGCCGCGATCGTCTGACAGAGCTTCTCTCCTCCTCCGATCCCGATGCCAAGGGCACCACGCCGGCGGCGCGCGACTACTACAAGAACATCGCGCAGAACATCGTCAGCCGCCGTTCCGAAATCGGCGTCTTCACGAACATGAGCCAGGTGACCTCGGCTCCCGGCGTGACGACACGCATCGCCGGCTTCCTGAACGACAAGTGCTTCCTCGGCGCGTTCAATCTGCTCGATCAGGAAACGGTCGGACCGCAGGTCGGCCACGATCTCCAGCAGAAAGCCATCTGGGCCGTCGTCCTCTCGACGCTGGCCATGGGCGCCTACCTCTGGCTTCGCTTCGACCTGATGTTCGGCGCGTCGGCGATCGTTTGCATCATCCACGACGTGCTGATGTCGCTGGCCTTCCTGATGATGATCAACGGCGAGTTCTCACTGAACATCGTCGCCGCGCTGCTGCTCATCGTCGGCTTCTCGATCAATGACACCGTCGTCATGTACGACCGCGTTCGCGAGAACCGCCGCAAGCTGAAGACGCGCATGACGCTCGAAGAGCAGCTCAACCTGGCCATGAACCAGACGCTGTCGCGGACGATCCTGACCTCCGGCTCGGTCGTCATCGTCCTCGTGGCCCTGCTTCTCTTCGGCGGCAAAGTGATCCACGAATTCGCCTGGATCCTCCTCATCGGCGTCCTGGCCGGCACGTACTCGACGGTCACGATCGTCCCCGCCGTCGCCATCGCCTGGAACAACCTGACCGGACGCAAACACGACATCTCCGGCCCGACCAACCGCGCACCGGTGCGCGTCGAGACGAAGCAGGATGTCCCGCCGGCGCAGCGCAAACGCAGAGCCGGCTAAAAACCCAACCGCGATTTACCCGAAACGCCGCCGATCTTCGGCGGCGTTTTTGTTTACGCGACCGCCATCCCTTCAATATCCAGCTCGTGGATCGGCATGCCGAGGGAGCCGAGGGGCTCGCGGATCTGCGAGGCGTTGCCGACGATCACGATGATCACCTTGTCGGGGTCGATGTACTTCTCCGCGACATGCTCGACGTCGTGCTTCGAGATCGCGCCGATGTTTTCGCGGTAGCGGTCGAAGTAGTTCGTCGGCAGGTCGTAGAGCTCCATGTCGACGAGACGGCCGGCGACGTCGCTGGCGGTTTGCACGGTTGAGGGGAAAGAGCCCATCAGGTAATTCTTCGTGTCTTCGAGTTCCTGGGTTTCGACGTCGCCGGTGCGGATTCGTCGCAGCTCGGACAGCACCTCGGTCACAGACTCGCGCGTGACCTCGTTGCGCACCGGCGCGCTGACAACGAACGGGCCGGCCTGGCGGCGGAACGCGAACATCGAGCGCGCGCCGTACGTGTAACCGTGCTTTTCGCGCAGATTCAGATTGATGCGCGAGTTGAAGACGCCGCCGAGGAGCGCGTTCATCACGGACAGCGCGAAGTAGTCCTCGGTGCTGCGCGCGATGCCGAGGTGGCCGATACGGATTTCGGACTGCACCGCGGTGGGGCGGTCGATCAAATAGATGCGGCTGGAATCGAAACTCTTCGGCGTGATCTGCGGCCGCGTCGGAAGTTCCGCGGCGGGCCAATCGGCGAAGAGCCGCGAGGCGGCATCGAACGCACGATCGGTGTCGATGTCGCCGGCGATCACGATCGTGCCGTTGTTCGGAACGTAGTGCTCGGCGTAGTAGCGGCGGACGTCGTCGATGCGGATGCGCGCAACCGAGTCGGGATTGCCGATGACCGTGTTGCCGTACGCGCCGGTGCCGTAAATGAGGTGCGAAAAGCGTTTGCCGGCGATTGCTCCCGGCTCGTCGCGCTGCTGCAACAACTCCATCAACCGCTCGGCGCGGACGCGTTCCAGCGACGGCTCGGGCAGCATCGGCGTGCGATTCACATCCGCGAAAATCGCGAACGCCTCGGCGAACGTGCGCGAGAGCGTGTCGACCGAAATGTACGACGCATCCCAATCGGCGCCGCTGCCGAGCGACGCGCCGAGCAGGCCGAGGTCGGCCAGTCGCTGCCAGAGGTCGTCGGTTTCGGC
>ERZ1739052.5-NODE-5-length-36373-cov-10.949970_pt1 | contig 36373 bp, 27 predicted proteins | sample MGYA00581761_ERZ1739052 | MGnify/ENA primary metagenome ERZ1739052 (study PRJEB42929, sample SAMN08275524) | rhizosphere metagenome | isolation source: Rhizospheric soil replicate 1 | host: Colobanthus quitensis and Deschampsia antarctica | place: Antarctica: Devils...
CACACGCGTGCGCGTGTCTGGGGCGGATCGGTAGCTGTGCGTGGCCGTCTCGTGGCAAAGAGAGGGGGATGCGGGGTGCGCGGTGTCGCCCGGACCGAAGGCGACCAAGCGTCCCGCGCCGGCGCGGACGGTGCGCGTGTTCTGGGGCGTCTCCGCGGCCGCGCCGAGAACGCGTGTACGCAGCCAAGCCGGCGGATCGACCGGCGTGATCGCCCCGGCCACAATGCCGTTGAGGAAACTCAGCTCTTCGCGTGTAAGGGTGTCAGTCATTTCGTTCCTGCCGCAAACTTTATGCGCAGCTCAGCCATTCCATCGCACAGCATCCCGCGGGTTTTCGCCTCGCTGATGCCGTAACGTTTTGCAAGATCGCTGACAGTCATGCCGTTGTACCAGGCGTCCTCCACTATGCTTCTGGCGGAAGGCTCTTCCACTACTACGGTTGCCGGCGCCGGCCGGCTTTGTCTCGCCAGCGCGCAGTCGCGGGTGGCGTGGATGAGGTAGGCCGCGGGATCGCCCACGTCGTCATTGCGCGACAACGCCACGAACGCCTTCTCCAGCGCATCGGCGGCCGCGTCGCGATCGCCGGTGATGCGTAGCGCGATCGCGTACAGACACGATGCGTGACGATCGTAAAGCTCGGCCAGAGACTGCATGGATGGCGAAGTTTAACCCCGAGGCGGCCTTTCTCCGCGTCCCCGCGCCACCGCGTGAACAAGGTTAAAATCCCGCCCATGTCCAAAATTCGTTTCGTGAACGTCGTCTTCGGCGTCTGCGTGACCGCGTCCGCCGCAGCCCAGGTTCCGACGATCATCAAAGAGATCGACCAGCTCGAGTCGCAGCGCGATCCGAAGTGCTACGCCACGGCCAACCGGTTGGAGGATTTCATCTACGGCACGTCCCTCGACTTTGACGCGCGAGCCGAGAAGATCGCGCTGCAGAAGCGTCTGATCCGCGACGTGTGGGTGAAGGCGAGCGACGCCGCGAAAGGCAAGACGCAGCTCGGCGTCGACGATCTCCGTCCCGTGTTGCAGGCTGCGGTGCCGTATGCCGCCACACCCGGCGGCGATTGGATCATCCTTCCCGACGACCCGCGCCGCACCGAGGTCACCGCGCGCGACAAACGCCAGTACGGAGCGGTTGCCTATGCGCTGCGCGCGATTCTTTCCGTCCAGCAGGATGCCTTCGTCGATGGAACAAATCTTCTCCCGCTCGATGAAAAGGCCGTGGAGTTGTTCAAGGAATCGGTCGATCTCATCACGCTCGCCGCGCTGCAACACGCCGACCGCGATACGCGGAAAAAGAACGAACATCAGATCAATGGCGCGGAGATGAAGGCCGCGTGGGCTGGCATCGTCGGATCGAGCAAACCGGTGGTTGCGTCGCATGCAAATCCAACGAAACCGGACGAAAAATTCGCCACGATCAAAGCAATCGTCGCCGAGAAGCTCGCGGCGTTCGAAAAATACAACGACCTCTCCAACGCCGTTTTCTCGCGCAACGTGCAGGTCTACATGGCCAGGCATATGTGGCCGAGCGATGCCGAGGATGGGACGGCGTTCAAGAAACAATTCACGGAGACCATGGTGGCGTGGACCGGCGACGTCATGCTCGAAGCGGAGAAGCGCGCAAAGAAGCGCGGACATCCGCTGATCCGCATCGACGATGTGCATGACGCCGTGCAGATGTACGAGCCGCACGTTCTCAATGAATACGAGGACTGCATCTACTTTCCTCGGCTACCGAAGTCCGATCAGCTCGTCATCGAGGCGTATGACTTAGACGCCTTCCGCGATCCCGGCCTGCATTGGATGTATCTGAACGAGGTGCTCAACGATCCGAAATACAAAGGGTCGCTGGAGCCCGATCCGTTTGCTGCCGAGTTGCTCACCGAGGGCGGCGCGCAGATGGGAACGTTGATCCTGCGCGTGGCGGGGAAGATCGCCACAGCCGAGAACCGGGACCGTCTCGATCGAACGGACCTGACCAAGTCGGTCAAGAACATCCAGACGCTGCTCGACAAAAACGCCGTACTTCCTCCGACGAAAAAGATCACGACCACCATCGCCTCGGCGCCGTCGAAGCCTTCGACGAAAGGCAAGTTCTTCACCGACGTCACCGCGAACAGCGGCATCAAATTCGAGCACCGCATGTCCGACTGGCTGGCTCGCCTCATCCGCAGCTACTCGGTAAAAGAAACCGAGACCGTGCTGGCCGTCCCGCCTGCGTTCGGCGGCTCGGGCATCGCCGCCGAGGATGTGAATGGCGATGGCAACATCGACGTCCTCGTCCTCAGTGGCTCCGGCAACGCGCTCTATCTCGGCGATGGCAGCGGTCACTTTACCGACGTCACCGAATCGGCGGGTCTGAACTGGAAGCGCACCGACGGACGCCCGGGCGAGCCCCGCCAGCCGATCATCGCCGACTTCGACAACGACGGCCTCCCCGACATCCTCATCACCTACGCCGGCGACGATCACCGCCTCTACCGCAACCTCGGTAACGCGAAATTCGAGGACGTCACTGCCCGCACGAACCTCGGCGGCAAAGGACTCGTCGGCGGTCCCGCCACCGCGCTCGATTTCGACAAAGACGGCCTGCTCGATCTCTACATCGGCTACTTCGGCGATTACGTCCACGGCGTCCTGCCGACGTTCGCGCGTCGCAACACGAACGGCCTCCCCAACAAGCTCTTTCGCAACAAAGGCAACTTCGTCTTCGAGGACGTCACCGCCGGCAGCGGCGTCGGCAACACCGGCTGGGCCCAGGCCATCAACCACCTCGATTTCGACGGCGACGGCTGGGAAGACCTGATCTGCGGCAACGACTTCGGCGCGAACGCCTGGTACCGCAACCTCGGCAACGGAAAGTTTGAGGAGGTGTCGTCGAAACTCGGCACCGACAAGCCGAGCTACACGATGAACATCGGCATCACCGACCTCAATCGCGACGGCTTCCCCGACGTCTACATCTCCAACATCGTCACGATGAACAAGGACGAAAAATACGTCCTCCCCGACGCCAAGACGCGCCTCAAGTTCAATCCGCAGAAGATGGCCAACATGCGCGTAGTCGAGGCGAATGATCTCTGGACATCGACCGCGAAGGATGGGAAGTTGGTTTCTTATGAGCAATCCCAAGCCGTAGGCCGCGGCTACAAGTCCACCGGCTGGTCGTGGGGCGCGAACTTTTTCGACTACGACAACGACGGCGACGACGATCTCTACCTCGTCAACGGCATGAACGAATACGCGGTCTACTCCAGCGTCAACCCCTACTTCACCAACTCCTCGGGGCAACAACAGCAGACGATCGTTCCGGTCGCCGAGAAAGAAGCGCCGGTCTTTTTCGTGAACCGCGCGGGAATGCTGGAAGAGCAATCGTCCCAAAGCGGCGCCGACCCCGCCGGCAACGCCCGCGCCGTCGTGATGTTCGACATGGACGGCGACGGCGCCCTCGACATGATGGTCAACAACTTCAACGGCCCGGCGATGCTCTATCGTAACAACGGCACGAGCGGTAATCACTGGATCAAGATCCACCTGACCGGCAATCCCTCCAAAGGCGTAACGAGAGACGCCATCGGCGCCAAAATCCTCGTCGACACCCCACACCAGAAAAACCTCTGGCGCGAAGTCTTCAGCACCATCGGCTACCTCACCTCACCCCCAAAAGAACAACACCTCGGCCTCGGCACGGACACAAGAGCCGACGTGACGGTGATCTGGCCCAATGGCGACCGCCAGACGTTGAAAAATCTCGCAGCGGATCACACCTACCGAATCAACCAAAAGTGATCCTCGCCGCGCTCATTCTCGCGTCTTCGCTACAGGGAGACGTTTTCACGCGGAGCCGCGGAGGCGCGGAGGGGTTTGACTCTCTCCGCGCCCCCGCGTCTCCGCGTGAAAAGCCTTCTTATCAAAACCATCTAAATCACGAATCCTCCCCCTACCTGAAACAACACGCCAAAAACCCCATCAACTGGTACCCGTGGGGCGCCGAGGCGCTAAAAAAAGCAAGAGACCAAAACAAACCAATCTTCCTCTCCATCGGCTACTCCACCTGCCACTGGTGTCACGTCATGAACACCGAGTCGTTTTCGAACGAAGAAATCGGCGCGCTGATGAACGCCAGCTTCATCGCCATCAAAGTCGATCGCGAGGAACGCCCCGACGTCGACAGCACCTACATGGCCGTCGCCAGAAAGCTGATGTCCGACCCCGGCTGGCCGCTGAACGTGATCCTCACCCCCGACGGCAAGCCGTTCTTCGCCGCAGCGTACATAGATAAAACTCGCCTCGCGTCACTCCTCACGAACCTTGGCAAAACCTGGAAAGAGCACCCCGAACAGATCGCATCGACCGCATCGATGGTCATGCAGTCGCTCGCGCCGGAAAACGCATTCTCCGAAATCCCCGGCGCCGAGATGCTGACGAAGACGTATCAGCAATTCGCCGATCGTTTCGATGCAGTGAACGGCGGATTCAACCCTCCGCCGAAACTTCCGGCCGCACATCAGCTCATGTTCCTGCTCCGCTACTGGCGCCGCACCGGCGAGCCACACGCGCTGGAGATGGTCGAGACGACGCTGCAAAAAATGCGAGCCGGCGCGATCTGGGATTCGAAACGCGGCGGCTTCCACCGCTACGCCGTCGACGCCGAATGGAAACAGCCGCACTACGAAAAGATGCTCTGCGATCAGGCTCTGATCGCGATGGCCTATCTCGAAGCATTTCAAGCCACGCACAAACCGGAGTACGCCGCCACCGCGAGAGCGATCTTCGCGTACGTCCTGCGCGACCTGCGCGCCCCGAACGGAACCTTCTACGCCGCCAACGATTCCGACAATCGCACCGTCCGCGACGAAAAAATCCTCACCGACTGGAACGGCCTGATGATCGCCGCGCTCTCGCAAGGCGCCGCCGTCCTCGACGCCCCGTCCTACGCAACCGCCGCCCGCCGCGCCGCGGACGTTCTCCTCGCCCGATCGCACCTCCAACACTCCGACAAACAACACGCCGTCTTCCTCGACGACTACACCTTCCTGACCTGGGGCCTGCTCAACCTCTACGAAGCGACGTTCAAAGTCCGCTACCTCCAGAAAGCCATCGCCCTCGAACGCGAATCGCTGACCCGCTTCCGCGACGCGACCGGCCGTTTCTACCTGACGCCATCCGACGCCGCGACGCTCCTCATCCGCCCCCGCGAAACCAGCGACGGCGCGCTCCCGTCAGGAAACTCCGTCCAACTCACGAACCTCGTTCGCCTCTCCCGCATCACCGGCGATTCGCTCTACGAAAAAGCCGCCAACGATCTCCTCCGCACCAGCGCCGACGATGTCACCCTCATCCCCTCCGCCTCCGCCCATCTCATGAGCGGACTCGATTTCCTCCTCGGGCCATCATTCGAAATCGTCCTCGCGGGCGCGGATGTGCATGCGCTTCAGCGCGCGGTGTTCTCGTCATTCGTTCCGAACAAGGTTGTACTGCACGGCGGCGTGGATATCGCGTCGATCGCACCGTTCACAAAAGAGCAGCGCGCCATCGGTGGCAAACCGACCGCGTACGTCTGCACGAATCACCTCTGCCGGCTGCCAACAGTCCACCCGGTAAAGGTGAAGGAACTGCTCGCTGAGGAACGTATAGGCACGAGATGATGTTCGGTGTCGAAACAGGAGAGCGACATGACCAGCGTAGAGATCATGCTTCCCGACAGCCTCTTCGCCGCGCTGCGCAAAGCACCGCACGAGCTATCGCGCGAGATGCGGATCGCCGCCTCGATCCACTGGTATCAGCAGAGCGTCATCTCGATGGAGCGTGCCGCCGAAGTCGCAGGCATGACCCGTCCGGAGTTCCTTGCCGAACTGGCGCGACGCCGCGTCGACGTATTTGTCGTCGACGAGGAGGACCTCGCCAGGGAATTGCGAAGTGTCTGACACGCTGGTCGTCAACGCGTCGCCATTGATCTTCCTCGGCAACGCCGGTCGCCTTGATCTTCTCCGCGCGACCGGTGCCTCCCGCATCATCGTGCCGCAAGCAGTATTCGACGAGGTGACTGCAACACGACACGACGATCATGCGGCTCGCGCATTGGAGGAGTCAGACTGGATCGAACGGGTTGCTTCCATCCATATGCCGCCAACGATCACCGAGTGGGACCTTGGTGCAGGCGAATCCGCGGTCATTGCCGTTGCTCTTGGGATCACCGGAGCACGGCCAGTCATTGATGATCAGGCCGGGAGAAGATGCGCACTCGCTCTTGGACTCGATGTAATGGGGACAATCGGCGTAGTCATCGGTGCGTATCGGCAAGGTCAAATCGAGAATCCGCGTCGAGTACTCCTCGATCTCCGAGCGGCAGGAATGTGGCTGTCGGATGGCGTTATTGAAGGCGCACTTCGAATGATTGGCTAGGATCCGTCAACGTGATCCGACTGTTTCCATAATTCCGTGGCAAAAACGATATCATCATTGCATGTTGTGCTCACTGGAGGAGAGCATGAGCGTAGCAAAGCATGTGGTGGCTCATATCGTTCAAGAGATCCCGAAGCATCCTGGCGGAGCGGCACTCGGCGCGGTGGTAGGCACCGCAGGTGCTTTGATCATCGGGACGACAGTAGCGCCGGCATTGTTTTTCGGCGCGCTCATAGGAACCCTGCTGGCGAAAGATCGAGCTAACAAGCGCGGCTTTTGGAGTCAGTAGCACCGAACCGGCGCGCTACTGCCCAAGAAACGAATCCGGCGAAGCGGTGTCGAAGACGCCGACGAGGTCCCGCACCCGGCAGTCCAGCGCTGAGGCTAGGCGCAGAATCATGGTCAATGTCGGGACCTTCAGTCCGCGTTCCAGTTCGCTGATGTATGGGTAGTTCGAGCCGCATCGATCGGCGACGGTCTGCTGACTCAGCCCGCGCTTGAGACGCATTGCTCGCAGTTGCTTGCCGAACGCTTCGCCCTCTCGACGAACAGAAATCATCGAATACCCATTGACAAACTGTCTTGACGAACATACACTATGATGTATATAACGTCAGGAGGTAGCATGGACAAACTCACCCGCATTTCCATCCGCCGTATCTTTCTCACTCCTCGTCCCAATGTGGCGTACATGACGGCTGCTGATCGGTTGGGGATCTCGTTTCTGGAGTTGAAGGCCGAGATCGCCGAGGGGACGATTGTAGCGGTTTCGACCAGGTGGGGGATGCGGGTGTCGAAGGAAGAGATGATCGCGGCGGCGATGCGGACGTGGCCTCAGGCGGTGATCGAGGAGGCGCTCGGCGACGACGCGGCGCGGGTGATGCCCGAGGCCATCCGGCTCGTGGAGCTGCGAGCCAGAGTGCCGCGGTATCAGAAAGAGATGCTGCAGTGGCTGGCCCGCCGAAACCAGACCTCGGTCGATGATGTACTGACTCGCGAGCTGGAGGATGTGGTCTGCGCGTACGCGGACGAGATCGCGTCCGACGTGGACGGGTTCGAGATGGCGATGTCGTGGCCGGAGTGTGCCGCGTCAGCGAGATAGCGTTTTGTTACGAGTCGCACCGCCAACTTCCATTATAACGTCGCCATGAAACTGCGCTCCGCCTTCGCCGCCGTCCTTTTGCTCATGCCCTTCGCCGCTTTCGCCGACGATCCGCCGGTAACGAATCCCTTCTTCGAGAAGAGTCCGCTCCCGTTCGAGGCGCCGCCGTTCGATCGGATCAAGGACAGCGATTACCAGCCGGCCATCGAGGAAGGGATGAAGCGCGAGCTGGCCGAGATCCAGGGCATCGCGAACAATCCTGACCCGCCGACGTTCGCGAACACCATCGAGGCGATGGAGAAAACGGGCGCGCTGCTGCGGCGCGTGCAGCGCGTGTTTGGCGGGATGACGCAGTCGAACACCAATCCGACGCTACAGAAGATTCAGTCCGCCGTCGCGCCGAAGCAGGCCGCGCATCGCGACGCCATCAATCTCGATCCGAAACTCTTCGCGCGCATCAAGGCGATCTATGACAGCCGGGACAAATCCGGTCTCGACGCCGAGCAGAAGTTCCTCGTCGAGCGCTACTACAAAAACTTCGTCCGCTCCGGCGCGCAGCTCAACGAAACGGACAAGACCGCGCTGCGGGCGTTGAATCAGGAGCAGTCGAAGCTCACCACGCAGTTCCGCGATCGCGTCCTCGCCGACACGAACGCTTCGGCCATCGTCATCGACGACAAGTCGCTCCTCGACGGGCTGCCGGAATCCGACATCGCCGCCGCCGCCGAACGCGCGAAAGGTCGCGGCATGGAAGGGAAGTGGCTGCTCACGTTGCAGAATACGACGCAGCAACCGCCGCAGACCTATCTGAAAAATCGAGGCCTTCGCAAGCGCTTGTACGAGGCCTCGGTCGCGCGCGGCAATCACGGCGGCGACAACGATACGAAGGCGATCATCACCCGTCTCGCGCAGCTCCGCGCCCAGCGCGTCAAACTCCTCGGCTTCCCGGCCTACGCCGACTACAACCTCGCGGACGAGATGTCGAAGACGCCGGCGAATGCGATCAAGCTGATGACCGACATGGTCCCCGCCGCGACGTCGAAAGCGCGCGCCGAGGCGGCCATGATGCAGAAGCTGATCGATGAACAGAAAGGCGGCTTCACGCTCCAGCCCTACGACTGGCAGTTCTACGCGGAGCAGGTTCGTAAGAAGGAATTCGATCTCGACGAAGGGCAGGTCCGGCCGTACTTCGAGATTAACAACGTCCTGCAGAACGGCGTCTTCTACGCCGCGACGAAGCTCTATGGCATCACGTTCAAGGAGCGCCACGACATCCCCGTCTATCAGCCGGACGTGCGCGTCTTCGACGTCATCGACTCGGACGGCAAGCCGCTGGCGCTTTTCTACTTCGATGCGTTCTCGCGTCCGAACAAAGCCGGCGGCGCCTGGACCAGCAGCTTCGTCGGCCAGAACAAACTCCTCGGCACGAAGCCGGTGGTGACGAACACGGAGAACTTCACGAAGCCCGCCGCCGGCCAGCCCGCGCTGCTGACGTTCACCGAAGTGACGACGATGTTTCACGAGTTCGGCCACGCGCTGCACGGGATGTTCTCGAACGTGACGTACCCGTCGTTCGGCGGTTCCGCGGTGCCGCGCGATTTCGTCGAGTTCCCGTCGCAGTTCAACGAGCACTGGGCGACGGAGCCGACCGTCTTCGCGAACTATGCGAAGGACTACAAAAGCGGCGCGCCCATGCCGAAGGAGCTGGTGGCGAAACTCAAGAAGTCGGACACGTTCAATCAAGGCTTCGCTACGACCGAATACCTCGGCGCGGCGCTGCTGGACATGGCCTGGCACACGATTCCCGCCGATGCGCCGCTGTTCGATGCGAACGCGTTCGAAGCGGAGTCGCTGAAGCGCTACAACGTCTCTCTCGACGAGGTCCCGCCGCGCTACAAGTCGACATACTTTTCGCACATCTGGGGCGGCGGCTACGCGGCCGGCTACTACGCCTACCTCTGGAGCGAAGTGCTCGACGACGACGCCTACTACTGGTTCAAAGAAAACGGCGGCATGACCCGCGCGAACGGCGACAAGTTCCGCAAGATGATCCTCTCGCGCGGCGGTACCGAGGATCCGGCCGCGATGTACCGCGCCTTCCGCGGACGCGATCCCAAAGTGCAGCCGCTGCTGGAGGAGCGAGGGCTTACGGGGAGGTAGGGCGGCATCGCTGCAGGCATGCGATGATGACGGACGTGAGGCAAACCATGGAAGGAATTCGTTTCGTTACTGATGAGAAAGGTGAAAAGGTTGCCGTTCAAATCGACCTCGCGCGCTACGGTGATCTTTGGGAGGATTTCTACGATCAGTTGACCGCTCAACAGCAGAGCGGTGAGAAGCGCGAGTCGCTCGCGACCGTGAAGAAGCGCCTTGTTGCTCAAGGCAAGCTTCGTGGCTGAGTACAAAGTTACCTTCAGCCGGCCCGCATCGAAGGCGCTCGCGCAACTGCCAGCTTCGGTCGTTGCGCGAGTTTTCGCGAAGATCGATGAACTTGCCCGCGACCCATATCCCCATGGTTCGAAAAAGCTGCAGGGACTCTTTCAGCTCTGGCGCATTCGCATCGGCGATTATCGCGTCATCTATTCGGTCGACCGTTTTCAGAAGTTGGTCAACATAACGACCGTTCGTCACCGGAACAAGGCGTACGAGCGGCTTTAGATGAAAATCATCGCCATCTGCGGCAGCCTCCGCGCGCAATCGTCGAATCTCGCGCTGCTGCGCGCGGCGGCGACGATCGCGGCCGAGGTTGAAATCTACGAGGGCTTGGCAAGCCTCCCCCACTTCAATCCTGATGACGACGTCGAAGGCGCGACACCGCCGGCCGCCGTCGCTGAACTCCGCGCGATGCTCGCGGAGGCGGACGGGATCCTCATCTCCTCGCCCGAGTACGCGCATGGTGTGCCGGGATCGCTGAAGAACGCGCTCGATTGGCTGGTGTCGGACGGCGCGCTGGTCGACAAACCGGTCGCTCTGATCAACGCCTCGCCGGTCGGTGGAGAGTTCGCGCGGGACTCGCTCGTCGAGACGCTGAGGACGATGAACTGGCGGGTGACGGGGACGTGGTCGATGCCGAAGAAAGTACGCGATGAGAATGTCGATGACGAGGTGGCGGCGGTGATCCGCGACGCCATCAAATCACTCGTTTCCGCGTCGGGATGACGGCGCCTGACTCCTGTGTTGCGCATCGTCATGAAAACGATGCATACGACCCTTTTCGCGGCAGCCATCGTCCTGACCGCGTTCGCAATGCAGGCTAAGACCACCACCGCCCGTCAGAATCCGCTGCTCAAGGCCAGCACGCTGCCGTTCCACGCGCCGCCCTTCAACAAGATCAGGACCGCCGACTACAAGCCGGCCATCGAAGCAGGCATGAAGCAGCAGCTCGCCGAGATGAAGGTCATCGCTGATCAGAAAGCGGCGCCAACCTTCGCGAATACGATCGAGGCGATGGAGAAGTCGGGAGCGCTGCTGACGCGCGCGTCCAAGATCTTCTTCAATCTCACGCAGTCGAATACGAATGACACGTTCCAGAAGATCGAAGCCGAGGAGTCGCCGAAACTGGCGGCGCACAACGACGCCATCTTCATGAATCCGAAGCTGTACGCGCGCGTGAAAACGCTCTACGACAAGCGCGCCAGCAGCGGACTCGATGCGGAGTCGCAGTACCTCATCGAGCGCTATCTGAAGTTCTTCGTCCGCGCCGGCGCGCAGCTCAATGACGCCGATCAGAAGACATTGCGCGCGCTGAATCAGGAAGAGTCGACCTTGACGACCAAGTTCCGCGAGCACGTTCTGGCCGATACCGCCGCCGCGGCGATTGTCGTCGACACAAAGGAGGAGCTGGCGGGATTGCCGGACTCCGACATCGCCGCCGCGGCCGACGCCGCCAAAGAGCGCAAGCTGACCGGCAAGTACGTCCTCACGCTGCAGAACACGACGCAGCAGCCGGCGCTCACCTACCTGCAGAACCGCGCGCTTCGCGAGCGGCTCTTCAACGCGTCGATCCAGCGCGGCAATCACGGCGGCCCGAACGACACGAAGGCCATCGTCACGCGCCTCGCGCAGCTCCGCGCGCAGAAGGCCAAACTCCTCGGCTACCCGACCTACGCCGCGTTTTCCCTCGACGATCAGATGGCGTCGACGCCCGAGAACGCGATCAAACTGCTGACCGGCCTCGTTCCCGCGTCGACCGCGAAAGCGCATGCCGAGGTCGCGAAGATGCAGGCCATCATCGATGCAGAGAAGGGCGGCTTCCAGCTCGGACCGCAGGATTGGGAGCTTTACTCCGAAAAAGTCCGCAAGGCCGAGTACGACCTCGATGAAGCGCAGGTGCGGCCGTACTTCGAGCTGAACAACGTGCTGCAGAACGGCGTCTTCTACGCCGCGAATCAGCTCTACGGCCTCACGTTCAAGGAGCGCCACGACATCCCGGTCTACCAGCCGGACGTGCGCGTGTTCGAAGTCTTCGATGCCGACGGAAAATCGCTGGCGCTTTACTACGGCGACTATTTCTCGCGTCCGAACAAGAGCGGCGGCGCGTGGATGGACAGCTTCGTCGATCAGTCGGGCCTCATGGGCACGAAGCCGGCCGTCTTCAACGTCACCAATTTCACCAAGCCCGCACCCGGCCAGCCGGCGCTGCTGACGTTCGACAACGTCACCGCGATCTTCCACGAGTTCGGCCACGCGCTGCACGGCATGCTCTCGAACGTGAAGTACCCGACGCTGGCCGGCACCAACGTGCCGCGCGATTTCGTCGAGTTCCCGTCGCAGTTCAACGAGCATTGGTCGCTCGATCCGAAGGTGTTCGCGAACTACGCGAAGCACTATCAGACCGGCGAACCGATGCCGCAGTCGCTCGTCGATCGCATCAAGAAGTCGCGCACGTTCAATCAGGGTTACGCCACCACTGAGTACCTCGCCGCCGCGCTGCTGGACATGGCCTGGCACACGCAAACGCCCGGCACAGGTCAGCGCGACGTGAACGTCTTCGAGCCCGAGGCGCTGAAGGGCTTCAACATCGCCATGACGGAAGTTCCGCCGCGCTATCACACGACCTACTTCTCGCACATCTGGGGGGGCGGCTACGCTGCCGGCTACTACGCGTATCTGTGGTCGGAGCTGATCGACGACGACGCGTTCTACTGGTTCAAGGAGAACGGCGGGATGACGCGCGCGAACGGCCAGCGTTTCCGCGACATGATCCTCTCGCGCGGCGGCACGATGGACGAGGCGGCGATGTACCGCGCCTTCCGCGGCCGCGACCCGATCGTCGAGCCGCTGCTGATCGAGCGCGGATTGAAAGAAGAACCGGGGAAGTAAAAAAAAGGGTGAAGAGTGAAAGCTCGGAACTTTTTCACTCTTCACTCTTCAGTAGAATGCGCGGCCATGCGCAAGACCGTCATCGCTTTCATCGCCATCGCCGCCGTCAGCATCGTCGTAAACGCACAGGAACTGCCCGCGGATATGCGGGCCAGCATCGATAAGGCCGCAGCGGACACACTCGCCAAAACCGGCGCTCCGAGCGCCTCGGTTGCAGTAGTCCGCGACGGCAAGATCGTTTACGAGCACGCCTACGGACTGGCGAATCTCGAGACGAAGCTGCCGGCGTCGCCGCAGATGCGCTACTCGATCGGCTCGATCAGCAAACAGTTCACAGCCGCCGCGCTGCTGATGCTCGCCGAGGAGGGGAAACTCTCGCTCGACGACAAAGTGATCCGCTGGCTGCCCGACCTCACGCGCGCGGGCGACGTCACCATCCGCCAGATCCTTTCCATGACCTCCGGCTATCAGGATTTCTGGCCGCAGGACTACGTGATGCCGATGATGATGCAGCCGGTCACGGCGCCGGAGATCGCCGCCGGCTGGGCGAAGAAGCCGCTCGATTTCGAGCCGGGAGCGAAGTGGCAGTACAGCAATACGAACTACGTCGTCGCCGGCATGATCGCGGAGAAAGTGGCCGGCATGCCGCTGGGCGACTTCTTGTCGAAACGCGTCTTCGTCCCATTGCACATGACCACGGTGTCGAACACCGACGCGGCGCCCCTCGGACCCGAAGATCCGATGCGTTACCTGCGCTACGCGCTTGGACCGCTTCGTCCCGCGCCGAAGGAAGGCCGCGGCTGGATGTTCGCGGCCGGCGAGCTGGCCATGACCGCGCACGATCTGGCGCTGTGGGACATCTCGATGATCGATCAAACGATCCTGAAACCGTCGTCGTATCGCACGATGGAGACCGAGGTGGAGCTGAACAACGGCGTCGGCTCGCGCTACGGCCTCGGCGTCAGCATCGGGGTCAGCGACGGACGCCGCGTGATCTCGCACGGTGGCGAAGTCTCCGGCTTCACGGCGCGCAACGAGGTCTATCCCGACGAGCGCGTTGCCATCGTCGTCCTGACGAACATGGACGCAACCAGCGCCTCGGAACAGACCGCCGGCGGCATTTCGAAGACGATCTTCGCGTCGACCGATCCCGCCACGCCGAAGACGACCGAACAGATGCGCAAGATCTTCGACGAGCTGCAGAAGGGCCGCATCGATCGCTCGCAGTTCACATCGAACGCGAATGCCTACTTCGACGAGCAAGCCATCAAAGATTTCGCCGCCAGCCTCGGCCCCCTCGGTACGCCGCAGGAGTTCGTCCAATCCGGCCAATCGCTCCGCGGCGGCATGACGCTGCGCCGCTACCGCATCAAGTTCCCAACGAAGACGCTGCGGTTGACCACGTTCATCATGCCGGACGGGAAGATCGAGCAGTACCAGATCGCGGCAGCGGAGTAATTACAGAGGTTAGCGCGCGTCGAGCGCCGCGATCAGGAGAGGGATATCCGAGGTCGCGGTTTCCCACAACGTGTCACGCTCCGTCTCGGCATAACCGTGGACGATCTGGTTTCGCATACCCTTGATCTCGTTCCAGGGAACCGTCGGGAACTTAGATCGAGTCTCGTCGCTCAGCTTCGACGCCGCCTCGCCCACGATATAAACGGCGTCAGACTTCTTCGGCATATTCGACGACGATGTCAGGCTCAATGTACGGTTTGATCGAGTCGCGCACTCCGGTCATCATCTCTACTTTCCGGCCATCGAAAATCTCTGACAGCTCTCGCGCCGCCCCGAAGTACGCCAATCCTCTCGCCTTCGTGTCCGGCCGCAACTCCACGAGCACATCGACGTCACTCCGTTCCGGATCGAAATCGTCGCGAACGATCGAGCCGAAGAACGACAGCCGCTTGATGCCCCATTTCTGGCAGAACGCGGCGATCTCCTCGTGAGGGATCGGGATAGCTAACTCTCGAGTTGTAAGCATCGAATACATTCTAAGGGAGGTAAAGGTAGCGTCTGCGATTACGTCGGCCGCGCCTCCTCTGCTTCCGCCCAAATCTCCACGCGATGGCGTTCGTTGAGGAAGATCGATCCGACGATGAACGTCATCAGGGCTACGCCGATCACCCAGTAGAGGCCCGCGAAGATGTTGCCGGTTTTGACGACGAGTAGTCCGGCGATCAGAGGCAGCGTTCCGCCGAACCAGCCGTTGCCGAGGTGGTATGGCAACGAGAACGATGTGTAGCGGATCTTCGCGGGGAACGACTCGATCAGGAACGCGGCGATCGGGCCGTAGACCATCGTCACGTAGATCACCTGAATGAAGATCAGGCCGATCAGGATCAGCATGTTCGGATTCTTCGGATCGCCGGCGTGATCTTTCATCGCGTGATAGATCGGGAGGTAGGTCAGCGCGGCGATGAGATTGCCGGCCATCATGATCTTCAGACGGCCGATGCGATCGCTCAGCGCGCCGAAGACGACGAAGAACGGCATCGCCAGAAGCAGCGCCACGGCCACGATGATGCTTGCCTTGGCGAGCTCGATTTTCAGCACCGTCTGCAGAAACGACAGCGCGTAGAACTGCCCCGTGTACCACACGATGCCTTGTCCCGCGGTCGCGCCGAAGAGGACGAGCAGGACGATGCGAAGGTTCGCCCAGTTGCCGAAACTCTCGCGCAGCGGCGACACCGACGTTTTGCCCTGCGCCTTGATCGACGCGAAGAGCGGCGACTCTTTCAGCGTCATCCGAATCCAGAGCGAGATCATGACGAGCACGATCGAGAGCAGGAACGGCACGCGCCAGCCCCACGCTTTGAAATCGGCGTCGCTCATCATCTTCTTCACCGCGAGGATTACTCCGAGAGAGACGAAGAGGCCGAGCGTGGCCGTGACCTGGATGAAGCTCGTGTAGTAACCGCGCTTGTTGTCCGGCACGTGCTCGGCCACGTAAACAGCCGCGCCGCCGTATTCGCCGCCGAGCGCCAAGCCCTGAAGGAGGCGAAGCAGCAGCAGAATCGACGGCGCGAGTAGTCCGACCGAGGCGTAGGTCGGCAGCAGTCCGATCACGAAGGTCGACAGGCCCATGATCGTCAGCGTGACAAGGAACGCGTACTTGCGTCCGATCAGATCGCCGACGCGTCCGAAGACGAGCGCGCCGAACGGGCGGACCACGAAGCCGGTCGCGAAGAGCGCCCAGGTCTGAATCAGCGCCCACGACGGCTGATCCTTCGGGAACATGAGCTGCGACATGATCACGGCCAGGCTGCCGAAGATGTAGAAGTCGTACCACTCGATCATCGTGCCGAGGCCCGAGGCGAAAATGATCTTGCCGATGGGGTAGCCCGATCGCTCGTTCGTCATCCGTGCTCTCCTTTTGCAGCGCAGTATAAGTAGGGCCGGCACGGCCGGCGGCGTTGGTTGCCCTAGGCTCGGCCCCCACTAGCGACTAACACAATCCCTACGAACACAAGGAGACGCACCGCATGGCCGACGAAAGCTGTCTCGATCTCATTTTCCGCAACGCTCGCACGCACAGCGCGTGGCTCGACAAACCGGTCACCGATGACACGCTGCGGCAGCTCTACGACGCGATGAAGTGGGGGCCGACGAGCGCGAATTCGAATCCGGCGCGCTTCGTCTTCCTGCGCACGACGCAGGCGAAAGAGCGGCTGCGGTCATCGCTCGCGCCGGGAAATGTCGAGAAGACGATGTCCGCGCCGGTAGTGGTGATCGTCGCCTACGATCTGAAGTTCTACGAGAAGCTGCCGCGACTATTTCCGCATGCGCCGTCGATGCGCGACATGTTCGCGTCGAATCCGCAATTGGTCGAGACGACCGCGCGACGCAACTCCTCGCTTCAGGGCGCCTACCTGCTCATCGCCGCGCGCGGCGTCGGCCTCGATTGCGGCCCGATGTCAGGATTCGACAACGCCAAGCTGGATATGGAGTTCTTCGACGCGGGCCGCGAGTGCGAGAGCTGCGATCAGGAGTTCTTCCCCGAGGGTCACGTCAAATCGAACTTCCTCATCAACCTCGGCTACGGCGATCCGTCGAAACTCTTTCCGCGCAATCCGCGGCTGACGTTCGAGGAGGCTTGTACGCTGCTGTGAGGCCGCGCGATGGCGTGCCCGTCACCGTACGGGACGCCATCCGGCGTCAGTACTCCGTCCGATTGCGGCCCGATATCAGAACAGCCGCGGGCCGTAGATGACTTTCGGCATTGACGTCGTTATATTCCGCACGGATCAGTCCTACGGGAATGGTCCGTTAATCCCCCCGGTGTCTGGCCTCGCCACACGCCGGGTTTTTTTGACGATGTTGTTCACGCGCGCGACGAAAGCATCGCGTCGGAGCCGAGCACTTGCGACTGCTCGATCACGGGGAGCGTCACGGTAAACCGCGCGCCTTTGCCGAGGCCTTCGGATTCGGCGAGGATGTCGCCGTGGTGGAGGTCGATGATGTGGCGGGCGATGGCGAGGCCGAGTCCGAGGCCGCTGCGTTTGGCGGAGGCGTCGGCTTGGCGGAGGCGTTCGAAAACGTGCGGTAGGAACGACGGCTCGATCCCTTCGCCTTCGTCGTGCACGCTGATTTGGAGCTGGTGATCGACGCGTTCGAGGCGCAGATCGACCTGCTTGCCTGGCGGCGTGAACTTGATTGCATTCGAGAGAATGTTGCCGATGACCTGCTGCAAGCGCGTGGCGTCGGCTTCGACCACGTCGTCTGGCGGACGGACGACGTCCGAGGTCAGACGGACGCCGCGCTCAGCCGCGTCGGGACGCGCGTTTGAGACCGCGGCGTCGACGATGTCGGAGAGATGCGTCGGCCGCAGCTCCACTTGGAACTTGCCGAGGATGATGCGGGAAACGTCGAGCATGTCGTCGATGAGGCGCTTCTGCAGTTGCGCGCTGTTCTCGATCATGTGCAGCGCCTCGCGCAGCTCCTCGGGCGAGTAGTCGCCGGAGCGGAGGAACTGCACCCATCCGAGGATCGAAGTCATCGGCGTGCGCAGCTCGTGGGAGAGCGTGGCCAGGAAGTTGTCTTTGGCCCGGTTCTGGGACTCCGCTTCGCGATAGCGCTGCTCGTTTTCGGCTGCCAGCGCCGCCGCGCGTTTTTCGCTGACGTCGCGAAACGTGATCACCGATCCGACCGTGTGGTCTTCCTCGTCGTGCATCGGCGAGGAGGAAAACTCGACCGGGAAACTGGCGCCGTCGTCGCGGAAAAATGTATCCGCCATCTCGTCGCGAACGCGGTCGCCGTGCAGAGCCACGTTGAGTGAGCAGTGGCGGATGTCGCACGTCGCAACGCCCGGAAACGACGGATGAAGCAGCGGATGAACTTCGTGGCCGATGACGTCCGAGACATTGCGCCCGATCATCCGCGCCGCGGCCGGATTCACGAACGTCGCTTCGCCGGCAAGGTTCACGCCGAAAACGCCCTCGACGGCCGCGTTCAGGATCAGCTCATTCTGCCGGCTGAGTCGCGCAAGCTCCTGCGCCTGACGTTTGATGGCCTGCGTCTTCCGGAACAGCTCGACGAAGACGTTGACCTTGTAGCGAAGGATCTCCGGCTGGTAAGGCTTGAAGATGTAATCGACCGCGCCGAGCTCATAGCCGCGGAAGACGTGTGTATCGCTGCGGCTGAGCGCTGTCAGAAAAATGATCGGCGTGTCACGCGACTTGTCGCGCTCGCGGATGAGGCTCGCGGTTTCGAAGCCGTCGAGGTCGGGCATCTGCACGTCGAGAAGGATGACCGCGAACTCGCGGTCGAGCAGCGCGCGCAGCGCACCGCGGCCTGACTCCGTCCGCACAAGGTTCAGATCCATATCGTCGAGGATCGACTCGAGCGCCAGCAGATTGCTGGTCTGGTCGTCGACCAGAAGGATGTTCACCTTCTCTTCGGCGATAGCGGTCATGAATGGCTCACGGTGGATTGGCAGACCTCGGTCAGGAAAGGCGCGATGTCCTCCAGACGCAAGATTCGATCCACCTGCACAGCCTGGATGGTTGCGCGCGGCATGGCTGGCGCTTCGGCCTGTTCCGGGTCCTGCGCGATGACCATTCCGCCGCGCGCTTTGATCCGAACCGCACCGCGCGAGCCGTCGTCATTCGCGCCGGTGAGGACGATCGCGACAACACGATCTTTGTACGCGTCGGCCGCCGATTCGAACAGCACGTCGATCGATGGCCGCGAGTAACGCACCGCTTCGTCGACCGAAAGACTCAGTTCTCCGCGCGCACCGTTTCGCTCGATCAGGAGGTGGTAGTCCGCCGGCGCGAGGTAGACATGACCCGGTTGTATCCACTGCTTGTCCTCGGCGTCGATGACTTGCAGATCGGTCTCCCGGCGGAAATAAGCCGGCAACGCTTCGTTCGATTTCTTGTGGCGATGCTGCGCAACCGCGATCGGGATGCAGAAGTCGCGCGTGAGATTGCTGAGGATGACGTGCAGCGCGTGCATGCCGCCGAGGGAACAGCCGATCACGATCAGCTCGGGGCTGCGGCCGCGCGTTCGCAAAATCTTTCGGTCTCGCGACTCGATGACCGGAGACCAATGGCGCCCCCGCTCCAGAGTCGTCATCGAATCCTCCGATACAGCCGCTCCTCGGCATCGATCTCGTCGTAGTTCTCAGAAACGCTCGTGTAGCGGATCGTTTCCTTCTTGCCGAGGCCGAGGATGCCGAACATCTCCATGCTGTTGAGGAAGAGCTCCTGCACGCGGTCCTGAAGCCGGTTGTTGAAGTAGATCAGGACGTTGCGGCAGAAGATGACGTTGAAGTGGTTGAACGACGCGTCGGTGACGAGATTGTGCTGCGCGAAGACGACGTTCTCCCGCAGCGACGGACGGAACATCGCGTAGTCGTAGCGCGCCGTGTAGTAGGCGGAGAATGTCCCCGTCCCGCCTGCGGCGATGTAGTTGGCCGTGTTCTCCTGCATCGTGTTCAGCGGAAAGATGCCGTCCTTGGCGCGCTGGAGTACGGCCTCATTGATGTCCGTCGCGTAAATGCGGCAGCGGTCGTACAGCCCTTCCTCCTGCAGCAGGATAGCCATCGAATAGACCTCTTCGCCCGTCGAACATCCGGCGTGCCAGATGCGGACGAACGGATACGTGCGCAGCAGCGGAACGACTTTCCGCCGGAAGGCGAGGTAGAAGGTCGGATCGCGGAACATCGCGGTCACGTTGATGGAGAGGTCGAGCAGCAGCCGCTCCATGCACGAGGAGTCGTGCAGCACTTTGTCCTGCAGTGCGGAGATGGTGGCCAGTCCCTCGGCGTACACGCGCTTCCAGAGACGGCGCCGGAGCGACGGCAGCGAGTAATCGCGGAAGTCGAATCCGTAGTGCTGGTAAATCCCCTCGGTGAGCAGATGCACCTCGATCCCCTCAAGATCGCTCTTGTCCTGCTCCTCAGCTTCGGCGACTGCCCGCGTGACCACGTTGCCTCAGTAAGAGCAAACGGCATGCTCAACCGTGGGTAGGAAGATGTCGGGGAGGAGTTTGGCTACGGGCTGCTAAACTTCCAGCGATGTCAGTTGACGCCACCGCGCTCTTCAACGACGTGCTCCGCCTTCCTGAAACCGAGCGGCTGGAGCTAGCGTCGCGTCTCTTTGCTCAGGAGAGCTCCGTCCTCTCTGCACAATCAGGCGTGATGAGCGGTGCGCCCGTGTTCAAGGGAACGCGCGTCCTTGCCCAGACGCTGATCGAGTATCTCGAAGCCGGCGATTCCATCGACGACTTCCTCGAAGGCTTCCCCTCGGTCAGCCGCGAACAGGTCATCGCCTTTCTGGAAGAGACGAAAGCCCGAGTGCTGGCCTACGCAGGATGAGGGTTGCTTGTTGACGAGTGCGTCGATTGGCGGATTCTGCGCGATCTCGATGCGCACGACGCAAGAACCGTGAAGCAACTCGGATGGAAGGGTGGCGATGACGGATCGCTTCTCGCCGAAGCCGCTGCGGAGTTCGATGTTTTTCTCACTGTCGATACGAAGCTGCCCGGCCAGCAGAACATCGCCGCGATGGATATCGCCGTCGTGGTGCTGCGAGGACGCAGCACGCGCGTCTCTCCGATCTGCGCGAACTCCTCGATCCTCTGCGAAATGCTCTGAACACCGCACGTGCCGGCGAAGTCACGATTATCGATTGGCTCGATCGCCGTTAGCGCCGGCAGGGTCAAGCTGCGTCAGCTTCTCGTACTCGCTCGAATCGGAGGGCGGCCCTGAGGTGGTCTTCGGAAAGATCGTAGTCCTCGGCCATCTTCTTGACGCTATCGCCGCCCAGCCATCTGTCGGCAATCACGTCTGTTGGGATACCAGTACCTGCAATGACCGGCCTTCCAAAGCAGATCTCGGGGTCTACGACGATCGGAGCGTAATCATCGTCAGACATTGCCGCCTGCTCAGCCGGCGCAACGCGAGGGAAAAAGGCCAATATCCCTCTCCTGCCGCGGTGAACTCTCCGAAGTAAGTTGCGGACAACGGAATCCAGAGGCCACTGCCCCCCGGCCGAAATATCGATGCGTTTCCCCTCATAGACGATGTAGACCCGCTGATTTGGTGTTACCGAAAGTTCCGTTTGGACCAAGGGATGCGCAACGGGTACGTTATCCGCGAGGAATTCCAACGCGGTGCGAACGCGCGGCATCTTCACTCCATGCTCCCGACGCAGTTCCGCGACGACATTCGCCTCGATCAGATTAAAGAAAGAGAGGGCATGAAACTCACTCCACCCCTCGGCCAGCACCAGCACAGGTTTGAAGTTCGATTGCCCGACACACCAGGCGCGAAGAGTAGACGGCGGAACTCCAATGCTCAGCGCCACCTCACGAAACGAATAGGCAGGGATATCGCGCGGGTCCCTTCCCTCGTAGATGTCATAGGCTGCTGCAGTCATGGCTTACCCTTGATCTTGACACGATAGCAGAGTCGCTGCCACCATTCCGAGGTCCCAAGCGCTGGCTCACTCGTCGAAGCGAGTAAGTTCTACGGATGGTGGACCTGAGCGGCCGGGCGCTTCGACCACGCCGGTTCGTATTTCTCGCGGCTTGCCAAGGTGTGGTCAAGTCGCCGCTACTCTCCGAGCGAAAAGCGAAGGCCTGACCCCACAGCTCCGCACGACGTGCTCCGCCTTCCTGAAAACGAGCGGCTGGAGCTGGCGTCGCGTCTTTTCTCGCGGGAAAGCTCCGTAATCTCAGCCCAACCCGGCGTGTTGAGCGGCGCCCCCGTGTTCAAGCAGGAGCAGGCCAGCGTCAACGGCACGATTGTCGATGGCAGCGGCGCGCCCGTTCGGCCCGCGCTACTGTCTTGCCGTACCAGACGCACGGCTCGTTCAGGCGAGCCGGCGGCTTCCGTAATGTTAACAGCAACTTCCCCGTCGTTCTTGACATCCATCGTTCCGCTCATTATTCTCGTGCACCTCAGAAACCAGAGAGAAGAGGGAAGAATGCGAATGCCAAATGCTTCGCGAGTTATACTTGTAGCGTGCATCTCCATGTTAGCTGTTGCGATAGCGAGCGCGCAGAACCCACCTCCACCACCGAGCTGTTCAGGTGGCGTGTCGTTACTCAATTCGGCTGATCCAACCTTCCCAGGGTTCGGGTGGCAGTGGAGCGCTGCTGGCGCCGGCACTACATTTCAGGTCTCTGCCGGATTCGGTCTCTATCGCGTAGCGGACGGACATTATCAATCGTGGCTTCAGTATGGGGTTGGGACGTCAGGCAGTGGCGTCGAATTGCTCGGCTGTCTTGCTCCGGGTGAATACAGGTATTCATCGGGCTATACCTGCGATTATTACACAGATTACATAGACGAATATGGTCAGACGCACATCCAGAGGTCTACGGGTGGCACCTCAGATTCGGGCTCCTTCACCGTTGGCGTTAACGATTCAAAGATCACTGTACGGGCAACTCTGCTCGATCCACCCGAAACTGCGGGCAATGTGCGTATCGCATACGGGTTTGGCCCGAATACTTTCCTGCCTAAGCTGAGGGTCGATAACGCGTCGTCATTACAACCGACAGCCCTAAGTGGCCAATGGATCGTAAACCTTTTGCCTGGCGACCATTTTATTTTCGCTGATTCCTCATGCGGTGGTTTCGGGGCGGCGTTTATCACCGTGCCTTCAGCCGCAAACAACCCCGAGTATCAGATCCGCGCTCTAAACAACACGTCCGGCGGTGTAGCGGAAATACACACCACTACAACACCGGTGACCGCTACAGTTCCGTTAGGCGCTCGTTTCACGCTCTCATTACAACGTGCCGGACCTACGCCCACCTCGATCGTAGCCAACTTCGGAATCGGTTCGGCCGGTCTCACGAATGCCCAAGCCGATCCTGCGCTTTACCCATCTTCTGCCCTCCTGGAATTCAAAGCTGCCTCATCAGAGGACACGAAGACGTTTCAAGCCGTCCATCTCGGTACGCAAACGGTTGTTATTACGCCGGACGATCCATCAATAACCAGGGCCGTGGTTACGGTAAACGTCGTGAAGCCAGCTAAGCTCGGAACCACCCATCAGACAGTCACGCAGGGTACGAACTCTTTTGATCTTGACGCTAAGATCACCGAGTGGGCAGATAAGCGAGGCGTTCCACCACAGCTCATCAAAGGGATCATCGACCGTGAATCAGATTCTAGGTTCACGCCCTTGGAGTGGCGGTACGAGCCTCTCACGACCGATTGGGACGATTTCGCCCCGCCGTGCCCGGGATACGGCTTGGGAGCTTTCGTATGTCAGGATGGACGATCCCTGCAGCAATACGTTCCATATCGGATGGAATACGACTCCTCTCACCCTCGCGGAACGTTGCTCGTCGACGCCGAGGACGTCCACCCGCGCTCTGTTTTCTACTCTGACTCTGCGCAAAGAATCAAGATCGCGGACAGTGCACAACTGGTAACGGCCTACGCGATTGTCAGTGAAAATGAGTCGTGGCAAAACTGGATCAAGATTCTCCGCAGTCAGAGCAAGCACGTGCTGCTTGACGATCCGACTATAATTCAGACAGCCTTGTCGTGGCCCGCCAACACAACGCTGGCTTCGAGTTACGGACTCATGCAGGTTCTGTTCGGAGAGAGCTTTGATAACTACGGTTATGTTGGCATCGGGGGTCAACGACGCCCATACTATCTATTTGATGTGCCGACAAATGTGGCTGGCGGCGGAGGGTCCATTCCAGTCGGGACGGGCGTCTACGTTTTCAAGTATCGTAAAAGGAATCGCTTCGACAAAAAACGAGAATTCTCGCCGCAGTACGATACGCCCGCTGAACTCGACAGTCATTATCTGAAAGGTCTCATGGCTTATAACGGAGAAACCTGCCTCCGTAGCGATTGCTATGGTCCGGACACCGTGAGCCGCATTCAAAACTATCTGCCTGTTCCATCAAGCACGATCTTCCCGTAGGAGCGCGGACGATGAACAAGAGAATCTCACAAATCGCTGTTCTCATTACTTGCTTCACCGCTTCGGCCCATGCCCAAACGGTTACCAACGACCAGATCGCCTCGCAGTTCGTGCCGCCGATGTTCGCCGCCTTTGCGGCAGACAACCCGTACCTCGCGCACAGGGACACCACTTGGCATGTGCTGCCCGTCGACCTCGACCATACCGGAAAATTAGACTATCTTGCGATTGGCTATGGCAATGGGCACATAGGCTTTCTACGCGTCGTTCGGAAGGCGGGGACTCCCCTCCTCGCAGCGGAGTCGTCTTCGGAGGTCGAATGCGATTCTGGTCCGAACGTGAAGGCCATCGACCTGGACGGCGACGGAAAGCCCGAACTCAGCATCGACTGCAGGATAGGTCACTCTGGAAACCGATTTTTCTCGCTTTTCAGGTGGAGCGAGGACGGACTGACTACACTGAATCCGCTGGAGGAAAGCGATTCGAGTGAATGGCGCCCAATCCAGGACGCGAATTTCGTCGACACAGACGGAGACGGGGTCATGGAGATCCTCGAGCCATCTGCGCCGACTAGCGTGGACGAGAATGGTTTCGTGAGCGAACAATGGGATACCTATCGTCTCGTGGAGGGGAAGCTCACAAAGGCGGTCAATGGTGCCATCAGCTACTACGCGATGTTCACGCGTCACAAGGGTGCCCCGACGACAACCGTCGGGAAGTTCGCGGCAACTCCGGGTGCGTACACGCTGACGATCCTAAACGGACAGCGCGGTCAGAACTTAGTGACCAGCGGCGTGGTCACCCTAAATGGCGTCAGCATGGCTCAACCAAGCAGCTTTTCTAAAGCCTCCGTGTGTGTAAATACTAACGTTACACTCACAGACCGGAATACGCTTTCCGTCGAACTGAGAAGTGCCCCGGAATCGTTCATCGAGGTACTTCTAACGCCGAAGCACTGACTGCCCATTCACATCTCCTCCTCGCGACCTGACGTTTGCGCAGACTCTTCGCACGAACTGCCGTATCGCCGGCAGCGAACCGCCGGCGCTCAATCCCTACAAATACAACCAAACCCTCAATAATGAGATCAACTGCTGTGCGTCGATTGGCTTGGTGATGTAGTCGCTCGCTCCGGCCTCCATGCATTTCTCGCGATCTCCTTTCATTGCTTTCGCGGTTAGGGCGATCATTGGCAGGTTCTTGTATTCGTCCATGGCGCGGACGCGGCGCATGGCTTCATAGCCGTCCATTTCCGGCATCATCACGTCCATCAGGACTACGTCGATGTCGGGGTGGGTGCGGAGTTGTTCGATGCCGTCGGCGCCGCTTTCGGCGTAGAGGACGTTCATCTTGTGGCGTTCGAGGAGTGACGTCAGTGCGTAGATGTTGCGCATGTCGTCGTCGACGATCAGGGCTTTCTTGCCGGCCAGGACTGGGTCCGATTCATGGAGCTGTTCGAGGATCTGGCGCTTCTGTTCGGGCAGGTTCGCTTCGACGCGGTGGAGGAAGAGCGCGGTCTCGTCGAGCAGGCGCTCCGGCGAGCGCGCGTCCTTCACGATGATGGCCTCGGCCATCCGCTTCAGCTCCGTCTCCTCCTTCTTGGTCAGCTCGCGGCCGGTGTAGACCACGATCGGGATGTCATCGACGCCGAGCTCATTGCGCATGCGGCTGATGAACTCGAAGCCGTTCATGTCGGGGAGGCCGAGGTCGAGGACCATGCAGTCGAAGCGGCGGCCGCGCAGAATTTGCAAAGCCTCCTCGCCGCTCGAAGCCGAGGTGATGTCGACGTCGCCATCGCCGCCGATCAATTCCGAGATCGCCGAGCGTTGCTGCTCGTTGTCCTCGATGATCAGGAGCGACTTATTCGGCCGATCGACGAAACCTTTGATCTTCGCGAAGGCCTCATCGAGCGCGTCCTTCGTCACCGGCTTCTGAACCTGCGCAAACGCACCGAGCTTCAGCCCGCGCGCGGTTTCGTCGTCGCCGGAAATGATGTGGACGGGGATGTGGCGCGTGGCCTTGTCGTGCTTCAGGCGATCGAGGACCGTCCACCCTTCCATGTCCGGCAGCGAGATGTCGAGCGTGATCGCGTCGGGGCGATAGCGTCTGGCCAGTTGCAGGCCGCTCTCGCCGCGCGTTGCGACGACGCCTTTGAATCCCTTGTCGTGCGCCATGTCGAGCAGGATGCTGGCGAACGTCACGTCGTCCTCGACGATCAGCACGAGCCGGTCGCCCTCGGCGATCGAATTGCGATCGTCCGGGACCTGCTCCTCCACGACAATCTGTGTGTCATCGATGCGGCTCTCGTCCTCGCGGCGCGAACGGCGCGTCTCGAATTTCGCCACCTCCGAGCCGGTGTATGCCTGCGCATCGGAATCGTCGGCGCGGCGCAGCGCGATGGCCGGCTCCAACTGCGTCTCCAGCGTTGAGCCGTTGCGATCTTCATCGCGGCGGCGCGTCGGCGCGACGTAGCTCTGCGGCAGGAACAGCGTGAACGACGAACCGGAGCCTTCCTCACTCGTCACGCGAATTTCGCCGCCGAGGAGGCGGGCAATCTCGCGGCTGATCGAGAGGCCGAGGCCTGTGCCGCCAAACTTGCGTGTCGTGCTGGCGTCGGCCTGTTGGAACGCTTCGAAAATGATCCGCTGCTTCTCGTCGGGGATGCCGATGCCTGTATCCGAAACGCTGAACGCGATCACCGACGACGCGCGCTCCAGCGTTTCGTGTCCTGGCGTCCACCCTTCGCCGACGGTCGCGGCGCGCAGAGTCACGCCGCCTTTCTCCGTGAACTTGAATGCATTGCCGAGCAGATTTTTCAGCACCTGCTGCAAGCGCGTTGAATCGGTGTGAATCGTCCGAGGAAGACTCGCGTCGAGCTCGATGTCGAAGTCGAGGCGCTTGTCGTTGGCCACCTGCCGGAAAGTCTTGTCCATCGACTCCGCCAGCTCCGTGAACGGCAGATCGCCGAGCGAGATGGTCATCATGCCCGACTCGATCTTCGACAGATCGAGGATGTCGTTGATCAGCGTGAGCAGATCCTGACCCGACGAATGGATCGTCCGCGCGAAGTCCACCTGCTTGCCGGTGAGGTTGTTGTCCGGATTCTCCGACAGCAGTTTGGCCAGGATCAGCAGCGAATTCAGCGGCGTGCGCAGCTCGTGCGACATGTTGGCCAGGAACTCGCTCTTGTACTTCGACGTCAGCGCGAGTTGCCGCGCCTTCTCTTCGAGTTGCCGCTTCGCGTTTTCGACCTCGCGATTCTTGTGCTCGACCTCTTCGTTCTGCGTTTGCAGCAAGCGGGCTTTCTCTTCCAGCTCCTCGTTCGTCTGCTGCAACTCTTCCTGCTGCGCCTTCAGCAATTCTTCCGACGCCTGCAGCGACTTGGCCTGCTGCTCGAGGCGCTTGTTCGTCTCGGTCAGCTCTTCCTGCTGTGCCTGCAGCTCCTCGGCGAGCGACTGCGACTGCGTCAGCAGCTCTTCCGTCCGCATGTTCGCCTGGATCGTGTTGATGACCACGCCGATCGATTCGGTGAGCTGATCCAACAGCGAAAGATAGGTATCGGTGAAGGCCATGAACGAGGCCAGCTCGATCACCGCCAGCACCGCGCCTTCGAAGACGATCGGCAGCACCACGATCTGCAGCGGCTTCGCTTCGCCGAGGCCCGAGTTGATCGTGATGTAGTCATCGGGCGCGTGCTGCAGCAGGATGCGCTGCTTCTCGAACGCCGCCTGTCCCACCACGCCCTCGCCCACGCGGAACTGCTTAGCCAGGTTCTTCCGCTCCTTGTACGCGTACGTCGCGGTGAGCTTCAGATACGGCTCGCCGCCGCCATTCGAATCCATGACGTAGAAGACGCCATGGTTCGCGCCGACCACAGGCGCCAGCTCGGAAAGAATGAGCTGCGAGACGGTCGACAGATTCTTCTGCCCCTGCATCATCCGCGTGAACTTGGCCAGGTTCGTCTTCAGCCAATCCTGCTCCGTGTTCCGCGACGTCGTCTCGCGGAGGTTGCGGATCATCTCGTTGATGTTGCCCTTGAGCGCGGCCAGCTCCCCTTCGGCCTGCACCGTAATGTTGCGGCTGAGATCACCCTTGGCCACGGCGGTGGCAACGTCGGCGATGGCGCGCACCTGCGTGGTCAGATTCGCAGCGAGCTGATTGACGTTATCCGTCAGATCGCGCCACGTTCCCGATGCGCCCGGCACGTTCGCCTGGCCGCCCAGTTTCCCTTCCACCCCGACCTCGCGCGCCACCGTCGTGACCTGATCGGCGAAGGTGGCCAGCGTATCGATCATGTCGTTGATCGTGTCGGCCAGTTCCGCGATCTCGCCGCGCGACTCGACATTCAGCTTCTGTTTGAGAACGCCGCGAGCGACCGCCGTCACGACCTTGGCGATGCCGCGGACCTGGTTGGTCAGGTTCGAAGCCATCATGTTGACGTTGTCGGTCAGGTCCTTCCACGTACCGGCCACGCCCTTCACCTGCGCCTGGCCGCCGAGCTTCCCTTCCGTTCCGACCTCGCGCGCCACGCGCGTAACCTCGGCGGCGAAGGAGTTGAGCTGATCGACCATCGTGTTGACGGTGTCCTTCAGTTCCAGCATCTCGCCCTTGACGTCGACGGTGATCTTCTTCGACAGGTCGCCGTTCGCGACCGCCGTCGTCACCTGGGCGATGTTGCGCACCTGATTGGTCAGGTTCGAGGCCATGTAGTTGACCGAGTCGGTCAGATCCTTCCACGTGCCCGACACGCCCTTGACCTGCGCCTGCCCGCCCAGCCGTCCCTCGGTACCGACTTCCCGCGCCACGCGCGTGACCTCGCCGGCGAACGTATTGAGCTGATCGACCATCGTGTTGATGGTGTTCTTGAGCTGCAGGATTTCGCCGCGCGCATCGGCGGTGATCGTTTTCGACAGGTCGCCGTTCGCGACCGCCGTCGTCACTTCTGCGATGTTGCGGACCTGACCGGTGAGATTGCCGGCCATCGAGTTGACCGAGTCCGTCAGATCCTTCCACGTACCGGCCACGCCTTTCACCTGGGCCTGACCGCCGAGCTTCCCTTCCGTACCGACCTCCGTGGCCACGCGGGTGACCTCGGCGGCGAACGAGTTGAGCTGATCGACCATCGAGTTGATGGTGTTCTTCAGCTCCAGCACCTCGCCCAGCGCTTCGACCGTGATCTTCTTTGAGAGGTCGCCCATGGCCACGGCCGTGGTGACCTGGGCGATATTGCGCACCTGGTTGGTGAGGTTCGAGGCCATCGAATTGACGTTGTCCGTGAGGTCTTTCCACGTGCCGGCCACACCGCGCACCTGCGCCTGTCCTCCCAGCTTTCCTTCCGTACCGACTTCGCGCGCCACGCGCGTGACTTCCGCGGCAAAGGAGTTGAGCTGATCGACCATCGAGTTGATGGTGTTCTTCAGCTCGAGAATCTCGCCCTGCGCCTCGGCGGTGATCTTCTTGGATAGGTCGCCGAGAGCGACGGCCGTGGTCACCTCGGCGATGTTGCGCACCTGGCCGGTCAGGTTGCCGGCCATCGAGTTCACCGAGTCGGTCAAGTCCTTCCACGTGCCGGCAACGCCCTGCACCATGGCCTGACCGCCAAGCTTCCCTTCCGTTCCGACTTCGCGCGCCACGCGCGTAACCTCGGAGGCAAATGCGCGGAGCTGATCGACCATCGTGTTGATCGTGTTCTTCAGCTCGAGGATTTCTCCCTGCGCTTCGGCGCTGATCTTCTTCGAGAGGTCGCCCATGGCCACGGCGGTGGTGACCTCGGCGATGTTTCGCACCTGCCCGGTGAGGTTCGAGGCCATCGAGTTGACCGAGTCGGTCAGGTCCTTCCACGTACCGGCCACGCCCTTGACCTGGGCCTGACCGCCGAGCTGTCCCTCAGTGCCGACTTCGCGCGCCACACGCGTAACTTCCGATGCGAATGCGCCGAGCTGGTCGACCATCGTGTTGATCGTGTTCTTCAGCTCGAGGATTTCGCCCTTCGCCTCGGCGGTGATCTTCTTCGACAGATCGCCGAGCGCGACCGCCGTCGTGACCTCGGCAATGTTGCGCACCTGACCCGTCAGATTGCCGGCCATTGCGTTGACCGAGTCGGTCAAGTCCTTCCACGTGCCGGCAACGCCCTTCACTTCCGCCTGAACGCCGAGCTTCCCTTCCGTACCGACTTCACGCGCCACGCGGGTCACTTCCGATGCGAACGCGCTCAACTGATCGACCATCGTGTTGATCGTGTTCTTCAGCTCGAGCAGCTCGCCACGAACGTCGACGGTGATCTTTTTCGACAGGTCGCCGAGCGCGACCGCGGTCGTCACCTCGGCGATGTTGCGCACCTGGCCGGTCAGATTGCCGGCCATCGCGTTCACCGAGTCGGTCAAGTCCTTCCAGGTACCGGCCACGCCCGGCACTTCTGCCTGTCCGCCCAGTTTTCCGTCCGTGCCGACCTCGCGCGCCATGCGCGTGACCTCGGCCGCGAACGAGTTGAGCTGATCGACCATCGTGTTGATGGTGTCCTTCAGCTCGAGAATCTCGCCCTGCGCCTCGGCGGTGATCTTCTTCGACAGATCGCCGAGCGCGACGGCCGTCGTGACCTCGGCGATGTTGCGCACCTGACCGGTCAGATTGCCGGCCATCGAGTTGACCGAATCCGTCAGATCCTTCCAGGTGCCGGCAACGCCCGGCACTTCGGCCTGGCCTCCCAACCGTCCTTCCGTACCGACTTCGCGCGCCACGCGCGTCACTTCCGAAGCGAAGGCGCGAAGCTGATCGACCATCGTGTTGATCGTGTTCTTCAGCTCCAGCACTTCTCCCAACGCCTCGGCGGTGATTTTCTTCGACAGATCGCCCATGGCCACGGCCGTGGTGACATCGGCGATGTTTCGCACCTGGCCCGTCAGATTCGAAGCCATGGCGTTGACTGAATCCGTCAGATCTTTCCAGGTGCCGGCCACGCCGGGCACTTCAGCCTGACCTCCAAGCCGCCCTTCCGTACCAACTTCGCGGGCCACGCGCGTAACCTCCGACGCGAAACCACGGAGCTGATCGACCATCGTGTTGATCGTTTCTTTCAGCTCCAGCACTTCACCGAGCGCCTCGGCGGTGATCTTCTTGGAGAGGTCACCGTTCGCGACGGCCGTGGTGACTTCCGCGATGTTCCGGACCTGACCGGTGAGGTTCGAGGCCATCGAGTTGACCGAATCCGTGAGGTCCTTCCACGTTCCCGCGACGCCCTTGACCTCGGCCTGACCGCCCAGCTTCCCTTCCGTTCCCACTTCGCGGGCAACGCGCGTGACTTCCGATGCGAACGACCGGAGCTGGTCGACCATCGTGTTGATGGTCTCTTTGAGTTCGAGGATTTCGCCGCGCGCATCGACCGTGATCTGCTTCGACAGGTCGCCGTTCGCGACCGCGGTGGTGACCGCGGCGATGTTGCGCACCTGATTGGTCAGGTTGGCGGCCATGTAGTTGACCGAATCGGTGAGATCGCGCCACGTACCGGAAACGCCCTGCACATCTGCCTGACCGCCGAGTTTTCCTTCGCTGCCCACCTCGCGCGCCACGCGCGTAACTTCCGATGCGAACGACCGGAGCTGGTCGACCATCGTGTTGATCGTGTTCTTCAGTTCGAGGATTTCGCCACGTGCCTCGGCGGAGATTTTCCTGGAGAGATCGCCGCGGGCAACGGCAGTAGTGACTTCCGCGATGTTCCGGACCTGACCAGTGAGGTTCGAGGCCATCGAGTTGACCGAATCAGTAAGGTCCTTCCACGTTCCGGCCACGCCCTTGACCTCGGCCTGGCCACCCAGCTTTCCTTCCGTTCCCACTTCGCGGGCAACACGCGTGACTTCCGAGGCGAACGAGGCAAGCTGATCGACCATCGTGTTGACCGTCTTGGCCGTCCGCAGGAACTCACCCTTCAGCGGACGCCCATCGAACTCGATGGCCATCGTGCGGGAGAGATCGCCGCGCGCCACGGCGCCGATCACGCGCGAGATTTCGTTCGTCGGCTGCACGAGATCGCTGACCAGCGAATTCACCGACTCGGCGATCACGGCCCACTGGCCGCCCGCCGCCGGGATCTGCGCACGTTGAGCCAGCTTTCCTTCCTTTCCCACCACCGTGGCGATCTTCTCGACTTCGTCCGCCGTCTTCTGGCTCAGGTCGAGGATGTCGTTCAGCACGTCGGAAATCTTGCCGGCGGTCCCGGTGAACTCGACCGGCATCCGCACTTTGAAATCGCCCTTCTTCATCGCCGTGAGCGTCCGCAACAGCAGCCGCTCAAAATCCTTCGGCGAAATCTCGCTCGCTTTATCGATGCCGATCCCGGTCGTCATGACGCGCTCTTCCTCCCAAAAACAGGAAACCTCAGTTGTGCTGAATCGTGGTCAGGCTGGAAACACGTACTGCGTGTCTGCACCGAAATGCAGAATCCAGACCACAGATGAGGGCGGTTTTGGAGGGGAGGAAACGAGAGGGGCGCGCGGTCTCGCGAGCGAACTCACCGCGAGACCGCGACTTGATTGAAAACTACGCCGCGACTTTCGCGGCTTTCGCCAGGAGCTCGTCGCGAATCACACGGAAGGCGCGGGCATCCGCCTCGCCGGTTTCCGGATCGAGGAAGTAGGCGACGTCGTTCCGGTAACTCTCGCCTTCGGGATTCTCCCCGTTCCACTCCAGCACCGCCCAATTCACGAGCGGATTGAAGATGTTGTGGTCCCAGGCGAAGGCCGCGTGCTTCCTGCTGTACGCCGCGGACTTGCCCATCTCCCGGTCGGACGCGTTTCCGCCGCCGCCCATCCGCGTCTTGTACCCGGCGAACGCTTTCGCATCCTGCTCGGCCGTTTCTTCGTTGACGAAATACGCGACGTCGCGGCGCGGCGGCATGGCCTGCGGCCCCCCGAACTTATGTCCCACGCTCGAACACTTCACGACCAGCCACTGAATGACCGGGCGTCCAATCTTGTGATCCCACTCCAAGGCTACATACGGCATGTCTGAGTCTCCTTATTTTTGTGTGCTCCGGCCTCTCCATCGCACGGGCAGAACAAAACGTAGGCGTACGTGTTTATTTCAGGATTGCATGCCAAGCTCTACTGTTATTTGTAGGAATATACAGAGAGACCCTGCGTTAATCGCCATCACTAATGAATGCCACACTCGACTGCCAGGATGAACGCCGCTCCCGCCTACTTGATGCCATGCCCGCCATCGCCTGGTCGGCCTCGGCCCAGACCTTTCGATTCAACTACGTCAATCCCGCGGCCGAGGCGCTCCTCGGCTACCCCGTCTCACGATGGCTCAACGAGCCCCACTTCTGGGCGGATCACATTCATCCCGACGACAAGCACGTGCCCATGCTCTGCCGCAGCGAGACCGTGGCAGGCCGGAACCACGAGCTCGTCTATCGCATCATCGCCGCTGACGGCCGCGCCGTCTGGCTGCGCGATTACGTTAACGTCCACAGCGTCGACGGCGTGCCGGTCGAGCTGTTCGGTGTCATGGTCGACATCACGCGCGAGCGCGAGGCCGAAGAGGCGGCGCTGGCGGACCGCGAAAACTTCCGGCGCATGGTCGAGCTCTCGCCGGACTGCATCGGCGTTCACGTCGATGAGACCTTCGTCTACGTCAACCAGGCCTTCGTCCATCTCCTCGGCGCAACCAGCGAAGAGGAGCTCGTCGGACGCAACGTCTTTTCGTTCGTAGACGCCTCATCGCATGCGAGCGTGCGCGAGCGGCTCGACCGGCTCCGGGCCGGACAGAGCGTCCCGTACATTCGCGAAACATACCGTTGCGCCGACGGCTCCCCTCTCGACGTCGAGGTGGCCGCACTTCCGCTGCGTTACGGAAACCGCGACGCCGTCCAGGTCATCGCCCGCGACATCACCGAAAAAGTACGCGCCCGCCAGGCGCTCGAAGAGTCGGAGCAGCGCTATCGCGAGCTCGTCGAAGACGTCACCGAAATCCTCTTCACGGTCGGTCGCGACGGGCGGTTCGTTTCACTCAATCGCAGCTTCGAGCACAGCACCGGCTATCGAATCGAGGAGTGGATCGGGCGGCCCTTCGCCGAACTGTTCCTGCCGCAGTCGGTGTCCGCGGCCGTCTACGACTTCGAGCAGGCGCTCTTCGGCCATCAGCGGATCATCCACGAGTACGACCTCCTTGCGCAGTCGGGAGCGGCGGTCACGGTCGAAGTGTCGTGGCAGCCCCGCTACGTCGAAGGCGTCGTGACCGGAACGATCGGCCTGGCCCGTGACGTCACCGAGCACCGCACGATCGCGCGCAAGCTCGAAGAGGCGAAGCGGATGAGCGGCCTCGGACAGGTTGCCGCCTCTCTCGCGCATGAATTCAACAACGTGCTCATGGGCATCCAGCCGTTCGTGGAGGTGATCGGGCGACACGAAACGGCCACAACTGTCCGCGATGCCCTCGGCCACATCACCCGGGCCATCGGACGCGGCAAACGCGCTTCGCAGGAAATCCTGCGCTACGTCAATCCGAAGGAGCCGCAGCTCTTCGCCCTCGATGCTTCGGTCTGGCTGCCGTCGCTCCTCGGGCAGTTGGTCGCCGCGCTCCCATCCTCGATCGCGCTCAGCAGCTCGATCGATCCGGAAGTGCGGTTCATCCGCGGCGACCGCGAACATCTCGAGCAGGTCATCACCAACCTCGTCTTCAACGCCCGCGACGCGATCGGAGGTATCGGCACCATCCACGTCGGCGTCGCGCCGGCCGCCTCGCCCGGCGTCAGCGGCGCGGAAGTGACGTTCGTCCACATCTCCGTGTCCGACGATGGTCCCGGCATCGCGCCCGCAATCATCGACGACATCTTCGAGCCGCTCTTCACCACCAAGCGCAATGGCACCGGCCTCGGCCTGGCCATCGCACGGCGCCTCGTCGAAGGCCACGGCGGAATGCTCACGTGCGAAAATCTTCCGGAAGGCGGCTCCGCGTTTCACATACTCGTTCCGTCGGCCGAGGAGCGGCCGGTGTCGACGACGCCGCTCGTGTGGGGAACCCCCGGAGTCACACGCATCCTGCTCGTCGAAGACGACCTGTTGGTCGGCAAAGGATTGGAGGAGCTGCTGAACGCGGAGGGATACGAAGCGACGTGGGTGAAAGCCATGGGAGACGCGTGCGAAGCGGCGCGCCGGACGCACCCGCAGGTAGCGATCATCGATGTGAATCTTCCGGACGGCAACGGAGTCGATCTCATTCCGCTGCTCCGCGCCGAGCACGCGGACCTGCCCATCGTCTTCTCCACAGGTCACGTGGAGCTGGATCTTTCCAACGAGGAAAACCGCATCCTCGCGCTGATGAAACCGTACGAGCTCAGCGATCTCGTTCTTGCCATCGGCGCCGTCACGGCGCCGGCGACGGATCAGGCTGTTCTTCTCTCTTCTTCGGCAGCTTGAAGCCGATGTAGGTGCCGGAACTGATGCCCATCAGCGCCAGCATCGTGGCGCTGAACTCGGGCATGGTGAGGTCCCAGAGCACGGAGGCCAGGAAGATCCCGCCGAGGACGAGCGTCCAGACCACGACCTGCAACCGGTCGAGAGCGACGAGGCCGCGCTCGTCGGAGATGAGATCGCGCAAGAATCCTTCGCTGGCGCGCGGACCGCGGCTCGATGGCGACGTCATCGCCACCGCGGCGAGCGCGGTGGCGGCGCTGATTCCGACGAGCCCGAGCAGCGACGGAGCAATCGAGTCGGCCTCGCCCGTGACGAGCCAGATGAAAACGTAGCCGACCACGAGCAGGAAGAACCACCACGCCATCTGCGCGCGGGCGAGGCTGTAAGGCTGACGTACGCCTCCGAAAGGCGCCCCGTCGCGCAGCATGTCGCTGCGCCGCGCGTAAATCACCAACGCGATGGCGACGGCGATCAGCAGCGCCAGCCACGTCATCGTCCAGGAGTCGACCCACAGTTTTTTTAGCCGCAGCGACATGTTCGCGCCCACCGTGCGCGGCAGCGCCCGGTCGCCATGAATGCCGGCGCTGATGCGCATGGTGGCGTCAGGATCGAACAGCGGGTCGTACAAAAACTGCCGCCAGATGTGTTTGTTCTTCGCGTCCCGAGTGAGCTCGAACGTCAGCGTCCCGCTTTCAATGTCGATCCCGGAAGGTTCGACGCCCGTAT
>ERZ1739052.6-NODE-6-length-35616-cov-9.882231_pt1 | contig 35616 bp, 24 predicted proteins | sample MGYA00581761_ERZ1739052 | MGnify/ENA primary metagenome ERZ1739052 (study PRJEB42929, sample SAMN08275524) | rhizosphere metagenome | isolation source: Rhizospheric soil replicate 1 | host: Colobanthus quitensis and Deschampsia antarctica | place: Antarctica: Devils...
TAGAGCTGGTCGAGGCTGTCGTCCGGCGACAGCATGAACACGACCATCAGGATATCGGGCGAGTTCTTCTTGGTGACGACGCCGTTGCGCTGCACCTCTTCCGGCAATTGCGGTTGCGCGATCGCGACGCGGTTCTGCACCAGACCCTGCGCCTTGGCCAAGTCGGTGCCGAGCTTGCCGGTGACGGGGGTGGTGAGCTGTCCTGTTGGGGTGGCGGGGCTGTCATTGGGAAGCGTGGCCGGTCACACGATGATCCGTCGGCCGCAGGGGGCGTGCGCGTCCGCAGGACGGACCGTGCTGCTTCGCCGAATGGGCGTGCGCCTGCGTGTGGGCGTCGACCTCGGCCATCGGATCCTTGCCCGATTCGGCGGCGTAGGTGACGAGGACGCTGATCCTGGCGCGCACCGCGGGAGGCATCGCATCGAGCGCGGTTCCGGCCGCGGCGAGGTCCTCCTGCCGCAGCTTCACCAGCAGCGGAACGGGCGCCGCCGACGCGACCTGGAGGTCGGAAACCGCACCCGCGCAGAGCGCGCATTCTTTCGGCGGTTCAGCGGCGGCGAGCGGGAGGACGAAAACTTGCAGAGCGAGAAGGAAGGCGATCCGTTTCATTGACGTTTTGCAAACGCCTCTTCCGGAGCCGAAATTGCCCGAGCGAAAAACCAAAGGGGTCATGTTTTTCAATCCTTCATCGGGCGTAAAGCTCCCGCCGTCCGAGTTGTCGGCGATCGAGCAATCGGCCTCGGAGGCCGGACTCGAAGTTGTCCGCGTCACGCGTGAGATCGATTGCGCCTCGCTGATCCGCGACCGCCTCAACGAAGGACGACGCCTCTTCGTCGCTGCCGGCGGCGACGGCACCATCAACACCGTCATTCAGCCGCTGATCAACACCGAGGCGATCCTCGGCGTGATCCCGGTCGGCACCTACAACCATTTCGCGAAGGACCTCGGCATCCCGCTGGCCTGGCGCGAAGCGCTCGAAGTCGTCATGAGCGGCGAGACGAAACCGATCGACGCCGCGCGCCTCAACGAACGATTCTTCGTCAACAACATCTCGATGGGCCTGTATCCGGAGCTCGTCGCGCGACGCGAAGAAAAAGGACGCGACTACCCGCGCTGGAAGGCGCGCCTCTACGCCGCCTACGCGACGCTGCAGAAGTATCCGCATGTGGCTGTGACGCTCGACACCGAGCACCACCACGAAGTCATCCGCACGCACGTCCTGATGATCTCGAACAACACGTACGACCTCTCCCGCCTCGGCATCGAAGCTCCGCGCAAGGTCCTCGAAGAAGGCCGCCTCTCCGTCTACTGGCTCCCGCACGTCCCGCGCCTCGCGCTCACGAGCTTCGTCGCCCACTACCTGGCCGGAAGAGTCCGCGAAGCCCCCGGCTTCCGCTCCTTCCGCACCTCCCGCGTAAAAATCCAATCCTCCAAACGCCGCCTCCACCTCGGCATCGACGGCGAAGTGGTGACGATGAACAGCCCGCTCGTCATCACCATCGTCCCGCAGTCGCTCAGCGTGAAAGTGCCGCGGACGTGACGCGCGTTTGGCGTTATTGATCAACCCAGCAGTTCCTCGATCGCCAAAACGAAGGCCCAATCACCTCCGACGATATTCGAACATATTCGCGTATAGAGGCGTCAGCGTGTCGATCTCGCAGGACACAGAGGTGAACCTGTACGTCGTCTCGAAATCTTCGTAGCTGCGGGCGCGCCAGAGGCGGCCGGCGGAGTCGATGACGAGGGAGTGACCGACGCCGCCGCGGAAGATCGAGGAGCCGTCGGTGCCGATATAGAGGCGGCATGTCCACGGCCGTTCCTGAGGATGTTGCGTCATGAAGTCTTCGATGTCGCGAACGAGACGGGCGAAGAGTTCCGCACGGTCGATGGGAGGAGCTTCAAGCGTCTGTGCGATGGCCCGGCTCAGCATGCCGTCCGCCGGTGAGGTGAGCACCCCGGATTGAAGCGGCTCCGCGATCTCGTCGTGGTTGGTCGTCACCTCAACCCCTCAAACAGCGCGACATACACATCAATCCCATCCCACAAATTCTGCAAGCGGAAGTTCTCAGGCTTTTTACCACTGAGGCACAGAAGACACAGAGAGCTTTCGCTGGTGCTCTCTGTGTCTCTGTGGTGATTTCGTCTGTGAAAGATCAGTGGGCTTTGTGGTTGCGGAAGATCTGGACGCCTTCGCCGACCGCTGCTCCGACGATCGCGCCTTTGATCGGCTGATGATGATCGATGGCCGCGCCTGCCACGGCGCCGATGACAGCTCCGCGCGTCTGGCTGTAGTGGTGGCGATGATGGACGTGGCGGTAGGTGTGATGCGTCATCGCGAATGCGCTTCCGGCCGGCAAAAGGAGCGAAACGCTCAACAGTGCGGCTTGGATTTTCTTGCTTGCCATGTGGTTACCTCCACCCCGCGGATATTGCGAGAACGATGCCGTTAAACTCAGCAGTTTGAAGGGGTTCCGCTGGAATAAAGGGTCGCTCTGTCGAAGTGGGTCAGTTGATTAGTGGGGTTAGTAGATTAGGAAGACGAGGGCTACCGTTCCTGCCCCACTTACCACCTCGACTATCTACTATCCGACTATCGACGAAATCGACGAATCCACTGCCTCATTGCGCGGGAACGTAGGTCGGGTCCTGGGTCTGCATGTCGATGACGGAGCCGTAGGCAGTAATCCGGCCGTCGCCGTCGATGACTTTGATGGTGATGCGCGCGTTGTAGGCGGTGCCGACGCCGAGTTGCTGAAGGACGCGGAACTGGCGGTATTCGTTCGCGGCGAGCGGGATGGTGACCTTCGGCGCGACTTTGGCGTCGGGGAGGAAGACGGAGACTTCGACGGTGACCGGTTTGCCGCTGACTTCGGCGATACCGAGGTTGGTGCGGTAGCGGCTGGAGTCCTCGACCTGCAGGATGTTGAGCGTGCGGCTGCCTTTGCCCGTCGCGTCGGCAGGCGTGACGGCGGCGATGAACTGGCCGTAGGTGCCGCCGCCGTCGACCTGGTTGTAGGTGCGGCCGGTGACGACGAGGTTCGCGTCGGTCAGCGTGTCGACATGCATCGCGCCGCCGATGTTGGTGGCGCCAAAGCGCGAGGCCAGGACGTTATCGAGGATGGTGACTTCGCCGGGATTGACGGTGAGCGAGCGCCCGATGGTGGCGCCGCTGGCGTCGTTGAGCGGGTAGAGCGTCATGGTCACGTATTGCGGATCGGCGCCGGCGTTGAAGATGCGCAGGTCGGTGCGCCAGTTCGCCAGGCCGTTGCTGATGTCGGCCACACCCGGCATGACGAAGGAGCGCGCGGGCGTCTGCACGAGCGGGACGCCGCTGACGAGCAGCGGATCGGTGGTCTTGTTGTCGACGACCGAGGCGTAGGCGGTGACTTTGCCGTCGCCGCCGGTGACTTTAACTTCCACGCGGCCATCGGTGAGGGTGATGTTCCTGGCTGCAAGAAATGAGTTGAGCTGCTGCTGCTCGCCGGCTTTTAAGTCGATGGGAAGGTCGAGCAGGTTCTTGCCCGCGGCGTTGAAGACGCTGACAAGGACGGACGCGGACTTGCCCGCCGCTTCGACGATGCCGAGGTTGGTGCGGTAGGCGGGCGATTGCGCGATCTGCTGGAGGCTGAGAATGCCGGCGCGCGCGTCGCTGCTGACTTTGCCGACGAAGTTGGCGAAGGGGATGGCCGGGATGTACTGGCCGAGGGTTCCGCCGGCGGATTGATTGAACGTCCTGCTCGACACCACGGTCGCAAACGACACGTTCACATCCTCGGGCACCGGCGTTCCCTTGCCGCTGGTGTTGAGCGGACGGACTTCGAGGACGCCGTTGGCGGCATCGCCTAGCGCGCCGACGCCGTACCAATTCTTGACGATGTCGTCGAGGGCCATGGTGTCGTTCGCGGCGATCGAGATCTGCGTCTGTTTGACGGAATTCGGATCGCCGCCGGCGGGCGTGAAGCGGAGCAGGTAGTTGATTTTGAGCGCGGTGGTGTTCGTGATGCGGACGTCGGAACGCCACTGCGAGTCGATGCCGTCGAGATGGCCGACCGAGGGGATGATCAGCGAGTTCGCGGACGGGGTCGAAATGCTCGCCGGCGAAACGGGCGTGACGACGCTGATGGAGACGGGGACGGTGACGGGCGGTTTGTCGCCGAGCGCGCCGCTCTTCGCCGGCGAACCGGGGAAGGTGACGATGATGGTGGCGGTGAAGGTGCCGTTGGGGAGATCGGCCGGATCGGCCGAGACGCTGAGCGTAAGTCCGGCGGCGGGAAGGATGCCGCTGGACGGAGTGACGGTCAGCCACGGTTCATCGGTCGATGCTGTGAACGCGAGCGCCGTTCCCTGACCGGGGATGAAGACGGTCTGCACGACGACGTGCTTGTTGTTGATGTCGACGGTGGCGCTGGGGCTTTGGCCGTTGATCGGCGGCGCGACCGGGACGACGACCACGCGTTGCGGCGTCGAGAAGGGACCGGGTCCTTGTCCGCAGGCGGAGAGAGCGCGGACTCGGTAGAAGAATGCGGTCGGGGCGGCCGCGGACTTTGTGAAGGCGCGCGAGGTGCCGCTCACCTGGAACGACGTCGGATTGTCGAATGTGTCGGTGGCGGATTCCTGCAGTTCGTACGTGGCCACGCCGGCGACGTCCGTCCATTGCACGGTGTAGCTCTGGCCGGAACTGGAGGTGCCGACGACGGAAAGGAGCGGCGCGACTCCGGCGCTGCAGACGGTGAAGGTGCGCGTGGCGGAGACGAGCTGGCTGCAGTTGTCGATGCCGAGCGCCTGCACGAACCAGCTCACGTTGCCGCCGGCGACCGGAAGGGTGATGGTCGTGTTGCCGGTCGAGCCGATCTCCTGCGTCGACGCGCCGCCGATCGAGGCGAAGACTTTGTAGCTGGTGGCGCCGGCGACGCTGGTCCAGGAGAAGGTTACCGGCGAGGTGATGGTGTCGCCGTTGGCCGGCGCGGTGAGCGTGGGCGGCTGCGCGCCGCACGTGCTCGCGCCGATGGTGGTGGTCACGCTGGAGCTGTCGTTGGAGGAGATCGGATCGAAATTTGTTCCGCTGACGAAGGCGCTGTTGGTCACGGAGCCGGAGGTGGCGGTCACGGTGTACGACGCGGTGATCGTGACGGTCTGTCCGGCGGTGAGGGTGCCGAGCGAGCAGGGGAAGCCGGTGAGGCAAGGGTTCGTGGCGGACGTGAAGGCGAGTCCGGCCGGCGTCGGATCGTTGAGGACGACGTTCGTCGCGGTAGCGGGACCGTTGTTGGTGACGGAGATGGTGTAGGCGGCGGTGGTGCCGTTCGCGGCGGTCGACGGTCCGGTCTTCGTCACCGCGAGGTCGGCGCTCGCCGCACCGAAGGCGGTGGTGGCGGTGGCGCTGTTGTTTGCGGCGCTTGGATCGGGCGTGGTGGGGCTCGAGACGGTGGCCGTGTTGGCGATGCTGGTGCCGGTGAAGTTCGTCGGCGTGGTGAAGGTGCTGGTGATGCTCTTCGTCTGGCCCGCAGTCATCGTGCCGAGGGCGCAGGGGAAGACGGTGGTGCAGGCGCCGCTGTTCGACACGAAGCTGGTGCCGGCGGGAGTGGGATCGGCGACGGAAACTGCGGCGGCATCGGACGGGCCATTATTCGTGACGGTGATCGTGTAGACGAGCGGCGAGCCGGCGGTAGATGAGGCCGGACCGGTCTTGGTGATCGCGAGATCGGCCTGCCCGAGGATGGTGACCGACTGCGAGGCGGTGTTGTTGCCGTTGTTCGGATCGGCGGTGCCGGCGGAGACGGTTGCTGAATCGACGGCGGGACCGGTTGCTGGTGCGGTCATCGAGAGGGTGAGCATCGGCGCGGCGCCGGCGTTCGCGATCGAGGCCGCGTTCGAGCAGGTGGCGGTGTTTCCTGCCAGAGATCCGCAGGTCCAGCCGGCGCCGGAGACGGTGAAGGACGTCACGCCGGAGGGGAAGGTATTGGTGACCGTGACGGAGCCGCTGGTGGCGTCGGGACCGCCGTTGCTGACGTTGATCGCGAATGAGAGCGGGCTGCCGGCGTTGACCGGATTGCCCGAGGCGGTGTTCGTGATCGACAGATTGGCCGCCGGCAGGACCGGCGTGAAGGCGTTGCCGGTGCTGTTGTTCGACGGATTCGGATCGAATTCGCTGGCGGTGACAGACGCGGAGTTCGAGATCGTGACCAGGTTCGGGGCGCTCAACTGAAGGCTGACGTTGACTGACTGATTCGCGGCCAGCGATCCAAGGTTGCAGGTGACGGTCGAGCCGGACGGCGTGCACGGTCCGACCGACGTTGCCGTGACGAAGTTGGCGTTGGCGAAGGTGTCGGTGACGACGACGTTGGTGACCGGGGTCGGGCCGTTGGTGATGGTCAGGGTCCAGGTGCCGGTCTGGCCGTGCAGCACCGAGGCGGGCGCGAGCTGCGTGATCTGGAGATCGGACGCGGTGACGACGGCGGTGAGGCGCAGGACGTTCGGCGTGCCGGAGACGTAGGCGTTCTGGAAGGTGCCGCCGCCGGCGAATGTCGGCAGGTTGTACGTGGCGAAGTCGCCGCTGCGCGTAGAGAAGCGGAGGATGTCGAAGGTGTTGCCACTCGCGGGGACGAAGGCGTTGAAGAGCGACGCGGTCAGTGTGCCGCCGAGTGTGACGCCGGAAGCCGAGGCGTCGACGATGTCGTAGTTCGACGTGCCGCCGATCTTGAGATTCATCGTTCCGCTGGCGCCTTGCGCGTAGGGACCGGTGACGGTGATCGCTCCGGTGGCGACGGCGCTGCCGGGAGCGAGGGTGCCGCTCGTGTTGTTGAGCGCGGCCGAGACGGTGCCGTTCCCGGTGAGCGTGCCGCCGGCGAGGTTCACGGCCGATGGGGAGCTGATCGAACCGCCGAGGAGGTTTGTCGAGCCGGCGGTTTGCGTCAGGCCTCCGTTGAAGGCGAGCGTGCCAAGATTCGCGTTGATGGTGCTCGTGTTCGTGACGGCGGGACTGATGCCGATCGTGCCGGCGGTGCTGCGCTGCAGCAGGCCGTTGTTGGCGATGACGTTATTGATGCCGCTGACGCCGATGCCGGGACCGGCGTCGAGACTCAGCGTCGCGCCGCCGGAGTTCGTGATGACGGCGCCGTTGGCGAGAACGAGTCCATTCGCGGTCGAGACGTAGCTGAACAAGCCGTTGTTGACCAGCGGACGAGCATCGAGGGTCATGCCCGCGGTGATGCCGTCGAGCTGGAAGTTGGCGCCGGCATTGACGGTAAGCGTGCCGCTGCCGTTGATGGTGCCGCCGGTCCATTCGGAGATTGGGCTGGCCGAGGTGAGCGTGATCGGACCGCTGCCGCCGAGAGTTGCCGCGTTGTGGAGGTTGAGCGCGCCGATCGTGGCGGTCGAATTCAGCGTGACGTTGGCTCCGCTGACCGTGAACATGGCCGGCGTGACGGTGCCGCTGTTGATCGTGGAGGTGCCGAAAGCGAAGCCGATATTGCCCGCGCCGGTGAGAGACGACGGCGCGTTGAAGGTGTTGCCGGCGTCGAACTCGATGCTGGCGCCGGACGCGGGCGTGAAGCTGCCGTTGTGCGTACCGGCGGCGGTGAACTGCATCGTGCCGGCATTGACCTGAACGCTGCCGTCATTGGCAAGCGGCGCGGCGAAGATCGAGGCGCCGGTGCCCGACGTCTTTTTCAGGATGCCAGTGCCGAGGTTGTGGAAGAGGCCGGGCGTGGCGCAGTTGCAGGTGAAATTTGCGTCGCCCTGAAAGTCGAAGATGTTGCTGTTGTTGAAGACCGCGCCGTTCTTGAGCTGCAGGGCGTTGCCGAGGTTCTGATAGTTGATGGTGCCGCTGTTGTTGAACGTGCGCGTGTCGAGGAACGAGTTGAGGTTGTTCGACATCGTCAGCGTGCCGTTATTGGTCGTGACTCCGGAGCCGGCCATCGTTCCGCCGCCCCAGGCATTCGACCCCGTGAGCGTGAGCGCGCCGGTGCCGTCGATCTGTCCGGAGTTCAGTGCGAGGTCCGAAACGGAGAACGCCGCGTTGATGGTGACGTCGCCGCCGGTGACCCAGAAGCCGCCGCCGCTGCCGCCCCACGTGCCGCCGGTGATGGTGAATGTGGAACCGCTCCCGAAGTTGATGGCCGCGGGTGAGACGGCGTCGAGCGTGCCGTTGCTGGTGCCGGCAAGGAGCGTCAGCATGCCGCCGGTTGGTTTGATGAGGCCTGTCGGATTGTTGGTGATCGTCGGCGCGACGCTGGAGGAACCGGAAGTCTGGAATGTGCCGCTGTTGACGATCGTCGTCCCGCCGCCACTCTGAAGGAAGGAGGAGTTGTCGGTAGTGCTGACCACGCCGCCGCTCTGGTTGACGATCGAGGCGGTGCCGGTGAGCGTGACTTGATTGATTTGTCCGCCGGCAAGAGGTGAGTACGCGATCGTGCCGCTATTGGTAATGGTGTGGGAGCTGAGCACGAGCGGTGACGAAGACGTGCCGGTCACCGAAAGCGTTCCGCCAGAAGCGACGACGAGCTGGCCGCTTCCGGCCATCGTCCCGCCGCTCCAGTTGTAGTTGCCGCCGCTGGAAATGGTCAGATTGGACGAGCCCTGCAACGTGCCGCCGCCCTGGATGAAACTGGTGGCCGCAATCGGCGCGTTGATGTTCAGCGTGGCCGTTCCAGCCAGTGCGATCTTTCCCGGCGCGCCGCTGTTGAATGCACCACCGCTCACGTTGAAGGTGCCGCCGTTGAAGCTGACGGTGTCACCGTTCGTCGTTGCTTTGAGAACGCCGCCGCTCATCGAGCCGCCGTTGAAGAGCACGATCGAGCTCGATCCGGAGCCTGAGTTTGCGTCGGTCGTACCGGCGGACTGGTTGTATGGAATTTGAAATGCGAAGGCGGCGGCGCCGCCTGACTTTATGACGCTGCCGGAGTTGTTGAATGTGTTCGCGCCCACGCCGTTCGTGTTCAATGAGCCGTCGTTCTGGATGTCGAGGTTGCCCGTGTTGTTGAACGTGGAAGCGCTGTCCACGCTGATTGGAAAGGCACTCGACACGAGCGTGGCGTTGCCGGCGTTGTCGATGATGTGACCGCTCATCGATCGTGCGGCCAGCTCGCTGTTCATGTCGAACGTGGTGCCGGCGCTGATGACCGTATGGCCGTTGCCGGCCAGCGTTCCGCCCTTCCACTTCATCGTCGCGGGCGAGGTGACGGTGAAGTCGGACGGCGTCGTGAACGACCCGCCTTTTACTTCAAGGTTGGTGTTGTTGATGGTCATCGGGCCGGTGGTGGCTACGTTTCCCGTTCCGTCGATCGTGACCTTGCCGCCGCTGAACGTCGTTCCCGCCGTCCACGTATACGTCGTTCCGAACGGTGTCGGGAACCACACCTCGGTTCCCGCCGACATGGTGAACGGCGCGCTGCTGACGCCATCGCCATCAATCGCCAGAACGCCGCCGGTGATCGCGACGCCGGTGCCGTTGTTGTTGAACGACGGTTTGAAGATGAACAGGCTGCTGTTCGTTTTGTTGAACTGCCCGTTGTTCGTCAGCGAAACCGCGGAGCCGTCGGTGTCGATCGTGCCGCTGCCGATCGCGGTGAACGTTCCGCTGTTGAAAATCGAGGCGCTGTTCTTCAGGGTCAGGTTATTCGTCGGGGAGTTGTAGACGACGGAACTGTTGTCGTTGAACACGCGTCCGTCCAGCGTCATCGGTCCGAGCGCGCCGGTGATCGCCAGAACGCCGGGCGATGTGACATTGAACGGAGCGCTGCCTGTGATGGTGCCGCTGGACCAGTTCGATGCGCCGAGGATCGAAACGGTGCCGGTGCCACCGAGCGTGCCGCCGTTGATGTTGATGTTGGGGTTGCCGCTGCCGAAGGGCGTGGCTACGTTGATGTTCAGCGTGGCGCCGGCAACATTGATCGTGCCGCTGCCGGAGAAGGTACCGTTGTCATCGAACGTGCCGTTTGTGAAGTTCATCGTGTTGCTGGCAGCCGGCACTTTCATGGTGCCGGTGGACTTGCCTCCGCCGGCGAAGTTGAGGGCACCCGTTGCGGCGTTGCTGACGATGCCGCCGGCGTTGTCGACGTTCGCGAGGATCGACGAGCCGGTCGCGCCGGAAGTCTTCGATATCGTGGCCGTGCTGCCAACGACGCGCAGCGTGCCGGCACCCGAGGGGACGGCTTGAATGTCGTAGTCGCCGGCGATCGTGAACGTGCCCGGCACGTTCGTCTCCAGCTTGGCCGTGGCGCCATTGATGGTGAGCAGGTTCGTGATCACCGACGGCGCGTAGGTCATCGCGCCGGTGTTGTTGATGACGCCGGTGAGGATCATGCCGGAGTTGCCGCCGTCGAGCGATGAGGTTCCGGAGATGTTGAATGGTCCGGTACCGGCGATCGTGCCGCCGGTCCATTGGAGGCCGCCGCTGGCGGTGACCGCGGAGTTGAACGTCTGCGTGCCCGCCGCGAACTTGACCGGCGCCGATCCGCTGAACGACGCGCCGGCGTTGAAGCTGTTGTTGCCGGCGAATGCGATGGAAGAAGCTCCCGTGATGAACGATCCGCTGTGCGTGCCGTCGCCGGAGAAGCCGAACCCGCCCGTCCCGCCGATGGAGGCATCGGCAGTTCCGTCGTTTTTCACGAAGCAGGAGATGACGTTGGTCCCGGTGCCGGAGGTCTTTTGCAGAAATCCTCCGCTGGCGATCGACAGCGATTCGACAGCGGTGCCGTTGATGGCCAGATCATTGGCGATGCTCATCGTGGCGCTGCCGAGAATATTGATCTTCGCGCCGCCGCTGAGCGTCAGCGCATTGGCGGTGGAGTTGTAGGTGAGCGATGAGGAATCGTTGAACGTCGTTGCGTTCATCGACATCGCGCCCGCCGTGCCGGTAAAGGAGGCGGAGATAGCAGTGACGGTGCCGGCGCCGGTCAGCGACCCACCGCTGAAGATGAAGTTCCCACCAGCGAGCTGCAGCGTGCCCAGGCTGTTGAACGTTCCGCCGTTGACGTTGATGTTCCCCTGAAAACTGGAGATGGCCGCGCCCGAGGCGGTCCCCATCGTGCCGCCGCTGGCGATCGTGAATGTGTCGCCGGTTGTAGCCGTGCTGGAACTCTCCAGGGTCAGCGTGCCGCCGCTGGCGATCTGGATGGGATTGTTGATCGTGATCTGAAGGCTGACCGGATTGACGAAGTTCGTGACGTTGATGGTCGCGCTGTTGTTGACGATGGCGGTGTCGCCCGCTGCCGACTGTCCCGGATACCCGCCGCCGCAGCCGCTCCACGCCGAGGGGTTGCTCCAGGTGATCGGACCGCTCGTCGTCAGCGTGCAGGTGTTCGCAGCGTTGGCATCGACCGGCGCGAACGCCATGGCCGCGAAGAGCACGATCATCGTGATGAGCGTCGCGCCGAGCGAAACGCCCATGATTCGGCGGCTTCGCTTCTTTGAGGCTGCGTCGGTTGGGTTGACGGCGGTGGCAGACAAATCGTGGTTCAGTGTCGGCATAGCGGCACGAGCTCCTGTGATTGATTAGGTGTTTGGCCGGACCCTGGCCGCTACAAATAACGGAATGGCGCGAATTGTAGGGCATATCATCGCCGCGTCCAGCGAGCGCGTCGGTGACGCAACGCACGGAGTGGCAATGCCTTCGGAATTCGCACAACTTCTAAGCGGAGAAGAAGCTCTGGATTAATCTAAGCCGATGGCGTGGCGCATCGAAAAGCAGGCAAACGGCAGATTCGCCATCTACTCGACCCGCATCGACGACTACATCGTCATCGACGCCGCCGAGGCGGAGATCGAGCGGATCTACAAGGAAAAGGGGATCAAGGTGTACCTCGCGTCGGCGAGGGCCCAGATGACGACGCGGGTGCATTCGGTTCCGGCGGAAGGGGAAGCTCAGATCGCTGCAAGTAGGGTTCGGGGAACGCCAGCGGAAGGGTCCGTTCCGATCGGAGTGACGGGGTTCACGTTGGACGACGAAGGTTGAATCGACCGTCGAACGAAAAAACCTAACCCGATGCCCGACTTCTCCCCCGTCGCCGTCACCTTCCAGGCCATCGGCACCCTGCTGCTCGCGCTCGTCCTCGGGCAGATTGCGCGGACCTTCAGTTGGCGTTACGCGCGAAGCTGGGGCTGGGCCTGGGCGGCCATGTTCGTCGCCATCATGGCCATCCGCATCTACATCGCGACGACGAGTCCGTGGCCGTGGTGGCTCGTTTACCTGCTCGCGCAGTGGTTGTTCCTCGCGCTGCTTTTCGCCGGCTGCCGCGACCTCGTCGAGGATCCGTTGCCGGTCAAACTCCTCGGCTTCGCAACTCCGCTCGCCGTCGCGGTGGCGATTCTGATCGTGATCGCCGCCCCCGATTTCGGCGCGCTCTTCATGGTCGAAGCGGCCATCGTCACGATCGTCGTCATCGCCTGCTACCTCACGCTCGGCCGCATGACGCATCACTCGGTGGGATGGCACATGATGCGGATTCCGCTGGCGTTGATGGCGATGCTCTACTTCGCCTACGTGCCGCTGTACGCGTTCCAGCGGCGCGGCGTCACCATTCCGTATCTCGATGCCTCCTCCCTTGCCGATCTCCTCGCGGCCGTCCTCCTCGGATACGGATTGGTCCTCATCGCCGCCGAGGCCGCGCATCGCGAGCTGACCGATGCCGTCGCTGCGCTGCAGATTGCGCGCGACCAACTCGCGATCAAAGCGAATACCGATCCGCTCACGAACGCCTTGTCGCGCCACGCGTTTTACGCGATGCCGCGCGAGATGCATGGTGTCGTCGTGATGGCGGATGTCGATCGCCTCAAGCGGATCAACGACGCCGAGGGGCACGAAGCGGGCGATGAAGCAATCCGCAGCGTCGCGAATGCGATCCGCAAACGCATCTGCGCAGACGACCTGCTCTTCCGCTGGGGCGGCGACGAGTTCCTGGTAGTGATGCCGCAATCGCCACTGGAGCTCGTCACGCAACGCTTCGCGACGCTGCACGATGACATCACGACACCACGCGGAATCACATGCACGGTGTCATGGGGCGCGGCATCGTTCCCGAATGCGGACGAGATCGACGGCGCGATCCGCGAAGCGGACCGGATCATGTACTCGCGGAAAGCAGCGGCGCGCGCGAGTTGATGTGGCACAGACACTCTTGTCTGTGCTGGTGAGGCTCGGGACGCCTGAACCTGAAAACCCTCTACAGAAGGTAGAAGATTGACATGCTGGAGAAACTCCGAGGGAGACTTCCAGCATGCAAAGCCCATTAGCCCTCAGGGGCTTCTATCGACGCAATCTGCCGCACATTGTGAGAGCCGACCGCCCGCTCTTTGTCACCTTCACAACAAAGAATCGATGGATTCTCCCGCCGGGAGCTCGAACAATTGCTCTACGCCACGCACTGCACGAGCACTTGACGAAGATCTACATGCGAGTGGCGATCGTGATGCCGGACCACGTCCATCTAATCTTCACGTTGCTGCATGACGCGAACGATGTCCCTTATTCGCGGTGTCGACGATGTTTTCGAGCAGGCCTCGTTCATCGCCCAGCGCATCCTCGAACTCCGCGACGAGGGTGAATCGCTCGGCGACATCGCGGTCCTCTATCGCTCGCACTACCAGTCGCTGGAGTTGCAGGATGGAGTTGTCGCGGCGATTGATCCCGTGAGCGAGTGAGCGAGAACCGATCTCACCCACAAAGACACAAAGAGCACAAAGAGGTCTCTGTCTTTGTGTCCTTTGTGTCTTTGTGGTTAAAAGCTCTTAACGAATCTTCACCAGCTCCACGTCGAAAACCAGCATCCCTGCCGGCATCCCCGCCGCGCCTTTGTACGCGAGCTTCTGCGGGATCCAGAAGCGGACTTTCTCTCCCTCGGTCATGAGCTGGATGCCCTCAACCCATCCCGGGATGACCTGCTCCAGCGACAGCTCAGCAGGCTCGCCCTTCACGATGGAGCTGTCGATCATCTTTCCGTCGGTCGTCCATCCGCTGTAGTTGACCAGCACTTTGTCGCGCTTCCTCGGGTGCATGGTTCCGATTCCGGGCAGGAGAATCTTGTACGCGAGTCCGGAGCCGGTCTTCGTGGCGTCCGCCGGCGGGGCAGCGAGATCGGCTGGCGTCGCCGGCGGATGGACGACGTCGACCAACTGCGCGTCGACTACGAACATGTCGCCTTCTTTGATCCTACCCGCGCCGAGGGATGCGGGAATCCAGGCGCGGCGCCGCTCGCCGGGCGTCATCAGCGCGAACATCTCGCGCATGCCCGGCAGCAACTTGTACATCTCCACGAAGGTAGGGATTTCGGAGCGCGTGTAGTCGACGACCGAGCCGTCGCCAGCCTTCCAGACCGCGTAACGGACATGCACGAAATCGGCGTCGCCGGGATGCTCGCCGGCCGTCCCGGCTTCGAGCTGCTTCGACACCAGTCCGTCCGCGCTCCTCTGCGCATCGGCAGGCGGTGTCTTCAGGTCGGGCGGCGGCGCAGGCTTCGTCATCGTCACGGCAGCAAAAAGGAGGGCGGCGATCATAGACTCCGCACAACATGCGCCTTCTTCTGATCTCTTCCTCGAACGTCCACGGCTACGGCTACCTCGACCAGCCCGCGCCCGCGATGCGCGCCTTCCTCGGCGAAGCCCGTCGGGTGGCGTTCGTGCCGTTCGCCGCGCACGATCACGATGCGTACACGACGAAAGTTCGCGATCGCCTGGCGCGGATGGAGCTCGACGTCGTATCGCTCGACGATCTCGACCGCTCGGATGCGATCTTCATCGGCGGCGGAAATACGTTCAGGCTAATGAAGACGCTATATGACCGCGATCTCCTCGACACGATCCGCGAGCGCGTCCGCGCCGGCCTCCCCTACCTCGGCACCAGCGCAGGAACGGTGATCGCCGCACCGACGATGCAGACCACCAACGACATGCCGATCGTCGAGCCGCCATCGTTCGCCGCGCTCGGCCTCATCGACTTCCAGATCAACCCGCACTATCTCGATCCCGATCCGCAATCGACGCACCGCGGAGAAACGCGCGAGGATCGAATCCGCGAGTTTCACGAGGAGAACGAGACGCCCGTGGTCGGGTTGCGCGAAGGGTCGGTCCTACGCGTTGAGAACGGCACAACGACGCTCCTCGGAGAGAAGACCGCGCGAATTTTTCGGCGGGGTGTCGAGCCGCTGGAAGCAGCTCCAGGGGTGATTGGGACTTGATCCGAAGAGGTCGTAGCGCCAGCGTCCCCCGGCTGGACCGCCAGCGTCTCCTGGCGTTCTTCTTACGCTCGTTCTTGCGCCAACTCCGCCCGTGTTCGCAATGTGGCGGCGATGACGTCCCCAATACGGTTCTCCTTGCGGAAAAACACAGTTACTGTGCTGCGGGTCTCGCGAGGCGCCACCGACCGTGGCGCGGGAGGGCTATCAGCCCGTATATACGCAGACTCCGTTACAGTCAAAGAGCAAGAATGTTCCGCAATTGCTGTACTCAACTTCGCAGCCCGCACTCGTACACTCGAAGAACGCCCCGCACCAATCACTAGCTACGCTGCAGCTACATTTCCACGCCGCGGGTTTTATTTTCATGGGACGGGGCGCGATCTCATCGCGTTTCCTCAAAGAGCCTTGGTCACTTGCTGTGGCAAAGCCATTGGCACTCTCGCGGTTGAGCGCGACGCCCCTTTCCGGAGGGGCCTCAATCGGAATGGCAGACCCGATTTCCACGAAAAGAGCGAGCGCAACGTTTCGTGGAAATAATAGCTGTACGCGCCGCGTCAAATCGTGGATGCCTTCAAAAGCGGCTGACGAATTACCCTCAGACGTCGAAGTCTCGTACAGCTCGGGGGACAGCAGCCGTATCGCGTCGTAAATGAGTGATCGTTGCGCGCCGCTAAATTCAGGGTGGTTTGTGACCGCGATGAGGAGGTGGTGCGTCCACAACGCAGATTTCGTCGAGCTTGGCAACACGGTAAATAGGTGTGCCCGGGGTTCGAAGGGCTCTGACGCCAGGCGTTCATACTGTCGCCCGACATCCGGTGACTCAACGGCAAGCCGGTGTATTGCCTCGCGGAACTCTACTGTCGTGTCAGGTGCTTGCTTCACTTGCTGCGAACTTTGGGCGAGGAGAGTTGCTGCGGAGAACGCCAGTGCTATCAACATGGCCGATGGACCTCCTTCGGGGCTGGTCTTATAACAAGAGCCGCGGTTTAACTCAGAGACGAGTGGCGTTGATCCGGGGACGATGGGCGTCTACTTCTGTATGGCAAAGAAAATATCGTAGAACGTGTCGACGCGGTGGCCGAAGTGGACCTGCGCGCCGTAACCGAAATAATTTCCCGATTGGTCGTGTGCTTCTCGGGCATGAGGTGCTTGTGGCGAACCCAGCCGTTCGCTTCGTAGCCGTTGATACCCGGACTGATAGCTATACAGAGCGTCGAGTTCGTGCTATTGCTTCGTTGTGACGCGACCCATTCGACGCTTGGAGTTCTTCGTGGAGGTGGTGGCCGAATTGCGTCGGCTCGCTATCGTGGCTCCTTCCGCTGTCACCGTGCCATGTGGGTGAATCAACGACTCTCCTTCTTGCAATTCTTCAGCAAGCGGGAGCTTTGTTGCTCGTTCTGCAACAATCCGCAGAGCGCGGTGCGACGGCTCATTGCCGGCCCGTCTGCATTTATTTGTAATGAATGCGTCGCCATCTGCGATGGCATCGTCGCGCAAGATGCCACAACTCCTGGCCAACGGCCGCAGGCGACTGGCGACGTCTCGATCTGTTTGGTATGCAAACGCGGCAAAGCCCGACCAGAGTGTATCCTTGTTCCCACCCGCGGACCGGTGTGCCTTGAATGTGTTGATCGCATTAAAGCAGCGTCAACGGAGTCTCGCGACGATTAGTTAGCGCGTTCCCGGCCGGCGGGACGCCGGCGCTCCGTGGTTGCAATCTGCGGATACACTTTTTCCGATGCGCCCACAGCCTGACGAATGCTCGCCGCATCACGAGCAGTACGTATCACTCATCACTGGACCCATTCTCGACGAACTGAACGCGGGTCGTGCGCGCATCGTCAGCCTCGTCGATGCCGTCGCCGAGGAGCGCGGCGGGTATCGGTATGCGGATCGGAAATGGACCATTCGCGAAGTCATCGGACACATGGCCGACGCTGAGCGGATTCACACCTTTCGCGCGCTCACGTTCGCGCGCAACGATCGCATCGAGCTTCCGAAGTGGGGCCGGATGCCTACGCGGCCGCGGCGAATTTCAACGACCGCACCATCCGCAGTCTCGTCGACGAGCAGCTCGCCGTCCGCGACGCCAGCATCGCACTGTTCTCGACGTTGCCGTCCGAGGCGTGGGCTCGCGAAGGGACGGTTTCCGGCAAGCGGCTGACCGTGCGCGCGATCGCGTACATCGCGGCGGGACACGTGCAACGCCACCTCAACATCCTGCGCGAGCGTTACGGCGTCGAGGTGTAGCCTGGGAGCGCGGGCATCTTGCCCGCTGGTGCCGACGCGCGAATTGAAAGAGGGAACGGGGGGCGGACGCCCGCGCTCCCAGGCGCTGATAGAGTTCTCCCATGCTCCCATCCGCAGAACTCGACGAAGCGCCGGTCGCCGAGAGCGACGAAAAAACCGATGAGCCGTCGCTGTTCAAGGTCTTGCTGCACAACGACGACTACACGACGATGGAGTTCGTCGTTTGGGTTCTGGAGTCGGTCTTCAACATGCCGGAGGAGCAGGCCATCCAGGTCATGTTGAACGTGCATCTGCAAGGGATCGGCGTGGCCGGCATCTACACGTTTGAAGTGGCGGAGATGAAGGTCGAAAAGACGATCGCCCTGGCCCGCGAGCAGGAGTTTCCGCTCCTCGCCACTATGGAGCCTGCATGACGAAATCCGTCCGCCTCGGCCACGGTTCTACTCCCCGCAAATCATGATTGCCCGCCAGTTGCAGAAGTCCTTTGAATTCGCGCTGAATGAAGCGTTGAAGCGGCGCCACGAGTACGTGACGCTCGAACATCTCCTCTACGCGTTGCTGCACGACCGCGACGTGCGCGAATGTATCCGCGCCTGCGGCGGCGACGTCGACATCCTCCGCAAACAGCTCGACGACTTCATGAACCGAACGCTCGAGCAGCTTGCTGACGATGCGGAAATCCAGCCGGTGCTGACGGCAATGCTTCAGAGAATTGTTCAGTACGCGCAGCTTCATGCGCAGTCGTCAGGACAGAAGGAAGTCGATACCGGGCAGATGCTCGCGGCGATTTATCAGGCCGAGCGCTCGCAGGCCGTCTATCTGCTTCGCAGCCAGGGCGTGAACAAGCTCGACGTGTTGCAGTACCTCTCGCATGGCATCAGCAAAGACACGCCCGCGCCGAAACCGGCGTTCGTCGGCGATGAAGAGGGCGCGTCCGAGCAGCCCGGCGATCCGTTGAAATTGTTCGCCGTCAATCTCAACGAGCGCGCCGAAAAGGGCGACATCGATCCGCTCATCGGCCGCGCGCCGGAGCTGGAGCGGACGGTCCAGATTCTCTGCCGGCGCCGCAAGAACAATCCGCTCTTCGTCGGTGAGCCCGGCGTCGGCAAGACTGCCATCGCCGAGGGGCTGGCGCTGAAGATTTTCCTCAAGCAGGTCCCGCCTGTACTCAAGGATGCCGTGGTCTGGTCGCTGGACATGGGCGCGGTGCTCGCGGGAACCAAGTATCGCGGCGAGTTCGAGCAGCGATTGAAGGCCGTCGTCAGCGCGCTGCTGGCGAAGCCGGATGCGATTCTCTTCATCGACGAAATCCACACGATCGTCGGCGCCGGCGCGGTCAGCGGCGGCACGATGGACGCTTCGAACATCCTCAAACCGGCCATCGCCTCGGGGAAACTACGCTGTATCGGCTCGACGACCTACGCGGAATACAAATCATCCTTCGAACGCGACCGCGCCCTGGCTCGCCGCTTCCAGAAAATCGAAATCGGCGAACCGACCGTCGATGAAACGATCGAGATTCTGAAGGGCCTGAAGTCCTACTACGAGAAACATCACAACGTCTCCTTCACCGACGACGCGCTGAAACTGGCCGCGGAGCTCTCCGCGAAATACATGCACGACCGCCATCTTCCGGACAAGGCGATCGACGTGCTGGACGAAGCGGGATCACGGGCACGGATCTTGGCATCAGGGACAAGGGACGAGGGACGAGGGATGGCAAGCGCCTCGACCGCAACAGCCGCCAGTGAATCCCCTCGTCCTTCGTCACTCGCCCCTGTTGTCATTGGTATCGACGACGTCGAATACGTGGTCGCGCGCATGGCCAAGATTCCGCCGCGCACGGTCGCCATCTCCGAAAAGGAACGGTTGCAAGCGCTCGACGCCGATCTGAAGCGCGTCATCTACGGACAGGACCACGCCGTCGATCAGGTTGTGAACGCGATCAAGATTTCGCGCTCCGGCCTCGGCCATCCGGAGAAGCCGGTCGGCTCGTTCCTTTTCTCCGGTCCCACCGGCGTCGGCAAGACCGAGCTCGCACGCCAACTGGCGATGAGTCTCGGCGTCGAGTTCATCCGCTTCGATATGTCCGAGTACATGGAGCCGCACACGGTCTCGCGTCTGATCGGCGCGCCGCCCGGCTACGTCGGATTCGACCAGGGCGGCCTGCTCACCGACGCGATTACGAAAACTCCGTACGCCGTGCTCGTGCTCGACGAAATCGAGAAGGCGCATCCGAATCTTTTCTCGATCCTGCTGCAGGTCATGGATCACGCCACGCTGACCGACAACAACGGCAAGAAAGCCGACTTCCGCAACGTGATCCTGATCATGACCACGAACGCCGGCGCGCGCGAGATGAGCGACTCGTCGATGGGCTTCGGCAACAAAAGCGGTGAAAAGGGCAAAGGCCGCGGCGCGATCGAGCGGACGTTCACCCCCGAGTTCCGCAACCGCCTCGACGCCTGGATCGCCTTCGATCCGCTCTCCTTCGAGACGACGGAACGCATCGTCGACAAGTTCATCGACGAGCTGCGCGTGCAACTTCGCGCGAAGAACGTGACGCTCGAACTGACCGAGCCCGCCCGCGCCTGGCTTGCAAAGAACGGCTACGACCGCGCCTTCGGAGCGCGTCCGATGGCACGCCTGATCCATTCGAAGATCAAAGAACCGCTCGTCGACGCCCTCCTTTTCGGCAAACTGCAGGATGGCGGCAATGTAGTGGTCGACGCGACGCCCGACGGCCTGGCACTGCAATACTGAGGGCGTGTCGCGATTCCCCGATCCTCGCTACGCACGCGGCGACGTCGTCGCCATCGGCGACGACCTGCGCGTCGAGACGCTGCGCGATGCGTATCGCCACGGCATCTTTCCGTGGCCGCACGACGAGTTGACGCTGCCATGGTTTTCGCCGCGGCGGCGGACGGTGATCTTTTTTGACGAACTGCACATCGGACGATCCCTTCGCAAATCGCAGCGGCGCGGCGGATTCACGTATTCGATCGATCGCGCGTTCGAGCAGGTCATCGCATCATGCGCGTCATCACCGCGCGGTGACGACGCGGGTACGTGGATTGATCCCGAGATCATCGCCGCATATACGAAACTCCATCGAGCCGGGGACGCGCACAGTGTCGAGGTATGGCGCGACTCGGACTTAATCGGTGGCCTGTACGGCGTCGATTCGGGCGGTCTCTTCACCGGCGAGTCGATGTTTCATCGCGCACCGGACGCCTCGAAACTCGCGCTCCTCTTTCTCATCGAACATCTCCGCCAATGCGGCGCCACCTGGATCGACTGTCAGGTCACCACGCCACACATGGCCGCCCTCGGCGCGCGCGAGATTCCGCGCAATCGCTTTCTGGACATGCTGGCGGCAGAGCAGGCCGCGGGACGCTCTCTATTCGGCCGACGCGCTTCCTTGGACAGCGCGTAGAATTTGATGCTATGCGAGACACGGAACAGATTGTGGCCGAGGTTATCGAGCTTCCCGCGAGATCTTCCGGCGGTGACGTTACCGGTCCAGACGAATCCGTTCGCTGACGACGACATCTTCAGTTACATCCAGTACTACTCCGATCGCTCGGTAACCCTCGGCGAGCAGCTTTGGGACGAGATTCGAGGTGCCTTCAAGCTCCACTACATTGAAGTCATGGCGCTCGCGCACACGAGCCGAAAACCGAACTATTGGCGCGGCCGATTCAACTAAACCATCAGGCATGAACATGCTCGCCCGGCGCGTGCGTGTGGCCGGCGTGGCCGGATTCGACTTGCTGTACTACCGTCTCTGCCAACTTCCGGAACGCCTCCGCCGCGGCGGATGACGGATCGAGGACGAAGATCGGCTCGCCGCTGTCGCCGCCGACCACGACTTTCGGATCGATCGGGATTTCGCCGAGGAACGGGACGCCGAGGAGCTCGGCGGTCTTGCGGCCGCCTCCGTGGCCGAAGATTTCTTCGCGCTCGCCGCAGTGGCGGCAGATGAAATAGCTCATGTTCTCGATGATGCCGAGGACGGGAACGTTGACTTTGCGGAACATCGCCAGACCTTTGCGCGCGTCGATCAGCGCCACATCCTGCGGCGTCGTCACGACCACCGCACCGGACAGCGGCACCTTCTGCGTCAGCGTCAATTGCGCGTCGCCGGTGCCGGGAGGGAGATCGATGATCATGAAATCGAGCGTGCCCCACTTCACGTCGCTGAGGAATTGGTCGAGCGCCTTCATCACCATCGGTCCGCGCCAGATCACCGGCGTGTCGGGATCGGTGATCAATCCGAGGGACATCGTCTTCACGCCGTGGTTCTCCATCGGCAGGATCTTCTCGTCCGTCTCGTCGATCTGCGGACGTCCGTGAATCCCGAGCATCATCTGCTGCGATGGTCCGTAGATGTCGGCGTCGAGCATGCCGACGGTGTATCCAAGCGCGCGCAGAGCCAGGGCGAGGTTCGTGGAGACGGTCGACTTGCCGACGCCGCCTTTTCCGGACGCGACGGCGATCTTGTACTTCACGCCTGACAGGATCTGCTGCGGCGCGGGCCCGCCCTGCGGTCCGGCAGCCGATCGCGAGCCAACGTCGACGTGCATCTTCACGCTCTCGACTCCCGGCACCGCCTTCACAGCCGCTTCGGCATCCTTGCTGATCTGCGTGGCCGCGTTCTGATTCTCCGTCTGGAAGCGCACCGTAAAGGAAACGTTGCCGCCCTCGACGCTGACGTCATGGACGAACCCGAACGACACGATGTCGCGCGAGAGTCCTGGAAATTTGACGCCTTTAAGCGCGTCGAGAATCTGTTCCTTCGTGGGCATTCGTTTTCTCCTGAATGTAGCGTTCGTACGACGCGCGAATGATCGGAATCGCCTCTTCGTACGAGGCAACCACCGAAACCGCGCTCATATCCTGCGGACTGGCCAGCCCGCGCGTGATCATCGACTCGTTGATCCAGTCGATCAGACCGTTCCACATTGTACCGACCAGAATCAGAGGATGCTCGGTGACGTGTTTGACCTGGATGAGCTGCCACACCATGAACAGCTCCAGCGCCGTTCCGATGCCGCCCGGCAGAACGATGAATGCTGATGACAGCCGGATGAAGTGATGCAGCCGCGAAAAGAACGTCCGGTGCCGGAACACTTTGTTCACGAACGCATTCGCCGACTCCTCGGTGGGCAGATGAATCGCCAATCCGAATGACCGCGAATGGCTCTCCGTCTGCCCTTCCATCGCTCCGGCATTGGCCGCTTCCATCAGCCCGGGACCGCCGCCGGTGACGATGTCCGCGCCAAGCCGCGAAAGCTCGTAACAGAGCTTCTTGGCCTGATCGTAAATGGGATCGCCGCGTTGGATCCGCGAACTGCCGAACACCGACACGCGGTAGTGCTCGACCCGCTCCGGCTGGATCTGATCGAGATCGTTGATGGTCTCCCAAAGCTGGTAAATGGCCTTGTCAAGGATGTGCGATGGATCGACCGTCGACCGCTTCTTCGCCTGCCCTTTCCTGAGCGCCTCGAGTTGAGGAGTTGTCGTTTGCTGGTTAGTCGTCTTCTTGACCATGCTGGTGATCCTACCGCTGGTGGAGTTTCTTGCGTTTGGGCGTGAACCGAGGGATTGTCACGCGGGGACGCGGAGAAAAGCGATGCACGAGTTGGACGAGATTACTGGCACCATCGTCGATTCCGCGATTCAAGTTCATCGAGCACTCGGGCCGGGACTTCTGGAGTCGGTTTACGAAGCTGTGCTCGCTCGCGTGCTGACCAGATGCGGATTCAAAGTCGAGAAGCAGAAGATCCTCAGCTTTGAATACGACGGCCTCGTTTTCGCCAACGCGTTCCGAATGGACCTCCTGGTCGATGACCGCGTCGTAGTCGAAATCAAGTCGGTCGAGGAACTTGCCCCGGTCCATACAAAACAACTCCTCACCTATCTCCGCCTCTCCAATCTGCAGGTCGGTCTCCTCATCAACTTCGGCTCCGCAACTCTAAAAGAAGGACTCCGCCGAATCGTGAACCACCTCCCTCCCTCCGCGTCTCCGCGCCTCCGCGTGAACCGTTCCCCATGAGATGCTTGCGCGTCATGCGCCGACTCATCCTCATCCTCGCAATCGCGCTCCCCGTAACCGCTCAAAAGCCGGACCTCATCGTAGTCATCTCCGTAGACCAATTCCGCTACGAGTACCTCACCAGATTCGCTCCCTATCTTTCCGATGGAGGATTCAATCGCGCCATCAAGCACGGCGCGAATTTCACGCGTGCGCTGTATCCGTACGCCGTCACGTACACCGGACCCGGCCACGCCGCGATCGGTACCGGCTACGTGCCGGCGCGGAGCGGCATCGTCGCGAATACGTGGCTCGATCGCACCACCGCGACGCCGGTTTACTGCGTCGAGGACAAGCGCGCCATCGGCGGATACTCGCCGCTGAATCTCGATTCCGACTCGCTCGGCGACCGCCTGCAGGAGAAAGTGGCCGGATCGAAAGTCATCGGCGTCGCCCTCAAAGATCGCGCCGCGATCCTCATGGCCGGACGCAAAGCCACTGCCGCGTACTGGTTCGATCCGAAGATGCCCGGCTTTACGTCGAGCAGCTACTACCGCGCGAATCGGACGATGCTGACTGCCTTCAACGCCTCGGTGCCCGCAGTCCTGACGCAGCATCCCGAATGGACGCAATCAACCTTCATTTCAACCTCGGACCTCGATCGCCTCACGCACGATCCCGCCTCGCTCCGCAAATACAAAACGAACCACGGCGGCCTCGGCATCGAGTTTCCGCATCCGATCGCGACCTTCGATGAATTGACCTACACCCCGTTCGGCAACGATCTCGTCCTCGCCTTCGCCGAGCGCATCATCGACGACGAGCACCTCGGCACCGACGACGCGTCGCCCGATCTCCTCTTCGTCGGTCTCTCCTCGCAGGACTACCTCGGCCATTCCTTCGGTCCCGATTCGCTCGAAGCCGCCGACTCGGTCGTGCGCACCGATCGCCAGCTTGAAGCGTTTTTCCACTGGCTCGATCAGAAATTCAACGGCCGCTACACCGTCGCGATCACGGCTGACCACGGCGTGCAGTCGATCCCCGAGGTCGCGCGCGACCTCGGGCGCGACGCGGGGCGCGTCGACTTCCAGAATCCGAAAAAGACCGCGACAACGTTCGCCGATCTCGCTCCGGATCGCCGCCAGCTCGAGAAACTCGCGGCCAAGAACCTCGGACTCATCGTCACCGAAAAGACTCCCATCGCGAACGCGCTCGTGAGTTACTTCGAAGAACCGGCGCTGTATCTGAACTGGGCGCGCGTCGCGGCTGCGCACCTCGACGGTGAACGCGTCGAGCGCGCGCTGCGCGACGCCGCAACTCAGATTCACGGCATCCGCACCGCGTTCACGAGCAGGGAGTTGATCGCCGTCGATAAGCCATCATCGGCAATCGAAACCGCGATGCGCCTCTCCTTCCGCGCCGATCGCAGCGGCGACGTTCTCGTCGCCCTGAAGCCCGGCTACATCTGGGGTTACTCGAACACCGGAACGACGCACGGCCAGGCCGTCGACGACGACCAGCACGTCCCGCTGCTGTTTTTCGGCCGAGGGATCACGGAAGGAACATGGAGTGACGAAGTGGCGCCCACATTCCTCGCGAAAACGATCGCGGCACTCGTGAATGTCGACGCCGGGGGCTCGGAAACGCGCGTACTGCCGTGCGTCAAGTAGTTTCACAACAGAGACACAGAGTCACCAAGGTTTTCTCTGGGAGCGATGTGTCATCGACGTGGTCGATGGGTCGCGGCCGCCACAAAATCGCGCGATCTCAGTGCCGTACCGCCCGCCCCCGCCCGCCGGTTCGCGCGGACGCCTGCCAGCCGAGCTGGATCACTTCGAAGTCGCTGCCTTTGATCGCGGCGAAGGCGGGGTTGAGGATGTCGTTGTCCCAACGCGTGTCGTAGGTGCCGCTCACGTAGAGATCGCTGCCATTGTCGGCGACGATCAGGCCGTAGGTCTTCATCGCCTGGAAAATGCGGCGCAGCGGCTCGGGATAGCCGGAAATGTCCTTCGACGCTTTCAGGCGCAGACGCGCGCCCATCGGCAGCGCGCCACCCGTCGAGCCGGCGCGGTGCGACGCGGGGAAGACGTAGCCGTTCGTGTGGCGGACCGTGAGGCGGAAGGCGTGGCGGATCGGGACACCGCCGTACACCTCGTCGTAGCGGATCAGTCCCGGAAGGATCGCCAGACCGGCGGCGTCCGCGCTCGTCCACCCCTCGGGACGGCGCGCGTTCGAATCGAGCGCGAACGTTGCGCCGGATCCCGCGGTCCATTGCGAGCCGGTCCCGTGCAGCGCGTATAGCTCGTACAGCATGCGGTTGTCGCGATCGACGAGCAGCATGTGTCGGTCGCCGTCCGCATTCGCGTCGTTCCCCGCGAGTCCACCTTCACTCCACTTTTCTTGCGTCTTCGCTTCCCCGGGGCTCGGATATCCATGCACACGTCCCGGCGCGGCGACGTCGCTCTCGTCGTCGTAATCGAAGGTCACCGGCAGGAGCGGCTGCGAACCGGAGACGACGATGTACGGCATGCCGTAGATCGGCGCCGAGGGATCGCCGCTGTCGCCGCCGAAATCGGGATGCATGCCGCGGGTCGCACCGACGTCCACGATGAACGCGCTGCTGTTCGAGTCGACCGGCGCCGCGCTGATGTCGGCGTTCCACCAGTTGCCGGGCGGGAAGAGCGGCAGCGGTTGGGGAAGAGCGCCGCCGCGCTGGGGCGACTGCGCGAGAACTGCCGAGGAGAGGGCCAGGAAGAGGAAGGCGAGGCGGAACATGAAACGGATTCTCCTCACCTCGCACTAAACCTTTGTGCCTGTCGTCACAGCGAGGCGGCAGTTTCCGAATGAGATTAGTCTCCGCTACAATACGCAGCTTCAAATAAGTAACGGAAGAAAACCGGCAGGGAGCGCCGGTCCGCCGCTCCCGCACGCCATTGAACGCATTATTAGAGAGGTCCCGCCCGTGAAGCAGATCCGTCTGATCGCCATCCTTTGTTTTCTTGCCTCGGCCGCCTCGGCCACAGTCTTCCAGCCAACAAGCGACCGCCAGCTCGTCGATCGTTCCGACGCCGTGGTCATCGCCACCGTGCGCGACGCCGCCTCGCACGTACGAACGGACGGCTACGTGGTCACCGACTACCGCTTCGACGTCGAACAGACGCTGAAAGGGATGGCCGCGGGAACGATCACTGTCAGCGAGATCGGCGGCGTGGCAGGATCGCGCTTTACGTTCATCTCCGACTCGGCGTCATACACGCCCGGCGAGCGGGTCATGGTGTTCCTGCGCAAACGGGGCGACGGGACGTACTTCACGACCTCGATGGCCATGGGCAAGTTTTCATTCACGCGTACCGCGCGCGGCGAGTCGGTGGTGACGCGCGATGTGTCGGAGCTGCGCGACGATCCGGCGCGATTGGCGGATCAGTTCGAGCAGTTTGTGAAGAGCGGGAAGAGCGAAACGTACGAGACGAAGCTGACACCGATTGCGAACGCGTTGCATCCGATCGCGACTGCTGCTCCGTCAGCATACGTGCTGTTCGGCTGCGGAGCACCCGGCTGCTTTCCCGTTCGGGTTGCCGGCGGCGAGGCCGGCAGTGGACTGCAATTCAAGTCAACCGGCAGCCTCGCGGGTGTGGATGGACCGGGAGGCGTCGCCACCGCTGCGGCAACATGGACCAACGATCCAAACTCCTTCATCGTCCTCAGTTACGGTGGCACGTTCACGTCGGGGGCTCCTGATCCGGATGACAACCAGAACGGCGTCTACCTCGGTTACTCAGGTCCCGACATCGGTATCTGCGACGGCGGCCAGGCCTGCACTCTGGGCGCCGGCAACGCCACTCATCCCTTCAAGGGCGAAACATTCATCAGCATCAGCGACGCAGACATCATCATCCGGCCGGGGATCAGCATCGCTCAATATGGTCCGCTGATCACGCACGAAGTCGGTCACGCCATCGGCTTCCGCCATTCGAACCAGGCCGGCGCAAGTCCCTTCGACTCGAACGCCGTAATGGCATCCCCCGTCAGCACCTCAGTCCTCCAGTCGTGGGACCTCGAAGCGCTCTCCTATGTCTACGGAAACGGCCCGGTGTGCCAGCCGCCAACCTCCGTATCGATTTCCGGCGGCGGCTCCTACCCATCAGGACAGACGGCCACGCTCACTGCGACGGTCACGGGCGGCAACGGCACCTTTACGTTCGCGTGGTTTGACGGCGCGCTCAACGACACCTCACATCCCGTCGGTACAAACAGCAACATCTTCACTACGCCGCCGATCACAGCACCGAAAGACTATTGGGTGCGCATCTCGAACGGCTGCGGCACCGTGACAGCTACGACGTCGGTCACTGTGCAGCCGGTCGGGCCGGGTTGCGTTCCGGTGAGCATCGCCGGCCAACCCACCGCCTCGCAGTCGGTCAACACCGGCGGCACCGCCACGCTCACGGTCACCGCGGCCGGAACGGCGCCGTTCAGCTATCAGTGGTACCAGGGCAGCAGCACGTTCGACACAAGCCATCCCGTCGGAGCCAACAGTCCAGGCTTCACGACGCCGGCGCTGACGCAGGCTACTTCGTACTACGTCACCGTCACGAACGGCTGCGGCACCGCGACCAGCAACATCGCCGCGATCAACATCCAGGGCCAGTGCACTCCGCCCTCCTTTTCCATCCAGCCGTCCAGCGCCACCATCGCGGCCGGATCGCAGACATATCTCATCGCCTTCGCGACCGGCGCCGTGTCGTACCAGTGGTACAAGGGAAATGCGGGCGACACCTCGACTCCGGTCGCGGGCGATGGGCCTTCGAACGATCGCTTCATCAATCAGGTCTACATCGATCTTCTCGGGCGCCCTGCCGACGCGGCAGCGCTGTCGACCTTCAACACGCTGCTCACGAGCGGCGGAACGCGCAACGACGTCGCCGCGGCTGTCCTGGTCTCGGCCGAATACCGCCAGAAACTGCTGACCGGCTTCTACTCCACCTTCCTGCACCGTCCGATTTCGGCGGCCGAGGTGAGTTTCTGGGGGCCCGCATTTGCGGCGGGGATGACGGACGAACAGATTGCGGCGCAGATCCTCGCGTCGCCTGAATACTTTGCGCTCGGCGGCTCGACGAACTCGAGCTGGATCAATGGCCTCTACAACGACGTCCTCGGGCGCTCGCCGAGCGCGCCCGAAAGCACCGCGTTCCTGGCGCTCATCGGCAGCAGCTCGCGGCTCAACGTCGCCCTCGCCATTCTCAACTCCGGCGAAGCGATCAGCCGCCGCGTGCAGCAGGCTTTCCCACGTTTCCTGCATCGCACCGCGACGCCCGCCGAACAGACCACGTTCGTGACCGAGCTTCTCGGGGGCGTCACCGACGAGCAGTTCCTCGCACAACTTCTGGCCTCGGATGAGTACTTCAACTTCGGTACGATCCTTTTCACCGGTCCGATCTCCGCCACGACCCGCTACTGGGTTCGCGCCACGAACGGATGCAGCGCCGACAGCAATGTGGCCGTGCTCACCGTGCCGCAATGCACGCTGCCGGTGATCGTGACGCAGCCATCCAACGTGACGTTGACCGCCGGCGAAACGTTCTCGGTCTCCGTGATTGCGACAGGCGCGACGTCGTACCAATGGTTCCGCGCACAGGCCGTCGATCCGTCGAACCCCGTCGTCGGCGCTACCGGTCCCGTCCTCACCAGCAGCATCACCAACGTCGGCCCGACGAACTTCTGGGTGCGAATCACGAACGAATGCGGCAGCACCAACAGCAACACGGTCACCGTGACCACGCAGTGCGGCCCGCGCGTGCCGGCGATCTCAGTCCCGCCCGTCGCTCCCTCCGCGACGAATTACCCGATCACGTGGAACGGCAGCCCGCAACGCGACGCCGCATACGAATTGCAGGAAGCGACGAAGTCCGATTTCAGCGACGCGCAGACGTTCCAGATCGCGGGCGCCACGACGCGCACCTTCTCGCATACCGTGACTGCCGACACCCGCTACTACTACCGCGTTCACGCCGCGCCGGCGTGCGGCGGCGACTTCGGAGGCTACTCGCCCACCGCGAGCGTCCTGGTCACCGCGCCGCAGCCGTCGACGCAGCCATTCTTCAACTTCGCGCAGCTCCCCTGCCCGCCATCGCCGTGCACCATTACGCAACGCATCTTCATACCCGGCATCACCACGAGCGGCAAGACGGCGCTCGCCGGCGGCGACACCTTCAGCGCCGTCTCGGACAAACCGTTCATGACCATCTCGCCGTCGAGCGGAGCACTGCCTTCGGATGGAGCGACGGTCACCGCGACCATCGACCTCTCGCAGTTCGACATCGGCTCGACGCAGGCTACCGTCGTGATCAACCGCGCTTCCGCGGCCGGCAAAACGGGGATCCTCGGCGATCCTCCGGCGGCGATCAACGTGCCGGTGTCGGTGAGCGTCGTCGCGCCGGTCACTCCGGCGCCGAAAGATCCGAACGGCGGATTCAACGCGCTGCTCATTCCGGCGGTCGCGCATGCGGACGGCATCGGCTCCCGTTTCGTCAGCGACATTCGATTGACAAACACCGCCACGCAATCGATCAGCTATCAGCTCACCTACACGCCGAACGGCACCGACGGCACGGTCACCGGCAAGCAGATCACGCTCACGGTCAACGCGGGCGACACGAAGGCGCTGAACGACATCGTCAAAGACTGGTACGGCTCGGGCGTCCTCGGCGAAGCGCCGCAAGGCTCGCTCGAAATCCGTCCGCTCAATTACGCGGGCAAGGACACCGTCAGCATCAACCTGGCCACCGTCGCGGCCAGCCGCACGTACAGCGTCGCGGCGACCGGCACGTTCGGGCAGTACATCCCCGCGTTTCCGTTGGTGAACTTCCTGTCGAAAGCCAGCAACTCGAAGATCTCGCTGCAGCAGGTTTCGCAGAGCAGCGCCATCGGCGGCTTCCGCACGAACCTCGGATTCATCGAAGGTTCCGGCCAGGCAGTCGATTTCGTGGCCACGCTGCTCGACGACGCCGGCCATACGGTCGCCGAGCGGTCGTATAGTTTGAAACCGTACGAATCGCAGCAGCAGCGGCTGGATCAGTTCTTCGGCATCTCGTCGATTACCGATGGGCGCGTGGAAGTCCGCGTGACCAGCGACACCGGCCACGTCAGCGCCTACGCCTCGGTGCTCGATAACACCACCACCGATCCGCTGCTGGTCTTCCCCGCCGATCCGGCCAGGATCTCCGCGAAGCGCTTCACGGTGCCCGGCGTGGCGGAGTTCGATACGTCGTTCTCGAACTTCCATACCGACATGCGCATCTACAACGGCGGATCGTCGCCGGTCGACGTGACGCTGGCCTTCACCGGCGCCAGCGTGCCGAACAAGGTGAAGACGATCGCGGCCGGCGAAACTCTTGCCGTCGACAACGTCCTGCCGACGCTTTGGGGCATCACCGGCGGCGGAGCAGTCGTCGCGACGACGGCAAATGCGTCGCAACTCGTCGTCACCGCGCGGACGTTCAGCCGCGACAAAACCAACGGCGGAACGTTCGGCCAGTTCATCCCCGGCGTGACCGCCGCCGACGCGGTCGGCAACGGCGACCGCCCGCTGCAGATCGTGCAGCTCGAGGAGTCGCCAAATTTCCGCACGAACCTCGGCCTGGTCGAAGTGACCGGCAACCCGATCACGCTGGAACTAGTCGCCTACACCCCCGATTCGAAAGTGGCCGGCAAGTTGACGCAATCGCTCGGCGCCGGCGAATACCTGCCGCGCAACGGCATCTTCAAATCCTTCGGCTTCAACAACGTCTACAACGGTCGCATCACCGCCCGCGTCATCAGCGGCACCGGCCGCGTCGCCGCGTACGGTTCGGTGATCGACAACCGGACCACGGATCCGACGTACGTGCCATCGCAGTAGCCGGCGGCGGCACCTCCGGAGAAGCGTCAATGAATCGGAGCGCTCCAGTGAATGCTTGCGCCCGCTCCGCCGAAGGCGCCGCCGCCGGCGATCAGGACGACGATTCCTGCCAGCGGGACGGCCAGGATGGCGATCAGTTTGATCGTGTCGATGAGCGAGTCGAGTTGTACGGGGATCATGCCGAGGGCGATGGGGCGGCGGCTTAGGAGATTCGCGGCGGCGCGGGCGAGGTTGGCGCAGATGCGGCCGGCGTTGGCGAAGCCGTCCGCGACTCCGAAGCCGATCAGGGAGAGGAAAAAGGAGATGCCGACGCGTTGGTCTGCGGTGGTGTCGCGGATGAACGGCCAGGCTTGCGGCGCGGCGACCGTGAAGACGCTGCGCAGACGGGCCAGCGTGGTGCGGACGATTCCGGGAGCGCGGCCGCCGCTGTATTCGGAGCGGACTCTTTCCATCATCGCGCCGACCGCGTGATCGATTCCCTCCGCGACGTTTCCCTGCGCGACGCTGGCGGAGAGTTGCTGGTCGAGGATCTGGCGCGAGACCGCGTCGGGCAACGCCCCTTCCAGGCCGTAGCCGACTTCGAGACGCGCGATGCGCTGCTTGAGGAAAAGAAAGAGGATCGCGCCGTTGTCGCGTCCCTGGCGGCCGACCTTCCACGTCTCGGCCGCGCGAATCGTGAAGCCTTCGATGTCGTCCGCCGGCGCGTCGGGGAAGACCACGACCGCGATCTGATTCGAGGTCTCCTTCTCGAAACCGGCCAGACTTGCATCGATGCGCGCGGCGTCGGCGGGCGGCATCACCCGGGCGAGATCGTCGACGTAGCTGGTCAGCCGCTTCAATGGTTTCGGAAGCGCGGAATCAGCGATCGGCTTCGGCGGATGCACGAAGGAGATGGTCATCACGCCGATCCAGAAGAATGTGAATGCAAGCCACGCCCAAAGCAAAACCGGCACGGTCTGATCGTCGACAACGGCCGGCTTCTTCTTTGAACGCGTCTTCGGCGGCGCCACGATGGGATCGGCCGGCAGCCACAGAAGCGACCAGGTTGCCATCACAAATGCGAGCAGCCAGAGCCAGTACGCCGCGTCCTTCAAATACCCGCCGTAAAAGAACGCTCCGATGGCGGCGTTGTTGACGACCGATCCGATCAGCAGGACGCGCCAGGCCAATGACGGTCGCGCGCTGTGCAGGATGATCCGCGACGCCAGCAGAATCAGATTGGTGAAGCACCCGAGGATGAAGAGAAGGATGCCGACGAAGCCGTAGGGCGTGACGCCCCTGGTGAGCTGACGCGAGAAGGTGATCGCGTCGGCGATCACCGATCCACGCGAGGCGAGGAGCGACAGGCCGAAGATGATCCAGGCGGCGGCGTAGACCTTTTTTCTTTGCATTCGGATCAGTAGATTAGTCGATCAGTAGATTAGTGGGCCAGTGGTCAGTAGGTGGGATCATTTGCGCCGCTCTCCTGATCCACTAATTCGTTCATCTACTAATCGACTGAGCGAATTGGACTCAACTCGCGAGACCGATTTCACCAACAGAGGCACAGAGGGCACTGAGAAATCCCTCTCCGTGGCCTCTGTGTCTCTGTGGTTCAAAATTGGGTGGCCTACGTCTTCTTTTTGCAGCGTCACCACGCCGAGGCGGCGTTCATTTACGGAGTTGCGCAGCGACGAGGTTCTTGCCTCCCCTTCCCCGTCCAGCTATCCTTGCGGAACTCCCTATCAAACGTAAAGCCGAGGAGGATTCCATGAGCAAGTGGACTCGCAGGCGGTTTCTGGAGACTGTTGGACGCGTCGGCGGCGCGGCGGCCGTTTATGAATCGATGGTCGCGCTCGGGATGGTGCGCGTGCCTGATTCCGTGTACGCCGATCCGCTGCAGATTCCCGATGGCGCCGGCAGCGGCAAAACCATCGTCATCCTCGGCGCCGGCATCGCCGGACTCACCGCCGCGTACGAGCTGAAGAACCGCAACAGCGGCTACACCATCATCGTCCTCGAGGCGCAACATCGCGCCGGCGGACGCAGTTACACCGTGCGCGCGAACGACAAGATCGTCGAGAAGCACGGCAACGAGACGTGGGAACAGACCTGCGCCTTCGAGGGCGACAAAAAGAATCAGTATCTGAATGCCGGTCCCGGACGCATTCCATATCACCACAGCGTGGCGCTCGGGTACTGCAAGGAACTGAAGGTGGAGATCGAGCCGTACGTGATGACCACGCGCGCGAACCTTTACCAGAACAAGGACGGCTTTCAGGGCAAGGCGATGCCGCATCGGCGCGTGCTCAACGACACGCGCGGCTGGATTTCGGAACTGCTGACCAAGGCCATCGACAAAGGCTCGCTCGACGACGAGCTCTCGCCGCGGCAGAAGGAGCAGATGCTTCATCTGCTCAATACATTCGGGCCGCTGAAGGACAAAAAATACGTTGGTTCGCAGCGCTCGGGGTACGTAACGCAACCGGGCGTTCTCACGCCGGGCGACATCGAGCCGCCAATCCCTCGCGTCGAAATCCTCGGCTCGGAGTTCTGGCTCGACCGGATGTATCAATCCGAGGACTACGAATGGCAGCCGACGCTCTTCCAGCCGGTGGGCGGCATGGACAAGCTCGCGTATGGCTTCGTGCCGCACGTCAAGGAGTTCATCCAGTACGAGCGCGAAGTGACCTCGGTGCGCAACGCCGAGGGTGACAAGGTCGTGATCCGCCATCGTGCCGCGGGCAATCCGTCAGCACCGGAAGAGACGATCGAAGCCGATTGGTGCATCAGCACGATTCCGGTTTGGATCCTTCACGGCATCGACAACAATTTCAAGACGCCCTTCCTCAATGCGCTGAAAGCGCCGAAGCGCGGTCTGACGTGCAAAGTAGGATGGCAGGCCGACCGTCGTTTCTGGGAGCTCGACGACGAGATCTACGGTGGTATCTCCTACATCAACAACAACATCACGCAGATGTGGTACCCGTCGAACGGCTACCTGTTCGAGGACAAAGGGGTGCTCACCGGCGCCTACAACTACACCGATGACGCGGAGTACCTCGGAAATCAGACGCTGCCGGAACGGCTGAAGATCGCGGCAGCCGGCGCGCGCCTTCTGCATGGCGACGCGTTCACAAGCGCGGTGCCGCTCGATCGCGGGCTTTCCATCGCGTGGCATCACGTGCCGTATCAACTTGGCGGCTGGGCGGATTGGGACAAGGTCCCGGCCGTGCACTACGAGACGCTCCTCGAACCTGATGGCCGCGTCATCGTCGCCGGCGACCAGGTGTCGTACCTTCCGGGCTGGCAGGAGGGCGCGATGCTGTCGGCGCGCTACGTCCTGCAGCGGATCAGCCGCGGATCGCGCCTGAAGGTTACGGCTGCCGCGACGACAAAGCGGCGCGCACCGGATACGCGAGCGACCACCGAGGGCAGCGGACCGACGCGCAAACGGTGAGCACTCGCAAGTGGCAGGACCGCCGTGTGGCACAGACACTCTTGTCTGTGCTCGGCGGTCTGCTGCATGCGCGAAACGATAGACTTCCGTGATGCCCGAGCTTCGTCGCGACATCGGCCTGTGGCGCGGCATCGCCCTCAACATGATCGACATGGTCGGGATCGGACCGTTCATCACGATCCCGCTGATCCTCATGGCCATGGGCGGCGGCCGCGGCATGCTGGCCTGGATTCTCGGCGGACTGCTGGCGATCAGCGATGGCCTCGTCACCGCGGAGTTATCGGCGTCAATGCCCGGCTCCGGCGGGTCGTACGTCTTCCTACGCCACGCCTACGGCCGCGCCGGACGATTGATCTCGTTCCTCTTCCTTTTTCAAATTCTCTTTTCCGCGCCGCTGTCGATGGCGTCGGGCTGCATCGGCTTCGCGAGCTATTTGAAAGTGATCATCCCCTCGGTGGGAAGTCACATCGGCCTGACCGCGACGATCGTCTGCATCCTGACGATGCTGCTGCTCCTTCGGCGCATCGAAGCGATCGGCAAGTTTTCGATCCTGCTGTGGATCGGCGTGCTGGCGACGCTTGCGATCGTCATCACCGCGGGCCTGCCGCACCTGAAGCTGGATGCGTTCGCGTTCTGGCGCGCGCCGCGCCTCGACGGCGGCATCGGCTACGCCGGCCTCGGCGTCGCGCTGATTTATGCGGTCTACGACTACCTCGGCTCCTACAACATCGGCTACATCCGCCACGCGGTGCACGACCCCCAACGGCCACACCCCACCCAGACCGTGCGGCCGGTCCTGGCCGTCTGCGGCACCCCCCTGGTGGTG
>ERZ1739052.7-NODE-7-length-35523-cov-10.898951_pt1 | contig 35523 bp, 29 predicted proteins | sample MGYA00581761_ERZ1739052 | MGnify/ENA primary metagenome ERZ1739052 (study PRJEB42929, sample SAMN08275524) | rhizosphere metagenome | isolation source: Rhizospheric soil replicate 1 | host: Colobanthus quitensis and Deschampsia antarctica | place: Antarctica: Devils...
GGTTTCGGCGGCGATCGCGATCGCGGCCCGCGCCGTGACGGCGGCGGAGGCGGACGTGGTGGATCCGACCGCGGCCCGCGCCGCGACCACGACCGCCCGCGCCACTCCGGCCCCCGCCCCCACGAAGGCGACCGCGGCCCCCGCTTCAACAGCGACAGCGGCGCCCGCGAAGCCTCCGACGCGCCGAAAACCGGCGGCGGCGATGAGGGCGGGAACTCGTAAATCGTCTCAATGACAATGAAACGCCGCCTTCGGGCGGCGTTTTTATTGACACTGGAAGAGCGGCTCGACGCCTGTTGCTTGAACTTGTTGCAGACGCCGTGAGATGGGCGACCGACGAGCTTCGGGGTTGCTGTCCACCTAGCGCGACGGGATGCTAACCCGTTCGAAGGCCAAGTTGTGCAGCGTATAACGACCGTTCCGTCCTACAACGAGCTCGGCGTGGAATTGAAAGTTTACCGTGTTGGTGGGCGTGCCCTCGAACGTCATAGTGAGTGTTTCAGTATCCCCAGGTGCGATCGTAGTGAGCGTGCCAGCGACGAATTCGTTTCCGCGATTTGCGGGTTGTTCTGGCGTGGGTGGTGGCGGGTCGGAACTCATCCACGTCGTGAAGACTTTTACCCCCTCATTCAAGTCACTTGGATCGTCCGTATTGCGGCCGAGCCGGTCGCGCAGTTCGAGAAGCCGAATGATCTCCAGCGGACTGTACCGGGTGTGGCCATCAACGCCGCGGACCCCGGCACGCACAAACGCCAGGCCTTCGAGACCTGAGCTCTGCAAGCGCTTGATGTTGCCGTAGTCATCGCTAACGCTCGCCCGCAACACTGTTGGTTTGAGACCGAACTGTGCGCCGTAATCCGCGGGATTCTCAGCGTTCATCGCTACGAGCACCGGTGCTTGCGCGTCGCGGTTAGTGACGTCAAAAGTCCAGCGCAACCCGTCCTGAGTGATGGTCTTTAACGCGACGCGTAGGCTGCCCAGATCTTTCGTAGCGACCGCGTGGGGTGGCGCGTACGTCGGCGTTCGGGTCGTGAGGGCCGCCTCCGTGAGTGCGGTGCCGGTAAGCTTCGTTACATCGGCGTCCTTAACTATCGTGACACGAGCAGCACCGAATACCGCGCCCGTCGCGGTATCGATGAGGCGGCAGTTGACGGCCATGAAGGTAGTGAGGTCCGTGATGCTTCCCGTGACAATCGCGTCGACGCCTAAAATCTTGCCGACCTTCTTCGCGGTGGCTGGATCAATGGCACCGGTCTGCTCGATCTTCTGCTCACCGAGCAGCTTGTCGAGAAGCTGCCGTTCCACGACATCGAAGCTTCCAAGTTGCACGAGACCGGTGATGAGTTCTTCCGCGACGTACGTGCCGAGGATCGTTGGCTGCCCGTCAAGTTCACGAAGCGGGAGGACAGCGATCCTCTGCTTCGACTGCTTCGTGGCCGCGGTACTGATCTGGATGGCTAGGTCTCTGACGCCTTCTGCAAGCGTCTGATTCGCCGCAAGCGGTGTCGCGAAGAAGACGAGGAGCAGTGCGAGGTGTCGTTTCATGGGTGCTCCTTGAGTCGCTTTATGAATTCTGCATCGAGGCGTTCGCGTGCTTGGCTAAGCGCGGCCTCAGCTGTAAATCCGCCTCCGCGAGTGTTCAAGTCAATTGTGTCGAGGAGGCGCCCAACGTCTTTTGTGGTGACGGTGAGTGTCGCGTTCGCGGTTATGAGCCCTTGCAGGGCGTCGTCCGGCGGTGTGGTAGTCGTGTGTAGGGTGCCCTCGACCATGACGTCGGCGGGGAGTTCGCGCTGCGCGATGAGGACCAACCCCGGGACGAGATTGCCGGCGTCATCCTGAATCCGAATGCGTGCCGTAGTCGATTCGTTCGTGGTAATCCGTTGGCGCCGTGGCTGTGCGGTAGCGGATGTCGGATCTCGGAGCGCCGTGTCGGTTTGCGCCATTCGCTGGTTGCGCCCTGGTGTTGCGCTCTGAACCGGCGGTGGGAACATCCGTGCCGGCGTGCCGTCCGTAAGCATCGTTGGTCTTTGAGCGCGACGCCACGTGTTCGCTTCGTCGAAGACTAGCCATCCCGCGATGATGCTGAGCAAGCAGAGGCTCACAGTGAAAAGAACCCGGCCTGCGGGCGAGTACCGCGTTAGGAACGAATCGCGGTTGAGGTATGGAGCAACCGCGAAGACGGTGCCAATCGCGGCCAGCACCGCGAACATCGCTTTTAAGACGGTGGCAGTCATCAGTTCGGTCGGCCGCATCATTGATGCGGTGCGCGCCCTGAATGGGGAGTGTCGCGCGGGGCCGAAACCCTACCCCCCACTTGACGCCTTGTCGCCCCGCGTCCTCGGCACGCGCTGTTGGGAGTGGCCGTTCCTTGCGCGCGTCGCGGGCAGCGACTGCGATGGCGGCTATCGTGGAACCTTCGCGCTTTAAGTCGTAGGTCGTGTGATCAAGGATGGATGGGACGACCTCGTGTGAAAAAGTGGCTTTCCGGCGTTAGTAGGATCTTGCGGAGGTCGAAAAGTTGGCCGCTGTGGGACGGGATGACTGGGGTCAGGCCTTTTGTTTTTCCTGCTTCAGAAATCGCGCAGCAATTCCGCAGGTCGGACGCTCAGCGCTGCTGCAATCTGCAGGATCACGATCAGCGTCGGTACGTTGTCACCGCGTTCGATATACCCGATGTAAGTCGCACTTACCTCGGCTCGCTCGGCCAGCGCGTCCTGGGTCAGACCGCGCTTTTCGCGCAACGCGCGCACCACTGCGCCGAACTTCTTCATCTCCGCTCGTCGATCTTTTCGATGGGTCACTCTTGCATCTTAACCATAGTGGACCTGTATTGTCGCTTAACCATGGTTGAGATCAAGGTTAGGTCGGAGGCGACACATGAAGAAGACATCGACAGAGCAGAAGCCGGAAGAAAAACGCGACGTGCCCGAGTATCACCGTCCCTGCAGACGCGGCGAAGACGGCAAGCGCGAGATCACTGTCGCATCTCTATTGAGAGGCCACGATTACCGTCGTCGCGGCGATCAACGCGTGCCCTACATTCGCATGTCGGGAGTTTGGCTTGAGCGTCTCCGTTTTCAGCGCGGCCATCGCGTCGAGATCACGGCGGAACGGCAGCGCCTTATCTTGACCGTCGTTGCAGACGATTCGGAACTGCCCACCAACTGATCCGCGCTGTTTGTGCGTCGGCTGTGTTCGAGTCTGCGTTTGGGCGTTTCGTGACGCTGTCCGAACCGGCACGTTGGCATCGTCGGATCACGCTCGAAATGTAGCCCTTGCTCCGCAACCGCAGCGACTTACGTCCGCAGCGTCCCCATCTCTTCTTCCATCCATTTCATGGCAGGGCGGGCGCCCAACCGTCATCGAAAAAGGCGCAAGTTACGTACCCCGGCACATCCGCGCGGTGGCGACGACGTCGTTTGCCGGTTCGGCTAGACTGCGTCGCGTGCCGAGTATCTCCATCGAAGGACCCTACGACGTGTATTTCACCAGCCATGATCGCGGCGAACCGCCCCATGTGCACGTCGATCGTGAGAATATGACGGCCAAGATATGGCTTCGACCAATCGCTGTCGCTTTCAACCTGGGCTTTTCACGCCATGAACTGCGCCGGATCGAGCGACTGGTTGAGAGCAATCAGCAACGTTGCCTGAGGAAATGGCATGAATACTTCGGAACCTAAAGCCGGCGAGCGTATCACCGCAGTGAGAGTCGACGACGATTCACTCGCTGTGGATCTTCTGGATGGTCGCACGGTCATCGTTCCACTGGCCTGGTACCCGCGGCTGTCACATGCGTCAGAAGCCGAACGCTGCAACTTCCGGCTTATGGGTGCGGGCTACGTGATCAATTGGCCGGAACTCGACGAGCACTTGTCGTCACAGGGTCTATTGGCGGGTGCGCCAGCTCCTAGTGTGGCAACAGTATCTACCGCGGGCTAGGAACCGAGCGCACGTATCAGCCGTACGGCGGCGTCGGCAGCGGCTGTCCGAATCGTGGCTTCAGGTACGCCGATGAGCGCCGCTCCGCGTTTGTGGTAAACATGCGCGCTCGGAGGGAGAACGCATGAATCGTCTGCTGCGGCTGCTGTGCGACCGGAAGAACAGAACACGGGGGTCAGGCCTTTGCTTTTCGCTGAGATCACAATGACGCCATCGAAGAACAAGCATGCGGCAGAAGAATGGCCGCCGCACCCGGCGATCAGATGAGGGCTTTTTTGATGAGCCAACGTGCTAAAGTTCAGGTTATGAATCGAGCCAGCAGGGTATTCCGCAGCTTTGATGAGGCGGATGCGGCGGACGATCAGTTCTACGCTGACCTGAAACCAGAAGAGCGGCTCGACTTGCTACTTGAACTCGTTGAACGGCACCGGAGCGACTTTGGCGAAGCTGCAAGCCGACTTGAAAGAGTTCATCGAATTATTGAACTCTCAGAACGTTGAATACCTCGTCGTCGGTGGGCACGCGGTGGCGTTCCATGGACATCCCAGATTCACGGGCGATATCGATTTCCTGATTCGCACGACGCCTGAGAATACGCAGCGGGTTCTTCGAGTCCTCGACGAGTTCGGTTTTGGCGAGCTTGGAATCAGTGAAGCTGACTTGCTCGACGCTGGGCACATCGTGCAACTTGGGCATCCGCCAAACCGCATTGAACTGCTTACGTCGATTTCCGGAGTGGACTTCGAATCGGCCTGGGAATCGCGTGTTGAGACGACGATGGGCGATCAGCCGGTAACCATGATCGGTTGGGACGATCTCGTACGAAACAAACGAGCAGCCGGCCGGCAGAAGGATCTTGCCGATGTCGAGAAATTGCTCGCGGTGGCCAAGCGAAAAAACGGCGCCGGCTGAGTATGTGTCACGCCTAGGAGCAAACGGTCACTCTACTGCCGGGGCGTGTTGCTCTTTGTGGTAAACATGCGCCCTCGGAGGGAGAGCGCATGAATCGTCTGCTGCGGCTGCTGTGTGTCGCCGGTTTCCTGGTCCCGGTTGCCTATGGGGCAACACCTCCCAAGGCTGCGGCGCCGGCGGTGCCGGATGCGTCAATCCTGAAAGGGATGCAGTGGCGTGAGGTGGGGCCGTATCGCGGCGGGCGGGCGGATGCGGTGGTTGGGATCGCCGATCAGCCGAGCGTCTACTACTTCGGAGCGACGGGCGGCGGCGTCTGGAAGACGACGGACGCTGGTCAGTCGTGGAAGCCGGTGTCGGATGGATTCTTTGGCGGGACGATCGGGGCGGTAGCAGTGGCTCCGTCCGATCCGAGTGTCGTTTACGCGGGGACGGGCGAAGAGACCATCCGCGGCAACGTGTCGCCGGGCGCGGGGATGTGGAAGTCGACCGATGCGGGGAAGAGCTGGACGCACATCGGGCTCGATGACTCGCAGCAGATCGCGCGGATTCGCGTTCATCCGTCGAATCCCGATCTGATTTACGTCGCGGCGCTCGGGCATGCCTTCGGGCCGAACGACATGCGCGGCGTTTATCGCTCGCGCGATGGGGGGAAGAGTTGGGAGCGCGTGCTCTTCGTCAATCGCGATTCGGGCGCGGTGGATCTGAATATGGACCCTTCGAATCCGCGGATTCTCTACGCGTCGACCTGGCGCTTCCGGCGCGGCGCGTACTTTTTCGACAGCGGCGGGGAAGGTTCCGCGCTCTGGAAATCGACCGATGGCGGCGATACATGGAAAGAGCTGTCGCGCAACAAGGGGATGCCGAAGGGGACGCTGGGCATCATCGGCGTCAGCGTTTCGGCGTCGAATGCGCAGAATGTTTACGCGATCGTCGAGGCGAAAGAGGGCGGCGTGTTCCGCTCGCGCGACGGCGGCGATACGTGGTCGAAGACGAGCGACTCCGCCGATCTTCGCCAGCGCGCCTGGTACTACACCCGGATCTATGCCGATCCGAAGGATGAGGACACCGCCTACGTCGTCAACGTTCGCTTCCACAAGACGAAGGATGGCGGCAAAACGTGGAGCGCCATCGCCACGCCGCACGGCGACAACCACGATCTCTGGATCGCGCCGAACGATCCGCAGCGGATGATCGAGGCAAACGACGGCGGCGTGAACGTCACCACCGACGGCGGTGTGAACTGGACAAAGCAGGACAACCAGCCGACGGCGCAGTTTTACCGCGTGTCTGTCGACAGCGACTTTCCCTACCGCATCCTCGGGCCGCAGCAGGACAACACCGCCGTGCGCATCCGCCATCGCAGCGGCGGCAGCGGGATCGGCCCGCGCGACTGGGAAGAGACCGCCGGCGGCGAGAGCGGCTACATCGTGGCCGATCCGAAGAATCCGGACGTCGTCTACGGAGGCTCGTACGGCGGCCTGCTGACGATCTTCAATCACAAGACGGGCGAGCAGCGCGACGTCAATCCGTGGCCGAACAATCCGATGGGCGCGGGCGCGGCCGACATCAAGCATCGCTTTCAGTGGAACTTCCCGATCTTCTTTTCGCCGAACGATCCGAACAAGGTCTACGCGGCGTCGCAGTTCTTGATGGAGTCGACGAACGCGGGGCAGAGCTGGAAGGTGATCAGCCCCGATCTCACGCGCAACGACAAGTCGAAGGAAGGGGCCAGCGGCGGGCCGATCACGAAGGACAACACGAGCGTCGAGTACTACGACACGATTTTCTACGGTGCCGAATCGCCGGTCGAAGCGGGCGTGATCTGGATCGGGTCAGATGATGGATTGATCCACGTTACGCGCGACGGCGGCGGGCATTGGGACAACGTCACGCCGCCGAAAACGATCATGCCCGAATGGATCATGATCAACGAGATCGACGCCAGCCCGACCGACAAGGGCGCGGCATACGTGGCCGCGACGAACTTCAAGTGGGACGACTTCCATCCGTATCTCTACAAGACCTCCGACTACGGCAAGACGTGGACGAAGATCGTCGACGGCATTCCGGCCACTGAGTTCACGCGCGTCATCCGCGCCGATCCGAAGAAGCGCGGCCTGCTCTACGCGGGCACGGAACACGGCGTCTACGTTTCGTACGATGACGGTGGTCATTGGCAATCGTTGCAGTACAAGCTGCCGATCGTTCCCATTCACGACCTGCTCGTTCACGACGACGCGCTCATCGCCGCAACGCACGGCCGCGCGTTCTGGATGCTCGACGACCTCGAGCCGCTGCGCCAGCTCACTCCTGACATTGCCGCGAAACCTGTGCACGTCTTCACGCCGGCCCTGACCTGGCGGACGGCGGGTGGGGGAGGGCGGCCGGGCGGTTTGCAGGGAACGAATCCGCCCAGCGGCGCCATCATTGATTACTACATCCACGACCAGAAGCCCGGCACCAAGGTCTCCATGGCAATCCTGGGCGGCGACGGGAAAGTGATCCGCGAATACACGGGGACCGTGCAGGCCGAGACGGCGAAAGCGCGCGAGGCGGGCGGGACCTCAACTGTGCAGGCGATACCGGAGGTGGAGCCGCCGAAAGAAGCGATCAAGTCCGAAGGCGATGCTGCGGAGGAAGAGGGTGGCGGCGATGAAGGCGGGCGACGCGGGCGCGATTCGAACAAGCTCACCGACGTCGTCAACGGCCACAATCGCTTCGTCTGGAACCTCCGCACCGCGGAAGCGAAGCGGTTCCCCGGTCTGATCATGTGGAGCGGCGGCACGCTCGGACCGCGCGTGATTCCGGGGACGTATCAGGCCAAACTCACGGCCGGCGATCAGCCGCCGGTGACGACGTCATTCGAAATCCGGCAGGATCCGCGCAGTACATCGACGGCTGCCGATCTGAAAGCGCAGTTTGATTTCGTCACCAGCGTTCACGACAAACTCTCCGAGGTCAATGAGCAGGTCGCGCGGATTCGCGAAGTGCGCAAACAACTCACGGACGTGAAGAAGCGCGTGGCCGACAACAAGACCATCGTCGCCGCGGCGAACGATCTCGACAAGAAGATGACCGCGGTCGAAGAGGCGCTGTACCAGACCAAAAACAAGAGCTCGCAGGATCCGCTGAACTATCCGATCCGGCTGAACGACAAGCTGGCCGGAGTCGGCGACTCGGCGGCGACCGGTCCGTATGCGCCGACGTCGCAGCAGATCGCCGTACGCGATGAGCTGGTAACTCAGATCAACGTCGAGCTGGCGAAGTTGAAGGCGATCTGGGATACGGATTTGCCGGCGTTCAACAAGCTCGCGGCGGGTGTGCCGGTGGTGAAGTGATGCTGTCATCCTGAGAGCGTGTGAAGGATGTGGCGTCCGTTTCGTGCGAAGCACTTTGGAGTGCGGTGGCAAGGCCACCGCTTTGGGAGGGCGGTGGAATCGTGACTACTCGCCGCGGGTGATGCTTGCTCCGTCTTCGAGGGTCGATCCCCCTCCCTCCCAAAGCGGTGGCTCGGTCGCCACCGCACTCCAAAGCTTCGCGAAATGTGCCGCGAGTCGCGCAAGCACGATCGGGTCACCCTTCTTCAGCCGGGGATTCTTCGCCGTCCTTCGCGACTCCGGCGCTCGCGCCTACGTCGCTCCGGCGGCTCTGAATGACAGGTTGACCCAACCTCCGCCCTGCGCATTCGACTCGCGCGCGGCGTCGAGGACGCGCTGCTGCGCCAGCCCATCGTCGAACGTTGCGGCGTTCGCGAGCGCGTCGCGGTCGCCGTCGTCGATGGCGCTTTTGAGGGCGCGGCCGAGGAAGTAGGTGCCGGTGCCGAAGGCGCCGCCGGCGGAGTTGCCCCGGCGGTCGGAGCGGCTGCCTTTCGTGGCGGCGGTGAATGGTTCGCCGCGCATTGCGGTGAGCAGATCTTCGCCGGCGAGTCGCATCGCGCCTTCTTCGCCGTGAATCGTAAGGGTGGTTGGCTCGTCAGGGCCGGAAGCGACAGCGCTGAACGTCATCGAGGCGATGGCGCCGTTGGCAAGGCGGAGAGCGACGTCGGCGAAATCATCCGACGTCACGCGGCGGCTGCCGTTCTCGAACGGACGCTCGTCGATGATCGTCCGCAGCGTCGCTTGTACCGCTTCGATTTCCATGCCGAGGAAGCGGAGGGCATCGACGAAGTGGGAGCCGACGGCGCCCCAGATGCCTCCGCCTTGATTCGCATCGCTCCACCAGTTCCAGGCGCGCGTCCGATCGCCACGGCCCGGGCTTGCGTAGCGCACTTCGGCGTAGCGAATCCCGCCGAGGTCACCGATACGCTCGCGGGCGGCGCGGAATGAGGGGAGGAATCGCAGCTCGTGATCGATGAGCGCGATCTGCTCGCGATGCTTGCGTGCCGTGGCAAGGAGTTGCTCCGCCTCCGACGCATTCAGCGCCGTCGGCTTCTCGCAGAGCACGTGCTTACCCGCATCGAGCGCGGATGACGCCATCTGCAGATGTTCCGACGGCGGTGTGACGATCGTGACGAGATCGACGTTCGACGCGACCAATGTGCGCCAATCGTCGAACGGTTCGACGTCGAACTCGCCGGCGATCTTGCGCGTGCGTTCGGAGTTGTGTCCAGCGATGGCGATGACATCGAGGCCGGCCTCGCGGAACGCGGGCACCTGCACGCGCGCGCCCCAGCCGGTGCCGATGATTCCTACGCGCGCCATCAGCTCAGGTGGCTCCAGCCGCGATGGGTGTGCCGAGGCCGCAGAAGAGTCCCACCATGTCCAGAAGCTCGGCCGGGGCTACCGGCTTCTCAAGGATCACGGCCGGTTTGAGATCTTCGTCGCTCGGATCGAGTTTGTAAGCAGAGACGATGATGACCGGGGATTCTTTCCGCAGGCCGCGGAACCAGCGCAACCACTCGCGTCCATCCATGCGCGGCATGGACAGATCGAGGATGACCAGGAGGATGTCGGGGTTCTGCTCGACGATGGGGATCGCGTCGCGGCCGTCGCCGGCGGTGAGAACCTCGAAGCCACAGGGCATCAGAAGGCTGGAGTACAACGCGAGCGTTTGCGCATCGTCGTCGATGACCAGGAGTTTGCGGAGTTTGTATGGGGTACGCCGCGCTCGAATGCTCACCTGCGCTCCGTGAATCGTAAAGGTCCGAGATCAACGCCGTGATGTGCAAGTGGCGTACCGCACGAGACCGTGGTGCGCTTGTCCGGGTTTCCGTTGGTCGCCGAGTTGCGAAGCGGGCAGGAGGCCCTAGCCGACGAAGCGCTGGGGCACTATTCGGCGAGGATGATCTCGCACCAGAAGCGGTACATCTTCAACGCAGCACGATACTCCTCTTCGAGTCGCTCCAAGGGTTGCTCTGCACCGTTTCCGACGCCAGGGCATGCTTCGATGAGACAGAGTCCGGCGAAGAGATCGATATAGAACGGGAAGGCGCGACAAATGGTCGGACGATCGGGATGAATCGTGCACGTATTGTTGGTCGAGAGCGCTGAGCAACTCCCGTCGTCCCGCAGTTTCAGGTAGTAGTGCGGGTCGTGAGTGTCTCCCCGATAGACAATGTGACGGTCGTAACCCGCACTACGCAATCGCGTCACGTCTTCGTCAGTCAGGCGGATCTGCGCGAAGATCGAGACGTCAGGAGCATGATCGGGTTGCGATAGGTCGAGCGACTTGCCGAGGTCGGCAGCGGTGAGAATGGCTCGCAACGCGTGTGCGCCTTCGAATGGGCCACAACAGGTCTTCGGACATTCCGAACCGAGACAAACGAAAGGTACCAAGCGCTCTCGATAAAGTGGGTTCTGGCTCACGATCCGGGTCCCGCATTTGGCATGCAGTTTTCGAAAACGTCTGCGGCGAGCAGGACCGGATCGAACCACAGTTCAGCAGTTGTGTTGCCTAACACAGGCAGGCCATAAAAAACGCCGGCAGCGCCAGACACGGGTTGACGCGTATAGAGGCGGACGGTGTCGTTTTGGTGTTTTCCACGCAAAACGTACGTCACGGTTGTCAGGCCGCAACGATTCGTCGTTAGAACGTTGAGATGCAGAATCGCTGGATACAGTCGCTCAGATGAACCTTTAACCGGCCTTTGCAGCCACTCGAAGAATCGAAGAATCGACTTAAGAAGATGAATGGCGTCACGTGTCTTCATCTGCGGCGGGATGAAATTTTCCACGAGGTGCTCCTGCTCATTTCTCCACTTACCCAAGATTTCGAGGACCTCAAGATAAGGTATCGCTTCCTTTCGTATGCCGGGGCGTGGTCCAAGATTGTGTATGCCATCGCGGTCATATCGCTCAAGGAGACGTCGTAGTTTTCCGATCCGCGGCCCGAACATCCCTCCGTCTTTCGATGCGCAACTCTTCAGGGCTCGCTGACCCTCCGCTGAAAATCCGTGAGACTCGTCCATCGTGAAGTGCTCGGCAGCGCAGTGAAATAGTTCAACGAACGCCAGAACGCGTTCGCATACAAAAAACGCGTCCTTGAGTCCCGAGAGGACCCGCTTTGTGTCGTTGCGTGCCTCGATAACAATGATGAAATCCGTGAGCCTGCCGATGTACTCTTCGATCGACTCACGGACGACCACGTTCTTGATACGGAACCCGACCAGTTGTGCAACCTCAATCGCCACTAGGCGTGCTCGATACGCGGCAATACCACGTTCGAGATCTACGTCGCTTGTTGTTCGAAGAAGGCTGTGTTTGACGCGGACGAGCTTGGCGTCGTGCTCTATCTGGTCGAGGATTGCGCCACAATGGTTCGGTGCAAGAGTTCGCAGAAACCGAGTCTGATCGATTCGATGGGTTTCGAAATGGCTCGTTAAAACTTCGATCGGGTCTCTCTCGAGGCATGCGCTGAGGATTGCATTTGCGATGGTTGTGGAATCGTTCAGCGCTCGTTTCGTCGGTTTGATGGCTGCTTTCGCGAGATATTGCTTGACCCACACCTGCTTTGAGTCGCCTGCGTGTTTGCTCAGCAGATCAATGAGACTGCGAATGTGCGGATAAGTCTGAGACATCGCCGGTATGAAACTCGCCGGCTCAAAGGGGGCACGCTCGTCGCTAGCGCTGACGTTGATCCCGAGGTGGCGCATGACCTCAGCGAGCCGCACAGAATCAGAGGCACTTACGTCGTGATCGTCGCGCACGAACTCGTCCAGATGGTTCGTGTCTTCTCTGACGAACAACAGCTTGGTTGGAAGGGACGTTTTTCGGCTTTCCGATTCTGCGGTCGTTCTTGCGTGCCTCAGTCCCCAAAGGTGTTGGCCATCCCAATGGAGGAACGGCCATAGGTTGATCTCCCGTCCATTGAGGATGCCAATGTCGTGGCGGGAGGGATGAAATGAAAAGGCGCGAACGAAGGTAAGGTAGTCGAGTAGCTCGGCGAGAATTTGCTCGAGCGACTCGCCGCGTTCGTGCGTATGATACATGGCGCGGACGAGATTTCCGTAGCGTCCGATCCTCAGCAAGTCCAGAAGTTTCGAAATACACTTGCCGTCACGCGGAACGTCAATGTGAAGGTGAGCCGATGCCGCAGGCAGGTGCGCAAGAAGTGCCTGCGCGACGCCGGTGTTGTAGTACGAGCCGCACGGAAACAACTGACGCATGATTCCGGTGATCTGCGGATCGATCGCTCCGACATTCGTCGAGCATTCAACCATGGAGGCCGCGAGCAGCAGGCCGGACGTGAGGATCAACCTTTCGCCGAACGGAAGCAGAGACATGCTCGCGTCATAGTTGAAGTACCCGGGAAGGTCATGTCCGCGGCACGCGTCGTAACGGACTGGTTCCGGCAGGAGTAGCGCGAGATGCGCGAGCTGGTCGATCGAGAAGTGCTCTATCGGGCCGGTCATGGCCGCCGCCGCTCACGCTCGGCGACCAGCATGTCGGCCAGCAAGCGGTAGGCATTAACGACGGCCAACAACTCCGGCTCGGTAACTTTTGTGTCATGGCCGATAATGCAGTCGTCCCATTTCATGGCATCGGCTTCGGGAATCGGCGGCCCGAGCACGATCCAGTCATCCTCGCGCGCCTCGACGTTGCACTTGTGAATGCGGTTGGCCAGATCGGCGCGTCGGGCTTCTACGTCAACAGCAGCGTCGGCACGCGGCGCGCTCAGCGGTACCGCGGTCGGGACGACGATGATACGGGAGAGCCGAGACAGTCCGTTATTCTTCCGAAACTCTGTGAGCCAGGTCAGGAACTGCAATGTGCCGCGGACAAACTGCCGGCTCCAGCGGAAAAACACCACCAGAACGTCGCAATTGGAGAGAGCGAGCAGCGAGGTGTTCTGAATGCCCGAGGCGGAGTCGAACAGAATGAAGTCCGGTCCGTCAGGTAGTTGGTCGAGCCCGATCAGAAGGTGGCCAAAATTGCGTTTCGGATCGCGCTCCGCGCCAGCCTCGTTCGATTCACTGAGAATGCGACGCGACGGCACGACCGCGACGCCACTGAAGCCCTCCGGCACCACGTGGATGCGACGCCACGTCTCCGGGAATCCCGGCGTCGACAGGTTGATGGTATCGGCCAGCGCACCTGGAGTCTCCGGAGCGTAGAAGCCGCGCAGAACGTCCTGAATCGTGCTCGTCACGCCCGACTCCACTTTCTGATCAATGCCGAAGAGAACCGACAATCCTGCGCTCTCGACATCGAGGTCCATCACCGTGACGCGTTTGCGGCGTTCGGCGGAGAGTATCCGCGCGACGTTCGCGGTCGTGACGGTGCGTCCCGCCCCACCTTTGAACGAATACATCGAGACTTTGTATGCCATGCGATTACCGTTTCGAGGTTGCCGTCACAGGCTTCGAAAGCGCGGTCCTGACGACCGTTTTCATATCGACGGGTCGTTTCTCGGACGACCAATGTTCGGTCAGGGCGCTGAGACCGTTGAACGCCATCACGGACATCCGGTCGGGCTCCTTAGCACATCGAGTTTTCTCATCCGGCGTGGCAGTCTGCAGAACACTTTCCGAAATGATCTCGGGCAGTAAAGCTTTACAAGTCACGAAAGCGATCGTCGCAATGGCGCGGAAACAGTCGTATTCATCGGGCGAAAGCGTTCGGTCCTCAAGGAGTTTCTTCGCGATCAGATCAGGGGTGAGTTTCTTTTCAACGATATTCGGTTCCGCCGCCGATTCCAGCCGCTGTAACTGTGACCTCACATACGTCTGAACGTGATCTCCAATTTGTCTTTTGAGGTCCGCGTCAGATGCCGTCGTCGCCCCCTGAACTCCAGAGGTTTGATTCTGATCTGAAATATACTCATCAACGAAGCCCTGCACGAGGGGCGTCAGGTGCGGAAGAAGGGCGTCGGCTAGAACCTTTGTGAGATCGGAGCTGTTGGCTGGAGGGCGCGCGGCAACAGGCTTGCGCTCCAGCCGCTCCGCGTAGTCATAGACATCGATGAGTGCTTCGATCGATCGGCATGTGATGGACAAATTGTATGCCTCATCGTCCCACAAGCCATTACCCGGACTCTCGTGCCGCCTGTCCGTTAGAACCTGTTCATACGCTTGACCGCTGTCCAGGATTAACGGATCGGCCTTGCCGGTCCAATCGACGTAATACGGATACAGAACGGAAGTACGTAACAATTGCGGCCACAGACAGGGATCTCGATACAGGATGGTGTGATCGCGGTTGCGTGCGTCATGGCCCCTGATCTCAATTACCAGCGTCGAATTGTCTGCTGTGAGCTGCCCGCCTTCGATAGCCAGAACGTGCTGTGCGCGTTGATTGACAGCGTCACGGATCTTCATTACGTTCGAACTTGAGGAGGCATTCCGCTGATCGTATCCGCCTAGGATCAGCGATTCGAGAAGGTACGAATAACAATACAACAAAGGAACCTGCGAGTTGTCGTGTTCCGGCCGCTTCAGAGTGATTGTGCTCGTCGTCAACTGGTCATATGTTAACTCTCCTTTGACGGCCAAGGCGACGTACTTGGTGTCAAGGAAATCGATCGCGCGTTCTCGACATTGTGTGAGTTTGTCTTCCGCTTTGATGATGCGCCCTTCAAGGTAGGCCGCAGTCTCCGTGTCGCGATCGATACCAATGAATTTGCTGCTCTCGCCATAGATGTAATCGAAGATATCGGCGATGGCCTGAAGCATTGTCCAGGTAAAGTAAAGATGCGACTCGGCCGCGGGATCTCCCCAACTCCAACCGCCGTCCTGGTTTTGCGAAGCGAAGGTTTCGTTGATCGCTTCCACGATGATCGCGCGCACTCGCGGCAAATGTGATGAAAAGCGATCTGCTAGATCGGGATTCGTGCGGAAAAGGTAGTTGAACGCTGTGGCAGTCGAAAGCGCCCAGGAGAGACTCTCTGTGGATCGAAGATGCTTCGCACCTAGCAGAGCGTGTACCTGTTCTTCCTGCCAAGGTTGCGGTGCGGCAAAGAAAAGCCCCTTTTCGGGGTCCAGCGCAAGAGTCGACCACTCATCGAAAAGACTGGCAAGGTCGTGTTCTACGATGCTCACAGAATCGGGAAAGGCCATTAAGACACCGGTTACTGTCCGCAATCCCTGCATGCTTCCGAAGAGGCTCGGTTTCATCTCCAACCCCCACTTCGAGTCAGAGTCTGAGAAACGTCCTGTTTCTCGCCGAGCGTTCAGGAGATCGCTGAGGGCTGCCAGGATTTGCTCTGCGATAGAGCGCGCGGTCACGGGCAAATTTGGAGCGTTCATTCCGCCTCCGGTTGGAAGTTGTTGGTGATGGACTGCCGCACATCTTATACGCAGTCCTTACGTTCGTCCAGACGAACGCTCTGGGTTATCTGGATGACGGCATCGCACTCAGTCGACCACTACCAGAATGAGTGTCGCCCCAACGACCTCCACGCTCATTCCCCCCGGTCCTGGATACGACCCTCGTCGAGGGCAGTGCGGCTACCTTGGAGGCCATACAATCCCGTCATGCTCGACGTCTCCCTGCATGCCGTCACGTTTGGACGCGTCGGGTTCTCGCTGCGCGACATGACGGTCGCATTCCCCAGATCCACCCATACGGCCATCATCGGTCCCGCAGCAGCCGGCAAATCGACGCTGTTGCAAATCATTGCCGGCGTCCGCAAGCCGCAATCCGGCGAAGTCCGCATCGGATCGCGCGACGTCACCAATCTCAAGCACCCGCGGCGTCCTCTCCTCTACACGACCTTGGCGATCGACGCGCCGTCACGATGGTCGGTCCGCCATCTGCTCGTCGCCGCGGCACGGCAGCGGACGATCGACCGCGAGGACCGGCAGCACGAGATCGAGATGGCGTCGACGAAGTGGGACCTTTCGCTCGACCGGCGCCTCGATACGTTGTCGTCGACGGAGCGAACGCGCGCGAACCTCGCACGGATCGAGATTTTGAAGCCGGCGATTCTCGTCGCGGACCGCATCCTCGAAGCGGTCAATCCATCGGAGAATCTCGCCGACGAGTTTTACCGAACGCTTCGCGTGATGGGAACGACCGTCATCACCGCGCCGTCGTCGATCGTGGAGTTGGGAGCGATCGATCGCGTGATCGTGCTCGATGGCGGACGCATCGTGCAGGAAGGGATGCCGTCCGAGGTTTACGGCAATCCGCGAAGCGAAGCGGCGGCGGCGGCGACGGGCGACGTCAGCGTTGTGCCGGTGACGGTTCACGGCAATACAGTCGAGTCGATCATCGGATCGTGGGAGGTGAATTCGCCGCCGTTTCAGGGGAGCGGAATCGCGCTGATCCGTCCGGACGATTTCTCCGTCGCCGCGCCGGGCGAAGAATCGGATCTCATCTTCAGCGTCGAGGAGGCGAGTTTCTACGGCGGCGCGTGGCACGTGCGCGGAGTGCTCAGCGGCGCGTTCCTGCTGCGAGTGACGTTGCCCGGCGATCTCACGATTCACAAGGGGAAGCTGATGGCGCTGCGGTATGACGCGGCACGCTTCACGCTGCTGCGGAGTAACGATCTTGTGGTGGCCGCCTCCGCGGCCAGGACACACACACCAACGTCCAAAACCCCACGCAAAGCGCGGGGCTAGATTGCTTCACAGTTCAGCCCCGCGCTCGGCGCGGGGTGAGAATCGTGATGGGAGAGTTGCGGCCGCGGAGGCGGCCGCAACAAGCTGTTGAAGCTGCGCTTACCGCTGGTTCTTGCGGCCGTTCGCGCGTGGTCGCAACTGCTGTTGTGCGCCGAAGCGATCGAGCTGGCTGCGCATCCGCTCCCATTGCGAGTCGTTGAGAACGGCGCGCATGTCGACCAGCATCATCAGCTCGTGTTCGAAGAGGCGCGTCCGCGCGTCCGACAAACGTTGCGCATCGCGGCGGATCGTGGCGCGGTCGAGCTGCGATTGATCGAGGTCGCCGCGAAGGGCGATGTTCTGCTTCTCCACTTCGCCGCGCAGGTCGATCAGATCGCTCGACGCCGTCCGGAAGGCCGTCTCAAGTTTGTTCTGCTGCTCCTCGGAAAGATTCAAACTCTGCACGATCTCCGGCCGGCGCCACCACTTGCCGGGAGGAAGATTCTGCGCGAACGCCGACGTCGCGAAAACGAGAACGAGTGCTGCAAGCAAAAGACGCTTCACAACGAGTTCCCCTGCTTGGAAGTCGTCTTATTGTCCGGTACCCACGCTTCCCATTCGACGACGTTGTGGAAGTCCTGCAGTTCTTCCGACTGCCATGCGTCATGGATGTCGGATGGCGCGGGCGCCGGCTGCGCAGCGACGGGCGCGACCTTCACAATCGGCGCGGGACGATGAACGGGCTTGACGCTTTCGTAAACAACCGCGCCGCCGAGGAAGAACGACAGAACCGCCGCTGCCGCGACGCGCAACATCCGGCTGGCGCTGGCAGCATGCGACTGCTGTTTGTCGATGCTGCGCATGATCTGCAGCCGCTGCCGCGTCCAGAACGTGGCCGGCTTCTCGGTGTTGCACGATGCGGCCTCGCGCAGCTTCCGCTCCAGCCGGGCGTACTTCGCGGCGCAGTCAGGGCAACTCGCCAGGTGCATCATCACCGGCATCGATTCGCCCGGTTGCGTGTAGTACGTCTCCAGTAAATCTGCTTCGCTAAAGTGCTTCATCGGGGACTCCCTCTCTCTTCGTCACCCACTCGCCGAGTTCTTTTCGGACCTTGTGGATGGCGCGGAACAGATGCGCCCGGACCGTTCCGGAGCGCAACCCGAGGAGCTCTGCAATCTCCTCGAGTGAATGATTCTCATAGTGTCGCAGACGGAAGATGATTTTCTGCTGCGACGACAACGTGCGCTCGGCGCGGAGAATGGCCGCGCGAAGCTGGTGGGACATGAATAAGCGTTCGGCGTCGGGTTGCTCGTCGACCGGCTCGATGGCGTAGATGCGATCGTCGCTGTCGGCGTCATCGTGCGAAAAGATGCTCACGAACTTGCGGCGGCGCAGCCAGTCGCGCGAACGGTTGATGGCGATCCGTGTAAGCCACGTTTCCAGTTCGGCGCGGCCTTGAAACTTGCCGAGGTGCGTGTAGGCCTGAATGAATGTGTCCTGCGTGATCGTGTCGGCCTCGGTGTCATCGCGGGTGATGGCGTAGGCGACACGATAAATCTTCTTCTGGAACCGCTCGACGAGGATGCCGAAGGCTGCTCCGTCGCCGCCCAGCGCGCGCGCGATGAGCTCCTGATCGGACGGCACGAACTCGCTGATCGGATTCACTCGGAATGTCGCCACGGTACCCACGACCCTTTGGACGGCTGTCCGCCGCCCGCGTTTACGCGATTATGATGCCGCCCCTTGCCGAAGCAGCCAAGCATGCTCCTGGTCCACGCCGCGATGGCCTCGGTATCCGTGCTCTTCGCCATCAACTACATCATCTCGAAGCTCGGGATGCACGTCTTCAACCCGCTGACGTTCGCGTACTTACGCGTGCTCGCCGCGGCGATCATCCTCAACACCGTGCTCCGCGAACGGAACGCCGCGCCGCTCGAGCCCGGCGACGGATGGCGGCTTTTCGGCTTCTCGATCCTGGGCGTGGTGATCAATCAGTCGCTCTTCCTGGCCGGCCTCGCGCTGACGACAGCGCACGCGGCGGCGATTCTCATCACCACGATCCCCATCTTCGCGCTCGCCGCCGCGATTGGCCTCGGGCGCGAGCGTCCGACCGCGGTGAAGGTTGGCGGCATCGCGCTGTCCGCAGCCGGGGCGATCGTGCTGATTGGAGGAGAGGGCTTCAGCGGTACCGCGAAGTCGCTCATCGGCGATCTCATGATCGTCGGTAACTCGTTGTCGTACGCGCTCTACCTCGTCTTCTCGAAACCGGCCATGTCGCGGATGTCCGCGCGCCGCGTCATCGCCCGCATGTTCGCGATCGCATCGATCGTCATGCTTCCGATCGCCGCGTGGCCGATGATGCACGAGCCGTGGCGCACGATTCCTCCGGCCGCATGGTGGTCACTCGCATTCGTGATCGCCGGTCCGACGATCGCCGCGTACCTGATGAATGCCTGGGCACTGAAGTATGCAGAGAGCTCGGTGGTCGCCGCCTACACGTACTTGCAGCCGGTGTTCGCGGTCATCCTCGCCGCGATTTTCCTGCAGGAGCAGGTTCGGCCGATCGCGTTGCTCGCTGGCGCGATGATCGTGGGCGGCGTGTACATTTCGGGAAGGCTTTCACGCGGAGACGCGGAGACGCGGAGAGAGACGGTTTAACTCCGCGCCTCCGCGTGAAAGCTTTCTACTCTTCGATCCACGTATCGTGATACCGAACGGGCGGCGGAACGAGCGAAGTACGCAATCCCCGCACTTCCGGTTTCTGCAGCACGAAGAAACGCTCGTGGAAGAGCGTCGCCAGCGGCGCCTCGCGGATCACCATCTGATTGAGTTGCCGGTAAATCTCCATGCGCCGATCCGGATCATTCGTCCGCCGAGCCTCGGTGATCTGCGCGTCGACCTCCGGCCGGTGGAAGTAGAAGCCGCGGATCGAATTCGCCTGGCTGTGGAAAAAAACGTAGAAGAAATTGTCGGAGTCGGGGAAGTCCGCGTACCAGTTGCCGCAGAAGAACATCCCGTGGCCGGGTTTGGCCAGCGGCTTGCGCGCCTCGACCGCGGAATGCATCGTCACGTTGACGTCGATGCCGATCGCGGCGAGGTCTTCGACGATCAGCGGAAGCTGGCCGGAGTTGTTGAATTCGTCCGTGTCCCAGGTCCGGTATTCGATGCGAAGTCTGCCGGTAACGCCGGCCTGGCGCATCAACGAGCGGGCGCGCTCGGGATCGTGCTCGATGCCGCGCAGGTTCGCGTCGTAGCCGAGCAGTCCCGGCGGAAGCAGCGACTTCGCGACGACGCCGAGGCCGGCGAAGACGCGCTCGTTGATGCGGTCGCGGTTGATGGCGTGATTGATCGCCTGCCGCACTTCCGCGCGATTGAACGGCGCCACCGAGCAGTCGTAACCGAAGTACGAGGTGTGCAACTGGATCGTGGTCAGCATGTACGGCGCGACGCGCGGATCGGTGCGAAGCTCGCTGACGATGTTCAGCGGCACACCGTGCGCGACGTCCACTTCGCCGCGCAGAAATGCCTCCGCGACGTCGCGGAAGCTGCGCAGGTCGAGGCGGAACTCCACTTCGTCGAGATGTGGAATGCCGGGCACGTAGTAGTCGCGATTGCGCTGCACGCGAACGCGTTCGCCCTCCGTCGCCTCGGCCAATCGGAACGGTCCGGCGCCGACCGGATGCAGCCGAAACCGCTCCGGATCGCGCGCTTCCTCGGCCGGAATGATCGCCGCCTCATGCATCGTCAGCAGCGACAGGAAAAACGCCAGCGGCTCATCGAGGATGATGTCGACTGTGTGCTGGTCGCGCACCTGAATGCCGGTGAGCGTCCGCGTGCGTCCGGCAATGACCTCGGCCGCGCCGCGCACCTCGCGCATGATCCAGCTCGATGCCGAATTCAGTTCCGGCAACAGCAGCCGCACCAGCGAGTCGTGGACGTCTTTCGCTTCGAGCGTGCGGCCGTTGTGGAATCGCACGCCATGGCGGAGATGGAAGCGATACACGTGTCCCTGCTCCAGCACTTCCCATCGCTCGGCTAGTCCCGGAATCAGTTCCGCCCCTTCGCCATACATCACGAGATGCGCGTGAATCGTCTTCGACATGTAGCCGAGCGCCGCGGCTCCGATGTGGATCGGATCGAGCGTCAGTTGCTGCCACAGCACCGTCGACGTGATCAGCTTGCCGCCCTCGGCCGGCGTCGGCAGCGTGAAGCGGCCCAGCTCCGAATTCAGCAGCGTCGATTCATGCGACAGCGTGTTCGCCATCTGATTGAGATCGCCGATCGAAACGTTCGACTCGCGCGTGGCCTGCTGGATCACACCCATCGCTTTCACGATGGCGGAGCTTTCGGTTGCAAGCACCGAGGTCGATTCGAGAACGTTCTGCACGAGGCCCATGATGTTTTCCATGGCCCGGCTGATGGCGCGGCTGCCCGTTTCCTGCTCCGACATCGCGCGTTTGAGGTGTTTGGTGTAGTCGCGCACCATCGACGTCTGCTCGCCCACTTTGCGCGCCGTCTGCGACTGCTGTTGCGTCGCGCTCGCAGTCTGCTGCACCATCTTCGTCACTTCTTCGATGGCCGCCGTCGCCGCCTTGCTGCCGCGCGACTGCTCCTCGGTGGCGCGCGCGATCTCGGCAATCGAATTCGTCGAACGCGCGGTCATGTCGAGGATTTTGTCGAGCGTCTGTTCCGCGCGCGCGGTCAGCGCGACACCGTCGAACACGCGATCGCTGCTGATGGTCATCTGCTCGGCGGCGCGATCGACGGCACGCTGGACGTTCTGAATCAGCGTGCGGATCTCGTCGGTCGACACCGACGTGCGTTCGGAGAGATCGCGGATCTCGTCGGCGACGACCGCGAATCCTTTGCCGCGCTCGCCCGCCTGCGCGGCGATGATTGCGGCGTTCAGCGCGAGCAGGTTCGTCTGTCCGGCGATCTCGTCGATCACACGCACGATCTCGCCGATCTCCTGCGACCGCTCGGCCAGATCGCCGAGCGCGACTTTCGCCTCATCGACCGCCACCTGAATCTTGCGCATGCCCTCGACAGTGCCGCTGACCGCCACGCGTCCTTCGCTGGCTGCGTCCTTGACGTACTTCGCGAGCTCCGCCGATTGCTTGGCGGACTTGCCGATCTCCTCGGTCGTCGCATTCATCTCCACCATCGAGCTGGCGGTCTGCGTCGCGAACGACGAGAAGCTTTCCGTGTTCGCCGCAACCTGCGAGATCGATGCGCTCATCTCTTCGAATGCGGACGAGGTCTGCTCCACGAACTCGGCGAGCGTGTCGGCGATGCGGCTCACTTCTTCAATCGACGCCGACATCTCCAGAATCGAAGTCGACGTCTCCTCGGCATTCGCGGAGAGCTCCTCCATCGACGTGCGGACGTTGTTGATGGTCTGGTCGATCTGGCCGACCGATGCCGAGGTCGACTCGGTGGAGACGAGCTGCTCGGCCGCGCCGCGCGCGAGCACGCGCGAACGTCCGCTGATCTGACTGCTCGCCGTGGCAACGTCGGTGGCGAGCTGCGCGAATCGGCGGATGGTGCGTTCGAGGTTCGAGACCAACGCGCGCATTGCCGCGGACATCCGCGCCGATTGCGTGGCCAGATGAATTTCGCGCGCCGCCAGCGAGAGATCGCCGGCGGTGATGCGGTTCAGGAGTTGGATCGAAGAGTCGCGGCGGGCGAGAACCGCGCCGAGCCACCATTGGAACGCCACGACGGTGATCGCGCAGGCGACGAGCGCCGCAAGAATCGAAGGCCACCAGAGGGCGAACGTCATCCCCGGGACCAGCAACAGGAACAACGCGAAGAGCGTGAAGCAAGCAACGACCAGAACCCACATCTGCTGGGCGCGCCCGAAGTGTCTCAGGTTCATAGAGTTCCCGTTGCCGAAGTGAGCCGATGCTACCATGCGCCCGAGTGAACGACTACTTCGCCGCGCGGCGTGCGCTGATCGACGAAACCCTCAAAAACATCGCTCTCCGCGCCGGCGCCCCAAAGCCTCTGGCCGATCCTCTCAAGCGCGCGCTGACTTCGTCGGGTAAGCGCGTTCGCGGCGTTCTGCTGATGGCGGCAGGGGAGGCTGCCGGTTGCAAACCGGAGAAACTCGCCGACGCCGCCGCGGCGATGGAGATGATCCACGCATCATCATTAATCCTGGATGACCTGCCGTCGATGGACGACGCGCTCCTCCGCCGCGGACAACCGACACTGCATCGCGAATTCGGCGAAGACCTGGCGATCCTCTCCTCGGTCGCGCTGCTCAATCACGCCTACGGATTGGTGGCGAAGAACTACGTCGCGCTGACGCCGCGCCAGTGGCCGATGCTGCAGGTGATCAAACGCGTGGTCGATGCCGTCGGCTGGAACGGCACCATCGCCGGCGAAGCGGTGGACCTGCACAGCGAAACGTCGCACCTCGATTTCGACACGCTCGAATTCATTCACTCGCGCAAAACCGGCGCGCTCTTCGTCGCCGCCGCCGCCGTCGGCGCGATGCTCGCCAACACCTCTCCCGCAGCCCTGGGCCGCATCGAAGTCTTCGCCAAAAACCTCGGCCTCGCCTTCCAGATCACCGACGACATCCTCGACGTCACCAGCAACCCCAAGGACCTCGGCAAGGATGTCGGAAAAGATGCGGACCGCCTGACCTTCGTCAAACTCGCCGGCGTGGACGGCGCGAAGAAACTCAGCGACGAACTCGTCGAGACGTCGCTCTCCTCGATCTCCAACCTCGGCCCCGCCGCCGCCCCGCTCCGCGACCTCGCCACGATCGTCCGCGATCGAACTTCCTAACCCTTTCACGCGGAGACGCGGAGACGCGGAGACAAAGCGCCTTTCTCCACGTGCTCCGCCTCTCCGCGCCCTCCGCGTGAACCGTCCCCCCTTGTACTCCCGCGGCGGAATGAACCGCCGAGGGGCAGCATTTACACCCCCGCTTCCGCGTGGTATTTTCCGCGCCCGCTTTCCCCGCCCACCCTCGGGCCCAGGTAGCTCAGTTGGTAGAGCAGAGGACTGAAAATCCTCGTGTCGGCGGTTCAATTCCGTCCCTGGGCACCACAAACCTCCCAGCTCCGCAGCGTGTAACGTTTTCTGCGTTTCCCTCACTAATCAGGCGGAGACCGATGATGAAGCAACGAACGTTTAGTGTTGGCATCGCCCTTGTCGTCCTGATCTTGGCCGCGTGCGCCAGCCACCGTACGCTCCAGCCGGTGCAGCCGTTCCAGCAGTTCGACGCCTTCATCGCCGAGGTGCAGCAGGCGAAGAGTGGGGACTATGTCGGCAGGCCTGGCTATGCGGTGGAAAGCGCCGCCGCATTCGACGAGATGAAGCAGTACGTCCTTACGATGTACACCGGCGTTCACCCGGCCAACAGCTTCATCGGGCCAGACCGTCAGATCCTTGACTGTGTTCCTCTTCGGCAACAGCCAAGCCTGAAAGGAGCGGCTGCTTCCGCCGACGTTCCGAACCTCGACGCGCTTCCGCAGAAGACGGGGAGCGACGGCGATCCGCAGCTCTTTCAGCGCCAGCGCAGCGAAGACATCACCTTGAGGCCGGGTGTTCGCGACCGGCTGGGCAACGAGATATTCTGTCAGAGCGGGACGATCCCCATGCGTCGGATCACCATCCTGGAAGTCGCGTCGTTCTCGAATCTGAGGAGTTTTCTGGCGAAGAGCGAGGGAGAGAAGGACCCTGACCTTCCGGCCGACGACTCGTCGCACTATTACGCCCGCGGCGGGCAATTCGTGGACAACCTCGGCGGGGACTCCTGGCTCAACGTCTGGAGTCCCACCGTGAGCGAGCACCGGATGTCGCTTTCGCAGCAGTGGTTCGTCTCCGGTGAAGGCGAGCAGAAGCAGACCATCGAAAGCGGCTGGCAAGTTTATCCAGACAAATACAAGACCAATGTTGCAGCGCTGTTCATCTACTACACGACGAAGGGTTACGCCAGCGGCAGCGGGTGCTACAACCTTGAATGCTCCGGTTTCGTGCAGATTGCCAGCAATATCTATCTCGGTCGCGGATTCACGAATTACAGCTCCATCGACGGCGGGCAGTGGGGCTTCAACCTGCAGTGGCAGCGTCACACCGACAACAACTGGTGGTTGCTGTATCGAGGGCCGGGCAATTACATTGCGGTCGGCTACTACCCGGCTTCGCTCTTCGGCGAGAACGGGCTTCTGAGAAACAACGCGCGGAAGATCGCCTTCGGCGGCGAGGACAGCGGAAAACCGACCGCGTTGCAGATGGGCTCCGGCCGCAAGGCCGCAGAGGGGTGGCGCAGGGTTGCCTACCAGAATCGGATCTTCTACATCGACACGAACAGGATCAGTCAGTGGGCGAAGCTTGACGAGTACGAGTCGAACCCCGACTGCTACACCGCCGACATCCACAACATCACCGGCTCGTGGGGTAGCTACATTTTTTTCGGCGGTCCTAGCTGCAACTGATGAATCACCGCCCAGTCCGCCACTCCAATCATCTATATGGGGGAATGAGGGCAAATGGGGTTAGGCCTTCCATCAATTTCGCCGCGGAACTGGCCAGCTTCTGTCTAAAGTCTGTAGAAGAACGCCGCAGAACCCTCGGAATGGAAACTCATTCTACGATGCGTGGATCGCAATGCGCGCAGCAACGATCGAGGCCTGACCCCAGTTCGAATGCGAGCAGCAACGATCGAAGGCCTGACCCCCGAATTCGCCCGAATTCGCCGCTCGTCACAGCGTCAGTGACGCCGCGGGGAACATCAGCTTCGCCGCGAATCAAATCCATTCACCCGGCGAATTGTTGCGGCAGGATCTGGTCATCCAGTTGCGGCCGTTCCCCGGCACGGGGACCGTGCGCGTCACCGTTCGGCGTTCGGATATCAACGCCTCCGATCCGCATTCGCTCGTCGGCGGCGCACACGTCGGCATCTTCAGCGAAGGATTCGGGCTGGTGGACGGCTTCACCGACGCCAACGGCCGCATTGATTTCACGAAGATCCCCGCGGGCGCGATCAGCGTTCTGGCCGCGGACTTTGGGCTCGCGCGCGAAGGCGCCGCCGTCGAGGCCGATCTTCATGCCGACTCCACGCTCGATGAAGTTCTCACGCTGAACGTTCCGAACGCCGCCGATCTCGCTGCGCGCGCCACGCTGACCGGCACCGTCTTTCGCGACGATCCGTTCAATCCCGCGAACGTGACTCCGGTGGCCGGCGCGATCCTCACGATCTCGGGATTCGCCTCCGTCACCGCGGGCGCCGACGGCAAGTTCACATACGAAGGCATTCCGCTCGCCCTCGCGGGCCAGCACATCGTTCTGATCTTCGATCCCGTCACCGGCCGGCAGGGCGGCTTCTCGCTGCCGGCGCAACTCATCGCGGGCGCGAATCCGGTCAGCTTCACGCTCGCCAGCACGCAGCCGAAGGGCCGCGCGACGATGCACGTGCGCCTTCTCGACGCTGCCGGCCAGCCCGTTTCTCATTACCGCGTTCTGAGCCCGGGATTCCCGGCCACGCCGTTCGCGGAGCTCACCGCCACGCCCGGCATCTCCGAGCTGGCCAACATTGCGGTTCCGCAGGCGACCGACGTCGTGGCCGTGCCGAATTTCACCGATGCCGTTTACGGCGATCAGACCGCGCGCGGGACGTTGCGCGTCGATTTCGACGGCCAGACGTCGACCCTCGACCTCCGCCTTCCCGGCCAGGGCAACGTCATCGCCCACCTCGGCTGCGCGCCCGGCGTCACGAACTGCAACATCGACGTCCATGCCCCGGTCATCATTTCGTACAAGGTCTGGGACGACTCCGAACAGCGGTTGACGCTGCAGGACCGGCGCGTCGATCCCGGCGCCGACGGCATCCTGAAAATCACGAAGGTGCCGGTGAACCAGCGGGCCACGGTGGCCACGTTCGAGAACCCGCTCGGTTATGCGTCGGCGCCGGTGGAGTTGGAGTTTCAGGGGCAGCAGAAGGACGTCTTCCTCACGCTGACCTCGACCAGCACGATCTCCGGCCGCGTGCTGAATTGGGATCGTCAGACGCCGATCTTCGGCGCGCTCGTGCACGCGCGCGTCATCGCCGTCGTCAGCAGCAGCGCCGCCGGCGGCGGGTTCACGATCGAGACGCGGACCGATGCCGCGGGCAACTACAGCATCACCGGCGTGCCGGTCGGCAACACCAGCGTGCATTTCGACTTTTACGCACCGGATGACGGCACGCGCGGCGCGCAGCAGACGGTGAGCGTTCCGAACGGAACGGTCGACAGCTATCCCGCGCCGAACGTCAAGCTCGACGCCACCGGACCGCGCGTGGTGAGCACCGGTCGTCGACGCGGCTGTTGCGCTGCAACTCGCACAACTCGAACTGCTCCGGACAAGAACAAGAACGCGGCCTCTCAGCTCGGTACTGGCGTGGGCCCCGTTTCAGGTGATCGGCCACGGCTCGTCACCATTCGCGGCCACGACCGACTCGATCACAATTACCAAGCCGCGACGGCAGGGCGCTAGCCGTCGCAAACCGGCGCGATCTGGACACCGACGGGGAGCCGGCGCCCAAATCCGGGAGATCATACGCAGCCGGGAGAACACCCAACCGGGGAGCCGAGTGTGGCTTTGTAGGGTCCGAAGGTTCGGTAGGTTGTCGTAATCGTGAGGGTTAGCGTTTCCCCATCGATCGATCCCGTGAAGTGGGCCGGTGTCACGGTCGGTGTTAGCGGTGGGGGCCCAATGCTCTCGTTAAAGGTGCCGTCGACTGAGAACGTCCCTTGTGCGTTTACCAGTGGCCGGGGCATCGAACCGGTACCACAGCCGGCACCAATCGTCGCGGATGACGCAGTGATATCCAAGCACATTTGGGTGCTTGCCCAGTGACCTTCCGCGAGAGGAGTTGGCGCGACGGGTTCGGTGGGACTGTGCAAGCGACCGCACGCCGATGCTGTCAGAATTGCAGCAAAAATGATGACGTGAAAGCTGGATGTGAGACGGCGCATAGTTTTACCTCGACTACCTGATGTCGGTGACATAAACCTCGCCGGGGAAACCAGGGTGTGCAATCCAAGCATCATTCCATCGAGCGCCATCATGGTAGTTGTGACGCCAGATTTCATGATAATCGCCGATAAAATAGGAGCTAGGAACCGAAGAAATGCTGCTGATTGCTGTCGGACCGAGAATAATCCCACCCGAAGTCGAGATGTATGCCGCATAAGGACGATATTCTAAATTTGAACCGCTATCGCGCCGGTCGTACCAGCCCAGCAAAATATTACCTGACTCGTCCGCGTCTAGCGCAGGCATGAAAAGATCGCGTCCGACCACCGAAAAAATGGGCGCAATAAGCGAGCCGGGCCATGAACCGTTTACGACAGGCCTCGATGCGAAGTACACCTGAGTGATCGTACCGCCTGGCACATCCGTGCCATGCCAGGTCATGCAGATTTTGTCGGCAACCGCGTCATAACGCATCCGCGGGACGGTGAAGGCCGGCATACTAGGGTAGATATGGTTGCCGCTTACTGTGCATAAGTACGCAACGAGCATTGGGCTGCCAAAACTGATGTTTTCCGTCGACGGATCCGCCGGAACATTCGAAACAGCCTCTTCGATCGTGCTCGGATCGGTAGTAACATTAAGGGCATATCGAACATATGTGACGTGCACGGCTCCCGTGGCATCAACCGCGACTTGCGGTGAGGCTACGTTTCCTGTTGCTACGGTGACTTCGGCGTCAAATGACGGCACGCATGGGCACACGGCATGGCATCGGCCAAAGCAAAAAATCGGACTTCGGCTCCGCCGAATGCGAATCTCGCCCTGATTGCGGTCGTAAAGGTTGTAGAGGACGTACGCCGTGAATTTCATCCCGGCGGTGTTGGAGTTCGTTGCCCAGGACGTGGTCATTGTGGACTGATCGAAATAGACGTTCGCGTCGCCGTTAACAGCGACCTCGATTGGTCCTTCCCAAGTTTGGCCTCCGTTCGCGGTGCCGTAGACGTAGACGCCACTTTGTCCACTTGGCGAGTTGCTATGACCTGCAGTGGTCGAGACGTAGATGCGAGGTGTATACGTTCCGTCTGTCAGTGTGACGGTGAGCGACGGATCGCCCATAAAACTGCCCTGGTCCAGATAGGCAAGCGGTGACGGTAGTTGCGCGGGAGCGCTGTAATTAACCCTGTCCGTAGAATAATTCGTCATGATTCGTGAGCTGGATGGGGTTCCGATCCAGGCGTTGACTGTGTAAGTGCTTCCATTCGGGCTATTCGCAGCGATTGTCGTAGGTTCCGCAGGGTTAATGCCGTTACCGTTGGTCGTATTGTGCTCTGCGGTCTCGAAGAAGTTCGGCGCCGCGAGAGATCCCGGTGACAAGCGGCCGTGCTTCAAAGCCGCCGCAGGTGAAAATCGCAGCTAACGATGAAGACGAAAGAGATTGTGAAACGTCAGGCGCGACGAGACCTCGCTCGATGAGAGATTTCATGGCAGCATTGTAGTAAACGCCGCTCAGGGGCGGAGCGGCCTTCAGAATTTCAAGCGACTGAGGCCAGTCGGTCGGCTTGGTGTGCGCCAGGGGAACCGGACGCGGCGGTGCAACCGCGTCTTTCTCCTTCGGCCCGATAGGATTGAGTGGAATTGCGGCGAAAATAGACGTGCCCGTAAACGCAATGGCAAGAGCGACTGCCGCTAATCGGATATTCATTGTTCTATCGACTCCTGATCGGTTAGAAGCTGTCGGAAGTGACGTGTTCGCCGCTTCCTTATGCCTCGGTATGAATGAATACCGGAAAGCGGGACATAAAATTCGACCGCGTCCAGATAGTTCATGTTCTGCGTAAAGGAGAGCGCACGTCCTCGTGCATTTCGACTTTTACGCACCAGATGACGGCACCCGCGGCGCGCAGCAGACGGTGATCGCGCGGCGTCCGTCCGCGTCTCGATCGTGAACCATCCGCCCGCGGCGCTGCTGCTGACGGCGGCGATGACGTCGCTCGTGTTGCCGACCGGCACACCGGTGATGCTGTAGTTGCCCGAGCGATCTCCGGCACGCCCGATGTCGCGGGTGCTGCATGACGGTGTGGAAATGTCCAGCCGCCCGGTCGGGCAACGGTGCGTGCGCATGCCGAGCGGAAAGATTAGGGTGTCGCGCTCCTGTGGCTCACGGATGCGCGGCAGGTGCGGGCGCCATTCCCCCGACAGACTCCGAGGGGCGATAGGCGTCGTAGGGCGCACTGTGGATCGGTGGCTTCCGCTGTCACATTTATGGGACCAGCTCTGATATCGAAGCATCCGGAAGTCGCATGGATGCGTCACGCATCCATATCGACGGATCAGACGGTGACATCGATATCACTCTCCTTTGATATCGATGCGACACCTCGGTCATATCGATTTGACCGCGCCTCATATTGATGTGACACGTGCGTCATATCGATATGACCGCGTCTGATATTGATGTGACACGGGGGGTGGTCGAGGTCAGTCTGCTTGATAGCCGTATGTCTAATGCTGACAGGGAGATAATCACCTTCGGTATCGATTTGTCCGCGGGGTTGCCCGTCGGTCAGGCGTCCCGTCCTGCTGCCGACCGTTCGGTCTTGGCGGCCGCGGATTTGACTCGCATATGTGTCTAAATACGGACTTGGGTAGGGAAGGCCATGGTTCGTGGCTCTCCTCTCCAAGGAGAACCTTTGTCCGTGCAACGAAAGCAGACGCGACTGCAGAAGTTCATCGATGAGCTGGGACTGAAGGCAAAGGATATTACCGACGAGGCTTACCGGATTTCGATGGCAGAAGGCATCGAGTCCATCAGCAGGCAGCATTTTCTCAGGTTGCGGCAGGGACGTGCATCCGCTACCTCGGAGCGCATCTACATCATCGTGGCAGCCGTCCAGTCGCTCACCGGAATGCTGATCCGGGCGACGGACCTGTTCGTTCTGCAGCCTGTCACGCCGGGACCGGCATCGCAGCCATGGGAAAGTCACGTCCCGTCCTCTTACGGAGTTCCGGTATCCTCCCGTCACCGGAGCACCGGTTTCTGGAACCGCATCGTGACCGAGGATTCCCACCCAGCGGATGCGCAAGCGTTCGAGGCGCTCTACACCGAGTACGGCGTTCTCCTGCGCTCGATCGCCATGCGCCGTTACAACATTCCCCCGGATGACGCCGAGGCGCTCGTCCACGACATCTTCACGGCTTACCTGCAGCGGCGGACTTATGTTCGGGACCTCAAGCCATGGTTGATCGGCGCCATCGGAAATGCATCGAAAGACTACCTGAGGCGCCGGCGGCGGGAAGAGCCGCTGCTTCCGGAGCACGATGAGATCGCCGATCGAGGTGCCGAGGAGCACGCCGAACGGTGGATCGTCAACATGACGGCGGCGACGGTGATTGCGAGATTAGGGGAGAAATGCCGCGAGACGCTGCGCAGCTACTACCTCAAGGAGGAGTCGAAGGAGTCGATTGCGCACCGCTTGGCGACGTCGCCCGCCTACGTCCTCCAGCTTCTTGTGTCCTGCCGCCGCCGCGTGCGTGCGCTGTATGACTCCATGAGGTCCGACCGATGACCAGACACTACGATGACGATGAGCTGTCGGATTACACATTGGCGCCCTCACTCGATCCGAACCGCGAAGGCATCGAGCAGCATGTTGCTGGCTGCGCCGCCTGCCGCGCGCGTCTGAAGGTTGCCGAGGAGTTGGAGGAGGCGTACCGGGACGAGGAGATGTGGGGAGCGGTCGACCTGCTCCTGACCCGTCCTCAACGGCTCGAGGCCGCCCGTGCGGAATACGCGCGTGTCGAAAGGGAGGACGCGGAAGCGGAGGCGCTCCTGTCGCCGCTGCTCAAATCACCGCTGCGGTTCCGGGGGGCGGAGATCGACACCGATAGCCGTTTTCATACGGGGGCAGTGGTTCGGCATCTCTGTCTCGCCGCGCACGCCCGGCACGAGAAGCAGCCCCAATTCAGCCTGGTGATCACGAATGCCGCCTGCCGGATTGCGCTCCAACTCCCGAAGAGCGGCACGGAGCGGCGCGCCGTCCTCGCGCTCTCCGTGCGGGAGCGGGCGAATGCCTTCCGCTACCTCGGCCGCTTCGCGGAAGGGCTAAAGTCTCTTGACGACGCCGAGAAACTTTTCGATCAGTCGCCCGGCAGCGACCCGTTCGATCTCGCGATCGTCTCGTATATCAGGGCCACGATCTATCTGGAGAGTGGCCGCGCCGCGGATGGGCTGCCTCTGGCCAAAGCGGCCGCGGAGGTACTCGGAGAATACGGCGACCGGCGCCGAGAATTGGCTGCCGTCATGGTCGAAGCGGGGTGTCTCATGCACAGTGGACACGCCTCCGAGGCTGCCGAAGCTTTTGAGCGCGTCGCGTCGATCGCAAGGGCGACGGATCAGCCTGAGATGTTGGCACGCGCGTTACAGAATGCAGGCAACGCGTATCTCGCAGCCTCAAAGCATGAGCTGGCGACACCACTATTCATTGACGCGCTGGCACTGTTCGACAACCTCGGTCTGGCCACGGAGCGCACGCGTAGTGTCTGGAAACTCGCCAGCGCACGAGCTGCCGAGGGGGCGCTCCACGAGGCTGCGGAGCAGCTCGAACGCGTCCAAGCGGAGCTGGCGGATCTCGGTCTGACGAATGATGCGGCGTTGGCCACTCTCGAATGGGCAGAGGCGAGGCTGGCCGTCGGCGAAAACGGTGGCGTAGCCGAGCGCTGCGCCGCCATCGCTGTCGACTTTGAATCCGAAGGCATGCTGCGCAACGCACGGATTGCGCTTGCCTATCTTCAGGAGGCCTTGCGAACGGGTGCCGCGACTCCCGAGGTCGTGCGCCACGTCCGCGCGTATCTGACGGAACTCCCCGGCCGTCCCGCGACGCCGTTCGTCAGGCCAGCGTAGTATTTTTTCACGCGGCACTCATAACTGCCCGCCGCCGCGACACTCCTGTATAGAGGGCGCCCTCCAAAAAACCGCCGGTTCGCCGGCTTGGAGGGATTGTGCGCAAACTACAGCGATGTGCCGCAGGTGTATTGATCGCCATTACGCTTACCCTTTCGTTCCCCGCGGCCGCCGCGCCGCGCGGCGACAGACCGGACCGAAACTCTGTTCTGGCGAGGTTGCAGTCGTGGATCGTTCGCACCTTCGATTACAGCGGCCTCTCTTTCCCGCCGGGGTGACCGCGCCTCGGTTCTCGTCGTGACCAGGACAGGCACCTCGCGGTGCCTGTCCTGTAACTGGCTTGTGCCGCCGCCTTCGTCGCTGAACGTTGTGAGTAACGTGTAGCGCACGCCATCAGGCGTGTTGGCGCGGCTCGTTTACTTGTCGCGCCGCGGTTTTCGCCCGTAACGCTCCTCTCAAATGACGCTTATGCGTTCCTCTTTTCTGCCCGGGTAGGAAGAGCCGCCCTTCACGCCTCTCCTCCTGCGTGATGGACAGAAGGCTCTCCTCGGACATTCAGGCAGAGCACCGCCGCACCCATGTGCACGCGGTGCCGCCGCGCCTTGATCAGGCATATCGAACCGAGGCCTTGCTCCATCACAACGTGAACGGCACGTCGACGAGTGCCGCATGCCCGGGAAGCTCACGGCCGGAGCTTGCCTGGGTAACAGAGCCTCGGGGCGCGCGCGTCGCGCGCCCCAAGGCCTTTACCGACCAAGGAGGATACGACCATGTCTGAAGCTGTCAGTAAATCCGTTGCGCAACCGGCGGAGGGTGACCCACCGGTGCTCGATACACCGACGATTACGCACTACCAGCAGGTTGCGGCAAAGGTCAGCAAAGCCATTGACGAGCTGCTGGCTCTCGTACCGAACTTCGTGGCGTCACACCCCTCGACGAAGGGTTTCGTGCGCGCGCAGAAAAGCGTGTCGGACGATTTCCTCATTTCCGCGATCGCCGCGGTTGAGGAGAGCCCGGAAATGCAGGCCCTGAATCAGTTCGACGTCACCCAGGCCCGCGACGCTCTGCAGTTCAGCCAGGCCTTCCGTCCCATCAAGGACAAGCTGAGTGCGGGAGCCAGGAACGTCGGGTTCAGCATCGACGTGCGGCGTGCAAATGTCGTCTCACCGGCGTTACAGGCCTATGACCTGTTCAAGGGGCTCGCGCGCAATCCTTCGGGAACAGTCGCCGCTTCGCATGTGGGCAACCTGAAACGCGACCTCGGACGCGCCGGCAAGCGGAAAAAGAAGTCCGGGCCTGCGCCGGCTCCGACGGTTCCGCCGGCGACCGGAAATCCGGTCACGTCACCCGAAACCCTCTAGACCAGGCACGACCGCGTAGGGCGCGGTCATGCCTGACAACACTCACCCCAGTCGGAAAGAAAGGAGTTTCATGTCATGCGAAAAATACATCATCAGACGTGCTCTGTCATCCCGCCGCACATGCTGCGGCATCTGGCGGAGCACGGCGACGACTACACGCGCGAGCGTGTCGCGTCGACGCTGTACCACAGCCAGCAGATTACGGCTGGCCGCACGGCAACGCTCATCGCAGAGCGTGCCGATGCGGCACCGTCGTCCAGCAGGAAGGTGCGGCGCGTCTACGACGCCCGTCACAAGCAAACCCTCCCGGGCAAGCTGGTCATGGGTGACGGCAAAGCTGTCAGTACCGACATCGAGGCGATGGAAGCGTTCGACGGCTGCGGCGCGACGTACGACTTCTTCGCCAAGATCTTCGGGCGCAAGTCGATCGACGGCAAGGGCCTGCCGCTCATCTCCACCGTCCACTACGGCACGAATTTCGACAACGCCATGTGGAACGGCAAACAGATGGTCTACGGCGATGGCGACGGGAAGCTCTTCAACCGCTTCACGATCGCACTCGACGTCATCGGCCACGAGCTGACGCACGGCGTCACGCAGTACACCGCCGCGCTGGAGTATCACGATCAGTCCGGCGCGCTGAATGAGCACCTCTCGGATGTGTTCGGGATCATGGTCAAGCAGTTCACGCTTGGCCAGACCGCGTCACAGTCGGATTGGCTCATCGGTGCCGGTCTCCTCGCGCCGGGCGTCCGCGGCAAAGCCATCCGCTCAATGAAAGCGCCTGGCACCGCCTACGACGACCCGTCGCTCGGCCGCGATCCTCAACCCGCGCACATGCGCAACTACGTCGGCTCGGACGATGACAACGGAGGTGTGCACGTGAACTCGGGGATCCCGAATCACGCCTTCTACCTCGTCGCCACGGCGCTCGGCGGAAACGCCTGGCTGGTGGCCGCCCCGATCTGGTACCGCGTGCTCACGACGAAGCTGTCTGCGCACGCCGATTTCCAGGATTTCGCAACGGCCACGGTCGTCGCTGCCGGTGAGGAGTTCGGCGTCGGCAGCAGAGTCCAGACCACGGTCGCCGAGGCCTGGTCGCAGGTCGGACTGCCGCTGCCGCCGTCGCTGACGCGGAAGAAGCAACCGCCGCCGAGCCGCGCGAAGTGGCGCAACCGCCCGCTGCGGCGCAAGGCGGCGTAACCCTAGTTTCCTGTCCACCAAACACACAACCACGGCGGGCCCGGCGACGCGCCCGTCCTTACCGAAACGAAAGGAAGATCATGAGCACAGGACAACAGCACCACAACGAACACAACGCCATCTCCTTCGAAGCGATCAACGCGCACGTCAACCGCTTCGGCCTCGACGAGGTCGATGGTCCGACTACGCCGACCGCGGCGCCGCAGACGCCGGCCGATCGCGCGACGCGTCTGATGACGGCGTACACGGCAGCGC